>JAABUJ010000483.1_pt1 | contig 78592 bp, 91 predicted proteins | sample 5559131 | NCBI WGS metagenome assembly JAABUJ01 (sample SAMN10711875, study PRJNA513366) | rock metagenome | isolation source: Antarctica rocks | place: Antarctica: Victoria Land, Mt New Zealand nord | collected 2016-01-07 | reverse complement strand
TGCTATACTGTTCATGGAGGCAGCTTTCCTTTGGTAGAAGTGGTGTGGTAACTTCATTCTCCTCTAAAGAGAAAGCTGACCTCAACTTTTACATCTTTTCACCCTTTTCAACCCAAGACTCGGGTTAAGTAAGAAAGCAAGGCCGAAGCAGTAAGCACGAGCACACACATCATCAAAGGGGAACATCGTTCATGTCTCGCATCGTTGCAGAAACAGAGCCGCTCCAGGCAGCCGCCACACCCATCGTCAACCCGGCCCCGCTCGGCCTCAGCGCCTTTGCGCTGACCACGTTCGTCCTGAGCGCGGCCAATGCCCAGCTTTTCACCGGCGAGTCCATCGTGATCGGCCTCGCGCTCTTCTACGGCGGCCTGGTTCAGATACTCGCCGGCATGTGGGAGTTCAAGGTCGGGAACACCTTCGGCGCGACGGCGTTCAGTTCCTACGGCGCTTTTTGGATCGCCTTCGGTGCGTCCGTTCAAATGAAGTGGATTCCGGCCCCGCCGAGCCAGGCCATCGCGTTCTTCCTGCTGGGCTGGACCATCTTCACGCTGCTCCTGTTCCTGTGTACGTTTCGCACCAATCTCGCCCTGATCCTGCTGTTCGGCCTGCTGACGGTGACGTTCGCCCTCCTAACCGTTCACGCTTTCGGGGGCAGCCCCAGTGTGGGGCAGATGGGAGGCTATCTGGGCATCGCGACGGCCCTCGTCGCTTGGTACAATGCGCTCGCGGGCCTGCTGGTGTCTTCCAAAGCAGGCTATACGCTGCCGGTCGGTCCGAGAAGTTAAGGGCATCGCGGAGCCAAAACATCGTTGAAGCTGGACGAACTCTATCCGTATTGGGACGCCGCCCACGAGGACCTGGTGGAAACAGTCGGGCTGCTGAACGAATGGCAGCTCGACACCGAGCCGGGGCCGGGCGGGCGGTCCCTGCGCCAGATCATTCTGGAATTCGTCCGCGCCGAGCGGTTCTGGATCGGGCAACTGGTCGCCGGCTTCGCCGAGTACCGCCCGCGCCCGGAGGATTTTCCGACGGGCAAGGCGCTGGCCGAGGCACTGGCGGCGGCGCGGGCGGTGACGCAGCGCGTCCTCGACCCCCTCAGCGTGGAGGGCCTGCGCGCGGTGCGGACCGTGCCGAGCGACCCGGCGACCAACCGGCACGAGACGAACACGCCCATCGGCTGGATGTTCTGGCACGTCCTGGAACTGGAACTAATCTGCCGGGGCCAGGTGATGCAGCGGATCGAAGACGAGAAGGCGCGGGGGTAAGCGATGGACGAAGTGGTCGTCGTGGAATATGACCCGCAGTGGCCGCGTCTCTTCGCGGAAGAAGCGGAAACAATCCGGCTGGCGATGGGGACCGCACTGGTCGCCGCCGAGCACGTCGGCAGCACGTCCATTCCCGGCTTGTCGGCGAAACCAATCATTGACATTCTGGTGGGAGTGACCTCTTTGGCGGCGGGTGAGCAGGTGGTTCCGGCTCTTGCTGCTTTCGGCTATGAGTGCCGGGGTGAGAACGGCATTCCCGGCCGCCTGTTCTTTCGCAAAGGACTGCCGCAGGGTCGGCGCACCCATCACCTGCACATGGTCGAGCCGGGGCATGAGCAGTGGGCGCCTATGCTGTCGTTCCGTGACTATCTGCGGGCTAACCCGGACGAAGCGCGGCGCTACGAGGCGCTGAAACGGGAACTTGCCCTCCGGTTCCGAGACAACCGCCAGGCGTACACCGACGGCAAAGCAGACTTCATTCAAGCCGTGCTGGAAAAGGCGCGAGGGGAGGCGGATGGAACCCGTTGAAGTGGTGGATTATGACCCGACGTGGCCCGCGCAGTTCGACGGGATCGCCGGGCGCGTCCGGGCCGCCTTTGCCGACGGCTCGCTGCTTGCCGTGGAGCATGTCGGCAGCACGGCGGTTCCCGGCCTGGCCGCGAAGCCTATCATAGACCTGAATGTCATTGTCCCGGCACGGGAAGACATCCCCGAAGCCATCGCCCGTCTGGCGATGCTCGGCTACGTCCATGAAGGCGACAAAGGCATTGTGGGGCGGGAGGCGTTCCGGTGGCCGCCGGAAACGGCGCGGCATCACTTGTACGTCTGCGCGTGTGACAACGCCGAAGGTCAGCGCCAGGTGGCCTTCCGGGATTACCTGCGGGCAAACCCGGACGAGGCCCGGCGCTACGGGACGCTGAAGCGGGAACTGGCCGTGAGGTTTCGCCGGGATCGGACGGGGTACACGGAAGGGAAAACGGAGTACGTCCTGTCGGTTCTGGAGAAAGCGCGAGGGTAGAAAAGAGGATGGACGAAATCTCTCTGGTCGAGTACGATCCGCGTTGGCCGGAGCAGTTCGCGGCGGAAGCGGCGCGCATTCGATTCGCGCTTGGCGAGAGCGTTGTCGCTGTCGAACACTTCGGCAGCACAGCGATTCCAGCGCTGGCTGCGAAGCCGGTTATTGACCTGCTCGTCGGAGTGCGGTCCGTCGCCGAAGCGCGGGAACGCGCGGTCCCCGCGCTGGAGGCGCTGGGCTATGCGTTCTGGTACGACAACCCGACTCCCGGCCATCTATTTTTCGTCAAGGGGCTGCCGCCGAACGGGCCGCGCACCCACCATGTCCATATGGTCGAGGCGGGGACGTTCCGGGACCCGAAGAATGAGGCATTCTTGTTCTGGGACCGCCTGTTGTTCCGCGACTACCTGCGCGCACATCCCGACGAAGCGCGGCGATACGAGGCCGTCAAGCGCGACCTGGCCGCCCGGTTCCCCGACGACCGGGAGGCGTACACGGACGGCAAGACCGAATACGTCTACGGCGTCATGCAGAAGGCGTGAACCCAAGAATAATCATGCCACGAAACACAGAAATCCGAAAAGTCCTCGTCATCGGCAGCGGGCCGATTATCATCGGGCAAGCCGCCGAGTTCGACTACGCCGGGACGCAGGCGTGTCAATCGCTGCGCGAGGAGGGCGTCTCGGTCGTCCTGGTCAACTCCAACCCAGCGACCATTATGACCGACCCCGAAACCGCCGACGCGGTGTATATCGAGCCGCTGAACGTCGAGTTCGTCGAGCGCATCATCGCCAAGGAGCGCCCCGACGGGCTGCTGCCGACGCTGGGGGGGCAGACGGGGCTGAACCTGGCGACCGAGCTGGCCGAGGCAGGCGTCTTAGAGAAGTACGATGTCAAGCTGCTCGGCACGCCGCTGTCTACTATCCGCAAGGCCGAAGACCGGGAGATATTCCGAGCCTTGATGCAGGAGATCGGCGAGCCGGTGCCTGAGTCGTGGATCATCGAGGACGAGGCGGCGCTGGAAGAACTGTCGCGAAACAAAGCCGCCCCGTGGCCGCTGATCGTCCGGCCCGCCTACACGCTGGGCGGGACGGGCGGCGGCATCGCGCGGACGCCCGCGCAGCTTGTCGAGATCGGGACACGCGGCCTGAAACTCTCCCCCCGGCATCAGGTCATGGTGGAGCGCTACCTGGCCGGCTGGAAGGAGATCGAGTACGAGGCGATGCGCGACGCCGCCGACACCTGCATCACCGTCTGCAACATGGAGAACTTCGACCCGATGGGGATGCACACCGGCGACTCCATCGTCGTCGCCCCGTCGCAGACCTTGTCGGACAAAGAGTACCAGATGCTGCGCTCGGCGGCCCTGAAGATCATCCGCGCGCTGGGCATCGAGGGCGGCTGCAACGTGCAGATGTCGCTCGATCCCCACTCGTTTTCCTATTACATCATCGAGGTCAACCCGCGCGTCTCGCGCTCGTCCGCTCTGGCGAGCAAGGCCACCGGCTACCCCATCGCCCGCGTCGCCGCCAAGATCGCGGTCGGCCTGCACCTGGATGAGATCCCGAACGCCGTCACGCAGAAGACGCTGGCCTGCTTCGAGCCTGCCCTGGACTACATCGTTGTCAAGATTCCGCGCTGGCCGTTCGACAAGTTCACCCATGCGGACCGGCGCATCACGACGCAGATGAAGGCGACGGGGGAAGTCATGGCGATTGATCGCTCCTTTGAGGGTGGCCTGCTGAAAGCCATCCGCAGCCTGGAGATCGGCCAGATCGGCCTGCGCCCCAAGAACGCGGACCGGCTGACCGAGATGGAGATCGAGTCGGGGCTGGCCCAGGCGACCGACCAGCGGCTTTTCCTCATCGCCGAAGCCTTCCACCGGGGGATGCTGGTGTCCGAGGTCGCCGATCTGTCCGGCGTGGACCCCTGGTTTTTAACTAAAATCCAGCGCCTCGTGCGTCTCGAAGACCGCCTGCGCGGCCTGGCCCCGCGCTTCCACCACGCGGGCCTGCCCGACGACGAGGCCCTGGCCCTGCTCGGCGATGCCAAACGGCTGGGCTTCGCCGACCGGCACCTGGCGGACGTGCTGGGCGTCAAGGGGTCCCAGGTCCGCGCCTGGCGGCGGCATCTGGGCCTGTCACCCGCCTACAAGATGGTGGATACCTGCGCGGCGGAGTTCGAGGCGGCGACGCCCTACTTCTACTCGTGCTACGAGAAGGAGAGCGAAGCGTGACCAACCCAAACCCTCCCGCCAAACCTCTTGTGGCGGTCATCATGGGCAGCAAGTCCGACTGGGAGACGATGCGCCACGCGGACGACCTCTTGACGCAGTTCGAGGTCCCGCACGAGTGCCGGATCGTGTCCGCCCACCGGACGCCTGAGTTAATGGCGCAGTTCGCCCGCGAGGCCGAAGGGCGCGGGCTGGAGGTCATCATCGCCGGGGCGGGCGGGGCGGCCCACCTGCCCGGCATGGTCGCCGCGCAGACTCTCGTTCCCGTGCTGGGCGTCCCCGTCCAGAGCCACGCCCTGAGCGGACAGGACTCGCTGCTGTCCATCGTCCAGATGCCCGCCGGCATCCCCGTCGGCACGCTCGCTATTGGCAAAGCCGGCGCGACCAATGCCGCCCTGCTCGCCGTCGCGATCCTGGCGAACACCCGCCCCGGCCTGCGTGAAAGGCTGCGTCGATTCCGCGAGGAACAGACGGAACGAGTGCTGGGGGACACGCTGACGTGAGAGAGTTCCAGAAGCCGAGGCGGCTGAGGCCGGGCGAGACCGTGGCTGTCCTGTCGCCCTCCTGGGGCGGGCCGAGCGTCTACCCCAGCGTCTTTGACCTGGGCCTGGCGAACCTGCGCGACCTGCTGGGCGTGGAGGTCAAAGAATACCCGACGACCCGCATGGCGACGGCAGGGTTACACGGAAACCCACGCCGGCGTGCCGAAGATGTCAACTCTGCCTTTGCCGACCCGGGTGTGAAAGCGATCATCAGCAGCATCGGCGGCGACGACTCCGTGCGCCTGCTGCCGTATCTGGATGCGGAGGCAATCGCGGCAAACCCAAAGATACTAATGGGTTTCTCCGACACGACGACGCTGCTGGCCTACGCCACTCAGCAAGGCCTGGTCACGTTCAACGGCCCGTCTGTCATGGCGGGCTTCGCCCAGCAAAAGACGCTGCCGCCCGCCTTCGCCGAACACGTCCGGCAGATGCTGATGGAGCCGACGGAGGGGCACGTTTACGCGCCCTACCCGGAGCGCGTGGTCGAGTGGCAACGATGGGAGACGCCGGGTTATACGGGCGAAGTGACCTTTGCGCCGAACGGCGGCTGGCGCTGGCTGCAAGGCGACATGGTCGTACAAGGCCCACTGTTCGGCGGCTGTATCGAGGTTTTGGAGTTCCTGAAGAGCACCGATTGGTGGCCTCCCTATGATTTTTGGGCGGGCAAAGTCCTGTTCCTGGAAACCTCGGAGGAGAAGCCGACGCCGGATCAAGTCAAATATATGCTCCGCAACTACGGGATGCAGGGGGTTTTTGATCAGCTCGCGGGCCTGCTGTTCGCCCGCCCGCAGTTCTACACGATGGAGGAGCGTGAGACGCTGTTCCAAACCATCATTGGCGTTGTCTCGGACGAGTTCGGGCGACCCGATTTGCCGATTATCGCCGAGATGGACTTCGGCCACGAGGGGCCGCAGAGCATCCTGCCGCTGGGTGTGACGGCGGAGATTGACTGCACCCACCGGACGTTCCGGCTCGTGGAGGCTTGCATCCGATGAGTGATGAACGTCCAGAGGCGATCCTCCCCGGCGCGACGGTCGGCGTACTGGGCAGCGGGCAGCTCGGGCGGATGTTCGCGCTGGCGGCGCGGCGTCTGGGCTACCGCGTCCACACTTTCTCGCCGGACACGGACACACCAACCGGGCAGGTGGCCGACCGCGAGGTGGTGGCCGCGTATGAAGACCTGGACGCCGTGCGGGACTTCGCGCGGCAGGTCGCAGTCGTCACGTTCGAATTTGAAAACGTCCCCGCCGAGACAGCAGAGGCCGTGGCGGCCCTCATCCCTGTTCGGCCTGGCGGAACGGTCTTGCACATCGCTCAGAACCGCCTGCGGGAGAAGACTTTTCTGGCCCGGCACGGTATCCCCTGCGCCCCGTTTCGTCATGTGGAATTTCTGGGGGAACTGCGCGCCGCCCTGATTGCGCTTGGCACGCCGGCGATCCTGAAGACGGCGGGCTTTGGCTATGACGGCAAGGGGCAGGTGCGGATCAGCCGCGCGGAGGAGGCGGAAATGGCGTGGGCCGCCCTGGGCTGGCAGGAATGCGTCCTGGAAGGCTTCGTCGCCTTTGAGCGCGAGGTGTCCGTCGTCGCCGCGCGCGGGCTGGACGGCGCGTTTGTCCACTACGGGCTGATCGAGAACGCGCATGTCGGCGGCATCCTGGACGTTTCCGTGGCTCCCCCCCCGTCAATGGCGGCAGGGGCGGGGGGGGCTGCTGTCGCCGCTGAGGCCGTCGCTATCACCCGTGCGATCTTCGAGGCGCTGGACGTGGTGGGGACGCTCTGCGTCGAGTTCTTCCTGACCCCGGATCATACGCTGTTGGTCAATGAGATGGCCCCGCGCCCGCACAACTCCGGGCACCTGACCATTGACGCCCACGTCACCAGCCAGTTCGAGCAGCAACTGCGTGCTGTCTGCGGCCTGCCGCTTGGCTCCGTCGAGATGCTGCGCCCCGCCGCCATGGCGAACCTGCTGGGCGAGGAATGGACGGACGGAACGCCGGATTGGAGCCGTGCGCTGGCGATGCCGGGCGTGAAGCTGCACCTGTACGGCAAGGAAGACGCCCGCCCCGGCCGCAAAATGGGGCATTTGACGGCCCTGGCCGACACGCCCGAAGAGGCCGTCGAGCGTGTCCGCCAAGCCCGCGCCGCTCTACACCCTTGAAGACCGCCCCCAATTCTGGGGGAGTAACAGGGGAAAAGCCTTCTCCGGTCCTTCTTCTCCGGTTCCCCTCGAATTGGGGGCTAGGGGGCTTCCTATACGGTTTGTTATCTCCATGCCTAAGCCACTGCTGATTCTCGTTTCCGGCCCGCCCGCCGCAGGAAAAACGACGCTGGCCCGCCGCCTCGCGGGTGAGTGCAGTCTGCCCCTGGTCAGCAAGGACGGCATCAAAGAACTGCTGTTCGACACGGTGGGCACACGGGACTATGCCTGGTCGCAGGGGCTGGGCCGGGCGAGCATCGCGCTTCTTTACGACTTCACGGAGCGTCTGCTGGCCGCCGGCATCTCCGTCATCGCCGAAAGCAACTTCCACTGCGAGGCGGACTCGGAAAAGATCGCCCGCCTGGGGCAGAGCCACGGCTTCCGGCCGCTGCAAATCCACTGCACGGCCTCGGCGGATGTCTTGGAGGAGCGCTTCGAGCGGCGGCGACACACGGCGGAGCGTCACCCCGGCCATGTGCAGGCGCCGCAGGCCGGCCTGAAGCCGCACGTCGAGGCGGGGGTCTGGCGGCCCCTGCAAATTGCCGGAGAGACTGTGATCGTTTTGACTGACGACCTCAATGCGGTAGACTATGCGCCAGCCTTCAGCGCCGTCCGGTCAGCACTTGGCTTATCCCATGACTGACCCAAAGACAGCCCTCGTCACGGGCGCCTCGCGCGGCATCGGACGCGCCATCGCCGTCCACCTTGCAGCAAATGGCTGCCGCGTGGCGATTCACTTTAACGTTAATCGCGTGGCGGCTGAGGAGACGCGGCGGCAGATGTCCGGCGAGGGCCACTGTCTGCTGTCCGCCGACCTTGCCAATCCCGACGCCGCCAAATCGCTGGCGATAAACGCCCAAGCCGCCTTCAGCGGGCGCGTGGACATCCTGGTTCACAACGCCGGGCTGTACGAGCCGACGCCGCTGCTGGACGATGGCGGCTTCGCGGCCTGGCGCAAGTCCATGCGCCGGCAGATGCAGGTCAACTTCTGGGCGGGGGCCGACCTCGCCTACCTGCTGGCCCCGGCGATGGCCGAGGCAGGATGGGGGCGCATCATTCAGATTTCCTCCCGCGCTGGGCTGCGCGGCGAGGCGCAGCACGCGGGCTATGCGGTGTCCAAAGCCGCGCAGATCAATCTCGTCCGCTCGTTGGCGGCGGAACTCGGCCCGTCCGGCATCGGCTGCTTCGGCGTTGCGCCGGGCTGGACGGACACGGACATGGCGGCGGACGCCCTGGCCGCGCGCAGCGACCAGATCCGGGCCGAAATCCCGCTGGGCCGGGTGGCGACGCCCGCCGATGTCGCCTCGCTCGTTGGTTTCCTCGTCACCCCGGCGGCGGATTATCTGTCCGGCAACACGATTGACGTGAACGGCGCGTCCTATCTGCATTAGACGATTGGGGTATACTAGCGTCACGGAAGCCCGCCATAATGTCTTTCATGTTAGGTACACTCTTTCATGCTGTTTATGGTCATTGAACGGTTCAAACACGAGAGCATCAAACTCATCGGGGAGCGGTTCAGGCGTGATGGCCGAATGTTGCCCGAAGGCGTCACCTACCACGCGAGCTGGATGGATTCATCAGGCGTCCGATGCTTCCAGCTTATGGAAGCTCCGAATCCAGAAGCACTGACGCCGTGGATTGGATGCTGGGATGATCTGATCGATTTTGAGATTGTCCCGGTCCTGACTTCTAGCGATTTCTGGTCCCAGGCTCAACCCGAATAATCCCAACCGATTTAGAGGCCAATCATGTCTATGAGTATGCCTAACCCTACAACGACCATGACCGACGAGGAGATTGAAGCCCTGTCAGATCGGGGCCTTGCCATCTACGACGAGAAGCTCAAGCCCATCCTCGAGCCTGACTTCGACAACAAATACGTCGCCATCCATGTAGAGACGGAAGACTATGAGGTCGCCAACTCTTCCGGCGACGCCATGCGGGCGATACGGAAGCGGCGACCGGAAGGGTTTCTTCTCAAGATGCGGATCGGCAACGAGCCGGAGTGGGGTTTAGCGGGGCGCATTCTGGCGGGTGAGCTGGCGGCAGGCCGTATCAATCTTAACCTGATTTCATCAACATCAAGGAGCAACATTCATCGTGGCACAAAGCAGTGAGCGCAAGGCGCTGATCGTGTGGGGCGGTTGGGACGGCCATGAGCCGCGTCAGGTGGCGGAGATCTTCGAGCGGGAGCTGACGGACAGGGGATTTCAGGTCGAGGTCGCGACGACGCTGGACGCCTTCAAGGACGCCGAAAAGCTGAAGGCGCTGTCGTTGATCGTCCCGGTCTGGACCATGAGCCAGATCAGCGGCGAGCAGCTTAACCCGGTACTGGAAGCCGTCAGGGGCGGCGTCGGGCTGGGCGGCTGCCACGGCGGCATGTGCGACTCCTTCCGCGAGTCCACCGAATGGCAGTGGATGACCGGCGGGCAATGGGTGGCCCATCCCGGCAACGACGGCACGGAGTATACCGTCCGCATCACCGATCCCGACCACTTCATCACGCAGGGGGCGCCCCCGGAGTTCGCCGTCAAGAGCGAGCAGTATTACCTGCACACCGACCCCTCGAATGTGACCCTGGCCGTCACCCGCTTCCCCGTCGCCGACGGCCCGCATGTCCCCAACGGGCAGTTCGACATGCCCGTCATTTGGACCCGGATGTGGGGCGAGGGCCGCGTCTACTACAACTCGCTCGGCCACCACGCCGACATCGTCGCCCAAAAAGAAACCCTGCCGCTGATGGTGCGGGGCCTGCTCTGGGCCGCCCGCGCTGAAGACGCGGCCTAAAAAGAGACTAAGAATGCTGCCGGACCTGGATGTCAGCCTGCCGACGGGGTGGGGTGTTGCGACCTATCCGCCCGGCGCGTCCTTCGGGCCGCGCCGGATGCGGGATTGGGAGTTCGTCTGGCTGATGCAGGGGGATGCCGAGTACCAGTGGGGCGACACGAACGTGGCCGCCCCGGAAGGCTCCCTGGTCCTCTGCCGGCCCGGCGCGACGGATGCCTTCCAATGGGACCCGCGCCGACGGACGCGCCACGCCTTCGTCCACTTTGGTGTGGAGCGTGTCCCAGATGGTTGGCCGGAGTGGTGCGATTGGCCGCTCGTGCGCGAAGGGCAGGAAGACGACATCCTCCGGCCCCTGTTCCGGCACTTGCTGACCTGGACGGAGGGGGGTGACGCCGAGCAATGCCGGCTGACCCTGATGACCATGCTGACGGCCTTTCGGACGGGGCAGCGGGCGACCGGAAACCCCGCTCGCGAGGTCTGGCCGCCCGCTGTGGAGGCGGCCTGCGCCTTCATCACCGCCCGGCTCGATGACGACCCTGCCGCGCCGCTCCCGCTTCCCGCGCTGGCCGCCCACGCCTGCGTGACGCCGGAACACCTCTGCCGCCTGTTCAAAGCCGCCCTCGGGCGTTCGCCCGCCGAGACGGTCCGGCTGGCGCGTCTGGACCGCGCGGCGACCCTGCTGGCCCGCTCCAACTACTCCGTAGGCGAGATCGCCGCCCTCTGCGGCTTCGCCAGCCCCTTCCACTTCTCCCGCCGCTTCAAGGATGCTTACGGCCAGTCGCCGAGCGATCTGCGCCGCCGGGTCGGGGCGGGTGCGACCCCGCCGCTCTCCCGTTTGTTGCGCGCATCAATTCCAGGCATATAATGGCTATGATTGGGCATCGTCAATCGCGCCGGGAACGGTTATAATAAGCCAACACTCACGGACAAGGAGTTCGTCCCATGACCGTCACACTCGATAAGCCCGAACTGAACTTAGCCGAAGCCGCCCCGACAGTGACCGAGCGGCAGGATCGCTACCACGTCTCCGTCGAAGAATACCGCACGTTCAAGCGTGACGGCTTCCTGGTCGTGCGCGACTTGGTTTCGCCCGCCGAGATCGCCGAGCTGCGGCAGCACACCGAGGACTTGATGCAGGGGCGGCTGCCGGAGCAGAACCGGCAGATGAAAGAGGGCGACAAGCCGGGGCACGGCGTCGCCGTGCAGGGCCTGGAAGCGCCGCCCGCGCACCTGTCGCCGGACGAGAAGGCGCAGTATTTCCTGCGGATTCATATGCTGCACCGGCAATTAGAGCTGCACGAGCGCTACATGCTGCACCCGCGCGTGCTGGACGTTCTCGAATCCATCATCGGGCCGGACGTGCTGGCTTTACAGACGATGCTGTTCCTCAAACCCCCCGGCAAGCCCGGCCAGGGCTGGCATCAGGACCGGTTCTACATCCCGACCCACCCGGACACGCTTTGCGGCGCGTGGATCGCCATTGACGACACCGACGAATTAAATGGCGCGATGTGGATGGCATTAGGCAGCGGCTCAGAGCCGATTTATCCGCCCCATGCCAGCCTGGGCTACGGGGCGTTCGGGCAGCGGGAATTAGAGGGCATCCAGTACGTCGGCGGCGTCAGCGACCCCGACGATGAGAAGAACGACCTGTCGCGGATCGCGGACAAGTACCCGCAGGTCCTGGTCCCCGCCAAAGCGGGCGACGTCGTCTTTTTCAACGGCCACATCCTGCACCGCTCCAAGAAGAACTGGACCTCGGACCGCTACCGCCGGTCGTTTGTTTCCCACTACTGCAATGCCCGCTCGTTTACGCAGTGGGGCGGCGACGGCTCCCAAACCGTGGACCCAATCACGGGCATGACCAACGGCGCGCATATTTTGGCGCGCGGCGACACGCACCTGCCGTTTGCTCGGCCTAAGTTCGGCACGCCCTGCGCCGCTCTGCTTTCGCCCGACGCACGCCGTTCCCAGAGCGAGGCGGCGGCTTCGATGATGATGGGTGACATGGACAGCGGCCTGATGGGCGTCGCCCCCGCCGACCCGGACCGGGACCACGACCACAAGTGAGGCCGCTTGGACCACTTTTCAGACGAGGCAGGCTTCGTGAGGAACGGGAGGGTATAAAAGTCTTTCCGGGCGGCGCCACCAGCCGGGGGAATGCAGTTCAGGGGCGTCGTGGAAGCCTTTCGTCGCCAGGTCTCGCAGCATGGCCGCCAGCGGGGTCGGACGCGGCTCGGGGCCAAAAAGTTCAAACGCGCCGGCCTCGTAGTGGCCCTCCACACGGGTAACCAGGCTGTTCCACTCGTAGGACCCCAGCAGCGCCCAGGAGGTGACCGCCCGCACGTCAGCCCCTTCGCGGCGGACGGCAAGCGCTGCGTCCCAGTTCTCCTGGAACCAGCGCATCTGCTCGTCACACCAGCAGGCCAGATGCGCCTCGGTCAGCGCCAGAGGCCGCCCGTAGCGTGCCCATGCCTCCCGCAGCCTGTCAGCCGGCCCCGCGCTTGGTTCCGCGCAGACGCGCACCGCCTCGACATCCACGTAGCGGTCGTGCTGGTTGCTGCCCCACAGCGCGGCGGGGTATCGCTCCAGCCGCTCGTCCAAGAATCGCTCGCTGGTGATGTAGCAGTCGCACCCGAAGATGTCCGGGGGACATGGCTCATCCAGGAAGATGCGCCACTCGCGGTCCGGCACCCCCAGCCAGCGCAAATAATGCGCCATCGGGTGGCCGTCGTCCACCCGACCGCACAGCAGATCGAAACTCAGCCAGCGTCGCTCGTTTTCAAAGTCGGCCTGGTACGCCAGCAGCGGCGTACTATAGGTCTTGCCGATGTCCTCCGTCTGGATGAGCTGCGCCTCCGGGTTCACCTCGCGGATGGCCTGCATCGCCAGGACGACCGCCCGGCACTGGGTCAGCAGGAGCCGCGCCCACGTCAGCGCGTCGCGCCCGTGCGGATACCAGTGGCCGTACATGCCGCTGAAACGCGCGGTCGTCATCGGCTCATTAACCGGCGTGTAGCAATGCACCCAGGGGAAGCGTTGGGCGACCGCGCGGGCGTATTCGGCTAGCCGCTCGGGAAACGCGGGATCGCTCAAGCTGGTGTCAGCGGGGCCGTTGCCGTGATGGAGCAGGCCGACGATGGGTTCGACGCCGAGTTGGCGCAGGCGTCCGAGCCGCGCGTCGGCCCATGTCCAGTCGGCTTGGGCGACGCCGAAGGGGGCGGTGCGCTCCCAAAGGATCGGGTAGCGCAACGCGCGGAGGCCCAGACCGGCGAACAGGTCCAGGTCCTCGATGCGCTTGTCATGGCCGCTCCATTCGAGCTGGTCGAAGTAGGTGTCGCCGACGCGGTTCAGGGTACACTCCACGCCGCCCCAGAGTTCCAGCGGCCTGAGTTCCAGCGGGATGTTCATGGTCTGCCCGGTGGCAGGATACCTCCCCTAGACGGCTCTAGACGGGCTGCGGAGCGCCGTTCGTGACGGCTTTGCCGCTTGCGACCGACGTGGCGGGCACGACGATGCGCTCCGGGCGGCTGCCGTTCAGCTTGTCGAACGTCGCCAGCGCTTGGCCGACGACTTGGTCCATGTTGTAATACTTGTACGTCCCCAGCCGCCCGACGAAGTGGACGCCGCGCGTGTTGTCCGCCAGGCCCTTGTAGCGGGCATACAGCGCGTTGGTGGCCGGGCTGGGGATCGGGTAGTACGGGTCGCCGTCCGCACGCGGGTACTCGTAGACGATGTCGGTCTTGGCGTGCTGCTGCCCGGTGATCCACTTGAACTCGGTCATGCGCGTGTGCGCGTGGTCGTTCGGGCAGTTGACCGTGGCGTAGGGCAGGCCCTCGGAGGCGTCGCGGGTCTCGTGCCGGAACTCCAGTGAGCGGTACGGCAGCCGCCCGAACCGGTGGTCGAAATACTCGTCCACCGGGCCGGTGAAGATGACTTCGCGGCACGGCACCATGTTCTTGATCTCGCGCCAATCCGTGTTGAGCATGATCTTGATGTTCGGGTGGGCCAGCATCGCCTCGAACATTCGCGTGTACCCGTGCCTGGGCATGGACTGGAACGTGTCCGTGAAGTACCGGTCGTCCGTGTTGGTGCGGGTGGGGATGCGGGCCGTGACCTGGGCATCGAGTTCGGATGGGTCCATGCCCCACATCTTGCGGGTATAGCCCCGGAAAAACTTCTCGTACAGCTCGCGCCCGACCCGGCTCACGACTACGTCTTCCGACGTGTAGCAGTGGCCGCGCTCCTCGGCGCGCGACTGGAAGAACGCCTCGCATTCGGCTTCCGTCTGGAGGTTCAGGCCGTACATCTTGTTGACGGTCGTGCGGTTAATCGGGATGGGCAGGAGCTGCCCGTCCACCATCGCCACCACGCGGTGCTCATACGGGCGCCATTCGGTGAACTGCGACAGGTACTGGAAGATGCGCTCTGAGTTCGTATGAAAAATGTGGGGCCCATACGGGTGGATGAGGATGCCTTCCTCATTATAGCGATCGTAAGCATTGCCGCCGATGTGGTTACGCTTGTCAATCAGCAGCACCCGTTTCCCCGCCTGCGAGGCCAGACGCTCGGCCAGAACGCTCCCCGCAAAGCCCGCGCCTACGATCAGATAGTCAAACATCGTTTAGTCCCCTTTTCTTGCTTCCGTCCTTGCTTCCGTCTTGGACACGACCCCGCCGATGAGGTCGTGAATCTGCCCCCATATCTTGTCCCAGGACATCTCCGCCAGGAGCGGGTCCACGCGGGAGAGGCGCTCCGCCGCGTCCTCGTGCATAGCGGCCTCGCAGGCCGCGACGAACTCTTCGGGCGTGTCGGCGACGCGGACCAGGCCCTGTTCGCCGTACATGCTCACCACGTCCCGGATCGACGTGGAAACGACGGGTTTGCCGGCGGCCAAGTACTCAGGCGTCTTCGTCGGGCTGATGCATCGCGTGGACTCGTTGCGGGCGAACGGCATGATCGCCACGTCCCATCCGGCCAGGTAGGCGGGCAGGTCTTTGTAGTCTTTGCCGCCGGGGTAATGGATGTTCGGGCGGCGGGCCAGCGCGCTTTCAGGAATTTTGCCGGACACAGGGCCGACAATGATCCAGTGCCAGTCCGGCCGCAGGTCGGCCACCCCGGCGAGCAGATCAAAGTCAATCCGCTCGTCCAGCACGCCGAAGAAGCCCAGACGCGGGTAGGGGATGTCCTTTTGGTCTTCGGGATCGGCCAGTCCCTGACGGGCCTGCCCGAAGTGGTTTACGTCCACGGCGCTGGCGAGGAAATAGACGCGCGGATGCCGGTCCTTCTTGCCCTCGTACAGCGTCGGGCCGCCGGCGAAGACCAGGTCGGCCTTCTCCAGCAGCCGCGCCTCCCGCCCGCGCAGTTCGGGGTGCGCCCCGGCGAAGGAGGCCAATTCGTCCATGACGTCGAAGACAATGGCTTTGGGCGTCAGGTCTTCGGTCCAGGACACCATCATCGGCGTGTAATACCAGAGGACATAGTTCTCGACGGTGTGTTCCCGCATGAAGTCTCCGAGCAGGCGCCGGTACATCTGTCCATGCTCCACCTCGGTCGGCCCCCAGGGCAGGTGGGCGACGAGGACCTGCACGCCGCCGGGCCGGGGCGTCACATGCAGCCAGGGTGTCTCTGAGTCGAACACCGGCTCCTCGACGAAGAAGACCCGGTGCTGCGGCGCGAAGCGGCTGATCAGGTGCTGCGGCCTTTGGTACACGAAATCCCAGCGCAGGTGCGAAAGACAGATGAGGTCATAGGACGCGGACATACTTCCTCCAAGGGAAAAACGCTAGAGAACAGAAAGACGCTGAGAAGCGGTAGTTGCTGACGCAAAATGACCTGATGGGAGGGGGGTCACGGTAGTTCACCCTATACTTACCCTGAATCAATTATCAGCAAAACATACACTGATAAACTTGTCATGCTGAATTGTATGATAAGAAACGAAAGTTGGGTAGTGGTTTATTGAGTAGAGTTGTGGTGCAAATAAGCCTTTTGGCTCTGTAAGGCTCCCTGAGCGCATTATAGCTTCCTGAATGAAAATCTTGTCAATTTATCGTCACCAGGGGCCTCACAGCCGCTCCAAGCGGCAAGAAAAGCCATTCCTGAGTCAAGAGACTGAATAATTGCACCACAACTCTAGTGTTGTTATGTAGCCTCTGTTCATGGTTATTGAGGTCCTTCTCTGCCGTCACTGCCAGAGCCGGAACGTCATCAAGCCCGGAATGTCATCAAGCCCGGAACGTCATCAATCCCGGGCGCGACAAGCGCGGCGTCCAGCGCTTCCGTTGCCGCGACTGCCGGCGCACCTTCCACGACTGCCGGCGCACCTTGCACAAGGCCGAGGACGCCCGCCGCTACACCGCCGACTTCCGGGCTAGCGTGCTGGCCGCCTACCCGGAGCGCGCCTCGATGCGCGGGGTCTGCCGCGTCTTCGCTTAGTTCTGCTCCGGCATCAGCCGCCTGACGCTGGCCGAGTGGCTAAAAAAAGCCAAGTCCCTGCCGCCCCTGGCGCAGACGCTGATGCCGCCCCTGGCGCAGACGCTGATGCCGCCCGCTGACGGGGACGTGCTGGAACTCGATGAACTCTGACTCGATGAACTCTGACTCGATGAACTCTGACTCGATGAACTCTGACTCGATGAACTCTGGTCGTTCGTGTTCCGGCGCCAGGACAAGATATTAGAACAAGCGGTGGGTTTGGCTGGCCCTGTGCCGCCGGACGCGCCCGGTCGTCGCCTTCGCCGGACGCGCCCGGTCGTCACCTTCGCCGTGGGCGACCGGAGCGAGAAGACCTGCCAGCGGCTGTGGCAGCGTGTCCCGCCCGCCGACCGGCACCGGCGTCTGTTGTGCTACACCGACTTCTGGGCCGCCTACGGCAAAGTCATCCCGGAGGATCAGCACCAGGCCACGGACAAGGGCGCGGGGCAGACCTGTCACATTGAAGGGCGCGGGGCAGACCTGTCCCATCGAGCGGTGGAACAACACCCTGCGGCAGCGTCTGGCCCGGTTCGTCCGTCAGACGCTCTCGTTGAGTAAGAGCGACCGGATGCATAGGATCTGCCTGGCCTTGTTCATCCACGACTACAAGCGAGTGCACAAGACCAACAACACTCAATGAACCACTACCGGGCGGCGGGCGGCGACCTAGCGCTGTTTGGTTTGTGCATCGGGCTGATCGTGCTGCTGGTCGTGTTGCAGCGGACCTCCCTGTGGCTGCTGAGGCGTACCCTGGCGCGGGAAAATGGGGACGGATGATGAAGGGGAGCGGATGATGGGGACGGCGCACGTCGGGGCCGAGGACTGGGTGTGGGTGGGAGTGCAGTGGCTGCGGCTGGGGGTGGAGGCGCTGGGGGCACTCATCGTGGGCCTGGACGTGATCCCCGCCGCCCTGAACAAAGCTTCCGATGAGCCGAAGGGCGGCGACTCTGCCGGATTTGTGACGATCACGGGCGGCGAACAGCGAAACACAGCCGGCGGCGATGATCACCGCACCCAGCAGAACCCCGCGCCAGCGGACAACGGGATCGGCCTGGGGCGGAAAGAAAACTACAAAATGGCCGTCGCCCAAGTCGGACTTATGCGCGAACATAAGCAGGACCGCCGGGAGGAAGAAGAAGGACAGCAAAACAGCCGTGCCGACGGCTACGGCGGCTGTTGCCATTGTCCTGCCGCCTCCCGCCTGCACCTGCCTGGTCTGCAGCGGCGTGGTCCTCAAGCCGCCGCGCCGCGCGTCCACGCGGGACGCCGCGCCTCAAACGCCGTGATGTCCGGCTCGTGCTGCAAGGTCAGCCCGATGTCGTCCAGCCCATGAAGCAGGCAGTGACGCCGGAACGTATCCACCTCGAACGGCAGGGAAAACCCCTGGCTGTCCGAGACGGTCTGGTTCTCCAAATCCACCGTCACCCGATACCCCGGCGCCTTCGCTCGCTCCAGAAGCATGGCGATGGTTTCTTCGGGCAGCATGACCGGCAGCATCCCGTTTTTGAAGCAGTTGTTGTAAAAGATGTCCGCAAATGATGGGGCGAGAATGGCCTGGAACCCATAATCCGCCAGCGCCCAGGGCGCGTGTTCGCGCGACGACCCGCAGCCGAAGTTCTTGCCGGTGATGAGAATCGTCGCGCCCTGGTATTGCGGCTGGTTCAGCTCGAAGTCCGGGTTCGGCGTCCTGCCGTCGCCTTGGTAGCGCCAGTCGAAGAACAGGAACTGCCCGAAGCCCGTGCGCTCGATGCGCTTCAGGAACTGCTTGGGGATGATCTGGTCGGTGTCCGCATTGACCCGGTCCAGCGGGGCCGCAAGGCCGGTGAGTTTCGTGAACGGTTCCATAATTACTCCTGTGAAAAGATGCTGCCGACCGGCACGGCGAGGCCGGGGAAGACTTGCGAGACAGCCACATCCCCCGGACTGTAAACGTCCGTGGCTTCGGTCTGCTCCGCCGAAAGGCGCATGACCTCAACGGTCTGGTCGCCGGACCTTACGATCCAGACCTCTCGCACATTCACCGCCCGGTAGTCCGCGATCTTCGCGGCCAGCACGGAGGCTGTATCGGACGGCGAGACGATCTCCACTACTAGCTCCGGCGCGGGCGAAAGCGAGGCGTATTCGTCCGAGGGCGCATTTTGTTCCAGGCACTCGCGGCTGATAAACAGCAGATCCGGCTGGCGGCTTCGGAGCGGTTGATAGGTGATCTCCACATCGCACGGGGCGATAACAGCCTCGCCCCGCCCCGATGCCTCCTCATAGTCCTGGAAGTGACGGAGGAGGCGGCCGAGTATCCGCTGATGTTTGCGTGTCGGGCTTGGCAACAGATTGTCTCCATACAGTCGGTACACTTTCCAGCCGTCAATGATGTCATACCGGGCCATCTCTTCCGGCCCGCTGATATACTCCTCGTAGGTCATCGGGCGGGTGATGCCCGGAACGTCCACTTTCAGCTCGGCGACGGCCATTGGCCTGCTCCTTTCAGTTCTTTTCCCACTCCCGAATGTCCACTCAGCGGACCGGAAACAGACCGGCGACTGGAAGCGCCAAATCCGGCAAGACCCGTGAGATCACGGTTTCCCCTAAGCCATACAAGGCGGCTGTTTCCGAGGCCGCAGGCGTCAGCCGAAGCACCTCCACGGTTCTGTCTTCCGGTCGCACGATCCAGCACTCATCAACACCAATCAAGCCGAAGTCCGCGATCTTCGCGGCCAAGACCCGTTGCCGATCGCTGTCGGAAATGACTTCCACCACCAATTCCGGGACAGCATCCAGGGGCGGCGGTGCAGTCAAGGGGCGGCCCCCAAGCCGTTCGTAGCTGACGAACATGACATCCGGCTGGCGCGTTCGCAGTGGAAAGAGACTGATCTGTACGTCGCAGGGAGCCGCCAGCGTGACTCCCCGACCCGTCACTGTCTCATAGTCTTCCAGGAGGCGTGTGATCCGCTGGGCAATTCGCTGATGAGAGGGTGTCGGGCTAGCCATGTTCACCCGTACCCCGTCGATGATATCGTATCGCCAATTGGTTTCCCCCTCCTTGAGATAGTCTTCGTAAGAAATGACTTGCGGTTCGGCGACGGCCATTGGCCTGCTCCTTTCAGTTGCCTTTTCCCTGTTCACCATGCCAATGGTCTATTTTAGCCCTTTGACTTCAGCCAGAATGCTTTCCGTGATGCGGGTTGATTTATCTAATAAATCCGCGTCTACCGGCCCCGCGAAGCCATGCACTGCGGTGTCTCGGACCGGCAGCAATTGGCTCAGAATGTCATAATCTTCCGGGTCCATTAAACCGTAGGCAACGCCTTGTTTGATGATTGCTGCCGGCGCGTTGTTGATAAAGCTGGCAGGGATGCGCTCCAGTCCAATCCGAAGGGTTGCTTCCAACGCTGAACAGAGCAGGATGACCGCTGCCGGTGAGTCGCCAATGGAAGCCAGATACTTGCTGTTGCCGATTCGGTCTTCGATCTCCGAGAACCTGATTGTGGGCAACTTGGACTCGGTCGAAAGCGTCTCATTTGCGGGCGTCTCCGGGGAGTTACTGAGAATTAGTTCCAGCCGCCAGCCGGGGTGGCGCTCTACGGACTTTGCTAACCTCTCTAGATTTCGGGACCGTGCGACCTGACCGTAAGATTGCACTTCCACAACAACCGACTCTGCCCCATTCTCAGCCAAAAGATCGGGCTTAAAGCCCTGCAAAAAATCGGGGAGCTGCTCGGCATCTGGTCTCTCCATGACCTGATAGCCGCGCTGCCTGTACCGATGCGCTATGGCGGCGACGCGCTCCTGATGAAATGCTGTTTGCATGATAGTTGCTCCTGGTGTGCTACTCCCACTGGACGAGGACGTGCAGGAAATCGCTTCTTGATCGAAATGCAGTTGCCAGCACCGGAGAGGTGATCGCGACAACGGCTTCGGAACTCAATACGTCGATTTTCCGGCAGGTGACGCTGACCACCTGCTTGTCATCAGCGTAGACAAGCCCCTTTAACTGATCCAGGACCGGCTTAATGATATTATCCACATCCATGAGGTCTAATGTGTAAAAGTATGTGAGTATCACGCTGACGGGAATAGTTAGCGGAAGGTTATTTCCGGGCCAGCGATTAACCGCCGCCCGTCTCACATCCCGCTTATAGTTTTCGATGCGGCTTCTGTTCTGCGTTTGCACCGTGCAAGGAACGCCGAGACGTACAAACTCAAATGTAAGCATAGGGTGAACGCTCCATCAGCCTTGTGACACCCCGTTTTTAGCGAAAAGCGCGGAAGCCTCGGCCATTTATGGACGAGATGGGACAAAGTCCTAAAGACAAAGTCCTAAAGATAGCGCATTGCCATTCTTATGGCAATTTCCTTCTTATGGCAATTTCCTTGGCACTGCGTTTGGAGGCTTGTCTCATGGGGTACAACAGAGGTAATCACTGGGCATGAGACAAGCAAGCGTTCCGCTGGTTGAGAGGGTAACAATCGTTAATCCCGCCCTCTCGTAAAACGCTGAGGGTTGCTCCGTAACTCTATGCTGTAGGGCGGTACAGCACAGGGGAAGACCCTGGGAAGCCAGACCATTTATGGAATTATTTTATGGGCTGGAGCCGTCACCTGTTCTCCCACTCCCGGATGTCCACCAGATGCCCTTCAATCGCCGCCGCCGCCGCCATCTGGGGGCTGACGAGGTGCGTCCGCCCGCCCTTGCCCTGGCGGCCCTCGAAGTTGCGGTTGGAGGTGGAGGCGCAGCGCTCGCCGGGCTGCAAGATGTCCGGGTTCATGCCCAGGCACATGGAACAGCCGGCCTCGCGCCAGTCGAAGCCGGCGTCCTTGAAGATTCGGTCCAGGCCCTCCGCCTCGGCCTGCATCTTCACCGGCGCGGAGCCGGGGACGACCAGGGCGCGCAGGCCCGCGCGGACTTTGTGCCCTTTCAGAATGGACGCGGCGGCGCGCAGGTCCTCGATGCGGCCATTGGTGCAGGAGCCGATGAAGACCGTATCGAGTTCGATTGCGCGAATCGGGGCGCCCGCCTCCAGGCCCATGTACTCTAAGGCGCGCTCGGCGGCGCGGCGGTCGGCGGGGTCGGCATAGTCGTTGGGGGAGGGAACGGTCGCCGTGATGGGGACGACCATGCCGGGGCTGGTGCCCCACGAGACGTGCGGGGCGATCTCGGCGGCGTCCAGTTCCACCAGGGTGTCATAGGCCGCGCCTTCGTCGGTCGGCAGCGCGCGCCAGGCGGCGACGGCCTGCTCCCACGCCTCGCCCGCCGGGGCGAAGGGCTTGCCCTGGATGTAGGCGAGCGTCTTTTCGTCCGGGGCGATCATGCCCGCCCGCGCGCCTGCCTCGATGCTCATGTTGCAGACCGTCATGCGGCCTTCCATCGAGAGCGCCCGGATGGCCTCGCCCGTGTATTCGACGACATAGCCCGTCGCGCCGTCCGTGCCGATCTTGCCGATGATGGCAAGGATGATGTCTTTGGCGGTCACGCCGCGCCCGAGCTGACCGCTCACGCGGATTTCCATCGTCTTGGGCCGGGACTGCGGCAGGCACTGGGTCGCCAGGATGTGCTCCACCTCGCTGGTCCCGATGCCGAAGGCCAGCGCGCCGAATGCCCCATGCGTGCTGGTGTGGCTGTCGCCGCAGCAGATGGTCATGCCCGGCTGGGTCAGGCCAAGCTCCGGGCCGATGACGTGGACGATGCCCTGCCGCTTGGAGTGAATGTCATAGAGCGTGACGCCGAATTCCTTGCAGTTGTCGGACAGCGCCTCCATCTGCTTCTTGGAGATTTGGTCCACAATCGGCAGCGACCGGTCTGTCGTGGGCACGTTGTGATCCATCGTCGCGACCGTCAGATCAGGCCGTCGCACTTTGCGCCCGGTCAGACGCAGGCCCTCGAACGCCTGCGGCGAGGTCACTTCATGGACCAGGTGCAGGTCCACGTACAGCAGCGCGGGCTGGCCCGCTTCTTCGCGGACGACGTGCGCGTCCCAGATCTTCTCGAACATCGTTTTCGGCATGGTTATGTGAATCCTTGTGTCAGCGGTAGAATCTCGTGCCTCTATTATACCTTCACGGCCTTCAGCGCGACGCGCTGCCAGGTGAAGACGGTTTCGCCGTCCAGCGGCGTCACGATCTGAAAGGCCGCCCTTGCGCTTTCCGGCGCTTCGGCGAAGCGGCGGCGGACTTCCTCGCCCTGCTCCGGCGTGCAGCCGGCCTTGACGATCCAGTCGGACAGGGGGATGGTGATGCCGCCCCCGCCGCTGCCGCACTCCGTCACCGTCAGCCCCGCCGCCTCGGTCATCGCCTGCCACTCGCCCGGCGTGTAGTTGCGGACGTGCGACGGGTCGCGCACGGCTTCCACTTCGTTTTGCCAGTCGGCGGCTTCGGGCGCGTCGTCGGGAACGGTCGTGTCTACGAGTGCCAGGCGACCGCCCGGCTTCAGGACGCGGGCCGCTTCCGCCAGGAACTTCCGGATGTCCAGGAAGTGATGCGGCGCGATCCGGCAGGTCACGATGTCGAACATCGCCGGGAACGGCAGCGCCTCCGCCGCGCCTTCCTGGAAAACGGCGTTCGCGATGCGTCGCTCCCCCGCCTGCCTGCGCGCCCCTTCCAGCATCCCCGAAGACACGTCTAAGCCGATGACCGTCTCGACGTGCGGGGCGAAGGCCAGTGCCGTGAATCCCGTGCCGGTCGCCACGTCCAGCACAAAATCGGTGGGGCGCGGGGCGGCGCTGCCGAGTAGCCAGGTCAGCGTCTCTTCACTCCAGGTGTTCCACTGCGTATCATAGTGCGGCGCCTGGCGGTCGAACTGCTCCTTTGCCGAGCGTGCTGGTGATGCGGTCGTTCCCTCGCTCATGTCTGCCTCCTCACTGGTCGTCCTGCTGCTATTATGCGCTATAATCTGTCATGTGTCCAATATATCTTTGTCCCATAATTGAGAGGCTGTGACTATGGAACTGCGGCATCTGCGCTATTTCGTGACCGTCGCCGAAGAACTCCACTTTGGCCGCGCCGCCGCGCGGCTGTTCATCGCCCAGCCTCCCCTGAGTCAGCAGATTCAGCAATTGGAGCGCGAGCTAGGGGTGACGCTGCTGCTGCGGACCAGCCGCCGGGTGCAGCTTACCCCCGCCGGTGAAGTCTTTCTGGCAGGCGCGCGGCAGACGCTGGCCGGTCTCGACGCCGCCGTTCAGGCGGCGAAGCGGGCGGCGCGCGGTGAAACGGGCTGGCTCGGCATCGGCTTCGCCGCGTCCGCCACCTATGACCTGCTGCCGGCCACCCTGCACGACTTCCGGGCGCAGTTTCCCGATGTGGAACTGTCGCTGATGGAGCTCAACGCCGCCGAGCAGGCCCAGGCGCTGCGGGACAGGAGCATCCATGTCGGCTTCGCCCGGCCCCATGTCGAGGAGGCGGATGTGACTGTCGAGGCCGTCCTGCGCGAGCCGTTCCTCGTTGCTCTCCCGGAAGCGCACCCACTGGCGGCGCAGCCGTCGTTGTCCCTGCCGATGCTGGCCGGAGAGCCGTTCGTCTCGTTCCCCGAACGGCCGCTGCCCTCTTACGCCCAGGTCGTGCGCGCCGTCTGCGAGGGGGCCGGGTTTACCCCCCGCGTCGTCCAGGAGGTGCGCGAAATGCAGACGGCCCTCAGCCTGATCGCGGCGGGGCTGGGGATCGCCCTGCTGCCCGCCAGCGTCCAGCACCTGCATCGCGACGGCGTCGTGTACCGCCCCCTGCCGGAACCCGCGCCTCGGACGGAACTGGCGATTGTCTCCCGCAAAGAGGACGCTTCGCCCGCCCTGCGAAACTTCCTCCGCATCGTGCGGGAGCAGGTGGGGCGGCGCGACAGCGATTGACACGCGCCCCTGCCTATGCCATACTCAATCAGGTCTATCAATCAGGGAGGGGCTTAAACATGGCACATCCACTCTACAGCACGGAAGAGATCATTCGGCGCGGCAAAGCGCTGTACGAGCAGCAGCTACGCCCGCAGGTGGAGGCGGGCAACACCGGCAAGGTGCTGGTCATCAACGTCGAGACGGGAGAGTACGAGATTGACGCAGATCACCTCGCTGCCTCCGACCGAGCGGCGGCTAAGTTCCCCGGCGCTCCGCTTTACGCCATGCGGATCGGCTCGCCCGCTCTGGGGCGTCTGGGGGCGCGCTCGTCACGGAGAGCGGCATGATTATCGGACAGATCAACTTGAGGATGTGGACAAGACAGGGCCATCGCCATCGTGTGGTGATGGCTTTTTCGCTGTCAGGGGCGGGAACTTCCCATGGCAGGGCAATCGCCTATAAAGGGCAACCACGGGGAGGGAGGAGGGCAACCACGGGGGGGTGCCCCTACGCGCCCCGTCATGGGTAGGGGCAGGCCCCCGTGCCTGCCCTCTGTCCCCCGTGCCTGCCCTCTGTCCCCCGTGCCTGCCCTCTGTCCTCCGTGCCTGCCCTGCCTTGACGGCTATATGCAATTGCCCTGCTTTCCATGGCTCAATTATAGCCGATTCCAGGCAAACGGTGTATAATAACGGTGGAGGCAGACTCATGACGACACTGAATATCTCTTTGCCGGACGTACTGCGTGATTTTGTGGAAGAGCGCGTCAAAAGGGGCGATTACGATACTGCCAGCGACTACTTCCGCAATCTGGTTCACGAAGACCAGCGGCGCAAAGCGCAGCAGACGCTGGACGCGCTGCTCCAAGAGGGCCTGGACAGCGGCCCCGCAACGCCGATGACCCCGCAGGATTGGGACGAAATCCGCCGTGAAGTCCAGCGGCGGACGGCGACGCCGCAGCCATGAGCGAAGTCACCAAACAGCCTCAAGCCAGCCGCGACCTGATTGAGATCGCCACCTCCCTGTACACCGTTCGGTATCGCGGAGGGCCTGCGTCGCTGGCCGGTCCCCGGCTTCCGCAACTACCTGATTTTCTACCGTCCGACCGAGACCGGCGTGAATATCGTCCGCGTCCTGCACGGTTCCCGCGACATCACCGCCGCTCTTCAGGAGGAAGATGATGGGCTTGTTTAAAGGGAGCGAACCCAAGATGATGACCGTCGCCCTGCCCCCGGAATTGGAAGAACTAGTGAACGCCAAAATCCAGAGCGGACAGTACCATTCCGCAGGCGAGGTCATTCGTGAAGGGCTGCGATTGCTGGAAGAGAAGGATGCCCTCCGGCGGCGGATCGGGGCGAAGTGGCCCCGCTGGATATAGAAGACATCATCGCGTGTGGGAAAAAGCGTTTGGCCGTGCGGGAGCCGAAACGATGGCACAAGTGCAGCCGACGCGGCCTGCTGAGGTAGAACTGCTGGAAATCTGGACCTGCATCGCGGAAGATAGTGCCGAGTCTAGGGGATGAACAATGGACCCAACATTATGATCAGCAACCCCGGCCTGCAATCGCGCTTCAACAAGTTCCTGCACTTCGACGACTACGCGCCCGCCGAACTGACCGAGATTTTCCGGCACTTCGCCGCGTCGGGCGACTACCAACTGCACCCGGCGACGGAGTTGAAGCTGACGAATGTGTTCACGGCCCTCTACCAAGCGCGCGACGAGACGTTCGGCAACGCGCGGCTGGCACGAAACCTTTTTGAGAAGGCCATCAACGCCCACGCGAACCGGATGATGTCGGCGGGGGCGGTGGACGAGGCGAGCTTGGTGACGCTGTACCCGGAGGACATTCCCAATGCCTGACGCCCCGGCAATCATGTCGGAAGGCGAAGACTGGCGGGCTGCTGGGGTACTTGACATCCTGCCTGGGAGTGAGTATAACGCAGAGGAGACAGCCGGGAGAGCCTCTAACGCTCCCTATGATTCGCGTTAGATCGTCCCATCTTTGACCCAGGAGCCATCGCCCTTTGAGCCTCACGACTTCCCCCGCATCCGAGACGCCCCCGCAAACCACGCCGCTCGCTGTCCGCGAGCTGTCCGGCGCGGCGGACCATGCCGCCTGGAACGCCTTCGTGGGCCGGGTCCCCGAAGGGGACGTGCTGCAAGCGTGGGAATGGGGGAGCGTGAAAAGTCCCGACTGGACGCCGATCCGGCTCGGACTTTTCCGGGGCGAGCGATTGGCCGGCGGCGTCTCCCTACTGCGCCGCAGGCTGCCGCTGGTCGGCCCTTTCTTCTACGCCCCGCGCGGGCCGCTGCTGGAGGATTGGACCGATGAGGCAGCGCTGACGGCCCTGCTGGATGCCGTTCGTGACCGCGCGGCCAATGAGGGCGCGGCGTTCCTCAAGATAGACCCCGCCGTTCCCATCGAGCGCGCCGACGTGACGGCCCTGCTGACCCGGCACGGCTTCGCGCCGCCGCCCGACTCCGATGTGCAGGGCTTCGGCGGGACGCAGCCGCGCTGCGTCATTCAGCTCGATCTGGCGGGGCGGTCGGAGGCCGACCTGCTGGCCTCGTTCAAGCCGCAGGTGCGCCGCAACATCAAGCTGGCGACCGAGAAGCACGGCGTCGAAGTGCTGACGGACCTGACGCGGGAGGACCTGACGACCTTTAACGACTTGATGCAGGTGACGGGCGCGCGCAACGGCTTTCGCCCGCGCCCGCTGTCGTACTTCCAGACGCTCTGGGACAATTTGGTTCCCGCCGGGATGGCGAAGCTGTTTATGACGCGCTACGGGGGCCAGATCCTGTCCGGGGCGCTGTGCTTTCTCATCGGCGACAAAGCCTGGTATGTCTACGGCGAGTCGTCGAACGAGCATCGGAACGTCATGCCGAACTACGCCATGCAGTGGGCCATGATCCGCTGGGCGCGCGAGGCCGGCTGCGTCTGGTACGACTTCCGGGGCGTCAGCCCGCGCCGCCGCCAGGAGGGTGAGTCCGCCGCCGAGGTCGAGAAAGAAGACCATCTGCAAGGGCTGAACCGCTTCAAAGAGGGCTTCGGCACGCGCTACGTCGAGTACATCGGCGAGTTTGATTTAGTTTACAACAGGGCCGCCTACTGGCTCTATACCACCGGCAAGCCGACCGCGCAGAAGCTGGCCCGCAAGCTCAAGGGGCGTTAGCCGGGCATTGAAATGCCTGGCATTGCCCTGCAAACTTGACAGCCCCCCGCCGATAATCCCTAGAGAGGAAGCAAGTATGCCTCACTGGACTCGCGCCCTCCCGGCGCTGCTCGTTTTGTTCCTGCCTATCGTCCCGGCCCGCGCTGAGAAGAACCTCTCGCGCCCGCCGGGCACGACGCGCTATGCGGCGATGCTCCAGCAGCTGAGGGCTTTGCAGGACTACGACAAGTCCCACGCGCACCGCCTGGCGCTGTCCAGCCTGGGCCGGTCCGTGAAGGGACGCAGCCTGTGGATGGTCACGCTGCACGACCCGGCTTCGGAGCCAGGCAAGCGCCTCTTTTACCTTTGCCGCCAGCATGGGCACGAACCGGCCAGCACCGAGGGCGCGCTGGCATTTATCAATGCGCTCGTGAAAGCCGACGGTGACACGCCGCTGGCGGGCTATCTCAAACAGGCAACGGTCGTGGTCGTGCCGATGGCGAACCCGGACGGGGCCGAGGCGTTCCTGCGGCATAACGCGCATGACGTGGACCTGAACCGGGACTGGCTGCGGCGGACCCAGCCCGAGACGCGGGCGCTCTATGCGGCCATTCAACGCCTGCATCCCGACCTGATGACCGACCAGCACGAATTATATCCGAACGACCCGCGCCCGGATTTCACCGAGGCGGCCCAAACGGGCAGCGGGGCGTCCGCCGCCGTGGTCGCCGCCTGTGACGACGCCCAGGCGGTCATTCAAGGGGCGATGCGGGCCGGGGGGGTCCCGGTCGTCAGCCATTGGATCACGGACACGCACCCCGCGCGCCTGGCCCACCGCTACGGCGCGGTCGTCGCCGGGGTTCCGGCCATTTTATTTGAGACAAACCGACTGAGCGGGAGCGGGCGGACCGTCGCCGCCCGTGCCGCCGCGCACGAGCAGTTCATGCTGACGATCCTGCGCGATGCGGCGGGCGACCGTGACCGGCTGCTGGTCGAGGCCGCCGAGTGGCAGGCCGCGCACCCGCGCGAAACGCAGATATTGGCGTCGCGGCATCAACTCGTGCCGCGCCCCGTCGCCGCGCCCGCCGCGTCCGTGCCGACGCCGCCGACGGAGATGCCAAACACCGACGCGCCGCCGGAGAAGGGAACCGAGTGACCGACGCCATCACGCCCGATGCCTGGATTTCCGTCAGCCGGAGCGCCTTGCGGCATAATTTCCATGCCGTGCGAACGCTGCTGGCCCAGGGGACGGACAGGCCGCCGCAGCTCATCGCCGTCGTCAAAGCCAACGCCTTCGGGCATGGGGCAGGGGAGACGGCGCGGATTTTCCAAGACGCGGGCGCGGACTTCTTCGCCGTCACGACGGCCACAGAGGCGATGGAACTGCGTGGGGCGGGCATTACAGAGCGTATTTTGGTCTTCCTGCCCCCGCTGCCGGAGCAGATCGGGGCAGTGCTGGCCGCCGACCTGGACCTGACCGTCTGTGACGCCGCCGGCCTGGACGCCGTGGCGGACGCGGCGCGCGCATCGGGCAAGACTGCGCCGGTGCATCTGAAAGTGGATACGGGCATGGGGCGGCTCGGCGCGCTGCCGTCCGAGGCGCCGGCGCTGGCGCAGAAAATCAGCGGGACGCCGGGCCTGCGCTTTGCCGGCATCTACACGCATTTCGCCCGCGCTTTGGAGAAAGATGAAACCGCCACGCGCAGGCAGTTCGACGAGTTTGATCGGGTGCTGCGAGGCTTGGAGCGCGCGGGCATTGACCCCGGCCTGCGCCACTGCGCCAATTCGGCGGCCCTGGTGCGCTTTCCCGACCTGCGGCTGGATGCCGTGCGGCCCGGCACCATTTTGTACGGGCAGTACCCGTCGGCTGCCGTGCTGCGCCAACTCAATTTGCAGGAGACGTGGCGGATGGGGGCGCGCGTGGTCGCCATCCGGGACGTGCCGGCGGGGAGCGCCATCGGCTATGGGGGCGAGTACGTCACCCGCCGCCCGTCGAGGCTGGCCGTCTTGCCGGTGGGCTATGCCGACGGCTTCACAGTCGACCCGGCCAGCGTTTCTTCCGGCTGGCGCGGCCTGAAAAACCTGCTGCGGCCGGCCCCCATCACTGTCACGATCCGGGGCAAGCGTGCCCCGGTCGTGGGCCGCGTGGCGATGCAGGTCTGCACCGTGGACGTGACCGACGTTCCCGATGTCTCGGTTGGGGATGTGGTCACTCTCCCCGCTCGCCGCATCACGGCCAGCGCGCGCCTGCCCCGCCTGTACGAAGAAGACTTCCTCTGATGCCGCGCCTGTGGATAATCTGCCTCGGACTGTGCCTCGGCCTTGCACTGTGGCTCGGCCTTGCACTGCGGAGCGCCGCGCAGCCAAACGTCACCGGCTATCCCAAGATGACGGCGCATCTCAAAGCCGATGCCGCCCGCTGCCCCCTGGTGCGTCTCACTTCCCTGGGCAAATCCGCACACGGCCATCGCGACCTGTGGCTGGTGCGGCTGGCCGCTCCCGCCGCCGACCCTGCGCGGACGATCCGCGTGCTGGTGCTGTGCCGCCAGCACGGCGACGAGCCGGCCTCCACCGAAGCCGTCCTCGGTTTGATCCACCGCCTCGCCGTGGGGGGCGACCCGTCCCTGCGCGCCGCCCTGCTCCACGTCACCCTGTATCTCGTCCCGATGGTCAATCCCGACGGGGCCGAGGCGGACACGCGCGCCAGCGGCGTCGGGGCTGACCTCAACCGCGACTGGGGCGTTTTTCACCAGCCCGAAACGCGCGCCGTCGCCCGCGCCGCCCGCCTGCTCCGGCCCAACCTGGTCATTGACGCCCACAACTGGGACGGCGATGACGAGTACAATGCCGACTGCCTGGAGATCCCGCGCGAGAGGACGACCCCATTGGGCGACGCCTCCCACGCCTTGCAGCAACAGGCTGTGCGGGACCTGGCTGCCTGCGGCTACTCCGTCCACCCGACCGCCTGGGGCGCGGACACGGACCCGCGCCTGGCGCATCGCTGGTTCGCCCGGCAGCGCCTCCTGAGCGCGCTGGTTGAAACGCACTCGGGCAGTCCCGCCGACGTAGCGGATTTCCAGCGCCGTCAAGGTCTTTACGCCGCCCTCCTCCATGGCCTCGTCCGCCGCTATGCGGCCTCCTATGTTATGGAAAAGCCCCGTCTGGATGCCCTGGAAGGCGATGCGAAGGGCGATGTCCGCGAAGCCTCCCTGTTCCCGCCCCTGCCTGCGGCGGCCTCCCGCCGCCTTTCCGTCGCCCTGCGTCCGCATTCGTTCGCGTGGCTGTGGGCCATCGGGGTTTATGGGCTGGCGCTGTGGGGGGCGGGGTTGAGTGGCAGTTTACGCGCGGACTGCCCCCGGCAAAGGCGACAGACAAAAAGGCGGCAGACCAAAGAAGGGCGGGGGGATGAAACAGGGCGGGGGGACCCCGCCCCTACATGTCGTCGCGCAGGGGTCGGGGAAGACCCTCTTGCGGCCTACGGCCTTTTCGCTCTGCCGTCCGTCAAACCCGTCCGCTACTCGGGCGCCAAGAAGCGCGACGGCACGGACACCAGAGTCCGATCCGGCCAACGAAAGGCGGTCAGCAGCCCGCCCCGGTAAGCGCCTGTGTCAATGTTGACCGTGTTGTGCCGAATCTCCGCCTGCTCCTGCGGCGTGTGGCCGTAAACGATGAACGCCGGCCCGTGATAGTCGGCGGCCCAGTCGCGCCGCAGCGTCTTTCCCTCCGGCGACTTGCCGATGGCATCGCCGTTCAGCACGAATCGGCGTGTTTCCGGGTCCGTCTTCCCGATCATCCCCTCCTCGATCCCCGCGTGGGCGACGATCAGCGCCCCGCCGTCTAAGACGAGATACAGGGGCGCGCTCTCGTACAGCGCGGCGACGGCCTTTTTGAATGCTTTGCCATCCCGCCGCGCCTCGATCTCGGCGATGGTCTGCGCCAGGCCGCCCTTGTGGATGTCTACCGCCTCCCCGCAGAGCCACCATAGCAGCGCGTCGTCGTGGTTGCCCAGCGTCAGCAGCGCCCGCCCCCGGCGGACGAGCCGGCTGACCAGGCTCAGGACGCCCAAACTGTCTGGGCCGCGATCAATCAAGTCGCCGAGAAAGACCAGCCGCCGGCCTTCCGGGTGATGGAAGGCTTCGTCGTAGCCGAGCGCCTCGCCCAGACGGCGGAGCGCGTCCAGGCAGCCGTGAACGTCGCCGATGATGTCATACGTTTCGGGCATGGTGATGGAAAGGCACTGCGTTATACTAGAGGCAGGGGCTTGCCCCGGCGCAAGGGGCCGTCACGGCTGCCGCGTCCACTGCACGCGCAGGGCCGCCGCGCCGTCCTCCTGGCAGTACTGCACTTCGAGCGTGTGGACGCCGCCGGTCACGGGCTGGGTTGTCTCGTCCGGCGTCGGCCCGTGGTGGTTCCAGCGGCTGATGATCTCCTTGCCGTCCAGCAGCAGCCGGATGCCGTCGTCCGAGGCTGTGGCGAACTTGTAGGTTCCCCCGTCCAGACGGATCTTAGTCGTGGCGACGAAGGCGACATGATCCAGCGTCAGGCCCGCCGGTAAACGAGTCGGCGCTCCCGAATCCACGACTACCTCACGCACCCGCTCGCGCGCGGCGGGATCGCCCGCAAACAGCGCGTCCCAGCCTGCCCGGTCGGTGTAGGTCAGCGGCGGGTGGGACGCCGTGCCCCAGCGATACCAGCGCACGTCCCAGGCCGTTAGGAGGAATGAGCCGTGCAGCGTTTCCTGCCGGCCGCCGGGCGAAACGAAGGAAATATCGGCATCCCGTGTTTCGCCCGGCGCCCCCGGTCCCAGTTTCGCCTCGAAGCGCAGCGCCTGGGGATGCGCCGGGTCTGCCGCTGAATACAGCCAGTCCGGCGCAGTCGCCCGCAGCGTACCGGGCTGGAGGCCCTGCACCTCAATCGTGCCCGCGTCCACCCGCCGCCAGGCGAACAGATGGCCCCGGAAGTCGCGCGGCCCGTACTCGTCCGGCTGGAGCCACCCAACCCCCTGCGGGCCGCCCGTTTCGCGACCAAACCGGAAGTCTGGGGGCCGCGCGCTCAGGATGTGCCGCAAGCGCCGCCCCTGGGCGGACAGGAGAAAGGCGCCTTTGGCGGAGGGCAGGGCGGGTCCCGGCGCGGCGTCCTGCCCGGCGGGGAGCGGGGCGCGTCGGAGCGTGTTGCCGCGCAGGGTGTAGCTCGTGGAGCGAGTCAAGTCAAAAGCCAGCGGCGAGTCCGAGACCAAGTTATCCACGATCCGCGTGTCGGTGGAAGGGTGTGCCGCCAGGCCCGGCCCCGTGTCCGCCCAGAGCGCGACAGCGGCCTGGCCGTTCCCGGCGAAGCGGTTGCCCTCGATGCGGGACCCCGCCCCCTGCGGGATCGCGACGCCGAGGGCGCGGTTACCCCGGATGTCGTTGTCAAAGATGCTTGAAGCATCAGCAAAGCCCAGCCAGAAGCCGTAGCCGCTGTCCTCGGCCCGGTTCCCGATGTAGACGTTGCGCCGGGAGAACGTGCCCTCAAAGGCATTGTTCGGCGACCACGAGCCGTCGTTGTCGGCCACCACGTTGTCGTTACAGCTCCCGTCAATATGGAACGCCTTGTCCCGGTCGTCGTACCCGCCGTTCACCCGGTCCGTCAGGAAGAAGCCGTCCCCGCCGTGCGTCAGCGAGTTGCCCACGATGAAGTTGCCGTTGCTGCCATTCACCACGGCCATCCCTGCCGAATCGCCGCCCCATCCGCCGCCCCAGGGCCGGTTGACGAAGTCCGCCCGGTTCCAGCAGACTACGTTGTCCGACGACCCGTACAGCCCGATGCCGAAGGCCGAGTTGAACGAGAAGTCGTTTTCCCGGACGCTGCAACGGCGCGAATTGACCAAAATCAGCCCGTCCTGCGCCCCCGACCCCCGGCAGCCGGTCACGGCGCTGTCCACGGCGTTCTCCAGCCAGATGCCCGCGCCGTACCCGCGCCAAGCGCGCACATCGCGGATGTTCAGGAAGCTGTCCACAGGCGTCCCGCTTTGGAGCAGGCGCTGGGCGCGGCTGAAGTTCACATCGCAGTTCTTGATCGTGACCCGGCTCGCGTCCTGAACCTTGATGTTGCATCCAAAGCCCTGCACGACCGCGTTCTTGAGGACGACGCCCCTGTGCCCCCTCACGTTGACGCCGATGCCGGAAAACTTCTCACGGTCGGCCTTCTCCGGGTCGGGACAAGACAGCAGGCGGGCGCCGCCGAAGTCCACGACCACGTTGTCCGCCCCGATCTGGAGGACGCCGTTACCGTCCTTGTCGGCCACGACATACCGCCCCGGCTGGACACGCACCGACCGGGTGATCACGAGGTTATCCCGGTCAATGCGGATGGTGGGCGGCGAGGCCGCCTGAACCGCTGCTGCTGCGCCTGCCAGCAGCGCGGCGCTCCAGAGACTGGTGTGGAGAGCGCTGAGAATCCTCTTTGCGGGCCACGTCATAATATTCAGAATAAACATGGATCGTTTGCCTCACAAGATAATACCACGGAACAAGAGATAGTACCACGGAAGCGGGATCGCTGCAACTACAGCCATTCCGTATAAACTGCTTGTCATTCCCCGCCGTCTATGGTACACTAGCATCAGGAGAGGGAATGTTCGGCTTTTTCGCGATGTGTGGGCTGACGGCGGCCTTGCCCGACGAGCGCCCGGCGTCGGAGGGGGCAAGCGATGCCGTCCTGATCGCCGCCGCCCAGCGCGGCGATGTGGCGGCGTTCGGGACGCTGCACGCGCGCCATTACAAGCGTATCTATCACCTCGCCTACCTTAAAACCAACAACGCGCAGGATGCAGAGGATGTCGCTTCGGAGACGTTCATGCGCGCCCTGGCGAGTTTGAGCCGCTTCCGCCTCAAAACCGACCTTTCCGAAGGCTCGGTCTCGTTTTACCCCTGGCTGCACCGGATCGCCTTGAACCTCATCGTGGACGGCCACCGGCAGCGGCCCCCGTCGGGCGTCGTTTCGCTGGATGCGCCGGTCATCGCGGGGATGCGCGCGCTGTTGGATTCGCGGCTGCCGGACGATTCCCTGTCGCCGCAGGAAGTCGTCGAGCGCCATGAGGTGCAGCAGCTCGTCCGCGCCGCCATCGCCGCGCTGCCGCCGGACCAGGGGGACGTGCTGATCCACCGGTTCCTGGGCGACCTGTCGGCGCGCGAGATCGCCCCCCTGCTGGGTCGGTCCGAATCCGCCGTCAAGTCCCTGCTCCACCGAGCCACCGTTGCCTTGAAGCGCGAGATCGAGCGGCGCGTCGAAGCTGTGGAGCGCCTGGAAAGCGGGCGCGGCCCCCGGGCCGTCGCCCCCCAGGCTCAGAAAGAGGAAACGCAGTATGTCGGAAGAAGATGACGCCTCGGCTCTGGACCCGGCGCTTGATTCGCCCGCGCTGTCAGGGACGGTACGGCTGGCACAGTCCGCGCTCCGCTCGCCCCCGCCGCCCGCCCAGGCTGAGGCCGAATCGCGTCGCCAGGTGGAGACGCTGATGCAGGAAGCCGCCCTGTCGCCCCGCGTCCTGCGCGAACTCGCCGGCCAGAGCACCGCCCATTCCTGGCTGGAGCGCCTGCGATTTTGGAAATGAGGATGACAATGACAAATGCTCGTCTCTTGCAGCAAATGGACTTTCTGGTTGAGGTTGACAAAGTCAAGTCCATTTTCCGGCGCAACCGCGTTCTACACGGGGACCGTCACGAAAACGATGCGGAACATTCCTGGCATCTGGCGCTGATGGCAATTGTCTTGTCTGAACATGCCGCCCCAGAAGTGGATGTATTTCGCGTCGTCAAGATGCTGCTCATTCACGACCTGGTGGAGATTGACGCCGGGGACACCTTCGCCTACGACCAAGCCGCTGTCTTGACACAGCGCGAACGGGAGGAAAAGGCCGCAGAGCGCATATTCGGCATTCTGCCTCGTGACACGGCGGAAGAAATGCGCGGGTTGTGGGACGAATTTGAGCAGCTAGACACTCCTGAGGCACAGTTTGCCAGATCGCTGGATCGTATGGGTGGAGTGCTGCCGAGTTGTCATCATCAGGGTGGGTGCTGGCGTGAGGCAGGGGTGACGGTAGAGCGTGTCAAGGCGCGGAACGGCGCAATCGCGGCCGGCTCGCCATCTTTATGGGAATATGCCGAAGGTCTGATAGACGAGGCCCACAAGAAAGGCTTCATCGGTAGTTCGGACACCGAGTTAGGCGGGCATGGGGTGGGTTGAGGTTATGAGAACTGTCACTGAAGAACAGGCGCAAAGAGACCTGATGCAGTTGTTGGAACAGACGGGGGCCTCGCATGAGCCGGTTCAGATCAATGGCAAGCATACCAGCGCCATCTTGATCGCTGAAGAAGACTGGCGCTCCATTGAGGAAACGCTGTACCTGCTGTCCATGCCGGGGATGCGCGATTCCATTCGGGAGGGAATGCAGACGCCGCTAGAGCAATGTGCCTCGGAACTGCCCTGGTGAGATCAGAGGCGATGGAGGAGGAAACACCCAGCGAGCCGTGGCAGGTGGTGTTTACGCGGCAAGCCCAGAAAGACTCGCGCAATCTCGCGGCGGCAGGGCTGCGCCCAAAAGCTGAGGCTTTGCTTGACATCCTGCGGGTCAATCCGTTCCAGACCCCACTGCCTTACGAGAAGTTGGTAGGCGACCTGGAAGGCGCTTATTCGCGCCGCATCAACATTCAGCACCGTTTGGTATATCAAGTAGATAAAGACGCGCGGCTGGTGGTGGCGCTGTTTATGTGACTCCGCCTCGCACTTCCACCGGATGGGGCTTCACATAGCCCTTTCATCAGGTGCAGACCACCAAATCAGGTAACTTCGCACGTTGGGTTGCTGGACGTAGCTTTGGAGGGTATCATGTCGAACCCGTGTTATTACCACACAGAAGTCTCCGCTGTGGGCAACTGCATCCAATGCGGCCTGCCCGGTTGCGGGGAGTGCCTGGAAGATGTTGGGGGGAAGATGGCCTGCCGCCGATGCAGGGGCGCGCTGAAAAGCCGGCTGGCGGCCCAGGCGGCGGCCTCGGCCCCACCTGCTGCACCCCCGGCGAACGTGCGTTTTGGCCCGGACCCCGGCTACGACCCGGCCCTGGGGATTACCCCGCCGCCCCGCCGCAACTACATCGCGGAGGCGGCCGCAGCGGAGGCGGCCGTGCCGCAGAGTGTCCGGGCGAGGCGGCTGCTGATGGGACTGGGGCTGGCGGGCCTGGTGGGCCTGCTGGGAGCCCTGGGGATCGAAAAGTTCGCGTTCGCCACCAACCTGGACATCACCGTGGTTTACCTCGTGCTGGCGGCCCTCGTCGCCTGGTCGCTGCGGGGGGTGGCGGGGCGCGGCGGAATCGCGACCGGCTTCCTCGCCACCGGGGTGATGATCGTCTGCCTTTGGTTCGCCCACTGGCTCTTCGTGCAGGATTTTGTGAACAAGATGGGCACGGGCGTCTCGGTTTCGGAGGCGTTCCCAGTCGTGATGAGCCACCTGACGGGGACACACTGGATGCTGGTCCTGTGCAGCGTGATCGCCTGTTTTGCGTTCGGGTATCGTGAATTTAAATAGGGCTTCTGAGCCGTCCTATGGCTGAGGGAGATAAGCAAGAGATGCCGATTGTCGTCGGGGTGGCCTTTAAGCCGCTCGGGAAGATCACGCCCTGCGATCCTGGGCCGTTGGAACTGGCCGTGGATGATGCCGTGGTCGCCGGGGGCGAGGCGGGGATGGAGTTTGGGTTTGTGAAGACGCCCGCCCGCGCCGTCCCTGACGAGGACGCGCCGCCCCCCGTGCGTCCCATTCTGCGCCGGGCGCTGCCCGATGATTGGCAGCGGCGCGAGCGGGGCGAGCGGCGGCAGGCCGAAGCCTTCCGGGTCTGCAAGGAGAAGATCGGCCAGTTGGGCGTCCCGATGAAGCTGATCGAGGCCGAGTGGGCGTTTGACGGGGCGCAGGTGACGTTCCACTTCACCGCCGAGGGGCGGGTGGACTTCCGGGCGCTGGTCCGCGAGGTCGCCGCCGTGCTGCACACCCGCGTCCAGATGCACCAGGTCGGGGCGCGCGACCACGCCCGCATCTTCCCCGGCATCGGACCATGCGGGCGGCCGACGTGCTGCTCGACCTTCCTGCGCGAGTTCCAGCCGGTCTCGATGAAGATGGTCAAGAACCAGAACCTGGTGCTGAACCCGTCCAAGTTTTCCGGTCTGTGCGGCAAGCTGATGTGCTGCCTGCGCTATGAGCAAGAAGGGGACGAGCCGGGCCGTCCGGCCCTGCCCCAAATCGGCATGGTGGTGATGACCCCGATGGGCCGGGCCAAAGTCGAGGAAGTCAACCGGGTCCAGCAGATGGTGACGGTGCAGCTCGAATCGCAGCAGTTCGTCGAGGTGCGCGCCAAAGACATCGGCGAGGTCCCCGGCTGCGTGGACCACGCCGAGGGCGGCTGTGAGGACTGCACGAGCAGCGGCGCGCTCAGTGCCTGCGCCGTGCCGACGCGGGACAAACCCGCAGGCGGCACTTCTTTACCAGTATTCTAGCGGGATTATCTTCCCCGCACGCTTAGATTTGGATGGAAATCGGGTACGCTAGGAAGGACTTGGACCCGCATCGCAAAGGACACTGCGTAATGACCATGACGCCCCAGACTTTTTCCCCGGAACAGGCTCCCATTGAGCGGCGGCGGCTCCAGGCGCGCGCCCGGCGGCTCGCCCAGCGGGCGGAAACGCTGGCCGAAAAGGGCCGCTTTGCGGAAGCGATCGTTTGCCAGAGCGAAGTCACCAGCCTGCGGCCCGCCGACTCGGTTGCCTTTTTCCGGCTCGGCCTGCTGTGCCGCGAGGCACGCCGCACCGACCAGGCCGTCCAGGCGCTGCGCCAGGCGACCGACCTCAGCCCCGCCGACCGCGACCCGCGCGAGGCGCTGACCGAGACGCTGGTCGAAGCCAGCCGCTACGACGAGGCCGTGCAGGAGGCCCGCGCCCTGATCAAAGTGGCCCCGCGCAGCCTGTTCGCCCGCGACGTGTTGAGCGTCTCTTATTTGCAGCTTGGAAAGCTTGACAAGGCGTTGCAGGTGACGGGCGAGATGGTCTGGCTGGACCCGCTGAACCCCAACCACCACTTCCGGCGCGGCCTCTTGTTCCAGCAGCAGGGCAACTTGAAAGCCGCCGTCGGCGCCTACAGCCGCGCGCTGGACATGGCCCATCCGGGGAGCGAAACGCATCAGGACGCCGAGGAGGCGCTGGAAGAGCTGGACGACAGCCAGACGCGGCAGATCCTCCTGCTGGCCTCGGAAGACCGCTTGTTCCTCCTGAAGCTGCGCCGCGACCTGGCGGAAGCCGTCGAGGAGCGCGGCTTCTTCCTGAGCGAAGACGGCATGGCCCGTCTGAGCCACCTCCTGCCGCACGAGTTCCCGGATTGGATCGGCGACCGCCCCGCGCCTGTCCATTGGGGCGGCATGGGCCTGTACAATTGACGCCGTGACTGCTGATTGGCGGCTTCTGCTCGGCGAGCGGACCCTGGTGATGGGCGTCCTGAACGTCACCCCCGACTCGTTCTCCGACGGCGGCCTGTACGCGGGTGTGGATGCCGCCGTCGCCCATGCCCACCGGCTCGTCGCCGCCGGCGCGCACCTGCTGGACATCGGCGGCGAAAGCACCCGCCCCGCCACGTTCGGCGACAAATCCCCCCTGCCGCCCGGCGAAGAAGCGCGCCGCATCCTCCCCGTCCTCCAGCGCCTCGCCGCCGAGATGCCGACTGTTCCCCTCTCGGTAGACACCTACAAAGCCGAAGTCGCCCGCGCCGCGCTGGACGCCGGCGCGTCCATCGTCAATGACATCAGCGGCCTGACCTATGACCCGGACATGGTCGCCCTCGCCGCCTCGCGCGGCTGCCCCCTGATCCTCATGCACCTGCCCGGCCGCCCCCGCGACCTCCCCGCGAACCCCGTTTATGCCGATGTCGTCGCGGAAGTCCTCGCCTTCTTCACCCGCCAGGTCGCCTATGCCGAAGCGCAGGGCATCCGCCGCGACCGGCTCTGGCTCGACCCCGGCCTGGGCTTCGGCAAGACTGCCCGGCACAACCTCGAACTCCTGCGACGCCTGCCCGAACTCAAAGCCCTTGGCCTGCCCCTCGTCGTCGGCGCGTCCCGCAAAAAATTCCTGGGAAAGATTCTCGGCACGGACGACCCCACCGACCGCAAGGAAGGCACGGCGGCCACGGTCGCCCTGAGCATCGCGGGCGGCGCGGACATGGTGCGCGTCCATGACGTGCGCGAGATGGCGCGGGTGGCAAAGGTGAGCGACGCCATCGTGCGAGGGTGGGAGGAACAAGAATAAGGGGGCGGGGACAAGATTTGCCCCCGCCCCCTTCTCAGTTCAAGGTCTTTAGCTGCTCTAGAACTTCCCTGTTAAACGCCTCCAACTTTGCCAGTTCAGCTTCCACTTCCGGGGTTGAGCCGAGGCCCGTCCTATACCTATCCACAAGCTGTTTCAGTTTCGCTTCGGCGTAGTCCCTAGTTTCGGGTGACATGGACTGAAGCGTCCTTAGCATATTAATTCGGGACTGCTCTAGTTTTTCCGGCTGCAATTCTTCACGCAGTTTGTCTAACGTCAAAGGCGGCCGATTTTTCTCCAGTTCTTTCATCCTCGCGTCATGCTTGCGGGTTCTGATGCTTATGTTGATGCACATAAAAGCTCCTTGAACCAGCATGACGGCGGCGAAGACGAGGCCGACTGTAGGAACCAGCATCCTTACTGGATGCGCCAAGAACTTGGCCCGGAAAAACCAAGCTTCCAATACCATGAGGACCGCCAGGAGGAACATGACCACCGCGAAAGCGATCATTTGCCAAGCGAACTTGGCCCGCCATTTGTGCATATGAGCTGGGATTCTCATGGATTTTCAGGCGCATGGCCGGTGTGCCGCATGACGCCGATGCACTTCCTGACGCTTCCGCTCCCAAGTCTCGTCCGTAACCTCCTGCATAGGGCTGTTCAGCCCGTCTCGCAGAAGCTCGATGAGATGGGTTTCGTCGCGCACGGTATTGGGAGGATCGGGCAAGGCGGCGCTCAGATATTCCTCTTCCTGCATTACCGCACCTGCGCGCCGGGTGGGACGGCGTCGGGGTCGGCGGGGTGGAGGAGGACGGCGTGGCCTTCGGCGTCGGTGGCGGCCATGAGCATTCCCTGGGATTCCAGTCCGCGCATCTTGCGGGGGGCGAGGTTGGCGACGACGACGATCTTGCGGCCGGGCAGGTCCTCGGGGGCGTAAGACTCGGCAATGCCGGCCAGGATCTGCCGGGGCGTCTCTTCGCCTATGTCCACGGTGAGCTTCAGCAGCTTGGTCGCGCCTTCGATGCGGTCGGCAGTCTTGATCTCGCCGATCTTGAGCTGCACCTTGGCGAAATCGTCAATGGTGATGGTGCTGGACGCGGGTGCGCTTGATTTTTCCGGCTCCCCCAGAATTGGGGGCGGGGGCGGCGTGGTTTCGGCCATTTTAGGCTTTGGCTCCTTCTTGGGCGGGTCCGCCGGGGGCGGGGTGTTTTTCTTGGTGTCAATGCGCGGGAAGATCGGCTGCGCTTCTTCGGTATGGAGGCCGCCGGGCAGGCCGCCCCACGGAGTTTCATGCGCCCAATCGGCCAGCGGCGCGTTGCCCAGGCCAAGCTGCGCGCGGATCAGGCCCGAAACGTGCGGCAGGAGCGGCGTCAGGAGAACGCCGATGAGGCGGGTCGCTTCCAGGGCCGAATACAGCGCGTCGGCGACGCCCTGCGTGTCGCCCACCTTGTTCAGTTTCCACGGGGCGGCCCGGTCAATGTCCCCATTGACCGCTTCGACGAATCTGATAATGGATGCGAGCGCGCCGCCGGGGTCCAGGGCAAGCATGGCCCGCTCCACGTCCTGCGTGACTTCACGGGAGAACGAGGCCAGCGCCCCGTCGGACGTGCGGGCGGCGGAGCCTTCGGGAATGACGCCCTCGGCATACTGCGCCAGCATCTTCAGTGTCCGGTTCAGCAGGTTGCCCATCTTGTTGCACAGTTCGGGGTTGTAGCGCTTCTCCACCAGGTTCTCGACCGAGAACTCGGCGTCGCTGGTGAACGAGATGTCGCGCAGCAGGTAGTAGCGCAGGGCGTCTTTGGCGACCTCGGCGGTCGCGCCGCTGCGCGCGACGAGATCGTCCACGACCTCCTGCGGGGTGGGGATGTTGCCTTTCGACTTGGACCCCTTCTCGCCCCCGATCAGCCACCAGCCGTGCCCCAGCACCGTCTTTGGCAGCGCCAGCCCCAGCCCCAGGAGCATGGCGGGCCAGAGGAGCGCATGGAAGCGCACATAAATCTCTTTGCCGACCAGATGAACGTCGGCAGGCCAGACCTGATTCCAGGCGGCGTTATGGGGCCAGCCGGTCGCGGTCAGGTAGTTGATGCAGGCGTCGAACCAGACGTAAAGGACTTGGGACTCATCGCCGGGTACGGGAATGCCCCAGCCGGTGTTGCGTCGGGAGATCGCAATGTCGCGCAGGCCGCCCCCGATAAACGCCAGCACCTCGTTGCGCCGAGTGTCGGGCTGCAAGAAAACCGGGTGGCTTCCGATGTACTCCCGCAGATGGTCGGCGTAGGCCGACAGGCGGAAGTAGTAAACCTCCTCCGACACCCATTCGACCACAGCCCCACTTTCCTTTGCCCGTCCATTCTCGACTTCGGCGTCGCGGAAAAACGTCTCATCGGCGACCGAGTACCAGCCCTCATACTTGCCGGCATAGATGTCGCCCTGCGCCTGCAAGCGCCGGAAGACCTCCGCGACGACCGCCTTGTGGCGCGGCTCGGAGGTCCGAATGAAGTCGTCGTTGGAGACGTTGAGATAATCCCAGCAGTCCCGGAACCGCTGCGAGACGCGGTCCGCGAACGCCTGCGTGTCCATGCCCTCTTTGGCGGCGGCGTCTGCCACCTTCTGCGCGTGCTCGTCCGTGCCCGTCAGGAAGAAGACCCGCTCCCCGCGCAGGCGGTGGAACCGGGCCAGCGCGTCGCATAGCAGCGTAGTCGTCGCCGAGCCGACATGGGGCACGCCATTGACGTAATAGATGGGCGTCGTGATGTAAAAAGTCTTGTCCATGATGAATGAGCAAGGGGACTGTCGCCTTTAGGCGATCAGGTGAATTGCTCCGTGACTTTCCGAAGTCACGATATGCTCACCCCTTGCGACCACCTTTCTGTTGTAAAAACGTATTTTTACATGGTATAATAGAGGCATGGACAGAACGTTGCGGTTGCCTCTGAACCCCATAATGGAGCAGGCCGAAAGCCTGCTGGAAACGATGCGCCAATTCACGCAGTCGTTCAACGCTGTCTGTTCGACGGGCTGGCGTCTCAAAGAGGGCAACGCCTACACCCTGCACAGGATCACCTACTGCGACTGCAAGACCCTCTGCCCAAACCTTGTCTCCGATCTGCACGTTCAGGCGCGGCAGAAGGCGGCGGAGGCCGTTAAGTCTGCGATGGCTCTGGGCAGGAAAGGACGCAAGGTCAACTGCCCACAGTCCACGCTCTGCCCGCCCCGATACAACAAGAATTCTTTCTCCGTAGACTGGCAGAAGGGGCTCGCTAACCTTGCTACCGTCGCGGGACGGCAGAAGGTCGCCTTTGTTGTCCCTGCTTATGCGCTGGCGATGGTCGGCAACCGCGTTGCCACTGCCGACCTTGTGTACCGCAGGGGCAGGTTTACACTCCACGTCGTCCTGAAACTGGCCGACGTGGAGTTCACTGACAACGGGCAGGCACTTGGAGTTGACCTGGGTGTCTGCCGACCCGCCGTGACTTCGGACAACCGATTCCACGGCAAAAAACGATGGCGTCAGGTCGAACACCGCCGTCATCACCTGCGTCGCAAGTTGCAATCGAATGGCTCGAAATCTGCGAAAAAGCACCTTCGACGCCTCGCGGGACGTTCAGCGCGCTTCCGACGCGATTGTGACCACGTTCTCTCGAAGAGCATCCTGGCGAACATCCTGAAAGACTTTGGACCAGGTACGGCTGTCGTTATTGAAAACCTCACGAACATCCGAACTCGTGTCAAGGCCAATCGCGGAGAAGCCAAACGGCGTCTGCACTCCTGGTCGTTCGCGCAACTGGCCTCTTTCCTGACCTATAAGGCCGAAGCCAAAGGCTGTTGTGTCGCAGGCGTTGATCCCAGGCATACGAGTCAAAGGTGTGCCGCCTGCGGTTACATCTACCGAGGCAACCGCCGTAGCCAGTCCTCGTTCGTGTGTCGTTCGTGTGGTCATCGTGATAACGCCGATCTCAATGCCTCGAAGAACATCCGCGACCGCCACCTTGTCGGTTGGAGCAAGGCTCCTTCCGACACGCCTTCGTCAGAAGGCGCATCGTCTCAGCCTTCCGAAACTTCTGCGTCCGTGTCGTGGCCTAAGAATCACACCGACGACGTGAGCAGTTCGGGTTGCGGGCTAGGGACAAGCCGCCCCTCTTCAGGGGGCAGTATCTGACTGCCGCTATGTTACCCGAAATCGGGGCGCGGACACAAGAAAAAGGGCGAACCTTGTGTTCGCCCCTCACTGATGTGCTCACCTCTGGCCCTATGCCTGCATGTTCTTCATCAGGCGGGCGGTGATTTCCGCCATCTCGCCCATGTCGAAGCTGGGGATGCCGCTGGCGGCAGCGGGCGGCAGGTCGGCCAGGGGATGACATTTTTGGGCAGATCAACCTGGAGTTTGTCAATGCGTTGGAACATCGAAAGGAAGTCCTCTCTAGACTCGGAGACGCAGAATAAACCGTGAGTCCTGGCAAGAGTACCAGTGCGGCGCCGGCCATCGCTTTTTACCCTGATGCATTAGTGCCCTAACGGAACAGGCGATTAAGATGCGTCACCGGAAGGGCGGCGGACGGAAAAAGCCGCGCGGAAGGTTCTCCTCCCGCGCGGCTTCTGATAAGAGACGCTTCGGCGCAATGGTCAATCCATCGCGCAGGCCCCGCCGCAGCAGCCGCCGGGGGCGCCGCAGTTGAACGGCTCGGACGCGCTGCCGGACCGCCCGCCGCTCTTGACAACGGGCTGGGCCATGAGCGAGATCTTCCGGGCGGTTTTGGCGCCACCGCACTTTGGGCAAGCTGTGTCGGCGGCATCGCGGCGGCTGGTCGGAACCAGAGCCTCGAAATCTGTGTCACAGGCGCGGCAGACGTATTCGTAGACGGGCATCCACAAACCTCCGAAAAGATGATCAGCGCTGATTATACCTCATCGGGCCTTCCACTTCGCAAACAGCGGACACTTCTACTGTACGCTCACCGTGATTGCTGGGGCTGTTTGAAGGAGATTCCCATTGTAAAATGAGCCGCCGACTGAAAATTTGTCATTCTTGCTGGTGACCGCCGTGGTCGTCAGGACGTTCCTGTTATTGGACCCCGGCGTCCCGAAGCTGGCCCCAGACTTCGAGTAGCCGGAAAGCGTCATGATGCCAAAAAAGGACGGTGTTCCGGTCATAGGGGGAACGGGATCGTGCGAGACATCCACTTGCACTTGATGCGTCACTTGCGATGCATCCTTGTAAGAGTAGGTCGCGGTGAGAGTATAGGTGGCGCTTTGACCGGCAGTAATCGTAGAAGGGCCAGTCAGTGCCACAGAAACAAAGGTCCAGCCCGGCGGCGGTGTGTACGCCTCAACGGGCGTTAGTAGCCCCAGGGGTAAGACATTGGCGGCCAGCGTGACCGCAACGCCGCCGGAAAGGGCGAACCGGCCTGCGCGGCGCAGGACGATGGGAACAAGGGCCGGGATGGATTGCGGCTCCTCGCCGCGCATCGCCGCCAGGCCGAGGCCCAGCAGCGCCCAGAAGAACAGGGACGCCTCGGCAAACTGCCAGGAGGGGCTGGCGAGGGCGTCCATCGCTTGGCCGGCGACGAGGCTGAGGGACGCGATGACCAGCGCGTCGCGGCTTCCCCCTCGGGAACGGCGAGACTGTCGCAGATAGTGCAGGCTTTGGAACACGAATGCAGCCAGGGCCGCGCCATACAAGCCCAGGCCGATCAGGCCGATCTCAGCGGTCGTCTGTAGATAGAAGTCGTGGGCCTCCTCGGACAGCGAGGGGTGCTCGGACGGCTCCAGCGGCCGGCCGATCCGCGTCCAGGCCCACTGCGCGCCGGGGTAGCGGCCCAGGCCGATCCCGCAGATGGGGTGCGCCGCCGCCAGCCGGGAGGCGCCCTGCCACGTCGCGAGGCGTGCCTGCCAACTGTGGTCCACGTCCAGGGCGGAGAGCGTGCCGACCCGCGCCGCCAGCGGCGCGCGCAGGTCCAGAGGCGCGAGGAGCAGCCATACGGCAAGCACCGCGCCGGCCAGCGCCGCCGCCGAAAGGAAAACATTTCGCCCATCCCGCTGGCGGCGGCCTGATCGCCAGAGCCATAGGCCGATGAAGACGAGTGTGGCGGCCAGCGCGCCCGCCCAGGCGCTCCGGGTCTGACTCAAGGCCAAGCAGAGCGCGCCCATGCCTGCCGCCGCCACCCCTCCCAGTCGCCAGCGGAAATCGTGCGCGGTCAGGGCCACGGCCACGACCGGCGGCAGGAGCAGCAGCAGGACGCTCCCGTAAAGCTGATGGTCCTGGTACGGCCCGGTCATGCCGCCGTGATCCGGCTGGAAGCCGTCCCCGATGCCGAGCAGCGCCAGCGCCCCGACCAGCGTGACGACGAAGCGCGCGGCGGTTTTTGCATGGCGGAAGAAAAAGCCGAGGGCCAGCGCCAGACCGACCCCGGCGCTCCAGCGCAGCGCTTCCGTCAGCGCGACTCGCGCCCAGGGCGTCCCCAAGCTGCGGCCTGCCGACAGCAGGAGCCAAAGAAGTAGGCTCACGAGCCAAAACTCGGGCCGCGTGGCGGCGGCGACAATCCGTTGTTTCATGTGCGGTTCCCTCCATAGATGCAGTCTTGAGATGTAGTCTTGAGATGTAGTCCTGGTGCTTAGAATCCCTCGTGATTTCCGTGGGCTTGCGCCTGCGAAGAAGCCGACGGTGTTGGGAGCAATCCGAGCCGTTCCATCCGGGACTGGATCGCGCCTTCCGTCCGCTCGTGGGTTCGCGCAAGTTCGCGAACGGCCGCGCCTGCGGCGAACCTTTGGCGTAGCTGCGCGTCCTCGTCCCGGTCCCAGGGCTGACCCGCAGATGAATCTAGGGGTGCTATGCACATTTCGATAAAGATTCCGAAAGGGTGTATCGCTGTTGTCTTCGCCGGCGCGCGTCCATGAGCGGGGAGAGCTTCCTGCTGTTGTGTCCGCCGGTCGAAAGGTTGACCCATTTTAGCACCCGACATGGCTGCCTGTCAAGAGGAAAAACAAGGAATTTTGCGGTCCTGCCGCGAAACTATTCATCATGACCTCCGCTCCCCCCACCTCCGCCGCCCTGTGGCACGCGACCCGCGCCTATTCGTTTCCCGCCAGCGTGATCCCTGTCCTGCTGGGGACAGCGCTGGCCGCGCGCGGCTATGCCTACCCCGGCCATGCCCATTTTGACGCCCTCGCCTTTGTCCTGACGCTGCTGGGAGCGCTGCTGGCGCACTTCGGGGCGAACGTCCTCAACGACTATTTCGACTTCGTGAACGGGGTGGATACCAAGCCGGAGCACGGCAGCGGCGTCCTGACGGGCGGGCAGATGACGGCGCGGCAGGGGCTGGTTTTCGGGACCCTGCTCCTGGCTGGGGCCGCCGTGTGCGGCCTGCTGCTCCTGCCCGGCCACGCCGCCGTCGTCCTGCCGCTCGCGCTGGTCGGGCTGGGCTGCGCGGTGCTGTATCCCGCCATCCTGAAGCGATACGCCCTGGGCGACTTCCTGATCATCCTGGCCTTCGGCGTGGGGCTGACGGTGGGGGCTTATGGGGTGCAGATCGGCTCACTGTCCGGCCACCAGTGGCTGCGGGTGGCGCTGTACGCCGTGCCCGTGTCGCTGCTGGTGGATGCGATCCTCCACGCGAACAACCTGCGGGACGCCCCCGACGACCGCGCCGCCCATGTCTGCACCCTGGCGACCCTGCTGTCCCCCCAGGCGGGACAGGCGTTGCAGGTCTTCCTGCTCTTCGGCCCGGTCGCCTTCGCCGTCATCGGAGTCCTCGTCCACCTCCTGCCGGTCTGGAGCCTGCTGACCCTGCTGTCCGTTCCCGTCCTGGTCAACGCCTACAAAACCGGCAGCGTGCCCGGCACGGCGCAGACCCATCTGCTCTTTGGGACGCTTTACACGGCCTCACTCCTGCTCAAGCCTGTCTTCGTCTGAGCGCCGTTTCGACCGCGACGGCCAGCGCCGCGCCGACGACATAACAGACGAGGTTGGAGGCGTGAAACCCGACGCCGAAGACCAGCGCCCCGGCGCGGCTGTGCCGGGCGGCGACCAGCCAGGGGACTTGCGCGAACTTCAGGAACTCGATCCCGAAGCAGAACAGCGTGGAAATCAGCGCGGTGCGAAAGGTGGAAAGGCGTGGAAAGAGGAAGCCGACCAGCCAGAAAGCCATCGTCGCGTACAGAACGTCCCCGGCGTTCTTCGCCAGCAGCGGCGGGAGCAGAGAGGCGAACTTGCGTGACGCGAGTCCGAGGGGAATGGTGAGGGCGATGAGGAGGGCGTAGGTCAGGCGGCTCCTTGAAGTCAGCAGATCGAGATCATAGATCGAGATCATTTTGCAAAAGCTGACCGGGAAACAAGTCTTCAAACGGCGCATGAAGTTCGATTTTGCCAGTGCTTGTTTTGTTAGCAATCTCCCAGGCACTCCCAATAAGGGCGGTCATTTTTCGCTGCCTCCTGTCAGTGTCCTATTTTACCCCACGCCAGGGGCAGTTTTCAGAGAAGCTCGGAATCCTGGGGAGATAGACGCTACAGGGTCTCTGCCCGTCGCGGGGCAGGGCGATGCCGCGCCATGTGAAGTACGGCAAACCTGAACGGCGGCGTTACGACCGCAGTTATACCCCACACCGGAAACCGCGAAGGTGAAAGGCCACCCGGCGTCGAACATCACCGAGCAGATCATGTTATAAAAAGTGAAGGCTAAACAGGTGCTTAATACGAAGCTGCGCGGCGTCATCTTTGACCTGGACGGCACTCTTGCCAACACGCTCCCGCTGGGCATCGCTGCGTTTCGGCGGGCAATCGAGCCGCTGGCGGCGCGGACGCTGACCGATGCCGAGATCGTCGCCACGTTCGGACCGTCCGAGGAGGGCACGATCCGGGCGCTGGCGCCCGCCCACTATGACGCCGGTATTGCCGACTACTTGCGGCACTATGAGGCGCTGCATGACATGTGCCCGGCCCCATTCCCGGACATGATGGAGCTGCTGACGGGCCTGAAGGCACGCGGCGTGCGGCTTGGCCTGGTCACCGGCAAGGGCGCAAGGAGCGCCTGGCTCTCGCTGCGGCGGTTCGGCCTGGAAGATGTCTTCGATCCGGTCGAGACGGGCGATCCGACCGGGCCGCGCAAGGCCGAGGGCATCCGGCGCATCCTAGCCAGGTGGGGGCTGGCGCCCTCAGAGGCGGTCTATGTGGGCGACGCGCCGACGGATGTGACGGCGGCGCGGGAGGCCGGGATCGCGGTCGTCGGCGCGGCCTGGGCGGAAACGACGGACCGCGCTCTGCTGGCGGCGCAGAAGCCGGATGCATTGCCGGCGACGGTCGGTGAGTTGAAGGACTGGCTGATTTCTCGGGTTCAATGAGGAGACATGATGAACAAGGGGTGGATGACTGTTGTCGGCTTAGGGCTGACCCTGGGGACGGCGCGCGTCTCGGCGCAGGCGACGTTCCCGTTTCAGGACCCGTCTCTGCCGACGGCGCAGCGGGTGGACGACCTGGTTTCGCGGATGACGCTGACCGAAAAGGCCGGGCAGATGGGGACGGATGCGCCGGCCATCCCGCGCCTGGGCATCCCCGCCTACTTCTGGTGGAGCGAGTGCCTGCATGGGGACGCGGTCGGTCCGGCGACCGTCTTTCCCGAACCGATCGGGCTGGCGGCGACGTTCGATCTGGGGCTGCACGCGCAGGTCGCGGACGCCATTTCGGACGAGGACCGGGCCTGGTACAACCGGACGGGCGGGGCGGGCCATCCGCAGGGGTTCCACGGGCTGACGTTCTTCGCGCCCAACATCAACATCTTCCGCGACCCGCGCTGGGGCCGGGGGCAGGAGACCTACGGCGAGGACCCGTACCTGACCGCCCAGTTCGGCGTCGTCTACATCAAGGGCTTGCAGGGCAATGACCCGAAATACTATAAAGTCATCGCCACGTCCAAGCACTACGCCGTGCATAGCGGCCCGGAGCCGGATCGGCACAAGTTTGACGCCCGAGTGTCTGCCTACGACCTGTACGACACCTACCTGCCCGCCTTCCAGTCCACCGTCCAGAAAGCCCATGTGCAGTCAGTGATGGGCGCCTACAGCAGCCTGTACGGCGTCCCCGCCAACGCCAGCGACCTGCTGCTGAAGCAGAACCTGCGGGACAAGTGGGGCTTCGACGGCTACGTCGTCTCGGACTGCGGGGCCATCGGCGACATTTTTTATAACCACCACTACGCCAAGAGCACGGAGGAAGCCGCCGCCGACGCCGTGAAGGCCGGCTGTGACCTGGACTGCGGCGGCGAGTACAGCGCCCTGCCCAGCGCCGTCAAGCAGGGGCTGATTTCGGAGGCCGAGATAGACCGCTCGGTGAAGCGGCTGTTCACCGCCCGGATGCAGCTCGGCATGTTCGACCCGCCCGCGTCCGTGCCGTACACGCGGATTCCGGATGACACGATAGACAGCCCGGCCCACCGGCAGCTCGCGCTGCGGGCGGCGCATGAATCCATCGTGCTCCTCAAAAACCAGAATGGTCGCCTGCCGCTGTCCCCGACCATCAAGTCGCTGGCCGTGATCGGGCCGAATGCGGATGATGTGGGCGTCCTGCTCGGCAACTACAACGGCACGCCGTCCCATGCCGTGACCGCGCTGGCCGGCATCAAGCAGCGCGCGGGAGCGGGTGTCCGGGTGGAATACGTCCGGGGGTCCTCGCTGACGGGGTTGAGCGACCTGACGACCATTCCCACATCCGCCCTGCGCTCCGGCGGGCAGCCGGGCCTGCGCGGCGAGTATTGGAGCAATCAGGGCCTGACGGGCGCCCCGTTCGCCACGCGCCAGGACGCATCGGTGGACTTGAACTGGGCGCGCGGCAACCCCGTCCCTGGTCTGCCCGTGTTCCACGTCTCCGCCCGCTGGACCGGGGAACTGGTCGCGCCCGCCGATGGCGAATACACTTTGGGCGTGCGCGGCGATGACGGCTTCCGGCTGTTCGTCAACGACCAGAAAATCCTTGACGACTGGACCGTCCACCCGCCGGAAGATAAGTCCGCCACGATGACGCTCAAAGCGGGCCAGGCCGTTCCGATCCGGCTGGAGTATTTCCAGGCCGAAGGCGGGGCGGAAGTCTCGCTCCAGTGGAAGCAGCCGGGCCAGAACAAGTTCGACGAGGCGCTGGCGGCGGCGCGGCGCGCCGATGCCGTCATCTACGTCGGCGGCATCTCCTCTCGGCTGGAAGGGGAGGAAGGGACGAACGGCGGGGGCGACCGGACCGACCTGGACCTGCCCGCCGTTCAGGACCAGCTCCTGAAGGCGCTCTATGCGACCGGCAAGCCGATTATCCTGGTCCTGATGAACGGCAGCGCCCTGTCCGTCAATTGGGCGCAGGCGCACCTGCCGGCCATCGTCGAGTCGTGGTATCCCGGCGAGGAAGGCGGCACGGCGCTGGCGGACGTGCTGTTCGGCGACTACAACCCGTCGGGCCGGCTGCCCGTGACGTTCTACCAGTCCGTCGCCGACCTGCCGCCGTTTCGGGACTACGCGATGAAGGGCCGCACCTACCGCTACTTCGACGGCAAGCCCTTGTACCCGTTCGGGGCGGGCCTGAGCTACACGCGGTTCTCCTACGGCCATTTGCGGCTCCCCAAGCAGGCGCAGCCCGGTCAGCCTGTCAATGGAGAAGTGCAGGTGGAGAACGTGGGGGATCGCGCCGGTGATGAGGTGGTGGAACTCTACCTGCGGCCCGACCCGAAGGGCAAGGCGCGGGAGATCGCGCCAGGCCAGCCGATGCCGCGCCTGGTCCTCGCCGGTTTCACGCGCGTCTCCCTCGCGCCGCGCGGGCGCACCGTCGTCAACTTCAGCCTCACGCCTGAACAACTCATGCTGCTTGACGCGCAGGGGAACCGGACGTTGCAGCCCCACGCCTGGCAGGTCTACGTCGGCGGCTCGCAGCCCGACCCAGCCCAGCGGGCCTCCGGCAGCGGCGTCTCACAGTCCATCGCGGTCCAGTGATAGAGTCATAAAGGAAACCAATTCACTCGTGCAATACCTGATTGACGCGATCACGCATCTCATCGCCACCCTGGGCTACCCCGGCGTCCTGCTGCTGATGACGCTGGAGTCGGCCTGCATCCCCGTCCCGAGCGAGGCGATCATGCCGTTCGCCGGAGCGCAAATCTCGCACCCGGCGGGCGGCTTCCACCCCAACATCTGGGCGCTGGCGGTTGTCGGCGCTTTGGGGAACCTGCTCGGCTCGATTATCGCCTACTGGGTCGGCGCGATTGGGGGGCGGCCTTTCCTGAGCAAGTACGGCAAGTACGTCTTGATCCGCGAGCGCGACATTGACAAGGCCGACCATTTCTTCCATAAGCACGGGGACATTACCGCCCTGGTCAGCCGCTGGCTGCCGATCGTCCGCACTTTTATCTCGCTCCCGGCGGGCATCTCCCGGATGAACTTCCCCAAGTTCTGCGCCTACACGTTTGTCGGCGCGCTGCCCTTCTGTTATCTGCTTGCGTGGGTGGGCGTGAAGTTCGGCGAACACATGGAGGCGGTGACGGCGTGGCTGCACAAGGCGGACTATGCGGTCACGGCGGTTTTGGTGGTCCTGTTCGCCCTGTGGCTCTGGCATCATCTGCGGCCCGACCCGGAGGATGCCGGAACAAATGCGACCCCGGCATCGTAACCTAAGAAACAGACGGAGCAAGCACGGAAAACATGGTATAATGACGTAGACCACGTTTCAAAGGCGAACGCCCGGTCGGGCCAGCGCGCCCGATAGGCGAGAACGAGAAGCGGACAATGACCGTCTGTTGCAAACAACCCCTCACCCACCTTCATAACACGATCCGAGGCACAGCAGGCGGATGATGGTTTAGCATGACTTAGTTGGACAGGAACGGCAGAGACACGGTACGCGGATTTCAGATCGCAGCCTCGGTGACTTCGTAGCAGACTACGAGCGCCGAGGCTGTGTCATTTTAAAAGCACTTCTTGAAGGAAAGGACATCGAATGAGCACCTGGGATATTCTCAAGCAGGCGGAAGAGCAGCGGCAAACGACCAGCAAGCTGCACTGGGAAGGCACGTTCAAAGACTACCTGGAGATCGTCGCCCAAAACCCGAAAGTGGCGGACCTCGCCCATGCCCGGATGTACGATATGATCGTCTCGGCGGGCGTCGAAGACCCTGGCGAGGGGCAGCCCAAAGTCTATCAATTCTTCGAGGGCGAGCTGTTCGGCATGGAGCGGACGATCCAGCATCTCGTCGAGGAGTACTTCGCGCCCGCCGCGCGCCGCCTGGACATCCGCAAGCGGATTCTGATGCTGGTCGGCCCGGTCGGCGGCGGCAAATCCACGCTCTCGACGCTGCTCAAAAAGGGCCTGGAAAAGTACTCCAAGACCGACGAGGGCGCGGTCTACGCCGTCAAAGGCTCGCCGATGCACGAGGAGCCGCTGCACCTGATCCCCGAGGACCTGCGGGACACCTTCAAACAGCAGTTCGGCATCCACATCGAAGGCGACCTGGACCCCGTGGACGCCCACCGGCTCAAGCACGAGTGGGGCGGCAAGATAGACGACGTCCCCGTGGAGCGCATCACGCTTTCGGAGCGCGAGCGGCGCGGCATCGGCACGTTCAAGCCCGCCGATCCCAAGTCGCAGGACGTGGCCGAATTGACCGGCTCGGTCAACATCCAGGCCCTGACCGAGTACGGGCTGGAGTCCGACCCGCGCGCGTACAACTTCGACGGCGAGCTGAACATCGCCAACCGGGGCGTCATCGAGTTCATCGAGATGCTGAAGGCCGAGAAGCGCTTCCTATACGAGTTGAACACCGTCGCGGGCGAGCAGACCATCAAAGCCTCGCGCTTCGCGCTCATCTACGCCGACCTGGTCGTGCTCGCCCACACCAACGAGTACGAGTACAACTCCTACTTCGGCAACAAAGAGAACGAGGCGATGATTGACCGCATCTTCGTCGTCCGCGTCCCGTATAACTTACGTCTGACCGAGGAAATCAAGATCTACGAGAAGCTGATCGGCCAGTCGCAGCTTTCCGAGGACCGCGCCGACTTGACCGCCGTGCATATCGCCCCACACACGCTGCGGACAGCTTCCATGTTCGCCCTGCTCACGCGCCTGAAGCCGTCCAAGAAGTCGGGGCTGTCCCTGATGACCAAGCTGAAGCTGTATGACGGCGAGAAGCAGGTGGGCGACTGGGACCAGAAGCACATCCGGGAGCTTCAGGACGAGTTCATGGACGAGGGCATGAGCGGCGTCTCGCCCCGCTTCGTCATCAACCGCATCTCCGCCGCCCTGGTTAAAGGCGGCAAGGGATATGTGACGCCGATTGACGTCCTGCGCGGGATGCGCGACGGCCTCCAAGAATACACCAGCAACGAGGAGGAGCACCGCCGCCTGCTGGGCTTTATTGACGAGACCCGCAAAGACTACGACGAGCTGGCAAAGAAGGAAGTCCAGCGCGCCTTCGTCTACTCCTATGAGGAGTCGGCCAAGACGCTGCTCGAAAACTATCTGGACAACGTGGACGCCTTCTGCAACCGCACCAAGGTCAAGGACCCAATCACCAGTGACGATGTGGAACCTGATGAGCGGCTGATGCGCTCCATCGAGGAGCAGATCGGCGTCTCCGAAAACGCCAAGCGCGAGTTCCGCGAGGGCATCATGCGCTCCGTCGCGTCGGTTTCCCGCCGGGGCGGCTCGTTCGGCGTCGGCACCGATGAGCGGCTGAAAGAGGCCCTGGAGAAGAAGCTGTTCTCCGACCTCAAGGACATCGTCAAGATCACGACCAGCACCAAGACGCCCAACCAGGAGCAATTGCGCCGCATCAACGACGTGGTGGACCGCCTGGTCAAAGACCAGGGCTACACCGAGCAGTCCGCCAACGAACTGCTCAAATACGTCGGCACCCTGCTGAATCGGTGACACCATGCCCCAGGTAGTTGTCTCGATGCTGGACTTCCTACGCACAGGCGAGTTCGGCCCCGTTCGCCTGGGCATTTCACGCGCCCAGCTTCGGGGTCATCTGGGTGAGCCGGAAGAGTGGGGTCCTGCTCCGAAGGCGAAGCACCACGCGGGGATCTGGAAATACGGCGACATCGAATTTCACTTCAACGGGGACGCGCTCTGGCTCATCTTTGCCGACCATGTGGAGCGATTGCACGGCGGACGGGCCATTGACTTGGACCCGTGGATTCTCGGTGGGGCGGCGTCGGTCGAGCAGGTCTTGGAAAGCCTGACGGCGGCACACATTCCTTACCAGCGCATCGTCTGGACGCTCGATGATGATACAGAGCGGCTTCTGGTTGGAGCCGGGGTGGAACTGCTGTTCCTGGATGAGACGCAACACATGTTCTGCGATGAAGGGGTGTCGCCCCTCGCTCGGCCCGGCATGACTTTTCACGGCTTCTCGTACAGTGTGAGATAAGCAAAGACGGAGTAACAAGTGGCAAACGGCAGTATGCTAAGTGACGACATGAAGGCACTGCTGGCGTCACAGCCGAAAACTGACGTGCTCAGGGAGTACCGCTGGTCGGCTCCCATGTTCTACCGCGCGCTTGATGCGGGCGCGTTCGGCCTCTGGCCGAAGGTGGAACTGGTGCGCGGGCGGCTCATCGAGCACCCCGGCCAAACCCCACCCCATGCTAACACAGTGGGGCGGGTAGGGCGCCGCTTCCGAAACGTCTTCCGAAACGTCTTGGAGCCGGCTCTGCAAGTGTTCGAGCATCATCCTCTCGCCATAGCAGAAGACACGCATGTAGATACGGACGTGCTTGTTATCATTGGTCGCCGGTCTGAGTACGAGGAACGGCATCCTGGGCCTGCCGATACTTCGTTACTCGTTGAGGTCTCTGACTTGACTGCAAGCTATGACTTAGGCGAAAAAGCCTTGCTGTACGCGCAGGCGGGCATGGGTGATTACTGGGTAGTGCTGGTGAACGAAGCAATTATCGTCCGACACCGGGAGCCGACGGCGGAAGGGTACAAAGAAGTGACGCGGTTGGCGGGAACGGATGCGCTCTCGCCGCTGGCGATGCCGGAAGTCGTCTGGACGATTGATGCGCTGTTGGGCGCGAGGAGTAACCCATGAGTGTCACGCTCTCGCCGCCTCCGGCGGAACAACGGCCCCAAGAAGACCGCCATTGGACGGTAGAAGAGTTCCACCGTGCGGCGTCCGCCGGAGCCTTCAGTGACCCCGGCCGGCTGGAGATCATTCACGGAAGGGTGGTAGAAAAGATGCCGGAAGGTGGCCGCCATACGGGCTCACGAAGGCGCGTCGCCCGCCGTCTACGGGCGGCTTTGGAGCCGGGCAGTTTCGTCTGCGAGGAATGCCCTTTGCATATCGCCTTCGACGGCGAACCGATCCCTGACGTGATGTTCACTAGGGACGAGGACTATGGAGATCAGCACCCGACGCCGGGAGACGTCGTGCTGCTGATTGAGGTGTCTGATACCACGGTCGCTTACGACCTCGGCGAAAAGGCCCGGCTGTACGCACAGGCAGGCATTCGGGACTACTGGGTGGTTCTGGTGAACGAGGCGGCCATCGTCCGACACCGGGAGCCGTCGGCGGAGGGCTATCAGTCAGTGACGCGGCTGGCGGGTGATGACACGATCTCGCCGCTGGCCGCGCCCGAAGCCTTCTGGACTGTAGACGCCCTGCTTGGGCGTGAGGAGGAACCATGAGCGTCACGCTCTCGCCGCCGCCCCCGGCGGAACAGCGTCTTGAAGAGGAGCGACACTGGACGGTGGAGGAATTCTGCCGCGCCTATGATGCCGGGGAGTTTGGGTATTCCAGACGGTTCGAGTTGATTCAAGGAAGGATCGTTGAAAAGATGCCGCCGGGACCGCACCATTCTTACCTCGCGGATGCCGTTGCTCATATGCTGCGCGTTGCCTTAGAGCCGCCCCTTCTTGTCCGGGAAGAGAAAGCCGTTCGCCTCGCTCTCGACAGCCAGCCGATACCCGACATTTCGGTGGTACGCGGGAGGCGCGTGGACTACGCCGAACGAAACCCTGCGCCGGAGAACGTGGCGCTTCTCGTGGAAGTAGCGGATACGACCGTCGCCTATGACCTCGGTGGAAAAGCCCTGCTCTACGCGCAGGCGGGCATTCGAGATTACTGGGTGGTGCTGGTGAACGAGGCGGCCATTGTCCGGCACCGGGAGCCGTCGGCGGAGGGCTATCAGTCAGTGACGCGGCTGGCGGGTGATGACACGATCTCGCCGCTGGCCGCGCCGGAAGCAGTTTGGACCATCAACGCACTGCTCGGGCGTGAGGAGTAACCCATGAGTGTCACGCTCTCGCCGCCGCCCCCGGCGGAACAGCGTCTTGAAGAGGAGCGACACTGGACGGTGGAGGAATTCTACCGCGCCGCCGCCGCCGGAGACTTCGATGATCCTGACAGGCTGGAGCTTGTCCACGGAAGGCTGAACAGAATCATGCAAGGCGACCGTCATGCCAACTTGTGTACGCGCCTGTCGCGTCAGTTGCGGCGGGCACTGGACCCGCCGCTGTTCGCGCGCGATGAGAAGCCGGTGCATATCGCCTTCGACGGTGAGCCGATTCCCGATGTTATGTTCACCTATCAGGAGCAGTATGAAGGGCGTCATCCCTTCCCCGAAGACCTGGCTCTCCTGGTGGAAGTCTCCGACACATCCGCCGCCTATGACCTGGGCGAAAAAGCCCTGCTTTACGCGCAGGCGGGCATCACCGACTATTGGGTGGTTCTGGTGAACGAGGCTGCCATCGTCCGGCACCGAGAGCCAACGCCGGAGGGGTATCAGGAAGTGACACGGCTGGCGGGTGATGACACGATCTCGCCGCTGGCCGCGCCGGACGCCGCTTGGACAGTAGACCCATTGCTAAACCGCTTGTAGGAAATGCTGCTATGACACTGACATTGGATAAGCCGCAGACAGAGAGAGTGACTGTTCCCGTTGCCACACTCCCGCAAGGTGAGATCAGGGAATACCACTGGACTGTGGACGCCCTTTACCGGGCGCTTAATGCCGGTGTGTTTGAACACCCGGAGCGGCTGGAACTCATCCAGGGAAGGATTATTGAGAACATGAGCCAAGGCCCACGCCACTCAACCCTTGCTTCAATCGTCGCAGACATGCTGCGGGAATCAATGCGGAGACGTTTCGCAGTCCGTGAAGAAAAGGGTGTTCGCATTGACTTTGACGGCGAGCCCATCCCGGATGTTCTGGTTCTCAAAGGCCGTCAGGCCGATTATTTAGATCGCCAACCGGTGCCGGAAGATGTAGCCCTTTTGGTGGAAGTCTCCGACACCACAGTGATTTATGACCTCGGCGGCAAGGCCTTGCTCTACGCCCAGGCGGGCATCACGGATTATTGGGTGGTACTGATGAACGAGGCGGCCATTGTGCGGCATCGGGAGCCGACGCCGGAGAGGTATCAGAGCGTGGCGCGGCTGGCGGGGGCAGAGGCGATCTCGCCTCTTGCAATGCCGGAAGCGATCTGGACCATTAATGCATTGCTGGGGCGCGAGGAAGCGCCCGAGGTCAACTAACTGGAACACCTACTTTTTCATCTTCCGTGGCACGACATGCTGCTGCCCAAGCCGTCTTGGGCGGAGAAGATCATCCGGCCCGTTCTGATCTATGTCGCCCTGCTCCTCGCGTTCCGGTTGATGTCCAAGCGCGACCTGACGCAGAACACGACGTTTGACCTGCTGATCGTGCTGCTGCTGTCTAACGTCGTGCAGAATGCGCTGATTGGGGAAGACAATTCCGTACTGGGATCACTGGCGGGGGCGGCGACGCTGCTGCTGTTGAGTACGGGGCTGAACCGCTGGACCGCGAAAAGCCTGAAGGCCCGCCGCCTGCTGGAAGGGGAACCCATTCTGCTGGTGCATAACGGGAGGATTTTGGACGAGAACATGACCAAACACGCCATCTCCCGTGCTGATCTGAATGCGGGGCTGCGGGGCCAGAACATGATTACACTGGAAGATGTGCGGTATGCGTTTCTGGAACTGGACGGCACGATCAGCGTCATCCGCAAGTCCGAGCAGTCGGGCGTCGCGAATTGTATGCCGCCGGAACTTGCCGCGAAGTATCAAGAGTAGGGGATGAATAGCAACGCTCATGCCTGAACCGTCACAAGCGCCCGCGCCGCCGCAGGCGGGGTTTTCCGCGCTTCGCATCGCGACCATCGCCGGTATCCCGATCCGGCTGCACTTTACGTTCCTGCTGTTCCTGCTCTGGATCGGTCTGGCGGGGCCGAGCCGCGCGGGTGGCCTGAGCGTGCTGTATGTGCTGGCGATCTTCGGGTGCGTCGTCCTGCACGAACTCGGCCACAGCCTGGTGGCGGTCCGCTACGGCATCCCCGTCGCCGACATCACGCTGTACCCGATCGGCGGCGTGGCGCGGATCGAGAAGCGGCCGACGGCCCGGCAGGAACTGTGGATCGCCGTGGCGGGGCCGGCCGTCAACGTCGTGATCGCGCTAGCCTTGTGGGGCACGCTCGGCTTCGAGGCGGCGGGGCCGCTGGTACAGAACCTGACGCACCCCGGCCCCGGCCTACGGCCGTTCGCCGAGCGCGTGATGCTGGCGAACGTCTGGCTGGTTGCCTTCAACCTGATTCCCGCCTTCCCCATGGACGGCGGCCGGGTGCTGCGGGCGATCCTGGCCCTGTATCTGCCACCGGCGCGGGCGACCGGGATCGCGGCCGGCATCGGCCAGTCCATCGCCATTGCCGCCGGCATCTGGGCGGTCTTCAGCGGGCAATAGTTCCTGATGTTCATCGCCCTCTTCATCTACATCGGCGCGGGGCAGGAGGCATCGTCTTATGAACAGGCGGCGCTGGTGGAGGGCGTGCCCGTCCGCAAGGCCATGATGACCGACGTGCGGACGCTGACGGTCGGCAACACGCTCAAAGAGGCCGCCGATGTGCTGCTGGACACTGCCCAGCACGACTTCCCCGTCCTGCACGGCGACCAAGTACAGGGCGTCCTGACCCGCAACGGCCTGCTGCGCGGGCTGGCCGAATCCGGGCCGTCGGGCTATGTCGCGGGCGCGATGAACCGCGAGTTCGCGTCGGCGGGGCCGGACGACGACCTGGGCGAGACGCTGCCCGCCTTGCAGGCGCAGCCGGGCCTGCTGATCATCCTGGACCCGGCCCAGCCGGGCCGTCTGCTGGGCATCGTGACGACGGAGAACATCCAGGAGTATTTCGCCGTCAAACAGATCGTCGCCGTGCGCAACGGCGCGAAAGAGCGTACCTAACACAGAGCGTGATTAACGAAAGAGCGTCCCTTATGGCTGACCCGCTTTATTCCCTTTCGACCGACCCCTGGGACCTGCACCGGCGCGCGGATCGCGACCGGGGCCGGCACAACGAGAAGATCAAGGAGGTCATCAAGCAGAACCTCGGCGACATCATCTCGCAGCAGGACATCATCACGGCCGACCGGGGCAAGATCGTCAAGGTGCCCGTGCGCGGGCTGGAGCTGCCGCGCATCCGGTTCGACCCGCACGACCGGGAGCGCATCGGCCAGGGGCCGGGCGGTTCCAAACCCGGCGACATCATCGGGCGCGCGCCCTCAGACAAAGAGGGTCAGGGCGTGGGCAAGAAGGCCGGCCAGGACCCCGGCGTGGACTACTACGAGGCCGAGTTCACGCTGGACGAGCTGGCACAGATGGTCTTTGAAGACCTGTCGCTGCCGAATTTAGAAGACAAGGGCGCCAAGCAGATACTCTCCGAGCACGCCGAGTTCAACACCATCACCCGGCGCGGCATCGCGTCCAACCTGGACCGCAAGCGGACGCTCCTGGAAGCCTACCGGCGCAACTCGCGGCTGGGCAACGAGAACAAGTGGGAAGTACGCAACGAGGACAAGCGCTTCAAGAACTACGAACTGGTGACGGAGCCGCAGCGCAACGCCGTCGTCTTCGCCATGCGCGACGTTTCGGGGTCCATGGGCGAGTTCGAAGCGTACATCTGCCGCTCGTTCTACTTCTGGATGACGCAGTTTTTGAAAACCAAGTACACCAACACCGAGATCGTCTTTATCACCTGCCACACGGAAGCCAAAGAAGTCACCGAAAACCAGTTCTTCTCGCTCGGCGACAGCGGCGGCACGCGCATGAGCAGCGCGTACCGGCTGGCCCTGGACATCATCGGCAAGCGCTACAACCCGCGCGAGTGGAACATCTACCCGTTCCTATTCTCCGACGGCTACAACTGGGGCGACGCCGAGTGCGTGGACCTGGTCAAGAAGATGCGCGACCTGTGCAACCTGATCGGCTACGGCGAGATCGGCAGCGACGGCTGGCAGTCCTCGTTCGGCTTCGCGCCGCTGGGGCAGGCGTATGAAGAGGCGTTCAGCGCCGACCCGCGCGTCGTGCTGGTCAAGATCAACGACAAAGAGGACGTCTGGCCCGCGCTCAAAAAGTTCTTCGCCAAAGGCCACCCGGAGATCGCGCATTGACAGGCAGCGGGGAGGGCTTCAGGTCTTCCCCGTGTCCCCTTGTTAAGACGTTGTTAAGGCTTGACATTAAGCCACTGTTAAGATGTTTAATAGAAGGTTACAAACACGCACGGAACCGGGGGAGCCTGTTGTTTTTGCCTGGCAGGTGGTATAACTGCTCTGTGCCGCTTTCCTGCTTTGCCTGCGGCGCTGTCAGCAGCCGATGATCTCGATCACGAGAAAGGTGATGCCATCATGTCAGATCTTCAGAAACCCCTGGAAGCCCTCGTCAACCGCCGCCGCTTCTTGAAGAGCGCCGGCGCGACCGCGCTCGGCCTGGCCGGCGCGGGCCTGCTCGCCAAAGGCGCCGACGCCGCGCCCCTCCCCGGCGGGCTGGACGCCGCCGTGCTCAACTTTGCCCTCAACCTGGAGTACCTTGAAGCCGAGTACTACTCCCATGCCGTGAGCGGCCAGAGCCTCGACGCTATCGGCATCCCGGTCAACGGCTCCGACGGCACACCCGCCGGCCCGGTGGTCGTCAAGGCCAATAGCCGGGTGCCGTTCGCTTTGCCCAACATTCAGGCTTATGCGATGGAGATCGCCGTGGACGAGGAGAGCCACGTCCGCTTTATCCAGCAGGCGCTGACAAAGCTGGGCGTTCCCTACATCGCCCGACCCAAGATTGATCTGCTGAACAGCTTCAACGCGCTCGCCCAGGCCGCCGGACTGGGGACGTCTTTCGACCCGTTCGCCAACGACGTCAACTTCCTGCTCGGCGCCTACATCTTCGAGGACGTCGGGGTCACCGCCTATCACGGCGGGGCGCCGCTGCTTTCCAACAAGACCGTTTTGAACTACGCGGCGGGCATCCTGGCAGTCGAAGCCTATCACGCCGGCCTTATCCGCACCAAGCTGTTCGACATGAACCAGGGGGATGCCACCCAGAGAATCTCCAACGTGCGGATCATGCTCGGCGGGCAGAGCCGAGACTCCAACGGCCAGCTCGCTGACCCCGACGCGGGCGTGGCCACGGTGATCAAGCCCGGCACGACCTCCACCATCGCGCTCTCGGACATCAACGCCCTCGCCTTCAGCCGCACGACCCGGCAGGTGCTGAACATCGTCTACGGCAACCCCAACGGCGCACCGGGCGGCTTCCTGCCGAACGGTGCGAACGGCTTCATCCGATAACCGCCCCGCACGAGGAAACCACCATGAAAACCTCTCTCCGCATTCTCGCCGGGGCCGGCCTGCTCGCCGCCCTCGGCACTGCGCTCGCCGGCATCCCCGCCTCGGCGCAGTCCCTCGCCGGCGTCACCTTCCCGGACGGCCAGCTCATCCCGAACGGCCAGTTCCTATCCGTGAACGGCTCGGACGGCACGGCGGCCCAGACCGGAACATTCGCTGCCGGCGTCCGGCCCGACGGGCTGGCGGCCTACAACGGCAGCCTCTACACCTTTGACGCCGGCTCCAACAGCCTCCTACAGCTCAACGCGGCCACGGGCGCCCCGGTGACGAGCTACAGCGTCAGCCTCAGCGGTATCACCGGCCCGGTCGCCCCCGGCGGCCTGGCCATCAGCAGCAGCGGCCTGGCCTTCCTCGCCGTCCCGCTGGCGAACAGTTCTCAGACTTCGCCGTCCAGCGCCCTCTTTATCTTCGGCCTGACCGGCGGCCCGGCCCTGTCGCTGGGCCGGACGAACGACCTCCTGAGCAGCCTGGCGTTCAGCGCGAACGACACGCTCTACGGCCTGGGCAAAGGCGACGGCCAGCTTTACACCATCAACACGGCCGATGCGAGCGCCACCCTAGTCGGCAGCCTCGGCAGCCTGACCATCCAAGACCCCTTCAATCCGGGCGCCACCACCACGACGCCGATTGACAGCGACCCAATCGGCGCGCTGGGCTTTAGCGGTGGCACGCTGTACGCCGCCGCCGACGGCAACCTCTACACGGTCAGCACCATGACCGGGGCGGCCACCATCGTCAACCCGAGCCTGGTGAACACCGGCTTCGGCGGCAACTTCGCCAATGTCTCGGGCCTGGCCTCTGCCCCGGTGCCCGAAGCCAGCAGCGTGGCCTCGTTCGGCGCCCTGCTGGCGCTGGGCGGCCTGTTCCTGGTGCGCCGGCGCAAACCGCAGCCGGAGTAGCACGTCGTCACCGTTCGTTGTTGGTTTCGAGCGCCTGCCCATTGGGCAGGCGCTTTTTTCTGCCGTCAGCGGCGAAGCCCTAGTCCTCCTGGTACGCCAGGGCAATTGCATATAGCCCCCGGCACTGGAAGTGCCGGGGCCTCCATAGGCAATCGCCCTGCCCGGTACGACTCAGCCCTGGCGGTTGCCGTCCTGATGTGGTACAATCTTGTCAAGCGGCAACACAGAACCGTGCCTCGCCGGAGGCATTTGAAAGTCAAGGCATGAGCCTCATCCACGTCGGAAGAAAGGCGCTCAAAAAGTTCTTCGCGAATCCGGGCATCTTTGCCCAGGCCGAGCCGCTTGTCCCTAGCGCGCGGCTGCGGGAAACGCCGGCCGAGTCTGTGCCGCTTGCGCTAGACATCAGCACGGAGAAGGCGAGATCGGAACTGATCATCTCGCCCGTTCTGGTCGAGGCGCGGCGTCAGTTCGGCGGCCGTATCAGCCTGTTCTCCGGCGTGGATTTTACCATAGATGCCGAGGCGGGGTTGAGCGGCGTGTGTGACTTTCTGTTCAGCCTGTCGCCGCTGCAACTCGTCGTGCAGGCGCCCGTCGTTGCCGTGGTGGAAGCCAAAAACGACAACATCAAGTCAAGGCTAGGCCAGTGCGTGGCGGAACTGATGGCCGCGCAGCGGTTCAACGCCCAGCGCGGCCTGGAACTCCCGCGCCTTTATGGCGTCGTCACGACCGGCAGCGCCTGGAAGTTCTTGCGGCTCTCCGGGGCCGATGTCGTCGTGGACGAAGCGGAATATCATATCGACCAACTGGAAGTGATACTTGGCATCTTGGTCTTCATGATTCGGGAGGCGCAGGACGCGCTCGAAAGCCAGCAGGCTTTGCAAGCAAGTTCGATGGCAGGGGCTGATTACCTTCCTTGAGCATCATTCGCGCCGGAAGATGGATGAGCCGTGCGGAATACGGCGCGATGGCGGCCGCGGACGGATGCAGCCGACGCTCAAAGGGATGGACATGAAGCATGTCACTGCTCCGCCCGACTCGGATGCCTTCCGTGCCGCTGCCGTTGGCAGCGTCTTCGTCGAGTTTGACATGGTTGACGCGCAGGTGTCGCCCGGCGGAAATGCAGCTTGGCTGATTGTTTATGGCCCGAACAGTGTGCAGGGCAGGCTTGCGGCGAAAAGGGGCATAGCCGTTGCCGAACTGCCCCGCGTCGAAAACATGACCATTACGGAGACCAACTAGATGCAAAAAGGGTGGATCGCCTTTTTTCAGGAGTGGCTGCTCACCAATCAGGCTCGCCTGAACCATGAAAACATCCGCGTCGAAGTGATAGGCATCACGCCGTATGCCCCGAGCAGCATCCATGCCGGATTTTATGCGGAGCGCCACGAGGCGACCGTGCAGCTTTGGGAAGATGGGCAGAGCGATTTCCACTTCCTAGACTGGGAAGCCGCCGAGCGCGATCCCGAAGTAGGTGTTGTCGTGACGCATCACGACTTTACCATGATTGAGGAGCTTTATATAGCTCTTGACGGATTGATAAATCGTATGTTCCCGGCGTTAGCCGCAAGATTAAGGTAAGTCATTTGGGATCAGGCGCGCGAGTTCGGCCTGGACCCGTACCCGACCCACTTCGAGGTCGTGCCGTAGCACGTCATCTACGAGCTGGGGGCTTACGGACTGCCCGCCTGCTTCTCGCATTGGACCTTTGGGCGATAAACAAACGGCAGGATAAAACCCAGGGAGGGTACAATGTGAGTAGAAGCGAAGCTGATCTGCCGGATAAAGTTGATGCCGTTGTTGCCGCGCAAAGAACTTGGGACTTGTACCTTCAAGCTGACGGCGCGACCTTCAATCTTTACTTCGGCAGCCTCGCCGGGAAGAGCTTGTACGCCGTTTCTATCCACGCTGACAGAACGCGAGACATTGACGAGGCGGACTTTTCGATGGAGGTGGTTGAGGCGTTCATTCGGGCCAATTTGGATTTGCTCGTTCAGCCTGAAAACTCGGTGGGCATTTGGCTTGCCGCTGATGAAGGCAAAGTTTATTTGGACATTTCTGTTACGGTGCCAGATCGGCAACACGCACTTGCGCTGGCACGGGAACACGGAGAATTGGCGATATGCCATCTGTCAGACCTGACGGTCGAGTACGCTGACCCTGAGTAGTGCCGGCAGCCCCTGGTTCGGAGGAGCGAAACTGATGCTGGAAACAAAAATCACAACCGCGCGTGCCACCTTCGCCCGTGTTGAAGCGGGCGAACCTCCAACCGCTGCGTTTCACAAAATCCTGACACGGCCTGACGGCAAGCAAAAGTATATCGCCATGTCAGTTCCTATTCGTGATGAGCGACTGATGGCACGAGCCGTAAGAGAACTGCGAAGCGGAGACGAAATCGAAGTCACCATTGAAACGCGATGGGCGGAAGAGGGCATTCCCAAGACCCTGTTGGACTTTGCTAAAGTCCCGGCGCCACAAGACAAAACACTACTCGCCGTTGGCTAAGCCCAAGTGTAGTAAACAAATGAAGGCTGAACCTTGTGCTTGCCAATGATAGTGCTTGCCAATGATACATATAATGGCATGCACTATGTTAAAGTGTGTATAAAAAGGCGGCAGATCGCCCCCCGCCCCCAATTCTGGGGGAGCCAGGTGTTTCGGGATCGTCTCCTATCCCCCCAGAGTTGGGGCTAGGGGGTCTCCTAAGGGCTTTTTATACACACTCTTACATGTAGATGAAAAACTAGCAACGAATCCAAGCACAACTCAGTATGGAACAAGGAAAAACACGGTGCTTCAAGTTCAGGTTACTGCGCTACAATTTGGGCCTTTAGGCACTGACGGCACATCATTTAGTGTGCTGGTACGTGAGGTTGAGGTTCTCACCCCTGTGTCCACAGTTGAACGGGCAATCATACGTTTCCCTATGCCAAAAGATGTTGATGTAGAGGTTCAGTCAGCCATGGGCTTCGACATACCCATCAGCAACACACCAATACTAGTAACGCTTGATGTGAAATCAAATTGCACTGGCATTGTCGCGAAGATGCTACTATTGATATTTATTGTATAGATATTAGACTTGCAAAACTTAACGCTTGTCAGCTAAAAAGCCACCAAATCTCAGCAGAGTTATCGAGAAAATCAAGCAAGCTGATAGCAATCGGCACTAGCTGACATTTTCAAGGACCAAAATAAGCAATTTGATTTCACATCAAGCGTTAGTATTCAGTTAAGTTGGTTTTTGTATTCCTGGTTGGTAGTGGTCTTATGACGGTTGTTGTCTAGCAAGACGACTCTCTGTAATTCTGTCTTTGGCAGTGAGGGCTGAATAACCAGGTCCAAAATCTACTCACCGAGGCCAACAACCGTCATAAGACCACTACCACATGGTTTTCTCCGGCAATCCAGGTACGGGTAAAACTAGCGTCGCGCGGTTAATCGCGAAAATCTATAAGCAAATGGGTATTCTCAGCAAGGGCCAGTTCGTCGAAACGGATCGTGCCGGACTTGTTGCGGAGTATCTTGGACAAACCGCGCCAAAGGTGCAGGCTGTCGTCAAAAAGGCAATCGGCGGCATTCTGTTCATTGACGAGGCATACACACTGAGTGGCAACGAGCGCGGCGATCAATACGGGCAAGAAGCGATAGACACACTTCTAAAGCTGATGGAGGATCATCGCAATGACTTGATTGTCATTGTGGCAGGTTATACGGAGCCTATGGAACGCTTTATTGAAAGCAATCCCGGACTGCAATCACGTTTCAACAAGTACCTACACTTTGAAGACTATTCCCCTAATGATTTGACCAGCATTTTTACCCGCCTGGCGAAGCAACACGATTATGAAGTGACATCGACTGCCCAATCGAAAGTCACCTCTGTTTTCCAACAGGCTTACCAGAACCGGACACGAACCTTTGGTAATGCCCGCTTGTCACGGAACCTGTTTGAGAAGGCGATTAGCAATCATGCAATGAGGATTGGCAACCTTCCAGATGTCGGCGAGGGCGATTTGATTACTATCTCAGCGGAGGACATTCAGCCATGAGCTTTTCGCCGACCGAAAAAGTAGAACTGGAGCGGTGGCTGGGGATCATCTGGGACCAGGCGCGCGAGTTCGGCCTGGACCCGTACCCGACCCACTTCGAGGTCGTGCCGCAGCACGTCATTTATGAACTGGGGGCCTACGGGCTGCCCGCGCGGTTCTCGCACTGGACCTTCGGGCGGGACTACCACCGGCAGAAGACGTCGTATGAGTACGGCATGTCCAAGATCTACGAGATCGTCTTCAACACGGACCCCTGCCAGGCGTTTTTGGTCGAAGACAACTCCATACTTTCGCACAAGTTCGTCGCCGCGCATGTCCTCGGCCACTGCCACTTCTTCAAGCACAACACCTACTTCGCCCACACCAACCGGCGCATGGTGGAGCAGATGCGGCTGCACGCCGACCGCATCCGCGAGTACGAGCAGGAGTTCGGCTGGCGCGAGGTCGAAGATTTCCTGGACACGGTGATGACCATCGAGGAGCACTTCGACCCGACCGCGCCCGCCCTGAAGCGCAAGACGACCGAGCAGCACGAGGACGACCGCCTGCACGCGGGGCAGGGGGGGCAGACGGATTATGACGACATCTGGGAGGTCGCCGGCAGCGGCGAGCGGCCCAAGCCGCGCGCCCGCAAGTTCCCCGAAGAGCCGGAAAAGGACCTGCTGCGGTTCCTGATCGAGCATGGGCGCGCGCTGACCGAATGGCAGCGGGACATCTTGCAGATCATCCGCGACGAGATGATGTACTTCCTGCCGCAGATGCGGACCAAGATCATGAACGAGGGGTTCGCGTCCTATTGGCATGAGAAGATTCTCGAATCGCTGGACCTGACTTCGGAAGAGCATTGGGAGTTCAGGCGCCTGCACTCGTCCGTTCTGTCCCCGTCGGGGTCGCGGATGCAGATCAACCCGTACTACGTCGGTTTTCAAATTCTCAAAGACATCGAGCGCCGCTGGGACGGCAAAGTCGAGGTGGGCGACGAGGAGGAATTGGACTGGATGGGCCGCGCCATCGCCCGTCCGCAGGGAGAAGGCCGCGCCAAGTTGTTCCAGGTCTGCGAGGAGGACAACGACGTGACGTTCCTCCGCAAATACCTCACGGAGCCGCTGGTCAAGAAGCTCGATTTGTATACCTACAAATTGGAGGAAGTGGACGGTGAGGAGATGTGGGTGGTGCAGGACACGGACTGGCGCCGCGTCCGCGACAGCATCGTGGACTCGATGACCAACTTCGGCCAGCCCATCCTGACCGTCGAGGACGGCGACTACAAGCGCCGGGGCGAGATGTACCTGAAACACGCCTTCGACGGCAAGGAGCTCGACCCGGACTACACCGAGCGCGTCCTGCGTAACATCCAAAAGCTATGGGGCCGCCCCGTCCATTTGGAAACGGTGAAGGACGACAAACCGATCCTCTTCTCCTGTGACAACGAGGGCTACGTCATGCAGGAGAAGGTGAAGGATGCAGCATGAGAAAGACGCCGCCTGAGAAAGACAACCGGCACTGGAAGTGCCGGTCTACTCTGAAATGAAAGTGCCTCCGGCACTGAGGACCGGGCGACGGATGCTGTTCCTGAGTCGCGGAGCGACTTTCACTGCGAGTAGACCGGCACTTCCAGTGCCGGGTTCCTATGCCGAGCCAACCCACTACGTCCGCCTTCCTCGCGTCTTCGGGTACAATCGCGCCATGACGACGCAAACCGCCACCATAACTCTTTACCGCCCCGTGGGGCAGAAGGAGCTGGATCTGATCCAGGGCAGCGGCTGGACCGCCTTCCCGCCGCGCTTGCCGTTTCAGCCCATCTTCTACCCCGTGCTGGCCGAGGAATACGCCGTTCAAATCGCCCGCGACTGGAACACGCGCGACGCGGCTTCGGGCTATGCTGGCTATGTGACGCGCTTCGCGGTGGAGGCGGACTATCTAAGCCGCTACGCCGTGCAGACGGTCGGCAGCCGTGAGCACCAGGAATACTGGATACCGGCGGAGAACTTGGCCGCGTTCAACGCGAACATCGTGGGCAAGATCGAGGTCATCGGACACTTCACGGCGGAGCAGACGGAAAAATGACGATTCGCGAATCCAGGCCGGACGACGCGGCGGGCATCGCGCGGGTGCATGTGGAGAGCTGGCGGACCACCTACCCCGGCATCATGCCGCAGGAGCACCTGGACGCGCTCTCCGTCGCCGACCGGGAGCAGACGTGGGCCGAAGCCCTGCGCGGCGGCGGACCCGTCAAGACGACAGTTTACGTCGCCGAAACCGACAGCGGCGAGATCGTCGGCTTCGTGGCGGGCGGCCAGGAACGGGCCGGCGATCCCGACTTCCGGGGCGAAATCTCCGCACTGTACCTGCTCCACTCCGAGCAGGGCCGGGGACTGGGCCGCCGCCTGGTCCAGACCTTCGCCCGGCGGCTGTCTCAGGAAGGCCACCAGACGCTGCTGGTCTGGGTCAACGCGCAGAACCCCGCGCGACGCTTCTACGAGGCCCTGGGCGGCGCCCACGCGCGCACCGGCAGCCGCGAGATCAAGGGCGTCACCTACGACGACGCCGGGTACGGCTGGGACGAAGCCGCGTTTGCGCGGCTGGTCGGCGAGAAATAAGCGATCAAGCCTGTCGCATAAATCCTTCTGTTGCGAGAGACAGATTAATCTCACGGGGCTGAACCCCCGTGCTGTGAAAAAGCAACTCCCCGCCTGCGCGGGCAGAAGAGGCGAACGGAGCTATCTTCGCCCGCGAAGGCGGGGGCTTGCACTTCTAAAGCACGGGGGTTCAGCCCCGTGTCAGAGCTTCAGCAAACAACCCATGAACGATGCCCTCCTGAACCAAGTCGCCTGGATCGGCGACAAGTACGTCAACGGCCCTGTGCGCGGGATCATCCTGCGCTTCTCCGGGCTGGGGGCCACCGGCACGAAGGACGGCGCGGACCCGATGGAACTGGAATGGGGCCAAGCCGGCGGCCTGGTCGTCCAGCCCTACCACGACCCCTGGGGCTGGATAAACCCGGCCATGCGCGCCTTCACCGATGAACTCGTGTCCGGCCTGTTCGCCCGGCACTCCCTCGCGCCCGGCACCCCCGTCATCGCCACCGGCGGCAGCATGGGCGGCCACGGCGCGCTGCTCTACACCCTGCTGGCGGCCCGCCCCGTCGCCGCCTGCGCCGCCAACTGCCCCGTCTGCGACCTGCCCTTCCACTACACCGAGCGCCCCGACCTGCCCCGCACCATGCACCACGCCTTCGGCTCCTACGGCGACATCACGGGGGCGCTGGTCGCCCACTCGCCTCTGCATCAGGCCGACCGTATGCCCGATGTGCCGTACCTCCTCATCCACGGCGAGGAAGACCGCGCCGTCGGCAAGGCCCAGCACTCGGACAAACTCGTCGCCGCCCTCCGTGTGCGCGGTCTGAGTGTAGACTACCGCGAACAGCCCGGCATGGGCCACTGCGGGCCGTTCGACTGGACCCTGCAACGACGGATGACGGATTTTGTGTTGGATCAGTTGTGTTAAGGCACGTTCGATGACATCACTTAACAGCGAGTAAGGAGAACATGCCCCGATGATTATTAGGGAAGCAGAGCCATCTGATGCGGCGATGTTAGCAGAGGTTCATGTAGACAGCCGGCGCACTGCCTACCGCGACATTTTGCCGCAGGAATATCTCGCAAGCCTTTCCTATCGGGAGTGGGCCGATTTTTGGCAGGATGTTCTAGACGATCCGAAGCCGGAGACTCACATATTTGTGGCCCAAGACGAACCTGGGTGGATTGTCGGTTTTGCCTACGGAGGACCACCTCAAGAAGAAACCGCCGAAGAAAGTGAAGTGTATGCCATCTATCTGGCCGAGAACAGCCAGGGCCAAGGCTTAGGCCGCCGTCTGATGAATGCTCTCGTGGACAAGTTAGCCGAAAACGGCGCGGCCTCACTGATGCTTTGGTGCTTTGAACAAAATCAGATTGCGAGGCGCTTCTACGCATCACTCGGGGGTGAAACGACAGAGGAACGGCAGATTGAACGGGCAGGCGTTCCCGTCACGGAGATCGCGTACCGCTGGCGGCACATCACCGCGCTTCGTCAAGCTCTGGCCGCACCCCGCAGAGCAACATAGAGGTTCATTATGCAGACTCACAAAACTACAAGCGAGATCGTCCGGGGCAGCGTCGTGGAGCAGGACGTGGACGCCATCGTCAACGCGGCGAACACGGCCATGCGGGGCGGGGGCGGCATTGACGGCGTGATCCACCGGGCGGCGGGGAAGGGGCTGCTGGCGGAATTGGAGAAGGCCGCGCCGAACAGGGCCAAGACGGGGGCGGCGGTGATCACGGGCGGGCATAACTTGAAGCAGCCGTACATCATCCACACGCCGGGGCCGGTCTGGAAGGGCGGGAACGCGAACGAGGCTGAACGACTGGCGTCGTGCTACTGGTCGTGTCTGGAACGGGCGGAGGAGAACGGGCTGAGAAGCATCGCGTTTTGCTCGATCTCGACGGGCATCTATGGCTACCCGCTGGACAAGGCCGCGCCCATCGCCCTGCGGACGGTGCGGGCGTATCTGGACGCGCACCCGGACACGTCGCTGGAGCGCGTCGTCTTTGCGATGTACCAGGCCCCAGAGTACGCGGCGTTCCAGAAGGCGTGGGAGGCGATGCAGGCTGAGGAGCCGGGCCAATGAGCGTGTTTGACGACAGGCGGCTGGGGGCGGAGACGTTCAAGCTGGATGTGGCCCGGATGCGGCGCGGGTGGTACTCGGACAAGTATTTCGACAACATCGTGACCCTGCTGTCGGGTCTGGTGCGCGAAGGGTACACGTTCGCGGGGCAGAGCGAAGCCCTGGCGGCGCGGGGCGTCCGGCTGGATGATGTCCACACAGGCGACATCGAGGTCGAGATGCAGTGGTTCACGCGCCGCGCCCCGTTTTCGGTCGTGGTCGGCGTGGACAAGGCGCTGGCGATGCTGCGCGAATGCACCGGCCACTTTGACGAAGCCGGCGGGTGGGTCTCGACGTATGACACGCTGGAAGTGACGGCGGTGCAGGACGGGTTCCTCGCCCCCTACGGCGGCGACCCGAATGTGGTGACGCCGGTACTCAAAGTGCGCGGGCGCTATCGGGATTTCGCGCCGCTGGAAACGCCGACGTTGGGGGCGCTGACTCGGAACACGCGCGTCGCGACCAACGTGTACGAGGTCCTGCACGCGGCGCGGGGCAAGGAAGTCTTGTTCTTCCCGGCCCGGTTCGACGCCCATGAGGTGCAGGCGGGCGACGGCTATGCGTATCATATCGCCGTGCAGCTCTTCAACCAGACCTACGGCCACGCCGTCACCAGTTCGGTGTCCACCGACGAGCAGGGCGACTGGTGGGGCGGCGCGGGCGGCGGCACGGTCGCGCACGCGGCCATCGCCTGCTTCCTGGGAGACACGGCCGAGACCGTCTTGCAGTTCGCCCGCGTCCTGCCGCCGCACATCCCGCGCATCGCCCTGGTGGACTTCAACAACGACTGCGTGGGCGACAGCATCGCCACGATGAAGGCTCTGTTCGCGCGTCACATGGAGCTTGTCAACCAGGGGGAGCACGAGGAGGCGCAGAAGTACGTCCTCTACGGCGTCCGGCCCGACACGGGCGGCAACCTCATTGACAGGAGCATCGAGCCGCTGGGCGACCGGCGTCTGGACAAGGGCGTCAACCCGCGCCTGGTCTTCACGCTGCGCCGCGAGATAGACCGCGCGTATGAGAGTTGGGACATCCCGTTCCAGTGGCTGGAGCGCGCCAAAGCCTACTGCAAGAACATCAAGATCACCGTCACGGGCGGCTTCACGCCGCGCAAGATACGCGAGTTCGAGGAGAACGCCGTCCCCGCCGATGTCTACGGCGTTGGCTCGTACCTGTTCAGCAACTCGGTCGAGGACGGCACCAACAACGACTTCACGGCAGACATCGTGCGCGTCAAACTCGGCGGCGAGTGGCACGATTTGGCAAAAGTGGGCCGCCGCGCGGCGGAAAACCCGGCGCTCCGCCCGGTGGAGTGGGGGGAGATTTAGCCCCGGCAGAAGAACCCGGCACTGGAAGTGCCGGTCTATCCCAAGTGGAAGTCGCTCCGCGACTGAGGACAGGTCTCCGTAACTTGTCTTTAACCGCGTAGCGGTTTTCACTCCCTAGTAGACCGGCACTTCCAGTGCCGGGTTCTTCGCAGGTCGGCCTTGCCTTGACTTCCCCCCGCCCCTTCGGCTACAATAGCCGCAGCATTTCAGCCGCAACGCTTCCGTTGCCGTCACCGTCCCGGAGAACCCTGTTATGATCACGCCGCCCCAGCAACGGATGCTGTCCCAGCGCGCGCTCCTTGCCGCCCCTTCGCCGACCCTGGCGATCACCGCCAAAGCCAACGCCCTCAAAGCGCAGGGCAAGGACGTCATCTCTTTCGGCGCGGGCGAGCCGGATTTCGACACCCCGCAGAACGTCAAGGACGCCGCCATCGCCGCCCTGGCGAAAGGCGACACCAAATACACGCCGTCGTCGGGCACGGTCGCCCTGAAAGACGCCATCCTTGCCAAGCTCAAGCGCGACAACGGGCTGACCTACTCGCGCAACGAGGTCATCGTCTCGTGCGGCGCGAAGCACTCCATCTATAATCTGATGCAGGCGCTGCTCGATCCCGGCGACGAGGTCATCATCCCCGCCCCCTATTGGGTGTCGTACCCGGAGCAGGTGAAGCTGGCCGACGGCGTTCCCGTCCTCGTGCCCACGGACGAGGGCACGGGCTTCCTGGCGACGGCGGCGCAAATCGAGAGCTATGTCACCGACCGGACCAAGCTGGTCGTCATCAACTCGCCCTCTAACCCGACCGGGGCCGTCTACACGCCGCAGGCGCTGCGCGACATCGCCGACCTGTGCGTCGGGCGCGGCATCTATTTGATGTCGGACGAGATTTACGAGAAGATACTGTACACGGGCAATCAGTTCGTGTCCCCCGCCTCGTTCGGCGCGGCCGTCAAGGCGATGACCATTACCGTCAACGGCTTTTCCAAAGCGCACGCCATGACCGGCTGGCGGCTCGGCTACGCGGCGGCCGATCTGGACATCGTGGCCGCCATGTCCAAGATTCAGGACCAGAGCACGTCCAACCCGACCTCCATCGCGCAGGCGGCGGGCGTCGAGGCGCTGAACGGCCCGCAGGACTCGGTCGAGACCATGCGGCGGGCGTTCCAGGAGCGGCGGGATTACATCGTCTCCGCCCTGAATGACATCCCCGGCGTCCGCTGCCTCAATCCGGGCGGGGCGTTCTACGTCTTCCCGAACGTCTCGGCGTTCTACGGCAAGACCTGGACGCCCGAGGGCGACACGCCGCGCACGGTCGGCAGCTCGGACGACCTGGCCGCCTACCTGCTGGAAGCGTATGAAGTCGCCGTTATCCCCGGCTCCGGCTTCGGCGCGGACGGCAATATCCGACTATCTTACGCCACCTCGATGGCGAACATCCAGAAGGGCGTCGCCCGGATCGCGGAAGCTGTTCAGGCGCTACGGTAGACCTCTTGCCTAAGTCTGACCCGGCCCCGCAAGCATTTGATGAAGGGCCGGCCCATCCGAATAGACCCGGCCTTTAGGCCGGGCAACGACTAATTCTATGAGCGACAGCGGGGATCTGCGGACGGAAGCCTTGCGGCGCGGCCTGCCCATCCGGGACATGGCCGCCTTGCGCCAGGCGCTGACCCACAAATCGCTCGTCCCCGACCATCCTTTGGAGAGCAACGAGCGCTTAGAATTCCTGGGCGACTCCGTGCTCGGCCTGGCCGTCGTTGAGTACCTGTACGCGCAGTTCCCCGACCGGGGCGAAGGGGAACTGGCGCAGGCCAAAGCCCTGATCGTCTGCAAGGATGCCCTGGCCGCCGCCGCCCGCCGGATGGATCTGGCCCCGCTCATCCGCCTGGGCCGCACCGAGGAGGCGATGGGCGGACGCAACCGCGACAGCATCATCGCCGACGCCGTGGAAGCCCTGGTTGCCGTGATCTATCGGGAAAGCGGCTACGAGGCCGCCCGCGAGTTCCTCCTGGGCCTCCTCGCCCTGGAGATCGCCGCCGTGAGTAAAAACCGTGATTGGCGCGACCCCAAGACCGTGCTTCAAGAACTGCGCCAGGCGCATAAGCTGTCCGCGCCCGTCTATCAGGTGACGGCCGAGCGCGGCAAGCCGCACGACAAGATTTTCACGATTGACGTCCTGCTGGACGGCTTGGTGGCGGGCACGGGCACCGGCAAGACCAAAAAAGAGGCCCAGCAGGCGGCGGCGGAAGCGGCGTTGGCAGCTCAGAAGGCCCCGTAGGGGCGCGATGAATCGCGCCCCTACAACAGTTTGGAACGAGACAGAATGCAGCACATGGCGGACATCGGGATATTCGGCGGCAGCGGCTTTTACGAGTTCGCCGAGGGCGACATCGAGGAGATCAAGGTCGAGACGCCCTACGGCCCGCCGAGCGACACCGTCGCCCTGATGACGGTGGCGGGCCGCCGCGTCGCCTTCCTGCCCCGGCACGGCAAGGCCCACTCGCTCCCGCCCCACAAAGTGCCGTATAAGGCCAATTTATGGGCGCTCCAGAGCCTCGGCGTCACGCGCATCCTCGCCCCCAGCGCCGTCGGGTCATTGCAAGCCCACATCGCGCCGGGCGATTTCGTCATCAACGACCAATTTGTAGACCGGACGACCGGGCGGGCGGACACGTTCTATGACGGCCCCATCGCCACCCACGTTTCCTCCGCCGACGCCTACTGCCCGCAGCTCCGCGCCCTCGCCATTGAGTCCGCTCAGGCGAATGGCGTCACCGTCCACCCGGCGGGGACAAGCGTCGTCATTCAAGGCCCGCGCTTCTCGTCGAAGGCCGAAAGCCGCTGGTTCACGCAGATGGGGTGGGACACCGTGACCATGACGCAGTACCCCGAAGTCATTTTAGCCCGCGAACTGGCCCTGTGCTACGTCACCTTGTCCCTTGTCACCGACTACGACGCCGGCCTAGTCGCCGATGTCGCCGCCGTCCAGACGCATGACGTTCTGGAAGTCTTAGCCCGGAACACGGCCAATGTCAAAAAGGTCCTCAAAACGATGCTGGCCGCCATGCCCGAGGGCCGCGCCTGCCCCTGCGCTGACTCACTCAAATACGCCCGCATGGAGTAGCCCCCCGCCCGTAATAATGGGGAGTAGGAAAAAACAATCCCCTCCGGTTCCCCCCCCGTCAACGGTGGTGGGGGCTAGGGGGCGAAGGAATAACCAATGAAAGCCCTCCTCCTCGCCGCCGGACGCGGCACCCGCCTCGGCCCGCTGACGGCCGACCAGCCCAAGCCGATGATCCCCATCGGCGGCGTCCCCATGATCGAGCGCATCATGGAAGGTATCGCCGCCCACACGCCCATCCGCGAGTTCGTCCTGATCACCGGCTACAAGGCCGAGGTCTTGCAGGACTACCTCGGCGACGGCTCGAATTGGAGCTGGCAGATCGAGTACGTCCCGCAGCCCGTCCCGCGCGGGGTGGGGGACGCCGTCCACACCGCCCGCGTCGCGCTGGCCGACGCCCCGTTCCTGATGACCTACGGAGACATCATGCTGGACCCCGTCAACTACGGCCGCTTCGCGGACGCCTACGTCGAAACCGGCACGCGCGAGATCAAAGCCTATGTCGGCCTGAACTGGGTGGACGACCCCTGGGCGGGCGCGGCGGTCTACCTCGACGACGCCCACATCATCCAGCGCATTCAAGAAAAGCCGCCCAAAGGCACGGCGACGACGCACTGGAACAACGCCGGCCTGTTCATCTTCGACCCGCTCATCTTCGAGTACACGGCCAAGATCGTCCCCTCCGCGCGCGGCGAGTACGAGCTGCCCGACGCCATCACCGCCATGATTCAGGACGGCCACCCGACCAAAGGCATCGCCCTGGAAGGCAAGTGGCGCGACGTCGGCACCCCCGAAGACTACGCCGCCATCAACGCCGAGTTTGAGGCGCAGTAGCAGACAAAGTGGCGTTCAACGGGCTGTGAATTGCCTTCTCATACAGCAGAAATCTGCTATGTATTGCACTACCCCGCGCGGTATAATACAAGGCTAAACTGCTCCTGAAGACCGGAGAGTTGACGAAAGGGAAAGACGATGGGACAAGTAACAGAGCGAATAAACAGTAAGTTGGAGCAGATCAAGGAGATCGGTGGAAAGCCCAATTTCATCAACGCTGGTCCTGAGACAGAAAGGAAATTGCGTGAAGAATTAGAAGATGACAATGTGATGGCAGGCGACGGAGCCGTCACCGGTTTTTCCTCGCCGGATGAGTACCCGCTTATATATCGCAGTCTGACAGTCATGGAAGCGCATAATGAGGCTGCTGATTTTCTGTCAGTAACATACATGAGCGCACAGAGCAAACAACTAGAGTTATAGTGGGGTAGGCTCATGCAATGCCCGACCTGTGGCTATCAACTCTTACCGTTTGACAAAGAATGCCCTCGCTGCAAACACTTTGAGCGCAAAGGGCAGTCTTCCTCTACCCCTCAGCGACACAATGAGGCCCCACAACCACCACTACCACAGGCGCAGCCTGCGCCGGTACAAACAGCCCAACAAGTTCCAGTGAAGCGGCGGCCACTTTCCGCTTTTGACAAGTTCGCGCGTGGCCTAGCTGCGTTCTTGTCGCTTATTGTCGTCTCAATCTTTGTGGCGGCTTTCTATAATTACTACACGCAAAGCAGCATATCAGGAAGATGGGTTGACAAGGCTGGTTGGAACACATACCAATTCAACAATGATGGAACTGCAACTTGGGACTTTCATCCTCCTGGAATGTCAGCCATTTACAATTTGACTTATACAGCGGACGGCAACACATTGACTGAAACCTTTAAGAAGATGAACGGGCAACCAATTTCTTCTAACGATCAGTACTTCGGCCGTTCCTTGACTAGAACATATACGATTGAAGGCGGCAAGTTGATTATCAAGAATCCTGACAATGGCATAGATTGGACATTCAGCCGCGAGTAGGGGTAGTCCAATTTTACCAGCCTAGATGGCTCAAAGCTGCTCAAGATGTTTCGTCGGCACAGAGGATTACCAAACCCGAGTCTTGAGTTGAAATGGGCTGACAAGCCCGAAAACATGGCAAAAAAGTGTAAAAGTTGAGGTCAGCTTTCTCTTTGGAGTAGAATGAAGTTACCACACTCTCTTCTCCCAAAGGAAAGC
>JAABUJ010000481.1_pt1 | contig 78741 bp, 74 predicted proteins | sample 5559131 | NCBI WGS metagenome assembly JAABUJ01 (sample SAMN10711875, study PRJNA513366) | rock metagenome | isolation source: Antarctica rocks | place: Antarctica: Victoria Land, Mt New Zealand nord | collected 2016-01-07 | reverse complement strand
TGCCACCTCCGGCATCAAGAGAGCCCTCCCGGAACGCCAAGCTCCACGGGAGGGCTCTCGCGCGTTCAGGAACGCGTAAAGCCTGCCAAGCCCATCCCGGCCGTCAACGGCGCGAACACCCCCGCGCATGCCGAAATCAAGCGGCGCTCAACAGCCGTACCGCCCTACGGGCTTTGACGCTCATGCAGTTGCGCCAGCGGCCTGCCCACGGTTATGACCTGAACTGGGGTCTTCATTAGTGCCGTGGGTCAGGGGCGATCGGGTGATCGCCAGGGCAGCCCGACGTGGCCGAGGTCGAGGCTCTTGGGTAGCGCTCGCGCTGCTGGCGGCGGCGGCGGAGCCGAGCGGGTGCGTCCGGCCTTGCGCATCTGGTTGTAGGTCAGTGCGTCGCTGGTGGCGGCCTGGGCGATGAGGCGGGAGTCCGCGGCGGCGCGAACGGCGTCGGTTGAAGGGGAAGACCCACTCGTCGAAGTAGGCCTGCAGGTGCTCGGGGCTGACTGAGCCCTGGAAGAGTGCCCATCACCCAGCGCTTGACCAGCGAGAAGACGGTGTGGACGGCCGGAAGCACCTCGTGGGCGGCCAGGCCCGAGGCCGAGACCGTGGTCGGCTGGTGCTCGTAGAGCTCGCGGGTCGCGGCCGGGTAGGACGACCAGCCGTCGGGGATCACGCGCGCGCCGGGCTCGACGTTGGCCAGCAAGAACGCGCGCAGGCTGGCGGCGCTGACATCGGGAATGACGGCCAGCCGAGCGCGGCCGAGGCCGCGTTGGGGGCCGCGCTCGACGGCACCGGCCAGCAGCACCTGCCCAGCGCGCCGCGGCCTGCCACCCCGGACTCGGGACCGCCGAGGTAGGACTCATCGACCTCGACGTCGCCGGTCAGCCGGTCACGGCCGGGGCGCACCATCACCGAGCGGTAGCGGTGCAGCATCGCCCACGCCGTCTGGTAGGAGCCCAGTTCCATCTCGCGCTGCACGTGGATCGCCGAGACACCGACCTTGCTGCTGGTCATCTGCCACGCGGCGGAGAACCAGATCGTCAACGGCGTGCGCGTGTTGTCGAAGATCGTTCCCGCCGTCGCCGAGACGCGCCGGTCACAGCCCGCGCAGCGCCAGCGTCGGTCAGACCCCCGCCAGCCGCCGACATGGGCGCAGCCCGGGCAGACGAAGCCATCGGGCCACCGCAGCCAGTCGAGGCAGTCCAGGCACTCCCAGTCCTCGTCGAACCACGCGCGCAGCTCGGCGTAGGAGCCCGGATAGCCCTCGCCGGCCACAAGCGCCACTCCACCATCCCACGGCACTAACACGGAGACCCCAACTGACCTGATTCGGCATCTGAATTCGCTAGGCGTTGACGTACTGGGTCCCAGGCTCTATCGCCTGCTGCGCGAGTTCGAGCAAAGCCGACTCGTGCGCTCAAACTGGGCGGACAGCAGAGCCGGACCCGAACGCCGCGTCTACCGGCTCACCAGAAGCGGCGCCCGCCAGCTCGACGACGACGCGCAGGCTCTCAGCAGACTCTTGAAGCCCTTCAGCGGTTCTTCGAGCACTACGCCCAGAATTCCCCCCCAGCCTCTACAATGTCGCGCTCCCTGAGCGAGCGCCAGCAACGGTTTCGAGGCGCCATTAGCTTCGCTAGGATTGCAGCCCGCGGTGGGAGGGCCGTCGAACGTGATCAACGATGTCGCAGGGCCGCCGGGCAAGGACCCGTGTGGAAGCGTGAGCGTCGCGCCCGACCTGCAGCCTCGCGGTTCCACTACGGCGCGCGTCTCCTCGCCGACGCTGGTCGGTCGGGACCGAGAGGTGGCCGTCCTGCGTGAGGCGATGGTCAATCCTCCCGCCCTGATTCTCATCGAGGGCGAGGCCGGAATCGGCAAGAGTCGACTCGTGCGCGAGGCGGTCGGTCGCGGCGCGGCCGAGCAGGGGCGCGTTCTGCTCGGGCACTGTCACCGCTTGGGGGAGCCCTTTCTCCTTGGGCCGATCGTTGAGGCGCTGCGCGGCCTCGGCGACGAGCCGCTCAGTCGCTCGGCGAGCCCGGTGGTCGGGGCGCTTCGACCCCTGTTGCCCGAGCTTGCGGCAGTGCTTCCCGCGCAACCCGCTCCCGCGGGGGATCCGAGGGCGGATCGTCACAGGGTGTTCAGGGCGCTGCGCGAGCTGTTGAGAGCGCTCGGTCCGGCCGTCTGCGTCTTGGAGGACCTGCACTGGGCGGATGAGGGGACCTTCGAGTTTATCTCGTTTCTCTTGTCTGAGCCCCCAGGGGAGCTTATCCTCATCCTCACCTATCGCGACGAGGACGTCCCTCCGCTGTCATCTTTGCGGGGCCTGGCGTCGCGCCTTCGCGAAGAGACACTGCTCACCACCATTGAGCTGTCGGCGCTTACCGCCAAGGATCTGCGACGAATGGTAGGCGCGATTGTTGAGACGGAGGTCTCTGAGGAGTTCGCAAGCGACCTGCACCAGCGGACCGCCGGGATTCCCTTCCTCGCCGAAGAGGTCATCAGGCTCCTCCGCGACCAAGACCAGCTAGGGGTCGACCAAGGGGGGGCCACCCGGGCACCGCAGCATCTCGGTGTGCCGGCGGCCATCAGGCAGTCGATCCGGGAGCGCATGGAGCCACTCGGGCGTGATGCTCGGCTCATCACCTATTCCGCCGCGGTCCTCGCGATCTCTGTGGACGAGAATGTCCTTACAAAGGTGGCCGACTTGCCACGCCAGCGCGCGAGCAGGGGGCTGACCGAGGCGCTCGGCCTCGGTCTGCTCGAAGAAAAAGGCGATGGTACCTTTTGCTTCCGCCACGCGCTCGCAGCTGAGGCGGCGCACGCCGAGATCCCGGCTCCAGAGCGACGCCGGTTGCATCTGCGCGCCGGCCGGGCGCTCGAGACCGGGCCGGAACCACGCCCGTTCACCCAGCTTGTCTACCATTTCAAGGCAGCGAACCTCCCACGCCGGTGGACGCGCTACGCGCAGGCTGCTGCCGACGCTGCGAGCTCGATCGGGAACGCTCGGGAGGCGGCTCAACAGCTCGAGCAGGCCCTCTCGGCCCCGGGGGTTTCCCACGCGGCCCGGATCCGGATGGCGGTCAAGCTGGGGAGCGCTGCGCTGTCCAGCGTGTCTCCCAGGGGGGCCATTGCCATCCTTCAGCGGACGCTCGACGAGGAGTCGATGCCAGTCGGAGTCAGGGGGGAGCTGCGACTCTCGCTGTCTAGGCTTCGGTCCTACGTGGGCGACGGCCCCTGGCGCGAGGAGATGATCCAGGCCATCGGAGAGCTACGCCAGCGCCCCGAGCTTGCCGCTCCCGCGATGGCCGACCTCGCCTGGCCGACAATGGGAGAGGGAAGGCTGCAGGACGACCTCAGATGGCTGGGTCGCTCCGTGCGGGCGGCGGCGCGAACGCAAGAGCCGATCGTCAACAGCATCGTCCATTCGCAGCGGGCAGCCATCTTGGTTTCTGTGGGGGATCCGGACGGATGGAGCGAGGTTCGGGAGCTGCCCCAGAGACCAAGCTCCATAAACGAGAAAATGGTCCTCATGCGGGGCTACCTCAACCTCTCACTAGCAACACTCGGAGTTGGGCACTGCCAACACGCCGAATGGTTTCTCGCCCAGACCATGCGCATCCACGAAGAGCTCGAATACGTCCGGTGGGAGCCCTGGGTCGAAAGCACCAGAATCGCTTTGGACTGGCGCGTCGGACGGTGGGAGGGGCTCGAATCCCGTGCCCGCGAACTCATGCAGGGCACGCCGGACTGCCCTGCGCTGTCTTTGGGCAACCAGCTCATCCTCGGGTCGCTACTGCTTGCTCGCGGTCGAGTGAAGGACGCCGAGGAAAACTTCGCCGCGGTTATCGAGCTATCCGCTCCAAGGCACTGGATGTCTGCTCAGGTGACGGCGTCGGCAAGACTTGGCCGGATTCGCTTGGCGCGCGGCGACGCGGCGGGCGCGTGCCGTATCTGCGCTATTGGCCTCGACGTGCTGAAGAGAAAGGGAATCTGGGTCTGGGCGAGCGAGCTGGCGCCGGTGGCGGTGAGGGCCCTGCTCGACGTCGGCCAGCGCCAACAAGCCAGAGACCTTGCCGCCGAGTTCGCAGCAGGGCTGCAGGGCCGTGACGCTCCCGCGGCGCGCGCCGCGAGCGCTTATTGCCAGGGCGTGATTGCGCGGGCAGAGAGACGCTACGACGCCGCGGCGCGTCTGCTGGGGACCGCAGAGCGGCGCTGCCGCGAGTTGCCCTACCCGTATGAGGCCGCCCAAGCCCGCGAGGAACGCGCCCACTGCCTGCTCGCTCAAGAGGACGCACGAGGCGGCGACCTTCTACTCGGCGCGTTGGAGACTTTCCACAGCCTTGGGGCAAGCTGGGACGTGGGTCGCGTGCGGGCCCAGCTCAGGTCGGAGGGCCTCTCCTGGCAGCCGCCATCGCGAGGCGGGCATGGAGCGTATGGAGACGGAGACGGACTGTCCCGCCGGGAAGCTGAGGTTGCTCAACTGGCGGCAACGGGCCGAAAGAACCGGGAGATCGCCGAGGAGCTGTGTCTATCGACGCGCACGGTTGAGGTTCACGTCGCCTCGGCGCTGCGCAAGCTGGGGGTCGACTCCAGGAAAGCCCTTGTCTCGCGGGAAGAGGAGAGCAGAGCGACCACGTAGGGGCAAGAGCATCGTCCTCCTTCCCCGCCAGCGCACCCCGAGCCTCGGCTACGGCCCCTGCGCTCCGGTCACATCCGGCACCCCAGCGGCGTCAATGCCCCCGCCGGGTGGCGGACCACTACTTAGCTAGATGTTTGGTGCACGTATTGCCGGCGCTCCGCTCTCGCGCTAGACATGGCTCCCAGCAGTCTTGTAACCGAGCAGGGATCCTTGGCAGGAGGAACATGAAAGCTTTCGGGGAAGAAGCGTCGGCATTTCGTCCATCCGCGTCCAGACGACCGCGAGCGGCTCTGGCAACCGCCCAGACAGGGCACTCCAACGCGCCTTGTATGAGTGCGGTCGCCAGGCGTCAGCGTTCGGTCGGGCGACTGGTTGCTCTAGGCGCCCTGATGTGCGTCGTGCTGGCGGTCTGCGCCAGCAGTGCCGGCGCGGCGACGGCGGACACGGCGTATAGCGCGTTCGGCGTCGACTCTCCAGACCAACAGGCTGGAGAGATCTTTGGCCAGCGGATCGAGTCCGCCAACCTTGGCGACGGGGTGAGAGACGTCTTCGCCTCCAGCTACCTAGCGAACTTCTTCTCCCACACTCTGAACGCCACGGCTGCCGGCCAGGTCACGCTGATCAACAGCAAGGACCGCTCCATCCGCTACGAGCTCTTCTCTCCCGAGCCTCAGGACAACGCGCAGTTCGGCTTCTACATCCAGAACCTCGGTGACGTAAACGGGGATGGGAAGGATGACTTGGCGGTGGGAGCACCGGGTGAGAGCGTCGATGCGGCAGGCAATCCCTGCACGGCCGGCGCGGCCGGGTGCAACGCAAACTCGGGCAAGGTCTTTGTCTTCGAGGGGTCTTCAGGGCAACTGCTGTATACGATCAACAGTCCCGACCCCCAGTCGCACCCGGGCACGTCCTTCCGGGGCTTCGGATCACGAATCGGCTCAGCCGGCGACGTCAACGGCGACGGCATAGCGGACATCATCGTCGGCTCACCTTCCTACGACGTGCCTGCCAACTGCAGCACCGTGACCCCCTTCCCGGCTAACTGCCACAAGGGCGAGGGTGAGGCATGGATCTTCTCGGGCAAGGACGGCTCACTGATCCGCTCCCTCAAGCTTCCAGCCAGCGACGAGCCGGCGGCACCCTGCTTGTCGAGCTGCGGCAGCTTTGGGGGCACCGTGCAGGGCCCGGGGGACGTAAACGGCGACGGCGTCCCCGATCAGTTCGTGTCCGCCTACTCGCTTAAGACCGGGACGCCAACCCCAGATCACGACGGCAGGGTGTACATTTTCAGCGGCAAGGACGGCAGCCTGCTCACCCGCATTGACGCGCCGGTACCAGGCGCCAAGCAGTTCTTCGGTCTGCAGGATGTCGGGCGTAACACTCCAGGTGACGTGAACGGGGACGGTGCGGCTGACATCTACGTCGACTCCTTCACCCAAGGCGGACCGGGGGGCGCGGGCGAGGGAAGGGCGTGGGTCTTTGATGGCAAGGCCTCGGTCGCTGCCGGTCATGGCGTCCTGCTGTACGAGGTCCAGGATCCAGCGCCGGCGGCGGCAAAGGCGTTCGGATTTACCGCGGACACGACCGACTACAACAAGGATGGAACGCCCGACTTGTTCGTCGGTGGCCTGGGGGGGAACGACCACGAGGTGTACATAGACAACGGTAAGGACGGCTCACCGCTAAAGACGCTGACGCTGCCCCCCTCTGAGTTCCAACCAAGTATGCCGGGCAACTCAGGCACCGAGCTGGGTGCCGGCTTGCGGGCACTGGGCGATGTCAACGGCGACGGCGAGCCCGATTACGTTACCGGCGCGGCCTACCAGGATGTGGGCGGACGCCAGGACCAGGGGAAGCTGTACTTCTTCCTCTCAAACGTCCCCGCGGCGGGCGGAACGACGGTGCCCGGGACGACGGTACCCGGGACGACGGTACCGGGGACGACGGTCATCGTCCGGGGGACGACGGTCATCGTCCGCCCGCGGGTGCTGCCGCGGGCCAACCTGCCTGGGCTGCGGCTCAGCGCACGACGCCTGGTGCGCGGGCACAGGACGATCTTTCTCGTCCGCGGATCGCTGCGCCTGCCGCCCAGCATCGCCGGCTCGCAGCGGTCGCGGGTCTGCCACGGGTCAGTGACGGTTGCCGCCCGGCGCGGGCACAAGACGGGCGCGACCAAGACCGTGGGGCTGCGCAAGGACTGCTCGTTCTCGGTGAGGATCGTGGTGTCGACGCGCAAGCTGGGTCGCAAGGGGCGCTACAACGTCCGCGTGCGCTTCCACGGCAACGCCAACATCAACGCCCGCTCGCAGACCACCAACATCCACTAGCCAATCGTGCGAGGGACGCTGACCCGCAGAATGCACCAGGTGCGAACAGCGTGTCACGGTGGTGGACAACCGACGCGAGACCGAGACCTGAAGCCAAGAGCGGTGTCTTGATTATCATCAGCGCTGTTTGCGCGGCGACGCTGGGCGGCCGACGCTGCGGAATGAAACTCAATGAGGAGGGTCGGGCATGCAACGTGTGCGTCTGATGTGCTGGTGTCAAAGCTGTGTGAGCGGCGCGCATCTTCCGGCGTTTGCGGCTGCGGAGGGCGGTCTGTTCGCTGAGCAGGGGCTGGAGGTGGAGTTCGTTCCGGCGGCGGCGACTCCCGATTGGACGCTGCGGGGATTCACGAGCAGAGTCAAGGCGGTCGCGGCCGGGGACGCGGAGTTTGCCCTTACCTCGGTTGCGTACCTGCTCGCGGCCCAGGGCGATGCGGGGGGACGCCTGCCGGCTCGATTCGTCGCGGTCTCCCATCAGCGCAACCCCATTGTTGCTGTCGTGCGCGACGATTCCGATCTCGAGGTGCCAGCGGATCTGGCGGGCGTTAGGGCGGCGCGGTGGAGCATCCCCTGGTTTACGCAGGACTACGGGGGCGCGCTCGCGCACATGGGCGTCGGGCCCCCGGCGATCGTTGACACCGAGGGCGATCTCGACGCCGCGCTGGGGTGCGGGGAGGTCGAGGTGATCCCCACGTGGATGGACATGACGCTCTATCACCGCGACGCCGGCTTCGCGACTCGCGTCATTCCCCTCGACATCGAGGTCTACGCCACCGGGCTCGTTGCGGGCGACCGAGTGTCGCGTGAGGTCGTCTCGCGGATGCGAGACGCATTCATCGCTGGATATGAACTCCAACGCCAGGAGCCTGCGCTTGGGATAGCCGCGTTCAGGCGTCGTTTCCCGGCCGTCTCGGAAGCCCATATCCGCGCCAACTGGGCGCTGTTCGAGCCCAACGCCTTCGACGGTGACCAGCCCGGCGCCATGAACGAGCAGCGCTGGCAGGAGACGATCGACTACACCGCCGCAACGCACGGCCTTTCCCCATTTGCGGGCGAGCAGATCTATCGCCCCGAGCTGCTGGCGCCTGCGACAGAATTTGCACCCGCGTAAACGACATGGCAATGCATCCCAACGGCTCCCCAAGACGCCGGCGTTGAGAGAGCAGGCTCAGCGGCGACGAGCGACTCTGGCAGTCGGCTGCCCCAGAGTGCTGGCCACCCTCGCTGGCGCTTGGAGTGCTCTGGCTGTCTTCGCGCTGCTCGCCGGCGTCGCGTGGTGCGCTCTTCCCGCCCACGCGGCGGCCGACCAAGCCTCGCAGCCGACGTCACCGCCAGCCGGCGGCCTTGGCCTGGGTGCTCTTCATAGCTGTGCGCTACTTGACAGTGGTCAGGTGCGCTGCTGGGGCTATGGCGGTAACGGGCAGCTGGGCTATGGAAATACGAACACGGTCGGCGATAATCAAACCCCTGCTTCCGTGGGCCCGGTGAACCTGGGCCCAGGACGCACGGCAAAGGCGATCAGTGTGGGCGCCTATCACACATGCGCAATCCTCGACGACGCCAGCGTACGCTGCTGGGGCTACGGGAGAAATGGTCGGCTCGGCTACGGCAACACGAACAACGTCGGCGACCAGCAAGCCCCGGCGTCGGCCGGGCCGGTCGACCTGGGCACGCGGCACACCGCGAAGGCGATCAGCGCCGGGGGAGCCCACACCTGCGCAATCCTCGACGACGCCAGCGTACGTTGCTGGGGCTACGGTGGACAGGGTCAGCTGGGCTATGGCAACACGGACGACATCGGCGATAACGAGACGCCGGGCTCGGCCGGTCCGGTCGACCTTGGTGGGCACACCGCGAAGGCGATCAGTGCCGGCGCCGACCACACCTGCGCAATCCTCGACGACGACAGCGTGCGCTGCTGGGGCTTTGGCCAGTACGGCCGCTTGGGCTATGGCAACACCGACAACATCGGCGACTCGCGAACGCCCGGCTCGGTGGGGCCGGTGAACCTGGGCCTTGGGCGCACAGCGAAGGCAATCAGCGCTGGGGGGGTGCACACCTGTGCGGTGCTTGACAACGCCAGTGTGCGCTGCTGGGGCTACGGTGGATTCGGCCAGCTCGGATACGGCAACGCATCTAACGTCGGCGACCGGCAAACTCCCGATACGGCCGGGCCGGTGATGCTCGGCCCGGGGCGCAGCGCCTTGGCGATCACCGCTGGTCAGATTCACACGTGTGCGCTGCTCGACAACGGTACCGTGCGCTGCTGGGGCTTTGGCAACAACGGTCGGCTGGGGTATGGCAACACGAACAGCGTCGGTGACCTCCAGACGCCCGATACGGCCGGCCCGGTGAACCTGGGTGGCGGCCGTACCGCAGTGGCGATCAGCGCGGGTGAGAGTCACACCTGCGCCCGGCTCGACGACGGTAGCGTGCGCTGCTGGGGTTCCGGGGCCTACGGCCGGCTGGGTTACTGCAGCCAAGACGACATCGGCGATGACGAGATCCCGGGGTCGGTCGGCCCGGTTAACCTCGTACTCGGCGATGCTGGGACTGCTTGCCCGCCAGGGTCGACCGGTCACCCGTCAACGGCCTCCTCGACACCTCCGCCGATCGGCGCCGCCCAGAGTCCCAGCGTCACCAAGAGTCCCAGCGTGACCAAGGTCACAGGGATCACCACGGACGCCGCCAGAACGCGCGGGCTGCGGACCTGCCTCGCTGGGGTAGCGGCGCACGCGCGCCGCGTGAAGCAGCGTTTCCGTCGCGGATCGGCGCATCTGCGCGCCCGCGCCAAGCGCGTGACGATCCGCTACGCACGTACCGGCCGGCGCCGCTGCCTGCACCTCTACGGACGTAGACCCGGGCAAATTGCAGGCCTACGAGCTCTGACGCGTGGCAAGACCGAGATCGAGCTTCTCTTCGTTGCAGCGGGCACCGATGGCGACCACCCGCCGCCGGCCCAGACCTATCTTGTAAAGCAGTCGCGTCGCCCCATCCGCGGCGCACACGCCTTCTTGCGCGCTCAGACCTTGTGCAAGGGCAAGTGTCGCTTTCGCGTCACCCAGACCGGCGCCAAGATCACGCTGACCGTCACCGGCCTGCGCCGCCACACCACCTACTACTACGCCATCGCCGCCCGCGACAACGTCTCCGGCCAACCCGGACCACGCTCAAGGACCGTGAAGGCAAGGACGCCCTGACGTTGAGGGGCCTCTCGGTTATCGCGCCGCCGACAAGCAGCCGGTCGCAGGGGGAGCCCATCGCCGGCCCGAGCCCGCTGGTGAGTACTCCTCGACGACCACACGCCAGCTGTCGGAGGCCCAGACGCCGAGCCGCTGCCGGCCGGTCCCGGACCAGACCGCCTTGCCGATGCTCGGGCAAGGCTCGTCGCCGCGAAACGGCCGTTTCGCGGCGGAGGCGTGACCGTCAAGGTCAACTCATGCGAGCGGCACTGCCAGCGCGTGCGCCACTGGAGCGCATTGCTTGGTACCACGATGCTCCTGTCGGTGTCATGCGACCCGGGGCAGCGCTGTCGCGACCTTGAAGTTCACGACCACGGCCAACCCGATCGAGGCCATGCGCTCGGATGATGGCGGGGCGTCGTGGGGCCCGCCGGTGCGGGTGAGCAACCCGGCGCGCCAGCGGGTGGTCACCCCGTCGCCGGTGGTGGGGCCCGAGGGCGAGCTCTACGTGCTCTACGTGGACCTTGGCCAGGACAACTTGGACTACGCCGGGGAGCACAACGGCCAGGGCGGTCCTGCCTATCCCGGTCCGTTCAGTTTCGTGCTCGCCCGCTCGCTGGACGGAGGAGCGAAGTGGGACGAGTCGGTGGTCGACGAGCACGTGGTGCCCATAGAGCGCTTCATCGTGTTCTTCCCGCCCTTTCCCTCGGTGGCGGTGGATCGAAGCGGCCGGGTCTATGCCGCCTTTCATGACAATCGCTTCGGCGACGCCGACGTGTTGCTGTGGTCGCTGAAGCACGGCGCCTCGACCTGGCGCGGGCCGGTACGCGTCAATGACACCAAGCGCCATGACGGCACCTCCCAGTACCTGCCCAAGCTGGCCGTGGCCCCCGACGGCCGCCTCGATGTCGTCTACTACGACCGACGCTCTGACCCGGCGAACATCATGACCCACGTCTCGCTGCAGTCCTCCTTCGATGCCGGCAAGACCTTCACCCCCGCCGTACAGCTATCCAGTCGCTCCTTCGACTCGCGAATCGGATTCGGCGCCAAGGAAGGCCTGCCCGACCTCGGTAGCCGGTTGGGACTGATCTCCGGGGATCGCTTCGCGCTTGGGGTCTGGACCGACACCCGGGCGGGAACGCCGGCCACCCAGAAGCAGGATCTCGCCGAGGCCGCGGTGGCCGTCACCGAGCCGCCGCGCCTCTCCAACCCAGCACGGTACGGGTTGCGCTACGGGGGCGTGGGCCTCGGGCTTGCCGGCCTTGCCCTCCTCGGCCTGTGGGCCGCAGCGCGTAGGCCGACGAACAGCACAGCCGACTGATCGGGGGCGGGCCCCCCGACTCGTGGGCGATGCCGTCCGAGCTCGCGGCTCGCGCGCCGCACGGCACGCCAGAATGACCTGGTGAGCCGCTGGCGTGCCATAGGGTCGCGGGTCATCGTGGCCGCCGCGCTCGTGCTCCTCGGCGCGGGGGCGGTGCTCGTCTCGGCAGCGTTCCAGGGCAGGCCCAGCGCCCAGCTCGTTGGCGTCGACGCACCGGTGGATCCCGAGGCTGGCGATCCGGGCGACATCACCGCCAACAACTCGCCGACCATCGCTCAGGACCCGGTCCTTCCCGCCCGCCTGGCGGTCGTCAACCGCATCGACACACCCAGCTTCTCGTGCGCCCTGCAGGTGTCCTCGGATAGCGGAGCGCATTGGTCGCGCGTGGCGGTCCCCATTCCCCGGGGCGAGGAGCGCAAGTGCTACGCACCGGACCTGACGTTTGCGGCTGACGGCACGCTGTACATGTCGTACGTGACTTTGCGCGGACGCGGAAACGATCCCCACGCGGCCTGGTTGGTGCGAAGCCAGGACGGGGGACACACCCTGTCGACACCCCGGCGGGTGCTGGGGCCTCTGGCCTTCCAGGTGCGGCTGATCACCGACCCGGCGCGGCCGCGGCGTCTGTACCTCACCTGGCTGCAGGCCTCAACGGTAGGGCTGTATCGCTTCACCGCCCCGGGCAACCCGATCGAGGCGACGCGGTCCGATGACGGCGGAAGCACCTGGCAGCCGCCCCAGCGGGTCAGCGATCCCGGACGCGGACGAGTGGTCGCACCGACCCCGGCGGTCGGACCGGGTGGTGAGCTCTACGTCCTGTACGTCGATCTTCGCGAGGACCGCCTCGACTACGAGGGGGCTCACGGCGGCTTCGGTGGGCCGCCCTACCGGGGACGCTTCGCGCTGGTGCTCGCCCGCTCGCGCGACGCGAGCGCCACGTGGCAGGAGTCGCTGGTGGAGAGCCAACTGGTACCCACGCAGCGATTCATCGCGTTCCTGCCCCCGTTTCCCTCGCTGGCGGTCGACCGCCGCAACGGGCGTATCTACGCCGCCTACCAGGATGGCCGGCTCAGCCCCTCCGACGTCTACCTGTGGTCTCTGTCGCGTGGGGCGCAACGGTGGCGGGGGCCGACACGGGTCAACGACACCCCCGCGCACGATGGGACCTCGCAGTATCTGCCTCAGATAGCCGTGGCGCCGAACGGTCGCCTGGACGTCGAGTACTACGATCGCCGGGACGATCCGAGCAACCGCTTCGACGAGCTCTCGCTGCAATCCTCGTCCGACGGCGGCCACAGCTTTGGCCCGCGCGTCGAGCTCAGCGATCGCGCCTTCGACTCACGGATCGGGTTCGGCAGCGAGCGCGGGATGGCGGATCTCGGTAGTCGCCTGGGACTCATCGCCAACTCCGCGGGCGCACTGGCGGCATGGACGGACACGCGCGCTGGCACGCCGGCCTCCAACAAGCAGGACATCAGCTTCGCTCGCGTTGCCGTCGCGCAGACGACGCCAGCCTCCGGGGCGGCACGCGACGTCCTTCGCTACGGCGGGATCGCGATGATGCTGATCGGTATCGGCCTCCTCGCGGCCGAGCACCACCGCGCCAAACCCAGCGGGGTGCGCTCGACCCGCGTGTCAGCCGGCTAGAATCTTGGTCAAAGCCCGATGAGGAGATCGTTATGACACTGTGCCGTTCCAGGCAGCGCCTGGGAGTCTTGCTCGTTCTAGCGGCGGTGGCCGTCCCGCTCGCGGTCGCCTCAGCTGCGTGGGCGTGTGGCGTGCTGGCCACGCTGAGCCTGACTCCGCGGCACACACACGTGGGAGCCGTCGTCTCGGGCTTCGGCGATAACTTTTCGACCTCCCCCAAGGCCTCGGCGGTCCTGCTGCGCTTCAACAACCGCAGCGGGCCGGTCCTGTGGAGCGGGCGTCCGAACTCCAATGGCACCATCGCACCGACGTTCACGGTCCCCAACGTCCGGCCGGGCTACTACCTCGCCGACGCTACCCAGACGGGCCCTACGGGCGCCCAGGCCGCCGGCACCCCGGGACGGGCCGTGCTGCTCATCGGCAATCCTGCCCCACCACGGCACGGGAGGAGCGGGGCATGGCCGGTGGCCTCGGCCCCGTCCCCGGGCGGCTCGGGAACCGGCTTTAGTGGCCTGCCAGGGCCCGACGGGACCCTCGTCGCCCTCCTCTCGGCCGGTCTGCTCGCCGGCGGCATGGGACTGCTGATCGGAGATCGTCGGCGCCTGCAGCGCTCGGCGCCTCTCCTCTAGAGCTCGGTGGGCGACTGCGGTTCATCGACCGCGGTCGCCCAGTCCATCCGGGAAGGCGCGTTCGCGCGTTGAAGGTCGGGTCGTCCGGTAGGCGACGACCCGTTCACGATTGCGAAGGATGGCGCCAGTCACTAGGGTGCCACCTTCGTTGCATGATGGGAGCTGCGCTGGGCTCCTGGGCTTCAGGTATCCATCTTCGCCGTACGACCTCTGAGAGGTGCACTGGTTCATGAATGAGCAGGCGTTCATGCTTGGTGACCGCGTCCACAGGCTCGCTGCCGTGGCGGCGACGGTCGTGCTGTGCCTCATGCTGGCGGCGCCCGTGGCCCAGGCCACCGTGGCCGTCGGGCCCAATTACCGCATGGGCAACGACCTGACTCCGGGACGCGGCAAGGACGCGGTCGGACTCGCCGTGGATCCGCGCAACCCGCGCCACATCGTCGAGGTCAACGCGGACTGGACCGTGGGTCAATGCGAGTACCACGTCAGCTTCGACGGCGGCAGGACCTGGCGGGGTGGCCAGCTGCGAGTTCCGGTGGGATTCAACTCGGCCGTGCCCTGCTCAGTCGGCCACCATCTGGCCGCCGCCATGTACGCCGGTATCGCCTACGGCAGCCGGGGCAACGTATATGCGACGTTCGTATCGCCCAAGCCCGTGCCCGGCGTCGAGGGCGGCAAGTCGCTGTTCGTGGCCGTCTCGCGCAACGGAGGGCGGACGTTTCACACCGCTCAGCTGCTGGCCGCAGGCGGCTCCCTGGCCCAGGGACCTGACTACGTGCTGCCCACGGTCGGGGTCGACCCGGCCCGGCGCGGTGGCCCTCGTCGCGACCGGGTGTATGTCGCCGCCAACGTGACGCTGTCGATCACCAACCAGAACAAGGAACCGCTGAGCCAGGACAACGTCGTGATGGCCACCTCGAGCAACGCCGGCTCGAGCTTTGCTCCCGCGGCCAACGTCAACACGCCGGCCGAGGACGCGATCGAGCAGTCCCAGCCCGTCATCGGCCGCCATGGCGCCGTCTACATCGCCTGGCGCGACCAGGGGCGCGCCAGCATCCCCGGGAAGTTCATCCCGCAGGGGTACGTCGTGATGGCCAAATCCCACAACCACGGCCGCACGTGGCTGCGTACCCAGATCGCGCGGGTGCAGGGATACATCTACACCGGACCGACGACGCCGCCTTTCAAGACCGGCGGCTTCTACACGTGCTGCAGCTTCCCTCGCATAGCCGCCGATCCGCGCCGCAACGACGTCTACGTCGTCTACGGGCAGGGGACGCCGTCGCCGCCCCAGACCGGGATCAACGCCCACATCGCCGATCACTTCATCAACCCGGCGTCGGCCGTGTTCCTCGTGCATTCGCCCAACGGCGGAGCTACGTGGTCCGCACCCACCCAGATCAACCATCTGGCCACGCCAGGCCAGCCCGATCAGACGCGCCATCCGTGGGTCTCCGTCGCCCCCAACGGCCGCGTCGACATCGTCTGGCAGGACCGGCGCAACTGGTATCGCGGATGCACCAACACCCACGTCATCTGCCAGGAGGCGCGACTGGGTGACACCTACTACGCCTACTCGACCAACCGGGGACGTACTTTCTCCCACAACATCCGCATCTCGGACCGCTCCACCAACAACGACGTCGGCTTCGACTACCGCTTCGGCACCTACTGGGCCTATGGCCCGGTGGCCGTGTCCGTCTCGCCCGACCAGATCCTCGTGGGGTGGATGGACTCGCGCGAGGGCAACTTCCAGAACGACAGCCAGGACATCTACCTCAGCCGCGTGACCGTCAACGCGCGTGGCCCGGTGCCGGTTCGCCGGATCCCCCGCCGCAGCGATCCCATCACCCTGTCGGTCGCGCTGTCGCGGCTTGCATATCCGGCCGGACCGGAGGCGTTGCTGGCCGGAACGTTCGTGACCCGGCCCGCGACACGGGTGGTGATCGTCAACCAGAACGACGTCGGCGGCGCGCTGGCCGCCGGCGTTCTGGCCCGCGCCAACCTCGCCACCGTGCTGTTGTCGGCCCCCTCCGGGCTGACTGCGAACGTCCGCGGCGAGGTTGCGCGCCTTCAGCCGGTCGGCGCCTACGTCGTGGGCAACTTCTCGCCCACGGTGCTCAGCGACCTGGCCGCGGCCGGGGTCCCCCCGGGTCAGATCGTGACCCTGGCCGGAGCTGACGCGGCAGGCACGGCCCGCCTGATCGCCGACGCGGCCGATCGGCGGACCGCCGCGGACAAGGCGGCCCGCACGCCCGCCTTCGATGCGGCCATCGTCGCCAACGCGAACAGCCCGGATGCCGTCGCCGCCGCGACCCTCGCCGCCGACCGCCGCCTGCCCATCCTCTACGTCAACCGCGACACGATCCCGCCGTCCACGGCCAGCGCGCTCAGCGAGCTGGCCATTGGCCGCACCATCGTGGTGGGCGGACCAGGCGTGGTGTCAAACGCCGTCCTCGGCAGCCTGCCCGGCGCGCAGCGCGTCGGGGGCAGTGATGCCTACGCCACCTCACGGGCGCTGCTCAGCGTCTCGGTACGGCACGGGGTCCCCGACAATCAGGTCTTCGTGACTGACGGGACGAATTCGATGGAGACAGCGCTGCTGGGGCCGGTGGCCGCCCGGATCGGCGGCCTGCAGCTCGTGGCGCGCGGAGGGCCCAGCCTGGCCGCTCGAATCGTGGCCGGGTCCCACACCCTGCGGGCGTCCGTCACGCAGCTCGAGGTGGTCGAAGCTCTCCCCAGGCGACAGCCACGTCGACACCGACACCGACGCTAACGCTCGTCGGAGAAGCTCGGCTGCAGGACGAGCCAGAGCGACAGCGCCACGATCGGCACAGCGGTGCTCGCGTGCCAGAGCGCCGCTCCCCACGCCGCCCTCCCCGCCGCCGCGTCGGCCACCAACGGGACGTGGGTGGCTAGCACCCAGAAGCCAGCCAGGAAGCACGCGCTGCCTCCGGCGATCATCGGCCAGCCCGACGCAGCGCGGTGGGCGGCGCGGACGGCCAGGTAGGCGCCCACGCCGGCGACCACGGCGCCGGGCACGACGTGGTCGACGAGCTCTACGCGGCGGGCCACGTTCACTTCGAGGCCCAGCGTTCGGCCCAGGTAGGGGACGACGATGGTCCAAACCCCCAGCGCGGATAGGACGGCAGCGACTCTGATGATCTCCAGGCGCCTGCGGGCGCAGGCGAGGCGGTCCGGGGCGGGCACGCGCGGACTGTAGTCAACCTCTCGCCCGCGGCCAAGCGGCGACCTACTGGGGATTGTGCATCCCGGTCAGGCCGCGTTCGATGTAGGCGATCTGGCTGTTGGCGGTCAAGGCGATCGTATCGACGGGAGTGGCAACCGCGATGATGACTGCGGCCACGAGCGCCGGGGTTCGCCACGTCGGGGATGCGCCGACCCTCGGCCTCGCTGCCATCCGGGGGCCGGTGGCGTCCTCGACGTGGCGCGCTGCCATCCGCCGGCTGGCACGGTCGATCAGCGGCACCAGCGGGCACACGACAGTGAGGCTGGACAGGATCGCCAGCTTGACCCCGAACTCGGTAGGTTGCCAGAACAGCAGGCCGGCGGCCAAGGCTGCGGTGGCGACGCCGTAGACGATGCGGCCCGGATGGGATCTGGGCGTGGTCTTCGGGTCAGACATCATGAAGAACACGAAGATCAGCAGCTCGGGGGACGCGCAGATGTCCAGCCATGCGGGCCCGGTCAGCGGGCTGTCCTACTGCTGGTCGGCGTGTTCGCGGCCAGCGGGCGCAGCTTCCTCGCCATCTGGCACCGCGTGCGTAAGGGCCCCGCTCAGGCGGTGACGGCGGTGCCGGCGAGTCGGTCGGCGAGCTCGATGAGCGCGCGCACGCCGGGGGCGTCGGGGTCGACATCGATGGCGGCGCGGCCGTCACGGTCGGCTTCGGCGATGGCCGGATCGTCGGGGACGACGACAAGCTCGTGATCCTCGCCAACCTCGGCCACGATGACAGCGAGATCCTCTTCGTCGCGGACCCGGTTGGCAACCACGATGATGCGGGAGACCTTGCCCGTGGCGATCTCGATCGCCCGCCGGGCGACGTCCAGCGACTTGGCCGTCGGCTGGGCGACGACGACGACGATGTCGGCTTGGCCCTCCTGAAGGCGCAAGACGTTTCCGACGCCGGCCTCGAGGTCCCCGATGACGATCTTATCCTCGCCCTCCAGCTCACTGAGGAGCTGCTCGGCGGAGACGCCACAGCAGGTACAGCCGGGGTTGGGCGCGTCGATGCGCGACGCGACGACCAGGCGCACGCCGTCGGGCGCGTCACTCCCGAAACGCTCGATGAAGCCGTCGGTCGAGCGCTCATGCTCGGTCTCGCCGGTCTCCAGCCCCTGACGGACGGCGACGAGCAGATCGGTCTGCTCGGGACCGACACCGAGAGACACCCCCAGCATCGGGTTGGTATCAGCGTCAAGGGCAAGCACCCGCTGACCGGCCTGGGCCAGGGCGCGGGCCACCGTCCCCGAAACCGTGGTCTTGCCTACGCCCCCCTTGCCAGCGACGATGATCTTCATGCAGTCCATGATACCCGCTCCCGACAAGATCCGCGTCCCAGACGCAGAGCTCAAGGCCGTCAACATCCATGCGGCGCAGTGCACGCCAGCAGATACGACCTACCTGCTGGCAGGTACGTCATATACCCAGCGATCACGGGGCGGGCCGAATCGTAAGGGCCCACGACTGAGCCGCCATCTGCTCTGTCGTGAATCCTAAGGGCCGGCCCGCCCGCTTTTCAAGTCGCCGGCTCAGCGGACGACAAGCTTGACCCTGGTGACCGGCGAGTGGTTGCCCTTGACGTCCTGTGCCTGGACGCGGAAGACGTGGCGACCGGCGGACAGGCGCTTGATGACGCGCCGCCCGCACGGCCTGAGACCGTGGTGGTCAAATGCGCAGCGGAATCGGAGCTCTCCCAGCGGGTTGTCGACGTCGCGCGACGAGAGGCGGAACACGACCCTCCCGCTCGACGTGCGCCGGCGCCCAGAGACGTGCGGTCGGGTCGGCCTCGTCCTGTCAACAGAGGTGAAGAGGTAGACCTGACCTTCGTCTAGCAGCGGGGCGTCCCTGAACGGCGCGCCAGCCAGGTAATCGGGCTGGCCATCATGGTTGAGGTCGCCAGGTGCGGCGTCGCTGAACCCGAGAGAGGGACCGCCATTGGCGTCGGTTCCGGTCTGGCCGTCCCCGGGCGGAAGCTCGAGCCTCTTGAGCAGGTTGCCGGTCTTCCCGTCGAACACGTACGTCCCGCCGTCCTCGAACGGCGGATTGTCATGCGGCGCCTTGCCGACGTAGATGTCAGGGGTGCCGTCCTTGTTGTAGTCGGTCATCGCCGCCGAGAAGGCGAACCCGCCACCCTGCTGCGGATTGGGGTCCTTGAGCTCGTGGAGCACCGCGCCGGTGCGCCCGTCGAACAGCCATGCCCGGCCCTGGTTCATGCCCGCAGGACCGCTCTGGCCAAAGCCGTTGCCAAAGAGATCGGCGTGGCCGTCGTGATTGATGTCGCCCGGAGTGAGCGGAGCGACATCCTGGAAGCCGAAGTTCACGCCCGGCTGCGGAGTGGGATCGTCGATCTTTCGGATTACCTGGCCGGTCTTGCCGCTGAACACGTACATCCGACCGACGGTGCCGTTTGCTGTGCCTGCGTCCACGAGCTGATCGGGAACGCCGTCACCGTCAACGTCGCCCGGACTCTGGACCGCGAGCCCGAACGTGCCGCACTTCTTGAGGCACGTCCCCGGCACCTGGTCCTCCGTGGGCAGATCGAGCGTCCTGACCAGCTGCCCGTTGGCGCCGTTGAAGATGTAGGCCTGCCCCTGGTTCTTGTGACATCCGGCCGGCAGCGGCGAGACGGCGCTGCACCCGGTCGGGATATCACTGTTCGAGGCGCCCACGATCACGTCGGGAACACCATCGCCGGTGATGTCGCCCGCGCGGCCGATCCGCGAGCCGAATCGCGCGCGGGGCTGAGGGTTGGGATCATTCAGCTCATACAGGAGCTTTCCGGTGGCGCCCTCGAAGACCCACGCCTTCCCCTGGCCGACGTTTGGGCCGACGGTCTGCGCGTCGGTCCCGATCGCGATATCGTTCTTGCCGTCGTGGTTGACGTCACCCAGAACCTGAATGAAGAAGCCAAACTTGGCGCCGGCCTGCGGCTCGGGAGAGTCGATGCGGTAGAGCGGCTTCAGGGTCTTGCCGCTCATCAGATACACGCGTCCGGCCTTCGTCAGCGGGCCGTTGGTGTATTGGGGTTCGCCGACGAAGAAGTCGGGCACGCCGTCGCCGTTCTCATCTCCGGCCGAGGCAAGCCGCTCGCCCCACCGCCCGCCGGGTTGAGGATCAGGAGCACTGATCCGCGTCACCGTGTACGGGGTCTGCGGCGTGGATGCCGTGGCCACACCCGCTTCCATCGCGCACGCCGCAACCAGGGCCATCGCACAAATCGATGCTCCTGACGCCATCGACCAAACACGTCTCGACATGTGCATCTCCAGTTCAGCCCCGTGGTGTCAGCCGCATGATACCCGCTTGCAGCCGGTCGGCCAACTGTTCGATGGCGGCGACGGCCGGGGAGCCCGGAGCATGGTCCAGCAGGGCGACCCCTGCGCGCTCCGCCGAGCGAGCGGAGTCGTGGGCCGGGACGCTGGCCAGCACTGAAAGCTCGAGGAAGGCGCTGACGCGTTCCGCGTCGGCCTCTCCCGTGGCCTTGCTCACCACCAGGGAGATGGCGCGCTCGGGATGCGCAGCCACGGCGATGCGCTTGATCCGGCGGGCGGTGAGCATCGACTGCCACGTCGGCTCGACGACGAGCAGGAGGCGCTCGGCATAGGGCGCCCAGCCAAACGCCGTCTGGCGCGGGCCGGCGGGCAGGTCGCCGATGATCACCCAGTCCCGGAAGGTCGCCGCCGAGCCCAGCCGGTGGATGGTCATGTAAAAGGCGTTGGTGGCGCCCATCATCGGTGCGAGGCCCTCGCGGCCCGTCTTGCCGATCTGCAGGAGGCGCACCCCGTCGGGCGCGTCGGTTGCGTAGCGCTGGATCGCCCGTACCGGGCCCACACCCGGGACAAAGCGCCAGCGCTTTCGCTCGTCGCGCTGGGCGGCGGCGTTCAGGGGGGGCTCGGAGGGGACCTGCGCGCCGAGGCTGATCGACAGGCCGGGCAGCGTGTCGGAGTCCAGGGCCAGAACCTTGCAGCCGCGACGGGCGAGCACCCGAGCGAGCGTGGCCGCGATCACCGACTTCCCCGCCCCGCCCTTGCCCACCACCGCGAGGCGCACCTCAGCCCTCGTTCGTCATGATCGGCCCGTGAGCGCCATCCCCACCTGCGGCGCCTGCGGCCGGCTCATGCGCATCGGGACGGGCTGCGCCCTGACGCAGCTGGAGGACAGTGCCCGCGTCCCGTATGGGTACGAGGATCCGGACCCCGCGGCGCCAGCGCGCGACGCGCCCTGTCAGAGCTGCGCCGTGGTGTCGGGCCAATTTCATCACTGGGGTTGCCGCGCCGCGCGCTGCCGGGGTTGCGGCAGCCGCGAGCACGTCGGGCCTTGTCGTCAGGGCTAGCGCCGCGCGGGAGCCGGCTGGCTAGGGAAGACGCTCAGGATCGCCGGTCGTGGTGACCGGTGCGCCATTGCCGTTCCCGGCCCACCTGTGGGCGATCTCGTCGATGGCCTGGATGGCCGGCGCGTCAGGCGCGAAGTCCAGCGGGGCCTCGCTGGCGCGCTCGGCACCGATGAAGCACTCGTCGAAGGGCACAGTTCCGCCGAGCTCGAGCTGGTGGCGGTCCGCGAAGGTCTGGACTGCCTCCAGCTCGCGCTCGTCACGGATCTTGTTGGCGACCAGGGCCACGCGCTCGAGGCCGAGGTCCTGCGCGAGAGCCGCCATTCTCCGGCCGGTCTCCAACGACTTGAAGTAGGGCTCGACGACGGCGAGCAGCGCGTCTGCGTACTGCGCCGTGCCTCGCGAGAGGTGCTCGGGCGAAGCCTCGGTGTCGAGGACGCAGACGTCGTTGCCGTCCTCGGACACCGCGTCGATGATCGACCGCACCGTCGCGTGCATGTGGCAGAGGCATCCGGTGTTGGCGTGCTGGGGCAGGGCCATGACGAGCAGCTGCACTCCGTCGGGCCCTGTGACCGAGTGCGAGGCCTTGATCTCGTCGAGTGACTGCGTCAGCTCTGCCCCCGCGGTCGTGCGCCGCAGCAGGTTCGGGGGAAGCGTGGGCATCTCGCTCATGCGCCCAGCGGGGATCCCGAGGGTGAGGGCGAGGTTCGGGTTGGAGTCGCCGTCGATGGCCAGCACGTTCTGGCCGCCGCGGGCGAGCAGGCGAGCCATCGTTCCGGAGATCGACGTCTTCCCCGAGCCGCCCTTTCCTGCGATGGCGATCTTCATGCCCTGGATTCTACCGCGCTGCGCCGGTGATCGAGACCGCGGGTCCTTTCTGGCCGGGTTGCGCCCTACTCCTCGGTACGCTGGTGGTCGTGCGCACACTGATCCTGGATCCCCCCTCGGCGGGGCTTGACGAGCTGCTGGAGCGTCGCCGGCGCTCCGGGCTCGATCGCCTCGACGAGGTGTGGGAGGGTGTCCTGCACATGGTCCCGGCATCCAGCTTCGCGCATGCGCGCATCGCCCAGCAGCTCGCCGTCCTGCTGGACGGTCCAGCACGTGCCGCCGGGTTGGTGCCCGCGATGGGTGAGTTCAACCTGGGCGACGCCGAGCATGACTTCCGCGTGCCCGACGGCGGCGTGCATCGGCCGGGAGCAGCCGGGGTATGGCTCTCGACCGCCGCGCTCGTGGTCGAGATCGTCTCTCCGCGTGATGAGACGTGGGACAAGCTCCCGTTCTACGCCGCCCATCAGGTCGACGAGCTGCTGATCGTCGACCCACAGAAGCGGACGGTCGAGTGGCTGGCGCTCGAGCGTGGCGAGTACCGGCCGGTGGAGCGCAGCCGACTGATCACCCTCGGGCCGGCCGAGCTGGCCGAGCGGATCGACTGGCCGCCGACCGAGACCGGCTAAGCCCAATGCCAACGGACCGGTGGCATGCCGCCGAGGGGTGAGGAGTGACCGCCGGCGACGGCGGCATGAACCGCATTCCGGCCGACACGTCGCCGCCCGCCGGCCCGTCGATCCTCGGCGTCACAGCGTCATCCACAGCTTCGGTCGCAGCTCGAGCACGGTCTCACCCGGCAGTTCTCTGACCGTCTCGGCCCCGGCGCGCTGCATCTCGATCACCAGCGTCGCCCAGCCGAGGGCGATCGGCGCCACCCGCGTCGTCGGTCCCACGCCGACCGTGGACTTCAGCTCGGCCGCGCGCATACGGACGTCTTCCAGGGTCAGCTCGCCGAACGGGCGGTTGGCCCCGCGGATGAACACGAGGGTGCCCAGAACGGCGTCGACCGGAGTGTCCGGCTCGGGCAACGCTCAGAGCCCCAGCTCGAGGCGCCGGGCGGCGATCGCCGCCTGCCCGTAGGCGATGCCCCCGTCGTTGGCGGGGAGACGCTCGGGCACCAGCACCCGCAGTCCGACGTCTTCGAGCCCCGACGCCACCGCCTCGAGCAGGCGGCGGTTCTGGAACACACCGCCGGACAGCACCACCAGCTCGGTCCCGTGCTCCGAAGCCGCCCTGGCGCAGGCTTGCACGGTGGCCCACGACAGCGCGCGGTGAAATCGCGCCGCGATGCTTCCCACCGGCACCGCGGCGCCAACATCGGCCGCCACGGCCTGGATGGTCTCCCGCGGATCGAGGACCAGCAGCTCGCGATCACCGCCGATGGCCATCGGGTAGCGACCCCGCTCCGATGGATCGCAGCTCGCCTCGAGCTCGATCGCCGCCTGGCCCTCGTAGTTGACGTGGGCGCGCAACCCGCACATCGCCGCGACCGCGTCGAACAGACGCCCCATGCTCGTCGTCAGTGGCGAGGCGAGCCCGGTCCGGACGAGCTCGGAGATCTGCTCCCAGGCGCGTGCGGTCACGTGCTCGGCCAGCGCCGGCGGGAGCTCCGGCGCGGCGCCGGTAGAAGCGGCGCACAGCCACGCACACGCCATCCGCCACGGTTCGGTGACGGCGCGGTCACCGCCCGGCAGCCGCACGGGCGCCAGCAGCCCGACGCGGGCGAACCCGTCGAGGCCTCCGAAGAGCAGCTCGCCGCCCCACACGGTCCCGTCACCCCCGTAGCCGGCGCCGTCGAAGATCGCTCCGACCGCCGGCCCGAGCTCGCCGTGCTCGGCCAGGCAGGCGGCGAGGTGGGCGTGGTGGTGCTGCACCGCGAGCAGTTGCGCCCCCTCGCGCTCGAAAGCGTACTGGGTCGACAGGTACTCGGGGTGCAGATCGTGGGCGACGACCTCCGGTGTTACCGAGAACAGCTGCTCGAAGTGCGCGACGCCGTCGCGAAACGAGCGCAGCGTCTCGTAGTTCTTCAGATCACCGATGTGGTGTGAGACCCAGGCGCGCTCGCCCTTGGCCAGGCAGAAGGTGCTCTTGAGCTCGGCGCCACACGCCAGCAGCGGTCGCCGGGCGGCGGCGGGGAGCCGAAGGCTGGCGGGGACGTAGCCGCGTGAGCGGCGCAGGAATGTCGTCCGGCCCCGCACGACGCGGAGCACCGAATCATCGGTGCGCGTCTGGATCGGGCGGTCGTGAACCAGGAAGAGGTCGGCGATGGCCGCCAGGCGCTCGAGCGCCTCGCCGTCGTCGTAGGCGATCGGCTCATCGGAGACATTTCCGCTCGTCATGACCAGCGCCGTCCCGGCATCGGCGAGCAGCAGGTGATGCAGCGGTGAGTAGGGCAGCATCACCCCGAGCTCGGGCGCGTCAGGAGCGACCGAACGAGCCACCGCGGCGCCGGGGAGGCGAGACGCGAGCACGATCGGACGCTGGGGCCCGGACACCAGCTCGCGCGCCGGAGCGTCGAGCGACACCAAGGCCCCCGCCGCGTCGGCGTCGAGCGTCATCAGCGCGAACGGCTTGTCCTCGCGGTGCTTGCGCGCGCGCAGAGCCGCCACCGCCGACTCGTCGTCGGCGCGGCAGGCGAGGTGGAACCCGCCGATGCCCTTGATGGCGGCGATCGCTCCCTCGCGCAGCGCGGCTGCCCCCGCAGCGACCGGGTCATCGGCGCCGGAGGAGAGCTTGCGCCCGTCGGCGCCGATCAGCGCGAGCGCCGGCCCGCAGACCGGGCAAGCGTTCGGCTGGGCGTGGAAGCGCCGGTCGGCGGGGTCGTCGTACTCGGCCTGGCAGCGCGCGCACATGGCAAAGCCGGCCATCGTCGTGAGCGGACGGTCGTAGGGGACTCCGCGCACGATGGTGAACCGCGGTCCACAATTGGTGCAGTTGATGAACGGATAGCGGTAGCGGCGGTCCTCGCGGTCCACAAGCTCGGTTAGGCACTCCGCGCACGTCGCGGTATCGGGCGTCACCGGCGCATCGGGGACACCGCCACGAGGGCTCTCGAGGATCGCGAAGCCGGGCTCGCCGGTCGGTTCGCGCTCATCGATCAGCACATTCTCCACCAGCGCGAGGGGGGGCGCCTCCGGGCGCACGCGGTAGAGGAACTCCTCGACCGCAGCTGGGCTGCCCTCCACCTCGAGCAGCACACCGCGGGCGTCGTTGAGCACGTAGCCATCGAGGTGCAGCTCCCGCGCCAGTCGGTACACATAGGGTCGGAACCCGACGCCCTGGACGGTGCCGTGCAGGCGCGCGCGGGCGCGGCGCCGCGCGCCGCCCTGCTCGCGAGCGGCCACCGGGGCCGCTCCGTGAACGCTCACGCCGCTCCTCCCGACGGCGGCAGCAGCTCGACCAGCTCTACCAGCACGTGGTAGGCGGTCGCCTGGGCCTCCTGGATCCGGGGGATGTGCTCCGAGCGCGTGATGATCACGTGGTCGGCCAGGCCTTCGGCCGCGACCCGACCGCCGTCGTAGCCGACCAGGGCGACGGTGACCAGGCCTCGGCCGCGTCCTTCGGCCAGCGCGTCGATGATGCTGCGCGAGCGCCCGGAGGTGGAGAGGGCCAGCAGCGCGTCTCCCGGGGAGCCGTAGGCGATCACCTGGCGCGCGAAGATCGCATCGGTCCCGATGTCGTTGGCGATCGCCGTGAGGATCGCCGCATCCTCGGTGAGATCGATCGCCGGCCGGGCGCGAAGGCCGCCGGCGGTGGAGCGGAAGTCCGCGACAGCGTCCATGGCGTCGGTCGCCGAGCCGCCGTTGCCCAGCGCGAGCAGCTTGCCGCCGCCCTCGAAGCTGGCCCGCAACGCCCCCGCCGCCCCCAGCAGCGTGGCGCGATTCTCGCTCATCGTCTGGAGGCGCAGCACGCCGATCTCCTGCGCCTTCATCAGGGCCGAGCGGCGCACGTCGTCGACGACCGGCTCGAGCTCGGACTCCTGCTCCCCGAGGAAGGGATACAAGAAGCTCGATGCCCCGGAATCGTGGACGCGGCGGGCATCACGTCCCTCGAGCAGCCCCCGGTGGTCGAAGAACACGTGCACGAGCTCCCAGAGCAGGTGGTAGAGGGTCTCGGCCAGCTCCTGGCGGATGCTCGGGTCCTCCGACGGGGGCTCGAACTCGTACTCGCCGCCAGCCGGCGAGAACGCGATGGTGACGCAGCCTCGCGCCCGCGCCAGCGTCAGCGCCCGAGCGGCTTCGCCCCCGTCCTCCTCGGCGCCGAACGCGATGACGATGTCCTCCGGGCCCGCGATCAGGTCCAGCTGGCCGGAGAGGTCGCCCCCCTCACCGGCCAGGCCGATGGCCGGCAGCGCGCGCTTGCCGACGATCACCGGGTGCACGAACTCGACGGCGACGTGGCGGGCGTCTGAGCGTGCGGCCGGAGACCGGCCGATGGCGATCAGGCGACCGCCGCGGGCGAAGCGCTCGGCCATCCGGTGGCACAGGCGCGCGAGGCGCTCGGCCTCGGCGGCGAAGAAGCGGCGGTTGGCGTCGGTGCGCTCCTCGATCAGCGCGTCGAGCCGAGCCCCGACCGCATCGGCGACCGCGGAGTCGCTCAAGCCATGGCCTCCTGCGGCAAGCCCGTGACCGCGCCCGAGCCGGCGGCGAGCCGGCCGAGCCAGTCACGCCACGCGCCGATGCCCTCGCCGGTCCGGCCGCTGACGAGCATCCGCTCGACATCGGGGTGCACCTGGTCGAGGTTGTACAGGAAGCGATCCATATCGAACTCGAGGTGGGGCAGCAGGTCGATCTTGTTGACCAGCACGAGCTCGGCGGTGCGGTACATCAGCGGGTACTTCAGCGGCTTGTCCTCGCCCTCGGTGACCGAGGTCGCCATCACGCGCACGTCCTCGCCGACGCGGAACTCAGCCGGGCAGACGAGGTTGCCGACGTTCTCGATGATCAGCAGGTCGATCTCGGAGAGCGGCAGCTCGGGGACAGCCGAGCGGACCATGTTGGCGTCGAGATGGCATTCGCCGCCAAAGCTCGGATCGGTGTTGAGCTGGGTGACCGGCACGTGGTGGCTGGCCAGGCGATCGGCGTCCATCGATCCCTGCACATCGCCTTCGAGCACGCCGACCCTGACCCCGGGCAGGTCGGAGACGACCTGCTCCAGCAGCGTCGTCTTGCCGGCGCCAGGGGCGCTCATGAAGTTGACGACCTTGACTCCGGCGCGATCGAAATCCGCGCGGTTGGCCCGGGCGATGGTGTTGTTGGCGTCGAGGGCCTCTTCGACGACCTTCACTTTCGTGCGATGCATTCGGTCTCCTCGACCTCGATGGACTCGACTTCGAACTCGTCGCCGCTGGCGACGACGACGTCGCTGCCCCCACACCACGGGCATCGGAACGCGGGGATCTCGATCTCCCACTCGCGGGCACAGGGATGGCAGCGCAGGCGCGCCTCGACGAGCTCCTGCTCGAGCTGGGCACCTTCGCACACCGTCCCTCGGGCGACGAACTCGAAGTAGAACTCGAGCGTGTCGCCGACTACCTGGCGCAGGCGCCCGACGCGGAGGCTCACGAGCGTCACCGGCCTGTCGCCGGCGTGCTTGACGACCGTGTTGACGATCGCGCTGCTGAGCGACAGCTCGTGCACGGCTCACTCCGTAGGCTGGTACGCGGCGTCGGTGCGCAGCTCGTCGATCGTCTCGATGACGAGATCGACGGCGCGCTGCACGGCATCCTTCACCTGCTCGGACAGCCCCCAGCCCATCTCCTCGATCTCGGCCGGCTCGCAGGCGATGATGATTACCTTGCCCGGCCATCCCCCGGTCGACTTGACGAAGCGCAGCACCGTCTCCGGGTCCATCGAGTGCGGGTTGATGACGTCACCGTCGTCGATCTTGCCATCGATCGACTGCTCGTCGGCCTCCATCACGTACAGCGTGCCGGGCTCTCCGCCCTGGCGGCTGACGTCCAGGATCACCAGCGCGTCGTAGCCGCGCATCACCTCGTAGGCGAGATCGAGGCCGCTGGTCCCGACGTCCATCACGGCAACGCCCTCGGGCTTCTCACGCTGCTCGAGTCGCCTCGCCACCTCTCCCCCGAAGCCGTCGTCGCGCATCCAGGCGTTGCCGACGCCGGCGACCAGGATCCCGCGGATCCGCTCCTGACTCATGACGGCACCACCTCCACCTCGGGCGCGAAGAAGAACAGGTACCGGCCGCTGTCGCGCATCAGCTCCTGGCCCGGATCGCCGTCGACCGTGACGCCGAGATGGGCCTTGCCGTCGTAGTCGATGAAGATCCGCTCGATCGTCGCGGTGCGCCCGTCGAGCATGCGCGCGTGCAGGTCGGCGTCGGGCCGGGGGCGGATGACCACCTTGCCCCCGCGGCGGAACGTGACGCCGTCGACGTCGGCCGCCTCCTCGCCCGTCGTGGGGTCGGCCAGGCCGGGCGGCGGCACCGGAGGCTCCGTGCTCTCTCGATCACGGGGGGCTTCGGGGTCGCGCAGGGTGACGCGACCGTGGAGGGCGATGATGTCCTCCGGCGTCGTGGCGGCCGCACGCTGCACCATCTCGCGGACTGTCGGGTCCTGGCTGGCGATCTCCTCGCGCTCGGCGTCGCTGAGGGCATGGACATGGAGCAACAGCGCTTCCTCGATCTCGGTTGAGTCGAACAGCCCTCCGCGGCTCTCGGGGGCGATCTGCGGGTGGTCGGGGAGCACGATCGCCGCGCCGACCATCGTGTCGTCGGCGGGCGTGGCGAGCACCGGGAACGTGTTGACGCTGTCGCAGGGGCGCTCGAGCACGGAGACAAAGCGCCCCCCGGCGACCTGGACGATGGGAAGCGCCGAGAGCAGCGAGCGCCCCAGCGCCCCGGCCCGGTCCAGTCCGCTGCGCACGAGCGTCCGGTTCTCGACGCGCAGCACCACCTCGTAGGCGCCGTCCTGCAGCGCCTTCGCGCCCAGGCTGAGCCCGACCTCCAGGGGCGCGGCGTCGCCGCTCTCGTCCTGCACTCGTGTCTGCTTCTCGGCCGGTGTCACGGCAAGCGCTCCCACCATCGCCCCGGTCAGACCGACCTTGCGCGCCTGCGCCTGGTGTCGGTCGCCGCCCGCGGCCAGGAAACGCACCTCGGCGTGTAGCACGGCGTCGGGGGGGGCCTCGAGTACGCAGCGCAGCTCGAGATGGTCGAACGTGCTGGTCAGCGTGGCGGCATAGACGGGCGGGTAGACGATCCCGAACGGCGTCGGGGTGGAGTTCTTGGTCGTCCCCGGCGTATAGGGGTAGAGCGCGTACCCCTCGTACAGCAGCGAGTCGACCAGCTGCTCCAGCGCGTCAGCCATCACGCGCCTCGCCCAGCAGCTCCGCGACGCAGTCGTCGAACGTGGCCAGCCCGCGCTCGACCTTGAGGCGCTGGAGCTCCTCGAGTGTCTTCGAGCGCAACCCGACCCAGCCCGTGTTGGGGTAGTAATGCGCGATCGTGTCCTTCCAGACCGCGACCGGCATGCGGAAGTCCACCGAGCGCGTCCACGGGACGAGCACCATCTGCAGACCCCCGTCCTCGCCCGGGTAGTAGACCATCCCGTTGAAGTGCAGCGCGAGCGGCGCCTCGCCGTCGGGCAGGGAGTGCAGGTACTTGGCGGCGGTGACCTCGAGGTCATAGTTGCAGGCGATCGGCACCTCGACGGTAGTCGACCCGGTGAACGCGGGAACGACCACGTCGAGCTGGGACCAGACGAGGCTGCGCGTCGTCACCGCCCAGCGCTCGGGAGCGCCGAACAGCTCCTTCAGGCGCGCCCGGGTCTCGTCGTCGTAGGTGCGGCGCGCCGGCTCGATCATCAACTGGATGGTGAGGGCGATCATGTAGACCTCTCGACCACTCGGCTCGCTCACGTGCAGGTCGAGAGCGAGCATCGGCGCGGCGGCGTAGCGCACGGCGCGCGCCCCGAGTACCACGAACTCAGGCGCGGGCGCCGTCGGCTGGGCGTCGGGCGTCAGGTCGGTCGACGAGACGATCAAGCCGGCACCGCCTCGCGCTCCAGCTCCGCGAAGAACCGCGTAACCGCCTCCTGCACGCCCGGACCCCCCGAGATCCCTTCCCAGTTCATCTTGATCGCGCCCGTGAGCGCGTAGCACGTGTCGATTGGCGCGATCGCGTACGCGGGCGGATCCGAGAGCCGGTTGACGACAAGCCCTTCGATATCGGGCTCCAGCCCCACGAGCACCGGGTTGAGCTCACGCATCCGGTTCCAGGACTCGAAGTGCAGCTCGCTCTCCGTCGCACCCCCGGGACTCGGGTAGAGGGCGACCACGCAGGCGGTGACGGTCGAGTCCATGAAGAAGGCCAGGCCGATCGGGATCTGGAAGCCGGCCCAGAGATCGTCGGGAACCTGCAGATCGGGCAGCCACAGCGTCCGGTTGCCCGTCGGCCGGTACTCCGGGTCGCCGGAGCGCACGTTCCAGCAGCTCTCGCACGCGCACTCGATCCGGCGCTCTACCAGGTGCAGGAGGTGACGGTGCTTCTCGGCAATCGTGATGCCGCAGATATCGCAGACCTCGACGCGCGCGTCCCCGCCGCCGGGCGCCTCTGACGTTGCCGTGGCGTCGATGCCGTTCGCCGGCACGACGGGAGCCGACGGCCGGGCCATGCCGCGCAGCCCGCTGACGAGCTGCGCACGTCGCCGGGCGGCGACCAGCCGGCGCCCGGGCCGGTCCGAACGACTCCCGTTGGTGCTCACGGCGCCAGGGCTACCTTGACGCCACCCTGCTCGCGCAGCAGCGGGACCGGCTCGAGCTGGATGCGCTCGGCGTCCATCGAGCGTCCCGCGCGCGGCAGGAAGAACGAGCGCTCGCAGTGCGCGCAGGCGAGGGCACCCTCGACCAGCTCACCGTCGTGCAGCGGTTCCCCGCAGCCCGCACACGCGTTCCGGTAGGCCAGCATGCTGCCATCGACGTTGGCGATGACCAAGTCGCTGCCAGCGACGTTGGTGGCGACGATCGAGCCCTCGGCCAGCTCGTCGACGGAGTCGACTTGGAACCATGACGGTGCCGCCGGGGGCGGCGACATGACGATCGGCAGCTCGAGCCCCGACGGCTGGTCCGGGTCGCTCATCGGCAGCGCCAGACCGGTGGCCTGAGGCGCCACCCCCTCGACCTCGAGTCCCTCCAGATCCGGGGCCGCCTCCTCGAGCGCCTGCTTGATCGCGAGCTCGAGGGTCACCGACGACGCCGAGCAGTCCGAGCAGCTGCCCTGCAGGTGGATCCGCGCCACCCCATCCTCGAGCGAGAGCAGCTCGACGTCTCCTCCGTGCGACTCCATGTAGGGCCGCACCGAATCCAGCGCGGCCTGCACCCGGTCTGAGAGCCCGACCGGGTGCAGGTCGTGGATCAGCAGCAGCGTCGTGACCAGCGGATCCTCGGTCAGCCCGACCGCGATCCGCTCGCCGTCCTCGCCGGCCTGAAACAGCGACTCCAGGATCCTCTCGAGCCCGACGCCGTACATCTGCACGACGGCGGACACGAGCTCCTGCGCGAGCTCGCGCGTGCCGGACTCTCCGGCTGCCTCGAGTCGCTCCTGTAGATCCTGAACCCGTCCGACGAGCTGCTCGGGCCCGTCGGACGGGACGGTGACCGGCGCGTCCATCCCCTACGCCATCCCGGTCGGGGTGTGCTGCACCTTGCGCACCCGGCCGCCGCCGGTGTACATGTGCACGCCGCACGGCAGGCACGGGTCGAACGAGCGGACGGCCCGCATGATGTCGACGCCCTTGAAGTTCTCGGGCCCGTTCTCCTCGAAGATCGGCGTGTTCTGCACCGCGTCCTCGTAGGGTCCGGGGGTCCCGTAAACGTCGCGCGGGCTGGCATTCCACGGCGTGGGGGGATAGGGCTGGTAGTTGGCGACCTTGCCCTCGCGGATGACCATGTGGTGGGAAAGCACGCCACGGGCGGCCTCATGGAAGCCCACGCTCACCGCGTCCTCGGGGACCTTGAACTTGTTCCAGCTCTTGGTCCGTCCGGCCTGCACCTCCTTCATCGCCCGCTCGAGGCAGTGCAGCGCGACCAGCGCGGAGTAGGCCTGGTGGTAGGTCCGCGCGCGATCGCGCTCGATCGCGTTGGACTTCTCGGGCACGTGCCACTCGAGCTCCATCTCGGGCATGTTGGCCGAGCGCGGCAGCACCATCTGCAGCGAGTGACCGGTCGCCTTGACGTAGCCGAAGTCGACCAGCCCGGCCTTGGCCGTGCACCACTGGCGCGCGAACGGTCCGCCGCCGGTGTCGCAGCAGACGTGGGTGTCGGTCCGCTTGTCATAGACCCGCGGGGAGACCACCCAGGTGTACTTGTCGGTGAAGTCACGCTTCTGCGGCTTGGGCAGCGTCACCTTGTTCCACGGGTGGTTCTTGTGGACCGGGTTGCCGAGCGGATCCTTGTCGACGAACGTCGCCTCGTTGTCCCAGCCGTCGAAGTACGACGAGCCGAGCAGGATCCGGATCATCAGGTTGATCTCGACCAGATCGGTGGTGATCAGCTCACCGCCGATGGCGATGCCGGGCGTGATGTAGCGCTTGCGACCCCACTCGGTCATGGAGCGATAGTCGTAGTCGACGTAGTCGGGGTCGTCGAAGCTTCCCCAGTTGACCAGGTTGGTCTCGCGGTAGCCGACCATGTCGTACCCGGGCAACTCCTGCAGGAAGAAGTCGTACAGGTCGTCGTGCATCGGCACGCTGCGCTTGACGTAGTCGAAGTAGCGCATCAGTCGCACGTAGTAGTCGGTGCACGTCTGGTGGGTGATGTCAGCGCTGCAACCACCGGGCATGATCGTCGACGGGTGGGTGTGGCGCCCGCCGAACAGGCAGTACATCTCGCGCGTGTACCGGGCGACGTGGAGGGTCTCCAGGTAGAACTCGCCCGTGAACGGGTTCAGCGCCCGCATGATGTCGGCGATCGTCTTGTAGCCGTGGATGTCACCCCCGGGGGAGGGCGTGTTCTCGGCCTTGGCCAGCAGCGTCGGATTGGTCTCCTTTACCATCTGCTCGCAGAAGTCCACGTTGGCCATGCAGTCGTTGAAGATCGCGTGGTCGAACATGTAGTCGGCCGACTCGGCCAGGTTGAACGCCAGGTCCCCGAGAGGAGGCGGCTTGACGCCGTAGGCCATGTTCTGGTTCAGGCACGAGCAGGTTGCGTGGTTATCGCCACAGATCCCGCAGATGCGGCTCGTGATGAAGTGGGTGTCGCGGGGGTCGATCCCCTTCATGAAGATGTCAAAGCCGCGGAAGACCATCGACGTGCTGTAGCACTTGTTCACCACCTGGTTGGTGAAGTCGATCTCCGTGTGGATCCCGAGGCTTCCCACGATCCGCGTGATCGGATCCCAGGACATCTCCTTGACCATGACCTTCTGCTGCTGGGGCGTCTCAATCGTCGCCATCTGTCTCTCTCCTCACCCTGGCCGTTTCAGCCAGGAAGCGAACTCGAAGTTGTCAGGACCGGCCGGCCTACCAGCTCTTTGCGTAACCGCTGGTCAGCGCCTTGCCCCGGCGCCGCCACGCCGGCTCGACGTCGTAGTTCTTGGCGATGTTGCGGTTGCGGAAGTAGCGGACCAGCGGTCCGTAGCTGAACTGCAGCACGGTGCCGGCCATGGCCCCGTACTTGTCCTCGTCCATGAACGGCATGAACTTGTCGGGGAACCCGGGCATCGTGCACGCCATGCAGATGCCGCCCACGTTCGGGCAGCCGCCGATGCCGTTGACCCAGCCGCGCACGGGCACGTTGCACTTGACGACCGGGCCCTTGCAGCCGAGCTTGACCAGGCAGCGGTGATCCGAGCCGTACTCGGTGGCGAAGTCGCCCTGCTCGGCGTAGCCGGCGCGGTTGCAGCTCTCGCGCACGGTTCGCCCGAAGAGCCACTTCGGTCGCAGCGCCTCGTCCAGCTCCGGCGCGGGCGCCAGCCCGGCGAGGTGCAGCGCGAGGTAGAGCAGGGTCTCGGTCATGTTGTCGGGCTGCGCGGGACAGCCGGGGATGCAAACGACCGGCAGATTGGCCGAGGACTTCCAGTTCCAGCCGAGGTAGTCCGGCACGCCCATGGCGCCCGTCGGGTTGTTCTTCATTGCCGGAATGCCCCCGTAGGTGGCGCAGGTTCCGACGGCGACGACGGCGGCCGCCTTGTTGGCGAGACGATCGAGCCACTCGTTGATGGTGATCGGCTGGCCGTTGGAGGGATTGACCGCGAAGCCGGTCCAGTGGCCCTCGCCGTTGATCTCCTCGTTGCCGAGCGAGCCCTCGATGACGAGCACGAATGGGTCGAGCTTGCCCTCCTCGGCATCGAACCAGGCCTGGGCGTAGTCGGCGCCGGTGGCGTAGTCGACCACCTGGTTGTGGATGACCACCTTCGGCATGCCGGGGATGGTCTGCAGGATGATGTCTTCGAGACTCGGATTGGTGGCCGAGGTCATGGCCACGGAGTCGCCCTCACAGCTGAGTCCCGTCGTCATCCACAGGACGTGGGCTGTGACCCCCTCGGTCTTGCGATGCTCTGCGTATGTTGCAGTCGCCATCCGGTCTCCTCTCGCGTTAACAGATACGCGGCAGCGGGTCGCCCACCAGCTGGTCCATCACCCGCTTGCCGCCAAAGCTCGTCTCCACCAGCACCATCCCGGGCGGCTCCGTCCGCACCTCTCCGATCTCGACTGCGTCCTCGCTCCCGGACACGCTGCGCAGCGCCTCCAGCGCGCGCCCGGCAGCCTCGGCCGCCACGAAGGCCACGAGCTTTCCCTCGTTGGCGACGTACATCGGGTCGATCCCGAGGATCTCCGCCGCGCCGGCGACGGCCGGCTGCACGGGGACGTCGCCCTCGCGCACGATCATGGCCACCGAGGATGAGCGCGCAAGCTCGTTGAGGACCGAGGCCACGCCGCCGCGGGTGGCGTCGCGCAGGCAGCGCAGCTGCGGGCCGGCCGCGTCGAGGAGCGCATCGACCGCGGGCCACAGCGACCGCGTGTCGGACTCGATCTCGGCGTCGAGCTCGAACTCGTTGCGGGCGAGCATGATCGCCGTGCCGTGCTCGCCGATCGAGCCCGAGAGCAGGATGCGATCGCCGGGCTTCAGCGCGCGGGGGGACAGCCTCGCGCGCGGATCGCGCACGCCGAGCCCGGTCGTGCAGACGTACATCCCGTCGGCGTGGCCGCGCTCGACGACCTTGGTGTCCCCGGCCACGATCTGCACCCCGGCGGCGCGGGCCGCGGCCGCGATCGCGTCGACCTCGGCCTTGAGCTCGGGCGCACCGAGGCCCTCCTCGAGCACGAGCGACAGGCTCAGCGCGAGCGGTCGCGCGCCCGACACCGACAGGTCGTTGACCGTGCCGTTGACGGCGAGCTCGCCGATCGAGCCCCCGGGAAAGCGCAGCGGCTTGACGACATAGGAGTCGGTGGTGAGCGCGAGCTCGAGGCCCTCGACGCCGACCAGGCCGGCGTCGCCCATCTCGGTCAGGGTCTCGCCACCGAACGCCGGCAGGAACACGCCCTCGATCAGCGACTGCGTGGCCTTGCCGCCCGCCCCGTGAGCCATGGTGATGTGCGAGTCGCGGAACTTAGCCTGCTTGCTCCGGGTCGTCTCGATGATCCCGAGGATCTTCTGCTCGCGGTCGGATACGGCGGCTGGCTCGGCCATCAAACGACTTCGCGTTCGCGAGCAAAGCGGCCGAAGTTGTAGTACGCCGCGCAGGCGCCCTCACTGGAGACCATGCAGGTGCCGATCGGCCGCTCCGGCGTGCACGCGGTGCCGAACACCTTGCACTCCCAGGGCTTGATCACGCCCTTGAGAACCTCGCCGCACTGGCAGGCCTTCGGGTCGGCGACGCGCACCCCGGGCACGCTGAAGCGCTGCTCGGCGTCGAGGTCGGCGTACGCCGCGGACAGCCTCAGCCCGCTGTGGGAGATGAAGCCGAGCCCGCGCCACTCGAAGTGCGGGCGAAGCTCGAAGACCTCCTGGAGAACCTCGAGCGCGCGGAGGTTGCCCTCGTAGGGAACCACGCGCTTGTACTGGTTCTCGACCTCACACCGTCCGTCGGCGAGCTGGCGCAGGATCATCGCGATGGCCTGCAGGATGTCGAGGGGCTCGAACCCGGCGACGACGATCGGCTTGCCGTAGTCGGCGGGGATGAACTCGAACGGCCGGGCGCCGACGATGGTCGACACGTGGCCGGGGCCGACGAAGCCGTCGAGGCGCAGATCGGGGGACTCCAGCAGCGCCCGCAGCGGCGGCACGATCGTGACGTGGCTGCACATGCAGGAGAAGTTCGGCACGCCCTCGGCCTTCGCCCGCTTGAGCGTCAGCGCCGTCGAGGGCGCCGTGGTCTCGAACCCGATGGCGAAGAACACCACCTGGCGATCGGGGTTCTGCTTGGCGATCCGCAGCGCGTCGAGGGGCGAGTAGACCATCCGCACATCGGCTCCTGCGGCCTTGGCATCGAGCAGGCTGCCATCGGACCCGGGGATGCGCATCATGTCGCCGAAGCACGTGAAGATCACGCCCTCGTTCTGAGCCACGGCGATGCCGTCGTCGACGCGCCCCATGGGGATGACGCAGACGGGGCAGCCGGGCCCGTGGACGAGCTCGACGTTCGCGGGCAGCAGGTCGTCGACGCCGTACTTGTAGATCGAGTGGGTGTGCCCGCCGCACACCTCCATGAACTTGTAGTGGCGCCCAGGCTCCACCAGCGAAAGGATCTCGCCCGCGAGCGCGCGTCCGAGGTCGGCGTCGCGGAACTCGTCGACGAACTTCATGCCGGCACCTCGCGTTCGGGTTGATTGGATTCGTATTCAGAGTCGAGCGCGACGAGCGCTGTGCCCGCGTGCACCAGCACCTGGGCACCGGGGGCGACAGGGTCGATGAGCCCGATCTCGACGGTGCTCTTGGCGCCGTCCTCGTCGACGCAGAGCGCCAGCTCGCGCTGCTCATCCACGCGCACGACGGTCATGGGAACACCGTCGTCGCCGCAGGTGATGCAGTGCTGGGAGGCGCACGAAGCATCGGTGGGGGAGATGGGGGTCACTCGATCACGCTCGCCTTGAGCTCCTCGAGCTCCTGCTCGTAGTCGGCTCCCATGCGCTCCAGCTGGTCTCGCGTCGCACAGGCCTCCTGCTCGTCCACCTGCGAGAGGGCGAACCCGACGTGTATCAGGACCCAGTCGCCCGGGCCCACGGACGTCCCCTCGGCATCGAGGAGCCCGATGTTGATGTTGCGCCGGACCCCGGCGACGTCGACCTTGGCGAGCCGGTTCTGCTCGTCAACCACCTCGATCACCTGACCGGGTATCGCAAGGCACATGCGGTCGACATCGCTCCTCTCTCTCTCCTGCTCCGGGCATGGCTGTGTATCCCCAGCCGAGTCGCTCGGGAACCCTTGTACCAGAAGTTGAGATGCCGATGTTGAGCGCGGTAATCCGGCTTACACGTGACCTTGAGCTTGGCGTGCCGACGGCTGGTGGTCAGGCGGCTGGGGGGTACACTGGTCCGAGGAGGATCCGTTCGCTCGGAGCAGACCAAAGCTGCTCGTGGCGAGCCGGCTAGAGAGGCTCCGCATATAGCGACAGAATACATACGGGCGGCCCAGCACGCAACCCTACGGTGGCCCGACCCTGCCCGACCCGCGCCCGCGTCGCGGGCTCTGTTCGCCTATCTGCTCGACGTCGACGACGACCTCGCCCAGGGGTTTGACGTCCGCATGAGGGTCGCGGCACAGCGGACCGTCACGGCACGGGTGCTCGACGCCGAGGCCGGCGACTGCGACCTCGGGCGATGGTTGCCGTCCGTCGGGTCCGGTCCCGGTCTCCTGATCCTCCACGGGTTGCTCGCCCTCGACACGTGCGTCGGCAGCCGGACGGCGACCGAGCTGATCGGAAGCGGTGACCTGCTCCAGCCCGCTTCGCCGCGGGCGGAGGAGATGCTCGAGCGAGACGCCGCATGGCGCGCGCTGTCCCCGACGCGCTTCGCGCTGCTCGACGGGAAGTTCGCCGAGCGCGTGCGGCCCTGGCCCCAGATCATGCAGGCCCTGCTGCGCCGCGGTGAGCGGCGCGCCGGCGAGCTTGACTCGCTGCGCGCGATCACCTCCCAGCCAAGGCTCGAGGTACGCCTCGTGCTCCTGATGTGGCACCTGGCGGCCCGCTGGGGACGCGTCGAGCCGTCCGGGATCCGCCTTTCGCTCCCCCTGACCCATCGCCTGCTCGGTCAGCTGATCGCCGCCGAGCGACCGTCGATCTCCCACGCCCTCGGGCGCCTCGGGCACGCCGGGCTGGTCACCGGCACCGCCGGTGATTGGCATCTGCATGGCTCGCTCAAGCAGAGTCTCCAGTCGCTGACCGAGCGAGCCTGCCGGGCGCCCGAGCAGCTCAGGGCCGCCGATCAACCCGCTCGGGATTCGAGTCGCGTTGCTCAGCTCGGCTGAGGATCAGAGCACGACGCTGAGGATCAGAGCACGACGCTGAGGATCAGCCGAACGCCAAGGCCGAGCAGCCCGGCCGCCAGCAGCCGCTGGATGAGCTGGCCGCTGATCTGCTGAGACAGACGCGCGCCGAGCTGGGCGCCCACGACCACGCCGACCGACAGCGCCGCGGCGCGGTGCAGGCCCACGCCGTGGCCGAAGGTGCCGGCGAGGACGTGGGTGAGCGTCGCCACCAGCGCCATGAAGGCCAGGACGAAGTGCGACGTCGCCGTGGCGATGTGGGTGGGGAAGCCGAGCAGCCCCACGAGCAGCGGCACGTGCACGACGCCGCCGCCGATCCCCAGGAAGCTGGAGATGAACCCGACCGCGACGCTCAGGGTGGCTCCGAGTCGGATGCGCGAGCGGTAGCGGTAGGTGTGGCCCTGGACATCGGTGAGCGCCCGCGGCGAGCCCACGCCCTCCTCACCCTCCCCGGCATCGCCGCTTCCGACGAGCAGCCAGACGGCCAGGGCCCCCAGGGCGACGCCCATGATCACGTCGAAGGTGGGGCGCGAGACCTTCCCGGCCACGATCACCCCGAGGACCGAGCCCGGCAGGGTGCACGCCGCGAAGATGAGGCCCGAGCGGTAGTCGACGCGCCGCTGGCGGGCATAGGCCGCCGTGCCCGAGCTGGCGTTGAAGAAGACGACGATCAGGCTGATGGCGGTGATCAGCTCCGGCGTGCTCTGCGGGTAGAGCAGCAGCAGGACCGGGGTGAGGATGAAGCCGCCGCCCGCCCCCACGAGCGTGCCGAAGACGCCGACGGCGAACCCCAGCAGGCCGAGCAGCAAGGCTGTCGTGGCGGTGAGCACGGCGGGACTGGGGCGCGCGCCGCTTGGCGCTTCAGCCCGTGTCGGTGGACACCGAGGCGAGGTGCCGGAACACCCGTCCCTCCCGCAGCTCGCGCACCACCCCCTCCACCAGGCTGTCCGCATCGCGCGGGCGCCCGTCGGTCACCGCCGCCACCACCTCGCGCTTGTGGCCGATCAGCCGCACCATCGTCTCGTCGATGGTCGCCGCGGCCAGCAGGTACCACGCGGTGACGGCGTCGCGCTGGCCGATCCGATGGCAGCGATCCTCGGCCTGCTCGAGCATGGCCGGCGTCCACTCGAGCTCCAGGAAGCAGACGTTGGAGGCCCGCGTCAGGGTGATGCCCTGGGCGGCCACGCGGGTCGCGCCCACGATCAGCCGCGGGCCGTCGTCCTGCTGGAAGGCGTGGACGGCGGCGTCGCGGGCCGGCCCGGCGTCGCGACCGAGGAGGTGCAGCGCTCCGGGAAAGCGCGCGAGCACCGCCTCCTGCACCTCGATGTGGCGCGCGAAGACGACGAGGGGCTCGCCCGAGGCCAAGAAGTCGTGGATCCAGCTCAGGGCGGCGTGCAGCTTGCCGCGCGCGGCCAGGCGCTGGAGCGCCCCGAGCTGGGCCAGGCGCTTGGCCCGCAGCGTCGCGGCGATGCGGGCATCGAGCTCGGAGAGGTCCAGTGGTTGCTCGCGCAGCCAGGCCACCACGTCGCGTTCGGCCAGCCGGTACTCGGCCTCGTTGTCCAGGGCCACCGGCACCACCACCGAGCGCTTGGCCGGCAGCTGGGGCAGCACATCGGCCTTGAGCCGGCGCACGAAGCAGCGCCGGCGCAGGTGCCAGTGGATGCGCTCCTCGCTGCGCTCGCCCCGGAACTGCTGGGAGAAGCGCGCCCCGGATCCGAAGTCCTCCAGGCGACCGATGACCCGCAGCTGGGCGATGAGCTCGTCGGCGTGGTTGAGCACCGGGGTCCCGCTCAGCGCCAGGCGCAGGCCGTCCTCGGAGACCGAGGCGGCCAGCCGCCGCACCGCCTGGGTCCGCTTGGCTCGGGGGTTCTTGCAGTAGTGCGACTCGTCGACGATCAGCGCCGCGGGGCGCATACGCCCGAGCGCCTCGCGGTGGGCGGCGACGATCTCGTAGTTGAGGATGGTGATCTCGCCGGTGGCCGGCACCGCGACGCGGCCGTCGATCACCGCCACCGATCGGTGCGGCAACCAGCGCGTGGCCTCACGCTGCCAGTTGAGCTTCAGCGAGGCGGGGCAGACGACGACGGCTGGGTAGGCGCCATCGGCCTCCAGCGCGGCCAGCGCCTCGACGGTCTTGCCCAGCCCCTGCTCGTCGGCGATCAGCGCTCGCCGGGCTCCAAGCACGTAGCGAACCCCGGCCCACTGAAACGGCTCGAGCACCCCGCCGAGCGCCTGGGCCACCCCGGCCACCGGCTCGGCGCTGGTCGCGCGTGACCGGCGGACGGCATCGGTGGCAGCGGCGTGCTCGGCGCGCAAACCGTCCAGCACGGCCGCGGCGCGCCGGTCGACGCCGGCCTGGTGCAGGGTGATGAACTCGTCGAGCTGCTCCACGACCCAGGGATCGATCGGCACGGTTCGCGACCCCGCCGCGCCCGGGAGCCGCTCGAAGGCCGTGCCCGCGTCGGGGTCCCAGAGGACGTCGAGGCGCAGGCACTCGCCGTGGACGCCGTGGGCGAGGACGAGCCGCGCCGGTGGCGGCTGCTCGCCGATCTCCACCGCGGCCAGGCAGCGCTCGGCGGCGGCGTCGAGCCGGGCGGAGCGCTCGGCTCGCAGCGCGGCCGCCGCCGTTGCGGTCATGGGAACCAGCAGCGCGCCATCGCGCGCGACAGCGTCGCGGCGCAGCCCATCCGGGACGGTGCCGGCGCGGGTGTCCAACGACCACCAGCCCCGTCCGTCGTGGCGGGCCGTCCTCACCCGCCCGACCCAGCGGCGCTCGATTCCCGCCAGCCACGCCTGCACCTCGGCGCTGACGACCAGCTCGGGGCAGCGGTCGAGGATCTCGGCGACGTGGACGCCCGTCCAGTCGTCCACCAGGGCCCACCACTCGCGGCTGTCCCAGTCGAAGCGGCGTCCGGGGATGCCGCGCACCAGGGCAACGACGTGGGGGTCGTACGGGAAGGCGAGGACGACGATGGGCTCACCTCCGGGCCCGCTACGCAGCTCGACGTTGTCCGAGCGTTCGGCGACGAGCTGCATCGGGGGGTACCGTAGCCGTGCTCGCGGAGCGCTAAGTACTTATCGTAAAGACCCTGCAGGAGGGGTTTTGGGATCGCTGTCGTAGCTGGGCGGCATGGATATTCATGCGACGGACGACGAGGTGGCAGTCGATGACGGTGAGAAGGGAGCCGGCCCGCGGGCCGAGCACCGGACGATGGCGGGGATCTTCTCGATTCCCGATGACCTGTGGGAGCGGATCGCGCCGTTGATCCCCGAGCACGTCAACAGCCATCGCTTCGGCGGCGGACGCCCGCGGGTGGCCGACCGCCAGGTGATGGACGGGATCTTCTTCGTGCTGCGCACGGGCTGTCAGTGGCGGGCGCTCGACGGCACCGGGATCTGCGACGGCTCGACCGCCCACCGGCGCTTTCAGGAGTGGCGCGAGGCGGGCCTCTTCGAGGCGCTGCGGGAGCGGGCGCGCGCGGCTACGACGAGCAGGTGGGGATCGACTGGAGCTGGCTCTCGATCGACGGATCGATGGGAAAAGCCCGTTGGGAGGCTGGAAGACAGGGCGCAACCCAACCGACCGCGGCAAGCTCGGCGTCAAGCGAAGCGTGATCTGCGAGGCAAGTGGGATACCGCTCGGGGTGGCGACCGACGGCGCCAACCGCAACGACTGCAAGCTGATCGCAGAGACGATCGAGAGCGTCGCGATCGAGCGTCCGGCGGCGACCGACGAGCAGCCCCAGGGCGCCATCACCGCCGCCACCGGCGACGGCGGCTACCTCGACTGGAGCACGGGCGTCATCAGCCCCCAGTTCCCCGCCTCCTCGCCGCACGTCATCGCCGTGGGCGGCACCACCCTGAGAACCGGCAGCGACGGGAGCTGGGCGGGGGAGACGGCCTGGACCAGCGGCGGCAGCGGATGCAGCCAGAGCCTCCGGGCCTCGAGCTGGCAGCAGGCCGCAGCCGGCTGGTCGGCGACGGGATGCGCGACGCTGCGCTCGACCGCCGACGTCGCCGCCGACGCCGACCCGGCGACCGGCGTCCCGGTCTACGGTCCCGACCGCAGCGGCGTTCGGGGCTGGGATCAGATCGGGGGCACCAGCCTGTCGGCCCCGATCGTTGCGGCCGCCTTCGGGCTGGCCGGCGGGGCCCAGGGCGTGCGCTACCCGGCAGCCACGCTCTACGGGCAGCAGATCGCCAATCCGGCCGGCCTCCACGACATCACCACCGGCGCCGACGGCTGCGCCGGCGCCGGCTGTGCCCCGGGATCGACCTGTGGTGCCGCCACCTCCTGCCAGGCCGCGGCCGGCTACGACGGCCCCACGGGCGTGGGGACCCCGGCCGGCCTCGTGGCGTTCATCCCCGGCGGGAGCTCGGGCGGCGGCTCGGGCGGCGCGGGCTCGGGTGGGGCCGGCTCGGGCGGCGGTAGTCAGACGGGCGGCTCGGGCGCTCCGGGTCCGCCGCCCTCCCAGCCGCCCGCCCATCCCGACGGGTCGACGACGCCGACCCAGGTCCCGGCCCGCGCGGCGGCGGCAGCGCCGCAGCTTTCGATGCTCCGCCTGCCCGGCGGCCGTCTGGCCCGGGCGACCCGCCGGGGCCCCAGCGTCGGGGGCGGGCTCAGCGTCCTGGTCGGTCTCGCCGCCCGGGCCGTCGTGCGCTTCACCGTCTTGCGGCAGGTCAAGCGGCACGGTCACAACCGCTGGGTCCGGGTCAGCGGCTCCTTCTCCATCGTCGGTCACCCGGGGCTCAACCGGCTGCGCTTCACCGGCCGGCTGTCAGGTCTGCCCCTGCCGGCCGGCCGCTACCTGCTCGTCGCCCAGGTCACCGGCGGCCCCGCGCGGACCGCCGTCTTCGCCATCACCCGATAGCGCGGCCCCGGGGCGCGGGCCCTGGTGGCGCGTCCCGTCGACTTCACCCCACCCGTGGCGCCGGGCGCGCCACCATCGGGCCATGATCGCTTCTGGGCCTGTTCTTCGCCCAGGAGGGAAGCAACAGGCCCGGAAGTCCCGCGATCACGCCCCAGCAGCTCTGGCCGAGTAGAGCGCAGGGCTTGACCTGGCCAGCGCGGCACCCCGACCGGTCGGCCGGAAGCGTTTGCCCTGGCCGTCTTTGGTTACCCGGTGGGAGGAGGGTCAGCGAACAGGAGAGGTCCGAATGGCCGAGGAGACCGCCACCGCGGGAGTTGATGAGCGCGAGCAGCAGCTGGGCCGCGAGCTCGAGGAGCTCCTCGAGCAGGAGAGCTTCGATCCCCCTGAGGAGTTTCGCAAGAACGCGCTCTGGAACGATCCCGCCGTGTACGAGGAGGCCGAGCGCGACCCGGTGGCCTGGTGGGAGAAGCAGGCCGCCGAGCTGCACTGGTTCCAGAACTGGGACACCACGCTGGACGACTCCGACCCGCCCTTCTACAAGTGGTTCGAGGGCGGCAAGATCAACGCGTCCTACAACTGCTTGGACCGTCACGTCGAGGAGGGGCGGGGCGACCGCGTCGCCTTCCACTGGCGCGGTGAGGAGGGCGAGCAGCGGGATGTCACCTACGCCGACCTGCACCGCGACGTCCAGCGCCTGGCCAACGCGCTGAAGGACCGTGGCGTCGAGCCGGGCGACGTCGTCGGGATCTACCTGCCGATGATCCCCGAGGTCGTCGTCGCCATGCTCGCCTGCGCCCGCATCGGCGCGCCCCACAACGTGGTCTTCGGAGGGTTCTCCCCCGGCTCGGTCGTCGAGCGCATGGAGGTCTCAGAGGCCAAGGCGCTCATCACCGCCTCGGCCGCCCGGCGCAAGGGCAAGCCGGCGCCGGTCAAGGAGCAGCTCGACGAGCTGATCGATGATGCCAAGTCGATAGAGACAGTTATCGTGGTGCGCCATGCCGATCAGGACGCGCCCATGACCGAGGGCCGCGACGTCTGGTACCACGAGGCCCTGGAGGCCGCTGACGCGGACTGCCCGGCCGAGGAGCTCGATGCCGAGCATCCCCTGTTCATCCTCTACTCGTCGGGCTCGACCGCCAAGCCCAAGGGCATACTCCACACCACCGGCGGCTATCTGACCGGGGTTGCCTACACGACCAAGTACGTGTTCGACGCAAAGCCCGACTCCGACGTCTACTGGTGCGCAGCCGACGTTGGCTGGGTCACCGGGCACTCCTACATCGTCTACGGCCCCCTGCTCAACGGCATGACCTCGGTGATGTACGAGGGACCGCCCGACTACCCGGCCAAGGACGCGCACTGGGACCTGATCGAGAAGCTCGGCGTGACGACCTACTACTTCGCGCCCACGGCGATCCGGTCGTTCATGAAGTGGGGTCGCAAGCACCCCGACGGCCATGATCTCTCCTCGCTGCGGCTGCTGGGCACGGTGGGCGAGCCCATCAACCCCAAGGCCTGGCTCTGGTACTGGAAGGTCATCGGCGGTGGCCGCTGTCCGGTGGTCGACACCTGGTGGCAGACCGAGACGGCGCACATCATGATCAGCCCCCTGCCCGGCATCACCTCGACCAAGCCCGGCTCGGCCATGCGGCCGCTGCCCGGCATGACGGCCAAGGTGGTCGACGAGCGTGAGGGCGACGAGGTCGACAACGCCCAGGGCCTGCTCATCATCGACCGGCCCTGGCCCGGGATGCTGCGCACCCTCTACAAGGACGAGGAGCGCTTCAAGCAGACCTACTTCGAGAAGTTCGGGGACAAGGTCTATCTCGTCGGCGACGCCGCCCGGCGTGACGCCGACGGCGACTTCTGGATCATCGGGCGCATCGACGACGTGCTCAACGTCTCCGGGCACCGCATGTCCACGGCGGAGATCGAGTCGGCGCTGGTCTCGCACAACCGGGTCGCCGAGGCGGCGGTGATCGGTCAGACCGACGAGGACACGGGCCAGGCCGTGTGCGCCTTCGTCACCCTCGAGGGGGAGGAGACCGAGGGTGGCGACGAGCTCGTCGCCGAGCTGCGCGAGCACGTGGCCACGAAGATCGGCAAGCTCGCGCGGCCCAAGCGCATCGTCTGGTCGGCCGACCTGCCCAAGACCCGGTCGGGCAAGATCATGCGCCGCCTGCTGCGTGACATCGCCGAGGGGCGCGAGGTCGGCGACGTGAGCACCCTGCGCGACCCCGACGTCATGCAGTCCCTCGAGCAGAAGTTCGCCGGCGACGACGAGTCCTGAGCTTGAGGTCATTGACGTCGTCCAGTATGCCGGGATGGGGCTCAGTGCCCGGCCATCTCCATCCCGCCGTTGACCGCCCACGCCTGCCCGGTGATGTAGCTGGAGGCATCGGCGCAGAGGAAGTGCACGACGCGGGCGACCTCCTCCGGGCGCCCCAGCCGACCCAGCGGGATCTGGCCCTTGATCTTGTCCACCACCTTGTCGGGCACGTGCTCGACCATGTCGGTGGCGATGAAGCCAGGGGCCACGGCGTTGACCGTGAGCCCGACGCCGTCGTCTGAGAGCTTGTCGGCCTTCTTGAGGGCCTGGGCGGCCTCACGGGCCAGCGTCATGGTCAGCCCGAAGAGCCCGGACTTGGAGGCTGCGTAGTTGGCCTGGCCGATGCTGCCCTGCTGGCCGATGATCGAGGAGATGTTCACGATGCGCCCGCACCCGCGCTCGATCATGTGCGGCAGGACGGCCTGGGACATGAAGAAGGCGCCGGAGAGGTTCACGGCCAGCACCCGGTACCAGTCCTCGTCGGCCATCTTGAGCACGGGCTTGTCGATGGTGATGCCCGCGTTGTTGACGAGGATGTCCAGCCGCCCGTGGCGCTCCAGAACCTCGTCGACGGTCCGGCGGCAGTCGTCGGCCGAGCCGATGTTCCCCCGGTGGACGCTGGCCTCGACGCCTTTCTCCAGCAGCGTCGCCAAGAAGCTCTCCGCCTTCTCCTTATCGGAGCTGTAGCCGGCCGCGACGCTGGCCCCTTGGGTGGCCAGGCTGTTGCAGATCGCGGCCCCGATGCCCCGGTTGCCGCCGGTGACCAGCGCCACCTTGCCCTCGAGCTTCTCGCCGGCACGGTGGTCGTCGCTGGTCTTCTCGCTGATGGTCGTGGACACGGCTCTGCCTCCCTTGCGATGGTCGCCGGATCTATTCCTGTCGCGCCCGAGCTCAGCGCTCGGAGCGCTCGGCCAGCCAGCCGGCGATGTCGGGCCAGATCTCCTCCCGCGCGCGCGAGCCGGCCATCAGCCCGATGTGGCCGCCCGGGCGCTCGAGATGGGTGACGTCAGCACTGGAGGCCAGGTCGAAGATGGGGGCGGTGTCGGGCGGCGGGGCGATGTGGTCGGCGCCCGCGGTGACGACCAGGAGGTTCTGCTCGATGCGGCGCAGGTCGACGCGGTCGTGGCGGAGTCGCAGGCGGCCGGCGACGAGCCGGTTCTCCTTGTACATCCAGGTGATCCACTCCCGGTAGGCGCGGCCGGGAAACGGCGGGTTGTCCGCCACCCAGCGCGCCATGGCCTGGTAGGCCTCCCGTCGGGGCTGGCCCGCGCGCACGCCGTCCCAGAGCTGGCGGTAGGTCGAGAACCAGTTGGTGACCGGCTTCATCAGCTTGTTGGCCGTGTTGATCATGCCGCCCGGCACCGACGGGAAGGCGTCAGTGACCTGCTCGACGTCGAAGCTCGCGCGGCCCACCCAGGTGGTGTAGCGCGAGGCGGCGGTGTCGATCGGCGTGGTCAGCAGGGCGAGGTTGCGCACCGGCCCGTCGGCGTGCAGCGCGGCGTACATCGCGCACAGGGTCCCGCCGATGCACCAGCCCAGCAGGGTCAGCTCGTCCTGCTCGGCCGCGCGCAGGGTCTCGCGGATCCCCCAGTGCAGCTCGTCGCAGACGAAGCTGTCCAGACCCATGTCGGCGTCCTCGTCGCCGGGCACGCCCCAGTCGAGGAGGAACACGTCGAAGCCTTCTTCGAGCAGGAACTCCACGAATGAGCTTCCCGCCCGCAGGTCGAAGATGTCGGGCCGGTTGATCAGCGCGAAGACCAGCAGAACGGGGATCGCGTGCTCGCGCTGGGCGGAGCGGTAGCGGTAGAGGGTGGTCTTGCGGTGGGTCCAGACGATGTCCTTGGGGGTGGTGCCGGTGCGCGCGTCGTCCTGGGTGAGCAGGATGTTGGCGAACTCGACGCTCGCCCCCGGCAGGCGGGTGAGCTGCTCGAGGACGCTCACGAAGCCGAGCCGGAGGTCGAGCGCGCGCCCGCGCGTCTGCGTCCGTTGCCTGTGGAGCGGGACCCGGACTGACGCGAGCGGCTGGCACGCGGGGCCGGCCGAGCCGCGAGCTCGTCGCGCAGCTCCTCGACCTCCTGGAGCACGCGCTCGAGCTTGTCCTCGGTGCGCGCCAGCTGACGGCCAAGCCGCGTGACGTCGGTCCGGCCGGCCAGCCGCAGGTTGCGCACCACTAGGTCGGCGGCGTCCATGCCGATGCGGGCCACGCCAACGAAGTTCTCAGTCAACCGCGCCAGCAGCTCGCCGAACGCCTGGCGCTGGACGAGCTGCTCGGTGGCGTCCGCGGCCTGCCTCTCAGCCTCGCCGAAGAGCTTTGCCAACCGCTGGTCGGGGCCGGGGCGGCCCTCCTCTCCCATGGTGATGAGGATCCCCCGGGCAACGGCGGTTCATGCATGGTCTCCTCCGGACTCGACGACCAGCGGACCTATCCTCGCCCTCATGGTCCCCGAGCCCGCGCCGAGCTCACTCGGCGAGATCATCCGCCGACAGCGTGAGCTCAGCGAGCTGTCGCTCCGCCAGTTCGCCTCGATGGCCGGGATCTCCAACCCCTACCTGTCGCAGATCGAGCGCGGCCTGCGCCTGCCCTCCGACCAGGTCGCTGAGTCGATCGCCGGTGCCCTGCGCACATCGGCTGACGCGCTCTATGCCGAAGCCGGACTTGATGTCGAGCCGGAGAGCTCGGGGGTCGTCGAGGCCATCCGGGCCGACCGGACGCTGACCGCGCGCCAGCGCCAGGCCCTGGTGACGGCGTACGAGGCCTTTGTGACCGTCAACGGCGGCGGTGCCGGTGGTCCCCGGCGTCGGCGCGCGCGGCGCCCGCCGGTTAGGGAATAACGGCCGGCCATGAGTCGGCTGTTCACGTTCCCGGCCTCGCGCTGGGCCAAGTGGGTCATCGCCCTGGCGTGGCTGGTCATCGCCGGCGCCTCGGGATCAGTGGCGGCCAAGTTCCAGGATGCCCAGAAGAACGACCCGTCCTCCTACCTTCCGGGCAGCGCCGAGTCATCCAAGGCCCTGACCCAGGTCAAGCAGATCTCCGGCGGTGACGAGGTGACCGACACCATCGTCGTGCTTCACCGCGCCAGCGGGCTGAGGGCCGGCGACTTGGCGGCGATCGGAGCCGATCGCCAGCGCCTGAACCCGGGACTGCCGCCGGACTCCACCCCGGCCGGCCCGCCGGTGCGTTCGCTGGACGGCAGCGCCGCGCTGCTGGACTTTGGGCTGCGCCTGCACAACCACCAGAAGCTGCTCAACGATCAGGTCAAGGCGATCCACGACGTCGTGCACGGCGCACCCGCCGGTCTGGACGTGAAGGTCGCCGGCCCCGGCGGGGCCTCCTACGACGCGATCAAGGTGTTCAAGAGCATCAACGGGACGCTGCTGTTCGTCACCGTCGGGCTCATCTTCGTGCTGCTCGTCGCCATCTACCGCAGCCCGATCTTCTGGGTCATTCCGCTGCTCGCCGTGGGCTTCGCCGAGGCGGTCTCCGAAGGCCTGGGCTATGCGCTCACCCAGGCCGGCGTGACCGTCAACGGCCAGTCGGCCGGCATCCTCACCGTGCTCGTCTTTGGCGCTGGCACCGACTACGCGCTCCTGCTCGTCTCGCGCTATCGGGAAGAGCTGCGCCACCGTGCTGACCGCCACGAGGCGATGGCCGTGGCGTTGCGGCGCGCCGGACCGGTGATCTTTGCCAGCGGGGCGACGGTGATCATGGCCCTGCTGTGCCTGCTCGTTGCCCAGGTCAACGGCACGCGCGGACTCGGTCCGATCGGGGCCATGGGTGTCGCCCTGGCCATGCTCAGCGGGCTGACGCTCCTGCCGTCGCTCTTGCTCATCGCCGGACGCCGCGCCTTCTGGCCGTTCATTCCTCGCGAGGGCAGCGAGGGCGCGGACGCCACCCACGGTGTCTGGCGGCGGATCGCCGATCGCCTCGACCGGGGCCACCGGCCGATCGCCCTGGGCACCGTGGTTGTGCTCGGCGTCCTCTGCCTGGGTGTGCTCAGCTTCAACACCGGCCTGACCAGCGGGAATTCCTTTCGGGGCGAGGTCGAGTCCCAGCAGGGCCAGAAGCTCCTGGCCGCCCACTTCCCGGCCGGGGCCAGCGCGCCGATCCAGACCGTGGTGCCTGACGCCGCGCGGGCAGCGGCGGTGCGCGCCGCCGTGGCCCAGGCGCCGGGTGTGGAGCGGGGGCCACGGGCCCTCGGCCCGGTCCAGGCACGGAACGGGGATCAGTACTTCACCGCGGTGCTGGCCGTCGATCCCTCGAGCAAGCGCTCCTTCGACCTGATCGCTCCCATCCGCCACGTGGCCAAGTCGGCCGGAGGCCCGCGGACCCTGGTCGGGGGGCCGACCGCGCAGGAGAGCGACCTTCGCAGCGCCTCCTCGCGTGACAACGCGCTGATCGTCCCCATGATCCTGCTCGTCGTGTTCGTGATCCTGGGTCTGCTGTTGCGCGCCGTCGTCGCGCCGTTGCTGCTCATCCTCACCGTGCTGCTGTCCTACGGAGCTGCGCTGGGAACCGGTGCCTTCTTGTTCAAGCACGTCTTCGGCTTTGCCGGCGAGGACCCGTCTCTGGTCCTGTTCACCTTCCTGTTCCTCGTCGCCCTCGGCGTCGACTACAACATCTTCCTGATGGCCCGGGTGCGCGAGGAGACGCTGCGTACGGGAACGCGCAAGGGCGTCATTCGTGGGCTGGCGGTCACCGGTGCGGTCATCACGTCGGCCGGCATCGTGCTCGCCGGAACCTTCTCGGCCCTGGCCTCGCTGCCGCTGGTGGGCTTCACCGAGATCGGCTTCGTTATCGCCTTCGGGGTCCTGCTCGACACGTTCCTGGTGCGCACCATCCTGGTTCCCGCCCTGGTCATCGAGCTCGACCGGCGGGTGTGGTGGCCATCGAGGCTCGCCAAGCGAGATCCGCCCGGGGGACGGCCGCTGAGCGACGCGCCCGGGTCAGAGCCTTCGCTTCAGACCAGCACCGGCGGCTAGGTTTGAGGCCGCCGCCGCGACTGGTCGGCCCCGAGCCTGAGGCGAGCCCTACGGCGCGGGCACCGGCGACGAACCGGCGGGCGGGGTGGCCCGCCGGCCCCGAGCGTGGCCCGAGCCGTTGCGCCCGACCTTCGACTCGGCGGCGACCGCCGCCATGAGCGGGGGCCAGTGCTCGCGCAGGGCCTCGGACCCCATGAACAACCCGAGGTGTCCCCCGCTCGACACCCGGCGCAGCACGTGGTCGGCCGGTGTCGAGGCATGATCGGCCAGGGCCCACACCTGCGCCGGCGGGGTGATGTGGTCGGTGGCGCCGGCCAGCAGGTTCAGCGGGACGTCGATGCGCCCGAGGTCGACCTGCTCCCCGCCGATCTCTAGCGAGCCGTGCACGAGGCGGTTGTCGCGAAACAGGTGCTCGACGATCCACAGGTAGAAGGTCCCGGGGATGTCCTGGACGTGCTTGAACCAGTCCTCGAAGTCCCGGTAGCGGTCCAGGTGCTCGGCATCGTCGAGGTGGGCCAGCAGCCCGAGCTGCTTGGCCACCTCGCTCTCGGGCTTGATGGCGATGAACCCGTTGAGCATGAGCTCGCCCTTGAGCACCCCGCCGCCCAGCCCGACCACCTCGCGGTAGAAGCTGAGGTCGCCCGTGGGGTCCATGGCCTTGACGTAGTCGTCGATCACCGCATGGCCGGCATGGAAGTCGATGGGCGCGCCGCCGATGGTCAGCGTGTGCACGTTCTCGGGTCGCAGGGCGGCGTAGATCGTGGCCAGCCAGCCGCCCTGGCAGTCGCCGACCAGGTTCACCGGCCCCCCGATGTGCTCGACGCAGCGGTCGACAAAGTCCAGGTAGTCCTCGATGCCGGCATCGCGCGTGGCCCGGGTGGCGCCCCTGTAGTCCAGTGACCACAGGCGCTCCAGGCCGGCGGCGCGGATGGTCTGCACCTGGCTCTGGCGCTCGGAGAAGTCCACGATGCACGAGTCGTGTCCGGCCTGGGGCGGCAGCACCAGGGTCGGCATCACGCGCGCGCGGGAACCGGCGGAGAAGTCGCGCAGCCGGACAACCGGGCTCTCGAGCACCACGTCGTTGGGGGTCGACCACGTGGGTCGCCGGCGCTTGAGCATGAGGCCCAGCCAGCGAGCGCCATCGGCGGTGGTGTCCCACGGGCTGGCCCCGCGCTCGATGGTGCGCGCCCAGTAGTCGCCGGCGCCCTCGACGGCGGCGACCCAGGCTTCCAGGCCGGAGTCGAATTGGCGCTGGATCGTCGGGGGGCAGCTGACAGGAGAATTCATGGTCGGAGAAGGGTATACGGGGTGACGTGGAGGACTCGGACGGCCGCGGCGTGCTGGTGACGGGTGCGGCCAGCGGTATCGGTCGGGCGATCGCTGCCCGGCTTCAGAGCGCCGGAGCTCGGGTGCTGGCGGTCGACCTCGATCCCGACCCGGATGGCCCGGGCGAGCCGCACCAGGCTGATCTGACCACGGGGGATGGAAATCGGGGCGCGGTCGAGGCGGCGCGGGAGCGCTTCGGGCGGCTCGACGCCGTGGTGGCCAATGCCGGCTTCCAGCACGTGGCGCCCATCGCCGAGTTCCCCGAGGACCGCTGGCAAGCGATGATCGACCTGCTGCTCACCAGCCCGTTCCTGCTGGCCAAGCACGCCTGGCCGGCCCTGTGCGAGGCCGAGCACGGGTCGTTCGTGGCCATCGCCTCGGCCCACGCTCTGGTCGCGTCGCCGTTCAAGGCCGCCTACGTGGCCGCCAAGCACGGCGTGCTCGGACTCGTGCGCACCCTCGCCCTGGAGGGCGCCGAGGCCGGCGTCTGCGCCACCGCGGTGTGCCCGGCCTTCGTGCGCACGCCGCTGGTCGAGGGTCAGATCGCCGACCAGGCTCGGGCTCACGGGATGAGCGAGGATCGGGTTCTCGAAGAGGTGATCCTCGCTCCCCACGCCGTCAAGCGGCTGATCGAGCCCGAGGAGGTGGCCGAGACGGTGGCCTTCCTGCTCGGCCCGGGCGGCCGGGCGTTCACCGGGGTGCCGGTGACCATGGACCTGGGCTGGACCGCCCGCTGAGGGGCGTCCCGGCCCCTCGCGGACGATGCCGGTCATGTGGTCGCTACTTCAGCAGCGACCGGGCGCCGTCGGCGTAGGCCTGGGCCAGGTCGCGGGTGAACTGGGCCTGAGCCTGGGCAATCGCCCCGACCCCTTCGATGGGGCTGGCGCCGCCGACCTTCTCCTGGAAGTCGGCGATGGAGTGCAGCGCCCGCTCGTAGCTGTCGACGGCGGCGCCGCCGGTCTTCTTCGCGCTGGTCAGGATGCGCTCGTTGAGCTCGCGGATGCGCTCGGCGGCGTCGTCGGCGGCGTGCTCAGCGGAGCGGTTGTTCTTGGTCTGGGTGGCCATGTCGGCTCCTTCGGTCGGGTCCCGATTGCTGCTAGCAGTTTAGCAGTGGAAGTGCTTGCGGCAAGCGGCGCGGGGCCGCCCGACGGGGCTCGCCGCTACGACCGCTGAGCTGCCGGGACCGGCGGCGGCGCCGGGTCCGCCGCCGCAGACACCCCGAGGCTTGGGTCGGCGTGCTGGGCGCTGTCCCCGAGCTCGTCGGCGAAGGCCAGGGCCTCGGGCAGCATCGGGCCGCGAACCGTGCGCAGCTCGGCCAAGGGCTGCAGCAGCCCGCGCAAAACCAGGGCGCACCCAGATAGCGCGGCGCCCACACTCGCGCCGCCCGCCGCGCCACTCCGGCATCGATGCCGTCGATGGCCGCCGACAGTGGCGCCGGCCGCCGGATGAACGCGGGCATCAGCCGCTGCACCGCCTCGGTCGCCGGGTGCGCGAAGCTCGCCCGCACCAGGTCGGTGTCGATGAAGCCGAAGTAGGCGCAGCCCACGCGGGCGCCGCCCGGCCAGAGCTCCTGGCGCAGGCTGTTGCTGAGCGCCTCGACCCCGGCCTTGCTCGCGGCGTAGGCACCCATCAGCGGACTTGGCGGCCATCGCCGGCGACCCTATCCCACCGATGCAGCAGGCGGGGTGGGTCCGACCACCGCCGGGCCGAGCCCGGCCTCGCGGTCGGCGGGAAACAGCGTCGAGGGCCACGGGATCGGGCTCCAGACGTGGGACCAGCCCCACTCGGCCGCCAGCCCGATCGTCCCGATACCCAAGCCCGACAGCAACGCGAAGCGCAGCGGCCGATCGCGGGCCACGATGAGGCCGACGCCCTCGACGATCAGCGTTTCGGTCACGAACAGCGGGAAGTGGGGGGTGGGGTTGCCGAGGATGGGGCCGACGAGGACGGCCAGGCCCCCGCGGATGAGCACGAAGAAGGCAACGGCGGCCAGCGCGCTGCCGCGGCCCAGCCACAGGCGGGTTGCCGTCAGCGTCACACCGGCGGCGAGCATGACGAGCATCGGGGCGAAGACGAGGCGGAACTGGGGCACGCCGAAGTCGAACTCGGCCTGGAAGGTGCACAGGCCGATCAGCAGGGCGCCGGGCACCGACACCCGCCGCAGGGCGAGGACCCAGCCCGTCTCCGACGCGCCCCGGCCGGCGACCTGCCGCGCGCGGGTGCCCTCGATGAGCAGCGTGGCGATCCCGAGCAGGGCCATCGCTGCGCCGCCGATGAGCATGAGGTGCGTCGGGCCCCAGAGGGTGACGTCCTGGCCGAAGAGCCGGTGCCACACGTCGTCCAGGGGAAACCCGATCAGCGAGAAGGCCGAGCACGCGCACATGAGGACGCCGCCCAGGGGTGCGTACCAGTCTCGTGAGATCCAGATCGCCGTCGGTCCCGGCCGCTCCCGGGGCAGGACGACGGCGAAGAAGCCGGCGGTGAAGATGCCGAGCAGCCCGGCGAGGATGAAGTAGTGCGCCGGATTGGCCAGCGGTCCGGGGTCACGGCCCACGTCGATGTGCAGGGAGATGTCCCAGTACATGCCGAAGACGGCCGTGATCAGCGAGACGGCGGCCACGCCGCTGGGCAGCGCGGCCCAGTCCGGCAGTCCCGAGATGCGCGAGGACCATCGCGCCCATCTCCCCAGCCAGGGAACCTTGCCCGAGCGGTGGCCGATGCCCAGCCAGGCCAGCACGGCGGTCAGCAGGATGGCGGCGCCGGCGGCGATGGCCACTTGGTCGAGCGCCGCGCCACCGGCCGGCTTGAGGCTCTGCGCCGTGCCGGCCTGGGCGGCGGGGGCGAGGAGGGCGACGCCGCCGAGCGAGGCGGCGAGGCTCAGCGTGAGGCGACGTCGCCAAGCACCGGCACTGGATCCTGTACTGGCGCGACCGCAATCAGCCGCTGGCGTAAGTACGACCTCGTCGCCCCGTCGTCGGAGATCCTCACGCTGCTCGGCGAGGTCGACCGCGATCCCACCTGCATCTTCTGGGGCTGAAGCGCCGAGACGAATGCACAGAATGCGCGGCCGCCGGCTCCTGGGACTCCCTCGAGTGAGGGCCGCTCGATTCCTGCCGGGGAGTTCGACGCGGGGCGCTCGCACGTGGCGACTCCACCGGGTTCTAGCGACTTGAGGGCAGTTATAACGATTATCGGTATAAGCCGCTATAACTCGATAGACGATGGATCCGATCCACAACCCGTACACGCCGAGCGCGGGCTCGCGACCCCAAGAGCTGGCCGGCCGCGCCGCAGAGCTTGAGCAGTTCCGAGTCCTCATTGGCCGGCTCAAGCGAGGGGCGACCGAGCAGAGCATGATCATCCGAGGCCTGCGCGGCGTGGGCAAGACCGTGCTCCTCAATGCCTTCGAGGACCGCGCCGAGTCCGAAGGGTTCTTGAGCTACTACCACGAGCTAACGCCAGACAGCAGCCTGGTCGGCGAGATCACGCGAGATGTCCAGTCCGCCCTGGCGCGGCTGAAGCTCAGCGCACGCGCCACCAAGGCGGCGCGCGAGGCCCTTTCGCATCTGGGCACGATCAAGGTGGTGGGCCCCGAGGGAATCGAGCTGGCCGTCGATCTCCGCAGGGCTGACGAGGGCACGATCGCGCGCGACCTCTCCGAGCTCTTCCTGCAACTCGGATCGGCCGCGAGAGCCAAGGGCACCGGTGTGGTGTTCCTGCTCGATGAGGTGCAGTTCGCCGACGAGATTCAGTACCGCTCGGTGATCACCGGGCTGCATCGAGCTACGCAGAAGAGCCTGCCGATCACCCTCGCGGCCGCCGGGCTGCCGCAGATCCCGCGCCTCACCGGTGAGGCGCGGTCCTACGCCGAGCGGCTGTTCACCTTCCCGGTGATCGCGAACCTCCCGGAGGCTGACGCCACCGCGGCGCTCATCGAGCCCGCCCGCCAGCAGCGGGTCGAGTACGCGCCCGCGGCGCTTGCGCTCGCGCTCCCATGGACGGGCGGGTACCCGTTCTACATCCAGCAGCTTGGCAAGCACGCGTGGAACATCGCCGACCTGTCACCCATCACGGCCGCCGCGGTCGAGGCGGCGATGCCGGCCGCCCAGGCGGCGCTCGATACCAGCATCTACGAGGTTCGCATCCAGCGCGCGACCGACCAGGAGCGGCGCTACATGCGTGCCATGGCCGAGCTCGGAGCGGGGCCGTATAAGTCCGGCGACGTCGCAGGCAAGCTGGGGCGCAAGACCTCGGAGGTCTCCATGGTCCGCCAGCGGCTGCTCGACAAAGGACTCGTCTACGCCACCGAGGACTACGGCCACGTCAACTTCACCGTACCTCGCTTCGGCGAGTTCATGGCTCGGTGCATGCCGTACCGCGCTCCCCGAGCACCGCGGAAGTCGAATCCGTCGGCCTGAATGCCCAACCTGTCTACAACGGAAACCGAAGGTCACAGGTTCGAATCCTGTCGGGCGCGCTGACCCTGATGGTGGTGGAACCCTGGGCAAAGAGAAGAGGGGTAGATCTCGGTGCGGCTGACGACGCGGATCTCCTCGACCAGCGCCTGAAGAAGAGCCTTGCGCGCCGGTGGGTGGCCGTCTCGATCACCTCGCGGACCTGCGCGTGGAGCGCCCGAAGCTCCTCCTCTGTAAGCGGCTCGAGCACCTCTTCGGCGTCGACGGCGAGCTCCTCGGGACGAGCCTCCAGGCCGCGAAGCCTCGCGGAGGGCTCCTGGGTGAGCGCATCCTCGAGCATTCCGGGCGGCTCACGCTCGCGCGGACGGTGAGCCTCGCCCGAGCCACTGCAGGGTGCCGTCGAGCATCTCGGGACGGATCGTCGACCGCCTGCCCGGCGGCCGCCGGGCGTTGGAATAGCCGTGTCAGTCTGTCACCCGGCCGCGCGCCAGAGTGCGCCATCGCCGATCGGCCTGCGCTCCGCGCCGCCGCCGGCGACAGCCTCGATCAGCGCGGCCTCGGCCGCACCGTCGTCGGGCTCGTCGTTGTCGGCGGCCAGGCAGCGCGCCACCTCGCGCGTGGTCAGCCCGTCGGGGAAGGCGAGGAGGAGGTCGCGGACATCCTCGGGCGCTCGGCGGCGGACGATGGCCGGATCGAGGTTGACCAGGCAGACCTCGTAGGCCGACAGCGGCTGAAAGCCGCCGGCCTCCAGTCGGCGCCCGTCGCGCTCGAAGATCAGCGACGGCGCCGTGTAGCGCACCTGGCCGCCGCTGCGGTCGGTGGTCTTCTCCTGCGCCTCCGACGGGGAGCCGGCGGCCGATCGGGCCAGCGCGCGGTCCTGGGCGTAGGCCTCGGCCGCCACCCCGTCGAGCGCGGCGACGACCGCGGAGGCGTCCAGCCCCAGCACTGCGCCCAGCGCCTCGGTCAGCGCATCGGGCTCGTCGAGCAGCGCCGGGGTGGTGAACCAGGCGCGCTGGAGGGTGCGGAACACCTCCCACTCACGCTCCGGGGCGAGCAGGCGGGTGGCGATCACCGCCCGGCACGCCAACCCGGTCCCGGGGATGCGCGCCGGCGGCTCGGTGGAGAACGGCATCCCGCGGGCGCGGAAGGCGAGGTTGCCCAGCGCCCGTCGAGCCGGCGTGTAGCCGCGCCGCTCGTACTCCGCCCCGTCGTCGGCCAGCCCGATCATCGCGTGACGCCAGCGCAGCGCATCGCCGTAGCGCCAGCGCAGCGCGGTGTGGGCCGGGGCCGCAGAGTAGGCCCACGGACACCCGGGGTCGGAGATGTGCAGGACGTCGATCACCGGGGAAGGCCTCAGTAGCTTCCGGCGCGGATCGTGCCGTTGGCGCGGCAGAGGGATGACCGGTGAGCGAAGCGATTCGCGATCACCTCGTCAGGTCCTGACCATCCGCGAGGTGGCTGGCCGCCGGCGCCTATTGGCAACTGGCCGCTTGAGGCCGCGGCGCCGCATCGCATGTCCGTTACGAACGCTCAGCGCTCCTCAAGGACGCGCAGGAGCTTCGTGAGGGGTGCGAAACGATCCGGGCAACCGGGTCCAGCCCGGGTGTGGTGATCTCGACCGTCGCCGTGTCGCCATCGCCCAGCTCGAGGACGCCACCCCGAGCTGCGGCGGGCGCATCGTCTACGGGCTCGATCAGCTCCACCCGATCGAAGGCGGCGATCTCGCAGACTACGGCCATGGGCTCATGTTAGGGGCTCGGGTGGGCGGTGACGAGCCGCGGACCGACTCGCTCGGCAGCGTAGTCCCACGCTGAGACCGGCCATCAGCGGCGCCTGTAGGCGTCGGCTCTGTGCTCGACGGCGATGATGTCGACGCGTCGTCCGTGAGCGCGTATGCGGTAGATCACGCGGTAGTCGCCGCGGCGGGCACTGTGCAGCCCTTCGAGATCGAGCCGAAGCGGCTTACCGAGTCGTGGCGGGTTGGCGGCGAGCGAGCCGTAGACGAACTCAACAACAGCCGTCGCCACCTTCTCCGGGAGCCGATTCAACGAGCGGCGCGCCGCGGAGGTCCACGCGACCTCGGCGGCGCTGGGGGTCATCGGTCTGGGATCAGGTCCAGAGCCTCGGCCTTGGTCAGCGGCGTGGCGTCGTCCGTGCCCAGTTCGGCCAGGCCGGCGCGGATGTTGTCCATCAGCACCGTGCTGCTGAGAACATCGAGGGTCTCCTCCAGTGACTCCAGGTCCTCGACGCTCAGGACGACGGCTGCCGGACGGCCGTGTTTGGTGATAACGACGCGTCCGTGCTCGCGCTCCAATCTCTCCACCACCTCTGACAGGCGGTTCTTCACATCGGCCAGAGACATCTGATCAGCGGGCGACATAGCCATAAGTATAGCTACATGAGAGATCCTTCTGTAGCTGGTCGCCGCCGCGACGCGGGCGGGCACGGGGTCGTCGTGGGTGCGACGGACTTCTCTAGGCGGCCGGGGCCTCGACTGCACCGGCGGTCGAGGCCGGCGCTGGCCCGGGGGTCGTCGTGCTCACGCACGCTCTCGATGTGCGCGGCGATCGCCTCGCGGATCAGCAGATCTACTTGCTGGCGTGCGCTCCGCGCCGCTGCCGGCGACAGCCTCGATCAGCACGGCCTCGGCCGCACCGTCGTCGGCTCAAGGCCGTCTGGTGGATCGCCGATTGCGCCTCTCCCGCAGCTGGCGGGCCGAAAGCGGCGCCTGCCCGCGAAGAGGCCTACTCTCTGGCTGCAGACCAATACCGAAGGTCACAGGTTCGAATCCTGCCGGGGGCACTCAAGGCACGAATCCGCGGCAACCGGCGCTTTCGGCGCGGGCTGAACGTGGTCGAACCCGGCTGTCGGCAGCGCCACAACGTGGTGTATAGTGGCGTCGTGGGTAGAACTCAGATCTACCTGGGCAGCGAGGAGCTCGAGCTCCTCGACCGCGTCGCACACGCCACGGGCGCTTCTCGCTCGGAGCTGATCCGCCGCGCGGTCCGGAGCGCGTTCGGAGACCGAACGAAGACCGACAAGCTCCAAGCGCTTGAGGCCAGCGCGGGCTCGTGGCGTGGCCGCGGCTTCACCGGCGCCGAGTACGTGGACGCGGTCCGCGGTGACCTCAGCGAGCGCCCGAGCCGCCTCGGCCTCGAATGAAGCTCGTAGATACGACCGTCGCTATCGACCATCTACGCGGCGAGGAGAACGCAGTCGATCTCCTGAGAAGCCTCATCGACGAGGATGAGATCGTCGCCGCCAGCGAGGTCGTCCGCTTCGAGCTCCTCGCAGGCGTCCGCGACGACGAAATCGAAGCGCTCAAGCAGTTCGTCTCGGCGCTCTCGTGGATCAACGTCGACGAGGGTGTCGCGCGAACGGCCGGCTCTCTCGCACGCGAGCACCGCAACGCCTACAGCGGCATTGACGACGTCGATTACCTGATTGCCGCCAGCGCCATCGTCCTCGACGCCGAGCTGCTGACGACGAACGTGCGTCACTTTCCAATGCTTCCCGGTCTTCGGTCGCCCTACTGATCGTCCCGGCGCCACCCAGCAGGCGCTGCGGACGCTGGAGAGGGTCGCGCGCACGGCGCGCACGGAGAACCTCAGCGTGTGCGGCTCGTCCGGCACGGGCAAGAGCCACTTCGTCGAGGCGGCCGCGCGCGGCCCCGGAAACTCTTCGCAAGATGGCCTGGTTGACGAGGCACCGGATGAGCGGATCGGCCTGACGGTAGGCGTGGGCTGCGTTAGCGCCCAGGGCGAGGGCTTTCATCGGGACGTCCTCCAGCTGAGCGGAGCTGAGCCAAATCAGGGGGAGTCCGAGGCCGGCCTCGCGAGGTGTCTTGAGACGCGCGCTCGTCGCGTTTGCCGCGCGGTATCACGAGGAGCGACACGAAACATCCCGCTGGCTCGCAAACCGCTCAGGAGAAACTACCAGCCCCCGCGCAGCCCATCCCAGCCCGCCACGGCCCCATACCCGCCGCACGCGACGACGACGATCGCCGTGCTCGGGGGCAAGCCCGGTAGCAGGTAGGCGAGCGTGAGCCCCACCCACGTCGCCCCCACCGCCAACCCGGCCGACAGGGCAAGCCCGGGCCAGGGGGCGGCGGTCAACCGCCGCGCACTCGCCGCTGGAGCGGCCAGGAGGCCGAGGAGCAGCAGCGCGCCCACCGCCTGGGCCGCCTCACCGGCCTGCACGCCGGCCACCACGAGGAAGGCGATCCCCAGCCGCCTCACCGGCAGTCCCCGGGCGGCGGCCACGGCCGGGTCCAGAGTGCACAGAAGCAGGGGCCGGGCCATGGTCAGCATGGCCACCGTCACGCCGACCGCGACCACCGCCGCCAGCTGCGCCTCGGCCGCGCTGAGGCCAAAGACCGAGCCGAACAGCGTCCGCGGCCCGAGGGTCGGCATCCCGGCCGCCGCCGAGCTCTCGTACAGGGCGAGGCAGAGGGCGCCGAGCCCCAGGACCCAGGCGAAGCTCACCCCGATGGCCGCGTCGTCGGGCGCTCCGCGGCGGCCCGTGCCGGCCATCGCCGCCCCCATCGCCGCGCACACGACGAACAGCCCGATGCGAGGGTCGGCCCCGAGCGCCGCGGCGGCAACCGCGCCGGTGAAGGCCACGTGGCTCAGCGCGTCGCCGGCGAAGAGCTGCCCGCGCCAGACCAGCCCCCACCCGACCAGGCCGCTGGCCGCGGCCACCGCCGTGCCGGCCAGCCACGCGTTGCGTACGAACTCGTGCGCGAACACTTCTCAGCGGCCGCCCGGGAGAGCGCGGCCCGCGCCGCGACGTCCGGCACCCCACCGCACCAGGGCGTGGCCCAAGCGCGCACACGCGAAGGTCCCGAAGCCCACCGAGCTGATCCAGAACCCGACCGGATAGGGGGAGAAGTAGGAGATTGCCAGCCCCACCCAGCACACGCCCAGCCCGATCCCGACCGACAGGGCGAGACCGAGCCCGGGGCGCGCGGTGAGCTCGCGGACCGCCGCCGCGGGCGCGACGAGCAGCGCGAAGACGAGCAGTACCCCGGTGATCTGGCTCACGGCACCAACGGCGAGGCCGAGCAGCACCAGATAGGTGGCGCCCAGCCCGCGCACGGGCAGCCCGCGCGCCGCGGCGACGGCGGGATCCACGCTGGCGAACCACAGCGGCCGTCCGATGAACGCGAGGATCAGCAGGCCCGCCGCGCAGACCGCGGCCAGCAGCGCGACCTGCGTGGCCGAGATCCCGAGCAGCGTGCCGAACAGGACAGACTCCAGATCCCCGAGCACTCTGCCGTTGAGGCTCAGGAAGGCGAACCCGGCCGCCAGCCCCACGGCCTGCACGATCGCCACGGTCACCGGGTCCCCGGTGCCGGCACCGCGCCCACCACCTTCGAGGTCGCGGCGTCGCCACCGGCGACCGCCGCCTCCGGCCATGGCCGCTGCCGCCAGCGCGCAGCAGGCCAGGTAGCCGTAGGCCGGCGTCACCCCGAGCAGGGCCGCCCCCGACCCACCCGGGAAGGCCATGCTCGACAGCGCGTGGCCGGCGAAGCTCTGGCCGCGCAGGACCATGAACCAGCCGAGGGCGCCGGCCAGGATGGCGGCGCACGCGCCGGCCTCCAAGGCGTGGACCATGAACGGGTACGCCGTCAGCTCGCCCACGTCGTGGACGAGATCGAGGGTCAGCGTGGGCCCCGCCGCCTCAGCCATGTCGAGTCCCGTGATGGTGGGGGGCCTCGGGCGCTCCGACGACCACGAGGCGCCCGCCCGGCGTGCGCAGCACCTCGATGGGTGCGCCGTAGAGGCGGGAGAGCGTCGCTGAGTCGATCACCTCGTCGACCCGCCCCTGCTCGGCTCGCCCACCGGCCAGGTAGATCACGCCGGCCAGCCAGTCGACCACCGGGTTGACGTCGTGGGCGACGAGCAGGGCGGCGATCCCCCGCTCGTGGCTGATGCGCCGGACCAACGCGGCGATCGACCCCTGGCTCGGCAGGTCGAGGCCATCGAGCGGCTCGTCGAGGATGAGCAGCTCCGGGCGGCGGACCAGGGCCTGGGCGATGAGCAGACGCTGCTGCTCGCCGCCCGAGAGCTCGCCGATCGGCCGCCGGGCGAAGGGCGTGGCGCCGCAGAGCTCGAGGATCTCCTCCACCTGCGCCGTCTCGGCCCGACGGCGCCGGCGGGCGGCCGGCCGCAGGGCCACCGGGGCTGGCGCCCCCCAGCGCCCGCCGTCGAGGCCGAGGCGCACGAGGTCGACCCCCCGGACGCGCAGCCGGGCGTCCCCTGTCCGCTGCTGGGGCAGGTAGCCGATCCGCTCGTTACCGTGCCCGGGGGGGCCGCCGAAGACCGAGATCCTTCCGGCGGCCAGGCGGTCGAGACCCAGGATGACCCGCAGCAGGGTCGACTTGCCGGCGCCGTTGGGTCCCAGCACGGCAAGCAGCTCGCCGGCCCGAACCTCGAGTGAGACCCCGCTCCAGACCGTACGGCCGCCCAGCCGCACGGCGGCGTCCTGCAGCGTGACGACGGGCGCCGCGGTGGTCATCAGCGTCCCGAGGACTGGGCAAGCGCACCGCCCAGCCGAGCGAGCTGCGCGGTCTGCCAGGCGACGAAGGACGCCTCGACCGGGTCGGGGGTCTCGGTCAAGGTGACGATCGGGGTGCCCCGGGCGCGCGCCTCGGCGGTGAGCCGGGTGACGTCCGGAGTCTGGTTCTGGGTGTTGAGCAGCCACACCCGGATGGCCCGAGCTTCGACCTGACTGTGCACCGTCGCGGTGTCCTGGGCGCTGGGGTCGATGCCCTCGCTGATGGCCCGCAGGTAGCCCGGGGGGGTGATCAGGCGCAGACCCAGCGCGTCGGTCAGGGGCACGGCGATGCTCTCCGAGGCTCCGACGGGGACGCCGGCGTAGCGGGCGCGGATCACCGCCAGATCGCGCCGGTACGCGGCGAGCCCGGGCCCGAGCAGGGCGGTGCGGCGAGCGGCGAAGAAGCCGGCGTCGCCCGGGTCGACGGCCGAGAGCTGGGCGGTGAGGGCGTCGATCACCCGGAGCACGGAGGCCGGCGAGTACCACTGGTGGGGGTTGTCGCCCGGGGCCAGCCCGAGGACGTCGCCCACGGTGAGCGTCCGGCGCCCGTCGACCGGGTTGGCGGCCAGCGTCCGGCTCACCCACGGGTCATAGTCGATCCCGTTGGCGATGACCAGCCGCGCCCCGGCCAGCGCGCGCGCGTCGGCGGCGGTGGGCTGATAGCCGTGGGGGTCGGTCGCCGGGTTGGCGACGATGCTCCTCACCGACACCCGGTCGCCGCCGAGCTCGGTCACCAGCGACCCCCAGATGCTCTCGGCGGCCACCACCGAGGGGCGTCCACCGGTCCCGCCGGCACCCGCGCCGCCTCCACAGCCCGCGGGCCCGAGGGCCACGCTGACGACCAGGCAGGCGACGGGCAGGCGGAGGCTCGAAGCCACTGAGGGGGCTCGGATTGGGGGGAGAGGTGGGGAAGGGGAGGTCGGAGCGGGCTCGAGCCCGCTCCGGGGAGCGGGCGCATGCCCGCCAACGGCGCAGCGTATCAAGACTCATTCTCAATAAGGTGAGTGGTCCGGGGCCGCGCCGGCACTACGATGAGACGGTGGCGATCACGGCCTCTTGGGTGGATCACACCAACCGCGTGCTGGCCGGCGTCAGAACGCGGCGCACGCGCGGGCGTCAGGCGGTGATCGAGCTGCTGGGCGAGCAGTCGTGCGCGCTCACCGCCCCGCAGATCGACGCCGGGCTGCGGGCCCGCGGCAGGCCGGTGGGGCGGGCCACCGTCTACCGCACGCTCGAGCAGCTGGTGGCGCTCGGCCTCGTGCACCGGGTCGAGGTGGGTCAGACCAACGCCCGCTTCGAGGCCGCCCAGCCCGACGGCGACCACCATCACCACCTGGTCTGCGACCGATGCGGGGCGGTGGCGCCGTTCAGCGACGGGGCCCTGGAGCGCAGCATCGCCCGGCTGGCTGGACAGGTCTCCTTCGCGGTGGCGCACCACGAGGTGGTCCTGCACGGCAGCTGCGCCAGCTGCCGCTGAGCGCGCCGGCGGGCCCGGGGGCGGTCGGGCCGGTGGCGTACCCTCCGCGGCATGGCTGCCCTCGCCGTGCTCTTCGACATCGACGGGACGTTGATCAGCACCGGGGGCGCCGGGGCCGAGTCCTGGCGCCGGGCGTTTCTCGACCTCTACGGCGTGCCCGCCGACATCGGCCAGTTCTCCGACGCGGGGATGACCGATCCCGAGGTGGGGCGGCTGACCTTTCGTTCGGTGGTGGGCCACGAGCCGTCGCCGCAGGAGCTGGCGCGGGTGATGGCCCGCCGCCAGCACCATCTGCCCGACGCCGTGGCCAAGTCGACCGGCTACCGGGTCCTCGACGGGGTTCCCGCCGTGCTCGAGCACCTGCAGGAGCGCGACGTCCTGCTCGGACTGACGACCGGGGGCACCGAGGCCGCCGCCCACATCAAGCTGGCGCGGGCGGACCTCAACCGCTTCTTCCACTTCGGCGGCTACGGCTCGGACTCGCCCGACCGCACCGAGCTGACCCGGTGCGGGATCCAGCGCGCGCGCGCCGTCCTCGGCGCTGACCTCGACCCCGCCCAGGTTGCCGTCGTGGGCGACACCCCCCACGACATCGAGGCCGCCCACGAGGCCGGCGCGACGGCCGTCGGCGTGGCCACGGGCCACTTCGACGCCGCGGCGCTGCGGGCGGCGGGGGCCGATCACGTGCTCGCCTCCTTGGCCGAGGAGTTCCCGGCCTGACGGCTCGGGCCGGCCGGCCGACGGGTCCGCCGCCGGACGGCGGCGCCGCGACCCCTCGTTGGCCGCTGGTTGACCCGGGGTAGGTTGAACCCCGACGGGGGCCGAGCCGACAGCCGGCGTTGCCGGACACAAAGCAACCAGGAGGGTCCATGTCCCATCCCACGACGCGCCGGGTGCTCCCGGCGCTCGGGGCGGCCACCGAGAAGCTGGGCGGGATCGTCACGGCAGGCGGAACGACGTCGGTCGCCCTCTCGACGACGACGAGCCAGAGGCTGGTCGCAGGCGGGATCGTCGCGTCGGCCATCGCTCCGGCGGCCGTCACGGTGACGCCGGGCGGGCCGACGGTCAGCTTCGCGGTCGCCCGCGGCTCCATTCTCACCCTCGGCGCCAACGGTATCCCCGTCGGCAAGCTGCTCGACCAGGGCGGGCTCATGCTCAACCAGGCGTCGAGCGGCAAGTCGCTGACCACGACCAACTACACGGTCGACACGACGATCAACCCGCCCAAGCTGTTCGTCAACCTGACGGCGGCGCTGGCGGGGCCGTTCGCCGATCTGCAGCCGTCGTCGCCGCCGATGGTCAACGCGAGGGCCCGGACGATCACCCTGACGGGCATAACGGCGACGCTGGACCCGGTCGCCGCGGCGCTTCTCGACCAGCAGTTTCCCTCCGCCGGCTTTGCGGCCGGTGAGCTGATCGGCATCGGTGCGGTGACGATCCAGGCCCGGTAGCGCCGCGGGGCATGTGCGGGTGGCGCCCCGGGTGGGGGCGCCGCCCGCCGGCTCGCGCCGGCGCGGCTAGCGTTGTCTGGGTGCCCGAGCTCCCCGAGGTCGAGCGGGCCCGGGCGCTGATCGCGCGTCTGGCCCTCGGCCGGCGGATCGTCGCCGTCGACGACCGCGACACCTTCGTCTGCCGCCCGCACGCCCCCGGCGAGATCGCCGGCGCGCTGATCGGCACGCGCCTGCAGGCCGCGCACCGCCAGGGCAAGACGATGTGGGTCAGCACCGACGCCGGACCCGTGCTCGGGCTGCACCTCGGCATGGCCGGGCGCATCGTCGTCGATGCCGACGAGGCCGGCGATCCGCACCGCCGGGCCGAGCCTCCCGCGCGCTGGGATCGCTTCACCCTGCACTTCGGCGACGGGGGCAGCCTGCGCCTGCGCGACAGCCGCCGCCTGTCGCGGGCCGTGCTGGACCCCGACCTGAGCGGGCTGGGTCCCGATGCCGCCGAGGTGCCCCGCGCCGCGTTCCGCGCCCGGGTTGGGCGCGGCGCCGCGCCGCTGAAGGCGCGGATCATGGACCAGGGCGTCATCGCCGGGGTGGGCAACCTGCTGGCCGACCAGGCGCTCTGGCAGGCCCGCCTCTCGCCCCTACGACCCAGCGGCGAGCTCGACGAGGACGAGCTCGATCGCCTGCGCCGCGAGCTGCGGGCGGCCACGCGCGCGGCCATCCGCGGGGGTGGTGTGCATACCGGGCTCCTGGTGCCGGCGCGTGGGCCCGGCGGGCACTGCCCCCGGTGTGGGGCGATGCTCCAGCGCGACCGGGTCGGCGGGCGCACCACCTGGTGGTGCCCGGCTGAGCAGCGCTGAGGCCGTGCGCCGCCGGCTCCCTCAGCGTCCGGCGGGCCGGCGGGCGGGCGGGGTCCGGTACACCGGATAGTCGGGTGCTCCGCCGGCCCGGGACGCGAGCCCCAGCGCCCCTGGCGCCCAGAACTGTCCGACCGGCGGACCGCCGTGGCAGGTGCCGTCCGACAGGCCGGGGTTGCCCAGCCAGTAGAACGCATCGATCCGGGGGCTGGGGGTGTGGGTGGTGGGCAGGGGTCCAAGCGCCCGGCCGGACGGGTTGCACCATTCGTGCGCGCCCGTGCCCCGGAGCTGGGGGCCACGCCCGTTGAACGCCGTGTTGACAATGAAGTGCGCCCCGCCGAGTAGGCGCGACAGCTTCAGCCCGTAGGCGATCTCGTTACCCGTCCAGTCGTAGTGGGTGGTGTTCAGCGTGAAGCCGCGGATGAACCCAACTCCGGCGGCCCGCAGCATGCGGGCCATCTCGCGGACCGGACGCCAGTCACCCGCGCCGGCGTCCTCGTAGACCCCGACGTGGGGGAGGGCCGACAGCGTCCGGGCCGCGTAGCGCATGAGGGCGAGGCGCTCAGCGCGGCCGGCCGGAGACAGGCAGATCGCGGCGGCCAGGGCATCGGGCTCGAGGAAGACGACGACGCGTCGCTGACCGATCAGCGACGCCCAGCCGTCGATGTAGCTGCGGTACTCGGCCGCGCCGGCGGCGCCTGGGGCGTTGTCGCCGACGCAGACCTGGGAGGGCAGGCCGTGCAGGGTGATGGTCACGATGGTCTGCGGCGCGGCGGCGATGGCCGCGTCGGCGCGGCTCCAGAAGTCGCCGACGTACCCCGTCTGGGCGGCGTCGGCGGCGACGAACCACATGCTCTGGGGGGTTTGGGCGATGCGGCCGAGGAGCATGGCCTGCCCCGGTTGCCCGGCTGCCGCCGCCGCGCGTTGGGCCTGCGCGGCGAGGGTCTCGTCATCGACGTACCACGGGCCGCCATCCATCGGATTACCGGGCTGGGCGGCCCGCGCCGCCGGTGCCGGCGAGGCCGCGAGAACGGCCAGGGACACCAGCCCGAGCACGGCGTGTCGGTGGCGGTGGGAGCGGGGGAGGGTCATGCGTCCAAGGGTGGCACTCCAGCAAAACCCGCCGCGTGCCGATGATGGTCGGGGTGCACGAGGGTCATTCGTCCAAGGGTGTGGCTCCCGCGAAACCCGCCGCGGGCCTCCGGGTTGTGCCCGGGGTACAGTCCTGCGCAATGTCTTGTCACCTGCCCGCTCTCCGTCGTCCCGCCCTCGTCGCGTCGATCCTCGCCCTCGGCCTGGCCGGTTCGGCCGCGCCAGCCGGAGCGGGCGAGAGCGCCTACCGGCTGCTGCCCAAGGCCACCAACGGCGTCCTGGGCACCTATGCCATCTCCCAGGATCAGCGCTATGCCGCCTTGGCCGCCTTCTCCTCGACGGCGACCAACCTCGTCCACGGCCGCCGCGGCAGCGACGCCGACGTCTTCCTGGTCCGCCGCGCCGGGCGCTTCGGCAACAGCGGCTCGGTCTGGCGGGCCGGCCACGTCTTCGCCCCGGTGCACTCGGCACGCGGCGGGCGTCCCAACGGCAACGTCGTCGCCCCCGCGCTGAACGGGGGCTTCTTCTCGCCCGCGAGCTGCGTGGCCTTCATCTCCAACGCCACCAACCTGCTCCCCGGCAACGCCGCCGGCCAGTACGACGCCTACGTCGAGGATCTGCGCACCCGCCGCATCCGCCGGGTGTCGGTGGCCAGCAACGGCGCCCACGCCGACGGCCCCACCGACTCGGTATCGGTCGACGGACAGTGCGAGCGCGTGGCCTTCAGCTCGGCGGCGACCAACCTCACGGCGGGCGCCCCCCGCGTCGCGCGCTCGGGGCCGCCGCCCGCCGGGACCGACGAGGTGTACGTCCGTGTGCTCGGCGCTCGCGGATACCCGGCCCGCCGGGCAAACCGCGGGCTGGTCGGCAAGACCTTCCTCGCGTCGGCCAACCCCAGCGGCCAACCCTCCAACGGTCCCTGCGTCGATGCCCACATGGCCAACTACGGGCTGAACCTGACCTACTCCTGCACGGCCTCCAACCTTCCCGGGGGCAACGGTCCGGGCACGAGCCAGGTCTACACCACCCGACTCGCCCCCGGCGCGGGGTCGCCCAGGACCGGCCGGCCGCTCGGTCTGATCCGCGACACCAGCCTTGTCTCGCAGTCGAGCGCCGGGTCGTCGGGGGACGCGCTCTCCGACCACCCGGTCATCAACGCCGACGGGACCTTCGTGACCTATCACTCGCGGGCGACCAACCTGTTCTCGGGCGCCACCGGTCTCGGCGACGTGATCCGGGCCGACGTCACCCATCGCCCGCCCGGGCAGACCTGGGTCTCCCGCGGCCAGCAGGGGCCGCCCAACGGTGACTCCGATCACCCGACCAGCACCTACCCGGGTGACCTGATCCTGTTCGACTCCACTGCGTCGAACATCGTCAACCCGGGCCGGGCGTTCCTCGACGACAACAACGCTCCCGACGTCTTCTTGTGGGGCTCCACCGACCGCGTGGTCAAGCTGCGCTCGCGGCGGTGCTACACCTGCCCGCCCCTGGCGGGCGGCTCGACGAACCCGGTCACCAGCTACGTGGCCAACTACACGCTGTTCCGCCACGACGGACAGCTCTGGATGCGCTACCTGCCCAAGTAGTGCGGGCGGCGAACCGCGGTCGGGCGGTACCGTGCCCCGGGGATGGACTCGCTCGCCGGACAGCTGCTCATCGCCGCCCCCACCCTTGTCGAGCCGAACTTCCGGCGCACCGTCGTGCTCGTCGCCGCCCACGGCGAGGAGGGCGCTCTCGGGCTGGTCCTCAACCGCCCGTCGGAGGCCTCCGTGGCCGACATGATCGAGGAGCTCGATGGCCTGGCCGGCACCGACGCGCGTCTGCACGTGGGCGGCCCGGTTGCCCCGCGGCAGGTGATGGTCCTCGGCGAGTTCGATGATCCTTCGGTCATCGGCGTGCGCATCCTCGGGGACCTCGGGCTTCCCGCCGGGACCGTTGCCGTCTCACAGGTCGCCGCCGTCACCCGCCGGGCGCGGGTCTTCGCCGGGCATGCCGGGTGGGGGCCCGGTCAGCTCGAGGCCGAGCTGGACGAGGAGTCGTGGATCATCGAGGGGCTGCGACCCGAGGACCCGTTCGACGAGCATCCCGAGAGCCTGTGGACGACCCTGCTGGAGCGCAAGGGCGGACGCTTCCGGCTGGTTGCCCGGATGCCCCTGGATCCATCGCTGAACTGAGCGGGCTCGGGCGAGGGGGCGCGTGACGCGCCGCGCGTGGCGCGGCGCGGCGTGCCGCGCGCGCCGCGCGGCGGCCAGACCGGGCCGCGACCCCCGACAACATCCCTCGGCCCCCGGGCGGGCGAAACCGTGGGATGGTGTCGGCGCTATACGCGGAGCAGCTCCCACAGTCGCCTTGTCCTCGGGGCAGCGGGAGGTTATGGGCCTGCAACAGGAAGCTGGCCGCGCGGCGGGGGTCCCGGCCAGCCCTTCGTCAGATCGGGTTGGGTACGTCGGGCCCCTGCGGCTGGGGCGGGGGTGACGGGGCGGGCTCGGGCACAATCGGGCCCTGGGGGGGCGGGGCCGGGGTGGGCTCCTGGGGAGCGGGCGGGCGCTCGGGCACGTCGGGAGGGCCGGGCATAGGCTGCTCGGGCCGGGGCGGCCCCCCCGGCACCTCGAGGACTGATGGGTTCGCGGTCATGCCCCGCGGATGCCCGGCCCAGCCGGCGGGCAAACGCCCGCCGGCTGTTCAGGCTTCGACGGCGACCCCGCGCCAGAAGGCCACGTGGTCCCGGATCTCCTCGGCGGCGGCCTTCGGCTCCGGGTGGGACCAGGCGGCGCCAGGATTGACCTCGTCGCCCACCCGGACGTCGAAGTAGCTCGCCTCGCCCTTCCATGGGCACGTCGAGCGCTTGTCGGACGGGGCCAGGTGCTCGTTGCCAACGGCGCACCGGGGAAAGTAGTGGTTGCCCTCGACGATGACCGTCTCATCGCTCTCGGCGATGGTCCTTCCCTGCCAGACCGCTTTCATGCGGCCGACGGTAGCGCGGCCACCCGCTCCGAGAACGCCACGATCCGGGCCACCGCCTTGTCGGCTCGTGCCACCTTCCCGGCGTGCAGCTGGAAGGCGTGGGCGGCATCGGGCACCTCGTCGTCCTCCACCTCCACGCCGCACGCGCGGGCGCGGGCCGCCAGCGCCCGGGCGTCGTCACGGAGCTTCTCCAGGGACCCGTACTGGATCAGCAGCGGCGGGAGGCCGTGAAGGTCGGCGCGCAGGGGGCTGGCCAGGGCGTCGTCGGGCGGATGGTCGCCCAGGTACTCGCGGGCCGCGCCCAGCAGCACCTCGCGCGTGACCAGCGGGTCGGGGTCGGGCTCGGGCGGCTCGGCCAGCAGCGACGGCGTGACACAGGCCAGGTCGACCCACGGTGACAGGCACGCCAGGCCGGCCGGAAGGGGATCACCGGCGCTGCGCAGGGCGACGAGCAGCCCGACGGCCAATCCCCCGCCGGCCGAGTCGCCGACCACCAGCACCCGGGCCGGGCTCACGCCCTCCGCGAGCAGACCGCGGTAGGCCGCGGCCACGTCGTCGGGGGCAGCCGGAAATCGATGCTCGGGGGCGGCCCGGTAGCGCGGGATCAGGGCCGAGCGCCGGCAGGCGCGCGCCAGCCGGCCCACCAGGTTGCGGTGCAGGGCGACCGACTCGATCAGGTAGCCCCCGCCGTGAAGGTGCAGCAGGACCCCGCGGCTGGCGTCGGGTGGGTCGATGGACTCGCAGGGCACGCCGCCGAGCGCGGTCGGGCGGACATCGACCTCGCTGGGGGCGCGGCGCGGTGGCTCTTCGGAGATCTCGGGGGCGGACACGTAGCCTGGATACCCCCGGGCCGAAGGGAGGCGACTCGTCACCAGGACCGACCACCGGTCCGGGTGGCGGGCCTGGGCCACCGCTCCGGCGACGGGGGCGGCGCCACCGGTCCGGGTGGCGGGGCCCGGGCCACCGGCATCTACGGCGACCCGGCCCGCTCGGCGCGCCGCGTCAGGACGCGGCGTCGACGCTCCGGCTCTGGCCAGCGTGCTCGCCCTCGGCGATCTCCTCCACCATCTTGGCGCAGAAGGCGGGCAGGTCATCGGGCTTGCGGCTGGAGACCAGGCCCTGGTCCACGACGACCTCGGCGTCGACCCATTCGCCACCGGCGTTGCGGATGTCGGTCCGCAGGCTCGGCCACGAGGTGAGCTTGCGGCCCTTGACAACGTCGGCCTCGACCAGCGTCCACGGGCCGTGGCAGATGACGGCGACCGGCTTGCCCTGCTCGAAGAACGCCTTCACGAAGGCCACGGCATCAACCGCGTTCCACGGCTCGGTGAGCTCGACCTGCTCTACGCCTCGGCTGCCCGGCCCAGCGGCGGGCCAAACCGGTAGCCGGCGATGAAGAGTGCCGGCGCGCCGGGCCGCGCCTGCTTGACGACTTGACCGCGGGGGTATTAAGGGCCGGTGCCCGTGGCCGCGGTCATCGATGTCGATGGGACCCTCATCGACTCCAACTACCAGCACGTGCTGGCCTGGCAGCGCGCTTTCGCGGCCGCCGGGTTCCACGTGCCCTGCGCCCGCATCCACCGGACGATCGGCATCGGCAGCGATCGCTTCGTCGCGGCCGCTTGTGACGAGGCGGCCGAGCGCGAGCACGGCGACGCCCTGCGCGACGCCCACTCCGAGCAGTACGAGAAGCTCATCGATGAGGCGGGCCCGCTGCCCGACGCCCACGAGCTGCTCGCCGCGTTGCGCGAGCGCGACGTGGCGGTGGTGCTCGCCAGCTCGGCCACGCGCGAGGAGCTCGACCACTACGTCGAGCAGCTGGACGCCGCCGAGCTCATCCAGGCCGCCGTCTCGGCCGGCGACGTCGACACGACCAAGCCGGCGCCCGACGTGATCCAGGCCGCCCTGGGCCAGATCGACGCGGACGAAGCGATCATGATCGGCGACTCCCGCTGGGACTGCGAAGCGGCGGGGCGCGCCGGCGTCCCGCCGGTCGGCGTGCTCACCGGCGGCTGGTCGCGCGGCGAGCTCCGGGAGGCCGGCGCCGTCGAGGTGCTCGAGGACCTGGGGGCGATCTGCTCGCACCTCGGCGAGGTGCTCGGCCACGCTCGTCACCCGCGCCCCGACGCCGCCTAGCCGCGCCGTGTCGCGTCTGCGCCGAGCCGACCCGTCGCGTCCGGGGCTTGCCCGCCGACGCCAGGGGCGTGGGTTCTCCTACCGCGACGAGCTCGGACACTCGGTCCGCGACGCCGAGGTCGTCGAGCGCATCCGGGCGCTGGGCATTCCGCCGGCCTGGCGCGAGGTGTGGATCTGCTCGGACCCCTTCGGCCACCTGCAGGCCACGGGGATCGACGCCGCCGGGCGCAAGCAGTACCGCTACCACGACCGCTGGCGCGAGCGCCGTGATCGCCGGAAGTTCGACGACATGCTCGGCTTCGCCGCCGCCCTGCCTCGCGTCCGCCGGCGGGTCAAGCGCGAGCTGCGGGGCACCGAGCCCACCCGCGAACGGGTGCTGGCCGGTGCCGTCCGGCTCCTGGACCTCGGCTTCTTCCGCATCGGCTCGGATCACTCCGAGCCCGCCCAGGCGCGGGACTCCTTCGGCCTGACCACGATGCTGCGCGAGCATGCCCGCATCGAGCATGGCCAGATCATCTTCGACTACGTAGGCAAGTCGGGCCAGCACCGCGTCCACGCCATCGCCGACGACGACCTGCTCGCGCTGGTGGCCCAGCTCAAGCGCCGCCGGGGGGGCCCGCCCGAGCTGCTGGCCTATCGCGAGGGCCGTCGCTGGTCGGGTGTCGGCGCCGACACGGTCAACCTCCATCTCAAGGCGCTCACCGGGGGAGACTTCTCGGCCAAGGACTTCCGCACCTGGAACGCCACCGTACTCGCCTCCGTGGCCCTCGCCGGCGAGGGAGTCGAGCCGCTGCGGTCGCGCACGGCGACCAAGCGGGCGATCTCCCGGTCGGTGAAGACCGTGGCCGCCTACCTGGGCAACACCCCGGCTGTCGCCCGCTCGTCCTACATCGACCCGCGCGTGTTCGACCGCTACACCTCTGGGTGGACGATCGCTGAGACCATCTCCCGGCTGGGCGGTGACCCCGCGCTCGGAGACGAGCGCGTGCGCCGCCGCATCGAGACCGCCGTGCTCGACATGCTGACCGAGGCCGAGGAGTCGCGGCTGGCCTCCGCCGCGTAGGGGAGCCGGCGCCCCGACGCCGGCCGGGCGCGCTGGTAGCCACCACTTACACATTCGACCAGCGTGCCCTCCCGGCGCGGCATAGACTCCACCGCGCCCGCAGGGCGGCCGGCGCTGGGCGCCAGGACATCCGACCATGGAGGGGGCCGTGGCCCAACCCAGACGACGACGCAGCACGACCCGCTCGGGCTCCCCCGAGCGCACCGGCGCGGATCTGCTGGGCGAGCTCGTCGCCCACCTGCGCGAGAACCGCACGGCACTGCGCGAGGAGTGGGCCCGGCGCATCACCGAGGCTCAGCTGCTCACCGCGATGACCCCGGCCGAGATCTTCTCTGAGGCGACCACCGTCTACGACAACTACGTCGAGGTGCTGGAGACCGGCTCGGTGCAGGCGCTGCAGGACTACGCCCGCAACCTCTCAGAGCGGATCATCCCCCGTGGCGTGGAGACCCACGAGGTGCTGGGCATCGTGTTGCTCCTGCGCGACGTGCTCGCTCGCTCGCTGTTCCTTCGCTACCAGGCGGATGTCGCGCTGCTCAACCGGGTGCTCGACGCCTACGAGCCCGCGGCCAACCGCATCGCCAACACGGTGGGCGTCTCCTTCGTCGAGGAGCGCGAGCGGATCATCCGCCAGCAGCAGGAGGCCATCCGCGAGCTGTCGACGCCAGTGCTGCAGGTGCGCGAGCGGCTGCTGATCCTGCCCATCATCGGCGTGCTGGACTCCCAGCGCGCGCGGCAGGTCACCGAGCAGCTCCTGCGCGGCATCCGCACCAACCGCGCCAAGGTCGTGGTCATCGACGTCACCGGCGTGCCCACCATCGACTCGACGGTCGCCAACCACCTGGTCCAGACGGTGGAGGCCTCCCGGCTGATGGGCGCCAGCGTCATCATCACCGGGCTCTCGGCCGAGATCGCACTGACCCTGGTCACCATCGGCGTCGACCTGTCCAAGATGAACGCGGTCGGCGACCTTCAGGGCGGGATCGAGGAGGCGGAGCGGCTGCTCTCCTACGAGGTCATCAAGGTGGGCGACTCGACCGGTGACGGCCGCTAGCCGTCCCCGCCGCTGCACCTGCGCGCCCCATGGCCGTTCCCATCCTCAAGCAGGGCCCGTTCCTGATCGCCTCGATCCAGGCCGCGTTGTCGGACTCCGACATGCTCGAGCTGCGCGACGACCTGATGGAGCGGGTGGCGCGCTACCGCTCCCGGGGGATCATCGTCGACCTCACGCCGATTGACGTGATGGACTCCTTCGCGTCACGTTCGCTGCGCTCCATCGCCCACATGGCCCGCCTGCGCGGAGCCGACACGGTGATCGTCGGCATTCAGCCCGAGGTCGCCTTCGCCATGGTCCAGCTCGGCCTGAACCTCGAGGACGTCCATACCGCCCTGGACCTCGAGGAGGGCCTGCATCTGCTGGGGCGGCTCCTGCCGGGCGAGACGGCCGGGACACCCAAGCCCGGCCGGCGACGGGAGGAGCCCACCGACCGTGGCCGGTGAGCGGCGGGTGCCGATCGCGTCTGACACGGACGTCGTGACCGCCCGGGCCGAGGGGCGCCGCCTGGCCTCTGAGCTGCCGTTCACCTCGACCGACCTGACGCTGATCGCCACCGCCATCTCGGAGATGGCCCGCAACATCATCGTCTACGCCGGCGAGGGCGAGATCGTCGTCGGGGTTCGCCGCGAGAAGGGCCGCGACGGTCTCTGGGTCCGGGCGGCCGACGAGGGCCCGGGCATCGCCGACGTGTCGCGGGCCCTGACCGACAGCTACTCGACGGGGATGGGGCTGGGCCTGGGCCTGCCGGGGACCCGGCGCATCATGGACGAGTTCGCCATCAGCTCGGCCCCGGGACAGGGAACCGTTGTGGAGATGACGATGTGGGCCGGACCCCGGCGTGGCTGAGCTGGCCAGCGACGGCGGCCGCGACGGACCGATCGAGTGGGCCATCAAGGGACGCGCGCTGCGCGGCGAAGCCGTGTCGGGCGATGCCCGGGTTGCCCTGGCCACCCCGGCCGGGATGCTGCTCGGCGTCATCGATGGCCTCGGCCACGGGCCCGAGGCCGCGGACGCCGCGGCTCAGGCCGTGGAGGTGCTCAGCGCCCACCCCAATGAGCCCGTTGGCGAGCTCGTCGACCGCTGCCATCTGGCCCTGCACGCCACTCGCGGGGTGGCCATGTCGATCGCCGCGCTCGACGTGGACGGCCGCGAGCTGGAATGGGTTGGCGTGGGAAACGTCGAGAGCATCCTGCTGCGCGAGCGCGCCGCTCGCGGCGACGACGGCGCGCTGCTGCTTCGGGGCGGCGTCGTGGGCTACCGGCTCCCGCCGCTTCGACCCGCCCGGGTTCAGCTGCGAGCAGGGGACACGTTGGTCATGGCCTCCGACGGTGTGGACCCCGCCTTCGCCTGGCAGGTCGACCGCTTGACCGCCCCGGCCCCGCTGGCTCGCCGCCTGCTCGAACGCCACGCCCGCGACAGCGACGACGCGCTCGTGCTCGTGGCCCGCTATCACCCCGACCCACGATGACCAGCTCGAGCACCGCCGCCGAATCCGCCGCCTTCGCCGCCAGCTACGAGTGCGCGCTGCTCGCCCACCTGTCCGAGCCCGGCGAGGAGACGCTGAGTGAGGCCTACGAGCTCGGTCGTGGTGCCCTTGGCGCCGGGATGTCGGTGCTCGATGTGGCCGCCGCGCACCATGCGTCACTGCTGGAGGCCCTGCGCCGGGAGCCCGACCGAAGCCGGCTGGCGCGCATGTCCGCCGAGGCTGCCGCCTTCTTCATCGAGAGCCTCTCCTCCTACGAGGTCACCCAGCGAGGGCTGCGCGAGGCCCAGCAGAGCGCCCGCCTGGAGCATGCGCACGCCATGGCGCTCAACGGTCTGGCCGAGGCCGCCGTGGCCCTCAACGCCGTGCGCGAGGTCGACCGGCTGCTTGACCTGGTCTGCGGGATCGCCCGTGAGCTCATCGGCGCCGACTGCGCGTCGATCGAGATCACCCCGGACCGCGGCGCCCCGCTGTCGACGCGCTCCCTGGCCGGGCGCTACGCCGATTGGACGCCGGAGGGCTCGCTGTCGGAGTCCTCCGACATCGTGGTCTCCGCGCTGGCCTCGGGTCGCCCGACTCGTCTCAGCGCCGAGCGGCTGGCCGAGCTGCGGGTCCTGGAGGATGGCCGCCCGGCTCTGAGGGGCTGGCTCGGCGTCCCGCTGCGGGCGCGCGAGGGCGCTCGCCAGCTCGGGCTTCTGGAGGTCGCCGACAAGACCGGTGGCGAGTTCAGCGCCAGCGACGAGACCATCATCGTCCAGCTCGCCCAGATGGCCGCCGTCGCCCTCGAGAACCTGTGGCTCTACGAGCGCGAGCACCAGATCGCCTTCGCGCTGCAGGAGAGCCTGCTGCCGCGGGAGCTGCCGGAGATCGCCGGCCTCGAGCTGGCTGCGCGCTACCGGGCAGCGGGTGCCGGAAACGAGGTGGGTGGCGACTTCTACGACGTCGTCGAAGTGGGACCGGGTCGCTGGCTGCTGATCATCGGAGATGTGTGTGGAAAGGGGGCGCAGGCCGCGGCGATCACCGGCCTGGCGCGCCACACCATCCGCAGCGTGGCGCGGCGCGAGCAGGCCCCCGAGGCGATCCTCACCGCGTTGAACGAGGCGCTGCTCGCTGACGCTCCCGGGACCCAGTTCTGCACGGTGGCCTGCGCGCTGGTGGAGGTCAGCGCGCGCGACAGCGGATCCGGTCCGCGCGTCCGGCTCGCCAACGCCGGGCACCCCCGGCCGCTGCTGCGCCGCGTTGATGGGCGCACCGAGCCGGTGGGACCCAGCGGCACGCTGCTGGGCTTCGTCGAGGATCCACGGCTGGCGGCGGAGGAGCTGGTGCTCGGGCCGGGCGAGGCGCTGATCTTCTACACCGACGGGGTGACCGATGCCCAGGCGCCCGAACGCTCCTGGACGCCCGAGCAGCTCGCCGATGCGATCGCCTTCGCCGGAAGCGCCGAAGCGGAGGCGCTGGTCGACCGCGTGGAGGCGGCGGCTGTGCCCGACGACGTGGTGGCCCGGGACGACATCGCGATCCTCGTGCTGCGGGCGTGGGAGTAAGGCGCGCCGGAGCGGTGTGAGCGGTTCCCCGCGACGGGGTCGGGTATCGCCGAGCCGTTGTCTGAGCGTAAGAGCGATGTAGGAAGGCCGCGGTGGCCAGCGACCGCGGCGGTCGCTGCGTTGACAACGCGCGCAACTGGAGCCCGTCGGAGGGCATCATCGAGGTGACGCTGCACGGCGGGGTCCTGCGCGTGCGCGACCACGGCCCCGGCTTCGACGAGCAGGACCTGCCCCACGTCTTCGACCGCTTCTACCGGGCCGACGCCGCCCGCGGCAAGTCCGGCTCGGGGCTCGGGCTGGCCATCGTTCGTCAGGCTGTCGCCGACCACGGCGGATCGGCCCGGGCGACCAACGCCCCGGGCGGGGGCGCGCTGATCGAGCTGAGCTTCGGGCCGCCGCTGTCCACCGGCGAGGAACCTGTGTCCGCCGAGGACCGGAGTTCCGCAGCTCGTAGGCACATTGAGCGGTCGGGGTCACCGTTTGCCCTGCAAATCGGGGGTTTGATAGCCGCGGGAGCCGGAAAGCTGTAGGCACACGACCACGGCAAGATCGCTTGCG
>JAABUJ010000479.1_pt1 | contig 78894 bp, 103 predicted proteins | sample 5559131 | NCBI WGS metagenome assembly JAABUJ01 (sample SAMN10711875, study PRJNA513366) | rock metagenome | isolation source: Antarctica rocks | place: Antarctica: Victoria Land, Mt New Zealand nord | collected 2016-01-07 | reverse complement strand
TGCCGGCGCGCCCGCGTGCGCCGGCGGGTCGGCGGGCGCGCGCTCCTGCACACCCGCGGCGGCGGCGGCGGCGTGCGGCGCAGGCTTGACCGGCGGCGCAAAGACGATGGGCGGGCGCTTGCGCCGCGCCGGCGCGCCGCCGTCGGCCGCGCCGCCCGCGTCCCTTTGCGGTGCTGGCGCGGCCGCCGGCGCCGACGCCGCGTGGCCGGGCCGCTGGCTCGCGGGTGCGGGCGCCGCTCGGCCAGGTACGCGGCTGCCGGGCGCCGCCGGCGCCGCCGCTGGTGCGCCGCCCTGCTGCGCCTCGGCGCTGCCGGGCGCCGCCGGCGCCGCCGCTGGTGCGCCGCCCTGCTGCGCCTCGGCGCTGCCGGGCGCCGCCGGCGCCGCCGCCGGCGCGCTGGCCTGCTGCGCCTCAGCGCCGCCGGCCTCGCCAGGCGCAGCCGTTCGCGCGCCGTCCCGCTGCGCTTGCACGCCGCCGGCCTCGCCAGGCGCGCCCGTGGCCACCTCCCGCTGCTGCGCCTTCTCGGCGCGGATCGCCTCCAGCGAGCGCACGTGGAACGCGGGCGCCGCTCGGCGTGCGGCTCCTTGAGCGGCCGTGCGCTCTCCGGCCGCGACGGGCGCCGTGTCAGGCTCGCTCACCGGCGGCGGCGCCGCAGGCCGCGCCGCATCGCCCCCCTGCGCTGTGGCCGCCTGCCCGCCCGCGCCGCGCGCCACCGCGCCGCCCGCCTGCTCGGCGGGGGGCTCGGGCTCGCCGGGCCCCGCGTCGGGCGCCGGGCCTGGCGCAGGGCCCGGCGGCGCGGCGGCAGGATCGTGCGCGCGCGGCGCGCCGGCCCTGGTCAGGCGCCCGCGGAGGCGCGACAGCACTGCGTCTGCCGCCGCGTCGCCGGGCCCGCCCCAGGGCTTGGGCTGCGCGCCGGCGCGCGCGGGCGCGCCGCCGGCGCCGGGCGGGTCGTCGCTCGCTGCGCCGCCGCCGCCCGCGCGCTCTGGCGCAGCGCGGCCCTCCGCGGCCTGCCCCGCCTGCTCCGAGGCGGCTTCACCCCCCGCACTGGCGACGCCAGGCGCGCCCGCTGGCGCGGCGGCAGGCCGCACGATGACCGACCGCAGGCGCTTGGCGGGGCGCGGCGCGGCCGGCGCGCCGTGGTCAGCGCCGGGCGGGCCTGCTTCAGGCCCCCGCTCGGCCGGGCCAAGCCCGGGCTCCTGCCCCTGGTGGGCACCTCCAGCGCGACGGCCCGGCGCTGGTGCGCCCTGCTGCCCCTCAGACCCCAAACCAGGCCCCAGCCGCGCAAGCAGCCGAGACCCCACCCCTTCCTCAAACGCTTCCGCAGGGCGGCCCGCGCGGCCCGCCGGCGCCGCCACCGCATCGCCGCCGCGCCCGTCGCCAGACCCTGGCTCCGACCCTGATCCTGCCCCCAGCCGCACGTGCGGCGGCAGCGACTCGGCCAGCGCGCGCGCGGCGGCCAGGTGCGGCGGCAGCTCGTCGGACTGCCCGCTGGGCTCCGCGTCAGCGGCGCCCGGCTCCGCCTGCCGGCCAGAGCGCTCGGCCGGCCTGCTCGGCGCCGGCTGCTCTGGCTCGGCAGACGGCGCTCCTCCCGCTGCCGCGGCCGGCGCGCCCTTCGAGCCTGCCAGCCGCACCAGGCATCCTTCAGCTTCGCTGGTGATGTGCTGCTGTCCATCCCCAGGTGTCGAGCACCGGCGGGCATGGCCAAGGACTGGCTAGGCCCGCCACAATGCAGAGCGGTTTATGCATGCAGAGTGGGTGCGGCCACAGCGAGACCAGGAGCTCGCAGCAAGTGCTCTCTGCCAGAGATGAAACCAGCGTCAGGCATCCTTGGCGGGATTGAGGCTGGTGCGCAGCTCACCCAGGTGGCGCAGCACCGCGCGGAGGGCCGGCAGGCGGAGGTCATCGGGCGCCGGCCCGGGCGCCGGGCGCGACGCCTGCGCCGGCCGCTCCGGGCTGCTGCTCCGGCTCCGCGACGTGCTCGCGCTGCCTCCCCGAGGGATGCTCGCGCTGTCGCTGCGCGTCCGCCTCCCGCGCGGCCTGGCCTGCGCCGGGACGCGCTCTGCGCGGCTGTACGGGCTGCGGCAGCGGCTGCGGCTGCGGCTGCGGCTGAGCGAGGACAGCGAGCCGGAGCGGCTGCGCCTGCGGCCCCGCTCAGTGGGCCGGCGCTCCGCCGGCGACGCGCGGCCCCTCTCGCCAAAATAGTCCCCGGCCGCGGCCCTGCGCGGGGCAGGCTCGCGCGCGCGTCCGCCGCTGGGCAGCGGCGGCGGCGGCGGCAGCGGCCGATCAGCCCATTGGTCCCTGTCAGCGCCGCGCGCCGGCAGCGGCGGCGGCGGCGGCAGCGGCGGCGGCGGCGGCAGCGGCACAGCGCCGCGCGGCGCGGCCGGCGGGTCGCTGTCTGATGATGGCGAGCGCCTGCTGCGCTTCCTGCGGCCTCCGTGCTTCGCTTTTTTGGCGCTGCTGGCTGCCTTGGTGCGCTTTTCTTTCTTGCTCTTCCTGTCCTTCCTGTCCTGCTTTTCCTTCTTGCTCTTCGATCCCATCGCGGCCTCGGCCTGCGCCGGCTTGACAGGTGCTATGCGCGGTACTACTGCATCGGCTGGTGCTCTGGATCAGGCTCCATGCGCACCGCCAGCGCCTTCCATTCCGAGGAGAGACCCTAGGGTTTTAGCACCGTTCAAATTTATGGAAAGCGCTTTTGGAAAGCGGTGCTGGACACATGTGAGGTGGGCAGTGTTGCGTGCGTCCAACGCAGTGGAGCGCGCCATGTAGGCGCAGCAGACCCCCGCTGGAAGGTGTTTGCACGCAGCAACCCTGCCCTCGCCCGCGGCCCAGGATGGGTGACGAGCCTTCTCCACGTACGCCCTACCTTGCACCGCAACCTGGGAGCCTGCAAGTGCCCAGCGTGCTGCCCTGCAGTGCATGTAAAGCATGCATCAGGTCCGCGCCCTGAGCGCTGGCTGCTGCAGGTGCGCGGCAAGTCCTGTGCCACGTCAACGTCAGCGTGGGCGGGGCGCGCTCGCCGGGCAAGGCTGCGGCGGCCGCGGCTGCGGCAGCCGCGGCTGCCGCCGCGCAGCACATCGCGGGCCAGGAGAACCAGCCAGCCGTCTCGCCGCCCCCGCCTGCGCGCCAGCGGCCGCGCCCCGCCGCAGCGCCCGACTGCGTCGTCGGCGCCGTGCCCGCGCCGGCGCGGAGCCCCGCCGGCGCGCCGGCGCCGCGCGCGTGCCTGAGCCCGCCGGGGCCCCTGCGCAGCGTGGCGCACGGCGCCAAGAGCGCGTCCCTGCTGGCCGCCACGCCGCCGCTGCGCAGCTCGGTCACGCTGGTCGGCCTGACGCCCGCCTCCGCGCCCGCCGGGAAGGCGGCCCCCCGCGCCCCGCGCTCGCCGGCGGCGCCGCCGGCCACCGAAGCGGGGCCGCGGCTCCCCGTCGGCGGCAACGGCGCGGCGCCGCGGCGGTCCTTTGTGGCGCGCAGCTTCTGGCGCTCGGTGGCGGAGTCGAACGGGGGCCGGCGCGGCGCGCCGAGCGGAGAGGCGGGCAGCGTTGAAGCTGGCGAGGGCGGGGCTGCCAATGGAGCGCGAGGCGCGCCCGAGAGGGCGCAGAGCGCCGCGCTGAGCGAGACGGGCAGCGAGGAGGCCTCGGCGAGCACGCCGCCAGAGGGCGCGGGTGCCTCGCCACCCCCGGCGCATGCGCCGTGCCTGGCTGGCCGGCGCAGCCCCGCCGTGTGGCCGCCGCCGCCGCGACGGGTGCGACTGCCTCTGTCTTCTGAGTGCACTGATCCGAAGCATCCTGTCCGCTTTGCTTGTTAGTTCCTGCTCATATGTCAGGACGCCGGCATATATTCCTGACGTATTTTTTCTTGAAGCGCCAGCACCAGGCCCAGCGGTCCCGCCACTTTGCCCGGCACACCGGCTCAGGAACACCTGTGGCATGCCGCAGGCGGCAGGGTCGCCGGCGCGCCTGCCTGCCAGCGTCCGGGGGGCGTCGGTGCGGCGGCTGCCCGACCCGTCCGCACCGCGCGCTGTCCCGGCAGTCGAGGCCGCCCTCGCTAGGCTCCACGGCTGCGCTGCGCGGTGGCAGGTCGCCGCGCCGCCGCCGGGTGCCTGCGCCGCCGCAGCATCCGCCGATGCGGCCGCGGCGGCCGCCGCGGCTGCCGCGGGCTCGGCGGCCGTGGCGAGCAGGGCCGCGACCGCCGCGCAGCCCGACAGCCTGGACCTAAGCCCCAGCGGCAGGATGCGGCCGGCGCCCGAGCGGCCGCGCCGTTCGCCAGCCGCGCGCGCCGCCCTGCCGCGGCCGGTCTTTTACGCGACGCCGCCGCGGCGCGGCGCGGCGGCCGCGGCCGCGCCTTATACCTCACCCAGCGACTCTGACCCGTCCAGCGATGCCAGCTCGGGCACTGCGGCGCCCGGCAGCCGCCCCGCGCCGGCTCCCTGTTATGCTCCGCGCACGGCGGGCGCCGCGGCGGCGGGGACGCCGGAGGCCGCCGGCTCTGCGTGCGCGGGCGCCGGCTTGGGGCCGGGGCCAGCCAGCGGCGGCGCCGGGCTCGAGTGGGCGCCGGAGGCCGGCCCGGCGCTGGAGCTGCTGGCCGACGCGGCGGCCGCCGACGCGGCCGCGGCCGCTGGCGCGCGCAGCGCCGAGGCGCTGCAGGTGCGCCGCCCTAACATGGCGCCCACTGGGCGTGACAGGCAGCGTGAGCCGCGCCGCCACATCGCAGGATAGGTTGAGGTTTAGCCCTACCCTACCCTAATTCTACCGTAGTGCCAAGGCGCTGCAGGTGCGTCGCTGTTACAGGGCATTGACTGGGCGTGACAGGCAGTGTGAGCCGCGCTGCGAATGGCACAGCCAAGCATGCTCGCCAGACATGCGTGCTCGGCAGGCACCTCGAGCGAGGTTGACGTGCCTCTGTGCGTGCAACCTCAGGGGCAGGCCTGAGCTGCCCCCGGCCAAGCAGCGCCCTCCCGCTAAGGCATATCAGCGACCTCGACCGTTCTTGCCGAGAAGCATCCAAGGCCAGCGTCGCTGCGCCATGGCATGCAAGCGCAGTGGCGACGACAACAATATCTAGGTCTGTGCCGAAGCGCGCTGTGGCCCCAGGTGCGCGCGGCGCTGCGGGCAGCGGCGCGCGACGCGGCGCGCGCGGCCGCCGCCGCGCCCGCGGGCCGCTCAGGCCGCAGCGGCGCGCCAGCGCTGCTGCGGAGCTGCCTGGCGGCGCACGGCGGCGCGCTGCTGCGGCTGGCGCGCGCGGCGGCGGCCAATGCGGAGCTGGGCACGCAGCTGGAGCAGGCGCGCCGGCATCGTGCTCGCAAGCCTGCGCGCCAGCAGGCGCCTGGCGCCGTGATGCGTTGCGGCCCGGTCGCATGGTCCTGCAGTCCACACGCCCGTGTCTGCGGCGTGGTGGCCGTCCGCGGTGGCGCAAAGCGGCGCAAATGGAGGCGCCACTGGCCTCCGCATGCAAGCCCTGCCAGGGGATTGCATATGTAGCAGAGTGCCGTGGGGGCGCGCAGGCGCGCGCGCGCGCGCTGGACCTGGCGGCTGCGGCCGCGCGCGCGCAGGCGGCCGCGCGAGAGACTCGCGCGCACGCGCGCCGGCAGGCGGCCGCCTTCGAGGCGCATCGCGCGCAGCTGGCGGCAGAGGCGGCGTCGCTGGCGCAGCGGTGCGGGCCGCAGGAGTAAGCACCTGGACAGAGTGATTGCACTCCACACACACGAGGCTGGAACATACTTTATGAATTCCGCGGCTCTACGAGCTTTAACTCGCCATGCGCTTTAGTAGGCTGTATCTACGCCACGCAGTGCTGGCCGCTTGGGCCACATGCGAGGCATTTCTAAGTGTCCCGACGAGCCGTGTAGATGCACATTCACAGGACCATCACGGCAGCCCGTTGAGCTTGATTTAGAGCAAGGTGGTCTGCGGCGCATGCAGGGAGCAGGAGGCGGCCGAGGCGGCCGAGCGCCGGCACGCTGAGGCCGCGGCGGCCGCAGCCGCGCGCGCCGACGCCGCGAGCGCACAGGTGCCCCCGCCCCAACTTGACACGCCCGCCCGACTTGGCCGCAGAGAGAATCACAGACAAGGTAAGAAACGACGCGCCTGCTTCTGTCTGCATGGGCAGCTGAGCGGAGGCTGAGGTGGCACACAGTCGAGTGTCCCAAGCCTGGCACACAGGGTGCGCCCCCGGCAGGCGGCGCTGCGGGAGGTGCTGGCGGCGCGACGCAGCGCGCGCGAGGCGCTCGATGAGCTGGCCGCGCAGAACGCGCGCCTGGTGCGCGCCCGCCCTCGTTAGCCCCTGGGCGGGCTGCTGCAGGCCCCTGTAGGACGGCATGAACCTCGTTTCCAGGCACAGATGCATTATGAGCAAACCTGGGGACCGCGGCGCGACAAGCTTGTGCACATGCGCTGGCCGAGTCAGCAAGGCAGCAGCCGCGCATGAGCACCCGGAGAGCATTGCCCTAGGTAGGTGAGGGCTAGGCTCGTACCCTAGCCTACCACACCCACGAGCGCGGCGCGACGGCGGCGCCCGGGCGGCGCGCGCAGGTGGGCGCCTACTGCGCCAAAAAGGCGGAGCTGCGGCGGCTGCAGGCGGCGTCCGCGCGCGAGGTGGGCACAGGCGCCTGCTTGCCGGGTTATAGGCAGGTCAGGGCATACAACTTTTCATGTGGGCGGCGTCCTTGTACAGATGGATCGCCATGCGTCAGGCGCCTCAGGCCAGGCGCCTCACACTGCAACGCATTCTGTTACGACCGCGTCATGACGTCATCTATGACATGGCCCGCGCTGCTGACGTTGTTCTACCACGCTGCATAGCCCGCGACACATTACGCGCGTGCTCTGCTAGTTTGCTGTCGTTAGAAGGGGCGGCGCGGGTCAGAAGCAGTGCAAAGCCCATCACCGCACTTACGATGCCGTGCTGCAGGCGCCGAGCCCGGAGCTCGCGGACGAGGCGCGCACGGCCGAGGCGGGCGCGTGGCTGGCCGAGCGCGAGCGGCTGCGCGCGGAGCGCGCGGGCCTGCGCGGCGAGTGCCGCGCGCTGGCCGGGCGCCTGGCGCGCCTGCAGCAGGCGCGCCGCAGGGGCACCCGCACCCGCTGTTACCGCGCCGCCTGAAGCGGGCTTGTGCGGCCGGGGCAGGTTGCAGCTGCAGCTAGCGGCCTGCCGGCCCGCCCGACCGGCAGGCAATCGGCAGGCGAGCGGAGCTGGGCTTTAAGTCGGCGCGCGCGGCCGCTGGAAAGCTTCACTGCACAAGCGTGCTTTGTCCCAAGTGCGGCGGGGTGCATCACAGGGCTTCCGCTCACGCTGCCCCTGCTCACCGTTCCGCCCATGCGTCGCGCAGGGCGGCGATGGCGATAACGGCTGCCCGTCCCCCATGCACACGCCGGACGCCGCGTCGCGCGGCCGCACAGCCCTCGCGGCGCCCGCCGGCGGCGCTGCAGCGCGCGGCGGCGGGGGGGACGCCGGCAGCGACAGCGGGCGTAGCACGGACTGCGGCGCCAGCGCCGGCCGGCCGGGGCACGGCGACGTGCGCGGCGGTGGGCAGGGCGGCGGCGGGGGCAGCGGGTCCGGCGGCGGGACGGACAGCGGCAGCGGCGGCGAGCTGCCGGCGGCCGCGGCCGCGCGGGTACGCGAGCTGGAGGCCGCGCTGCAGCGGCTGACGCAGGTGCGTGCGCCGGGCGGTGCCCGCCATGCGCGCCGCCTCCCGCCTGCTTATGCACGGGCGTCTTGCCCGGCATGCGCGCCGCGCATGTGGTACTTACATACAGTCACAGAGCGTAGCGCATCACCGGGTGTATCAGAGTGCGGTGGATCACTAGGCGTCTGAGCTCATGTGATTTGTCGTATGCACTTTGCGTACAGCCCGCAGCCCCTAGCTTAACGTAGCGACCCGCATTGCGCCGCCGAGCGCGCGGCGCCCGCGCAGGAGAACGGCGCGCTGCGTCAGCAGGCGGAGGCCGCGGACGACGCGGCGGCGGCGGCGCGTGCGCTGCACGCCGCGCAGGCGCGCAAGCAGGCCGGCAACGCAGCGTTTCAGGCGCGCGCGCGGGCCAGGGTCAGGGCGCCTGCCGCGTCTGCATGCAGCGGTGCATGCGGGGGGTGGGAGCGCGTGCTCCGGCTGTCGCACAGCTGCGCAAACATGAGTGAGCGCGCATGTGCGCGCGCTCCCGCATGCGCTGGGTCAGCATGCTGAGCACCAGGCACTGCGCTCGACGGCGTGCAGGCCCTGCCGCTGCCAAACGGCCCTTGCTGAGCGTCCTGATGGGCACGGCTGCCGGCCCGCCGCTCCTTCTCAAAGCGGGTCCGGCAGCGCCTGCCGCAGTGTGCGAGCGCAGCGGCAGCGGGCTGGCAGCCGGTGGGTATTACATGATAGGGGTACGTTAGGGTTGGCACACATTAGGCATTGCCTGGCTGTCCCCCATCCGCATGCCATGGTAACCAGCCCTCCTCGCTGGGCGCAGGCCGGGCGCTTTGCTGAGGCGGCCGCGGCATACACTGAGGGCCTCGCGGCGGCGGCCGGCGACGCCGGCACCGCGGCCGCGCTGCACTGCAACCGCGCGGCGTGCGCGGCCGTGCTGGGCCGGCCGGCCGAGGCGGTGGCGGACGCGTGCGCCGCTCTCGCGCTGGAGCCCGGCTACCTGCGCGCGCGGCAGCGCCGCGCCGAGGGCCTGGCCGCGCTGGGCGAGCATGCGGCCGCCGCGCAGGTGTGCTTGTAGGGTTAGGGTTGGCGTTACACTCTTCTATCAGGCCTGGGGGGCGAGTCGGGTACCAGCCATGGATGCGGCGGACAGCATGAGGCAGATCGGCCGGCCAGCGGAGCTGATGACCGCACCAAAATCATCGCGCCGGGCGCGCGCAAGCCCTGCGCGATAATCAGCGTGCGCACATAACACAGGCCGGCGGGCACAGCTCCAGCCGCTCCGCCTCGGCTGGATCGTCCTGCAGCCTCACATTCACGCACCAGGAAGTAAGCGTGGATGCTTAATTGGCTCATGCTAGCGCCTCTTGGCATGCGCCTCTTTGCATCTGCTAGACGTGCGTAGAGTCATGTCAGTTACCTCAGCGCACGCTGGGCAGAGCAGCACGAGCGCTGCGCCTGCACTGCAACGTGTACGCGCCCATGTTTCCCCAAAGCGCACCGGCCCTTCTCTCTGGCGATCATCGCTGCATGGCGATGATGCAGAGTATAGGTCTGATCGGGCCCCGCGCGTGCGCACAGGACTGGGCGGAGCTGGCGCAGCGCAGCGTGGGCGGCGCGGCAGCGCGCGGCGCGGACGCGCAGCGCGCGGCGCGCCTGGCGGCCGAGCCGGACCACTACGCCGCGCTGGGCCTGCCTGCGTGCGCGCCCGCGGCTGACGTGCGCGCCGCCTTTCGGTGCGCGGCGCAGGGGTAGGGTAGGGGAGCCCCCAACCCTAATCTGCCCGCATGTGCGCCCGCGGCCGATGTGCGTGCTGCATTCCGGTGCCCGGCGCGAGGGGAGGGTAGGGTTAGCACTCCCAATCCTAACCTTCCTACGTGCGCGCCTGCGGCCGACGTGCGCGCCGCTTTCCGGTACGCGGCGCGGCGGCCGGCCCGCGAGTCGGGCCCCCTCCCCCCGTCGCCCCTCTGATGCTGCACAGGGTCTGGCTGCCAGCCTGGCCTGCGCCGTAAGCTATCGCCGGGGCGTGGCGTCCTGCGTGCGCGCATGCGCCGGCACAGCGGGGCGCCCTTTGCCTGCCTGGCGGGCGCCGGCTGCGCGCCCAGGGGATATCGTCTGCCGCCTGCGTGCAGGGCGCTGGCGCTGCGGCTCCACCCGGACAAGGCTAGGTAGGTTTAGGGTATGTCTACATACCTACATATACCCTCCCCTACCCTCGCATCTGCCGTCTGCGTGCAGGGCGCTGGCGCTGCGGCTCCACCCGGACAAGGCGGCGGTGAGCGGCCCGGGCGCGGCGGCCGCCAGCGCGCTGCTCTTCCGCGCGGTCTCCCGCGCGCACGCGTGCCTGTCCGACCCCGCCCAGCGCCGCATGTGCGCGCCGCTCGCAGCCGTTGCGCGGCGGTGACGCACCGCTGCCCTGCCTCAGCACCCTTGGCACCCTGCACACACTCCGCACGTTGGAGGCCCGCTGCACGGCGCTGTGCAGACAGAGCCATGTTCACTCATGGTTGCCTGCCACAGCCAGCCTGCAGCAGCCAGCCGGCCTGGCTCTGGCCCAGCCGCGCGCTGCTCTTGCTGCCAACCCCTTCGGACCAGCAGCGGGGCCGGTTGCTCGGCTGCCTCCTAGCCTCCCTGCAAAAGGCGAACGCTGGGCGCCCACACAGCTGGCCTGCTCTGCACAGCGCATGCGCTGCGCTGATGCTGCGGCGCGCGCAGGTACGACCTGGCCAGCCTGCGGCGGCGCGTGCGGCCAGCGTCAGCGCAGGCCGCCGTGTACCCCTTCTGAGTCAGCAGTTCTGACGCTGTCCCTATGGAGGCAAAGCTTTGACATGGCATGCACAGGCAGTAATGCAGCTTTTAAACTCATAGGTACCTGTCCCAGCCATGAAGCTGGGCCAGTGCTTCGTTGCTGTGACTTGGAGGAAGTTTGGCAGTGCGCGCTCGGCCTTGCCGCACTGGCCTTCGGTCCTTGCAAAGGCATGCTGACTTGGCTGCTGTGCTTGCATGCGCTATTGCAGCCAAGTCCAATGAAAAAGGGGGTATTTGAAGCTGGATTTGCCCTGAAACCTGTGGCTGTAACCATGGCCAGTACTGCGCACTGCTAGCGTTTGGATTGCGAAGGGCAAGCGTTTTATAGGCACCTTGCGCTGCTTATATCACACAGCTGCTTCTTGCACATGCTTGGCTGCACTTGCCAAGTGTCTGATCTGCGAAGGAGGCACCGCGAAGGCGCTGTAAGACTGTGAGCCTTCACCTTGGTTCATTATGATATGAACTGATCAAGACCAATATAAGATGTTTGGGGTAGGGCAACCAAGCCCCGGAAAGCAAAGCGGCCGCCTTCGCGTTGGGTGTTCCGCACCAACCTCCCAAAGTGTTCCAGCAAGCAGGGGCTCAGGCAAGCGTGGCAAAATGATCAACGATGAGAATGAGATGGTGGACCTGTACATCCCGCGCAAGTGGTGCGTGCTGCCAGCGACCGAGCCCAGCTTGCTCTGGCCTGCGCGTACACTTGGCTCCAAGCGACGTGCTGGTGGGAGCACAACAGGGATTGCCAGGAGAACAGAGATGGCGCTGCGCTTGGCTCCTTGCACCACAGCTTGGCTGGCGCTGCTCATTAGCTGTGTTCGGTATGAGCTGAACGGGTGAAGGGGCTTTTACAGTGCGGAGGAGCGTGTCACCTTCAAAGCGGGGCCTTGCAAGGCACCGTGTAAACTATTTCACTGTTAACACACACGCGCTGGGCTGATGCAAAGCTCGGTCTGCTGCGCGCAGCGCGTGGACCAACAAGCTGATCACCGCCAAGGACCATGCGAGCGTACAGATCAACGTGGGCCACCTGGACGCCAACGGCGTGTACACCAACAGCTTCAGCACCTTTGCGCTGGCTGGCAGCGTGCGCGCTATGGTGCGCCTGGCTCCCGCCGGCGAAAGCAGCGGTGCGGCTTGTTGGTCCTTGTCCGGGCCGGCAGTGAGCGTTCGGCAGCTTGTTCAGTGTGTTGGCAAATGCTGAAGAGGCAGCTGTGGTGCCGGGTAGGCTGCCGGGTGCACCTGAACGAGACTAGTGACTCTGTCTGGCTGCGAGGATGCCCGTGCTGACGGCATGGCGCTGCGCGGCGCAGGGCCTGGCTGACTCGGCGATCGACACGCTGTGGAAGAAGAAGCAGGAGGAGCCGGCCAAGGCAGCATGAGCGGCGTGCGCGAGCTGCACCTTTGCGCCAGGCAGCGCCTGTGCTAGTGCTGCCGGGCTGCTGCGGGCGCATCGGCTGCTGCTGCATATCTGGTGCTTGCGTAGTCCGTTTCACCTTGGACCTCCCACTGTAAGCAAGTGCTCCATCGAGATCTAGCAGCGGCGTGCACGCCATCTGACAAATGACCATATGCAGCCTTACATCCACGTCTGGTGCCTGGCTCATGCAGCTGTACGTGCGCTGGCTCAGAAATGCCTGACTGCACACTCTGGTTGATGTCAGTAGTACTTGAGTGCTTTCACCCATGAGCTTGTCTATGCTCTTCCAACCCAGCAACCGCCCAGCAACCGCTTACTGTGTAGACCCACCTCAGAACTGGCAACATGGGGCACAAGACCTCAAGGCTATTCAATCTCCAGCACCAGCAACGGACGAGTACGGCCACTGATGCAGTCATAGCAAAGGCACGTTGCCAAGGAAGCACAGAAGAGCAGCTGTGAACACAGCATCAATGACACACCCCTACTACACACAGGAATTCGAGCCTGCAACATGTCCCACACGGAGCAACACATGATCAATGGGTGCCTGAGCCGCGCGGCTGCTGGTCATGGGCGCGCCTGCCTAACCTCAGTCCACTTCACATGAGACCAGTGCAACGCCGTGTCGAGGCGGTCAGCCGGCCGCTGCAACTTCAGCAGCGGCGGGCGCGCCCTGGCACCCCGAGCCGGCGCCGGCGGTGCAGCCAAAGCAGTGGTTGTCGCACACGACCGGCGCGCCGGTCAGCTCGGCCAGCGCCTCGATGTCGAACACCGTGAGCGGGCCCGGCGCGCGGCCAGGCAGCCTGCGAACGCCGCCCCCTTGCATGGATACCGTTTTCAGGAAATGTGTTAACATTGTAGCGTGCAGAGTGTGTCACGGTCATGTCTGTGCAGAGATCTGTCCTGGTGCTCACTTCACCCTGTTTCTGCGGTTATGCGAGGAACAACCTCCCCCCATTTTCAGTATCGGCGCATCATGCATGCGGGCAATCCACACTGGCCTACATATCTTCACGCTCCTAGCCGATGTGTACTGCAGTCCGCTGTGATACTGTGCCAGGCACCAGGCCGCACAGCAGGCCAAGCGCCAGCTGCTGCTTCGTGCATGCTCCCACAGCAGAGTGTGGCTGCATAGGGCGGAATAGCGTAAGGGCCGCACCGCAGCCCGAGCGCCAGCTGCTGGTTGAAATCGCAGTCGAACAGGCGGCCGTCCCATCCGACGCTGACGGTGTCGCGGCACATCACGCCCTCCGCGGCACCCACGTTGAAGCTGCTCACCAGCAGCTGCGCGCGCGCTTCTTCGGTCAACTCCCTTTGCGATTCGGCACAAGGCGCAACGGCGATGACCGAAGCTGCCCACCAGCAGCGGTGCGCGCGGCGCGGCCGAGCGCCCCCCGAGCGCAGGCAGGGAGGGGCCCCGCTTCAGCTCTGAGCTTGCATGCACCCGGCAGGCTCGACCAGCCGCTGCACTCTGCCCAGCGCCACCGCGCCAGCTCACGGCGCTTTCACATGGGCGCCTGGAACCGCGGCAAGCAGGGTAGGCCCACGCCAAATCGCGCTTCCATGTCAAAGCAGTTCCAAAGCAAGGCGAGGGAGGTGTGGCGTTCGCGCGCAGGGCGGCGCGCGCCTGCATGTACTCATGCAGCTGGCCGCGGCGCTGCAGGAAGTCCACATAGCGCTTGATCGGCATGTTGTTCAGGCACAGCAGGCCGCTGAACTCGATGCCGAACGCCTCGCGCAGCTCCACGCGGTACGCCGCCTGCGCCGGCGGCGCCGCGCGCGCTCACAGGCAGCGCGCGGCGCGAGCCCCGGCCGCTCCGCCTTCGCCCAGCGCCAGCCCTGTCAGGACCGGCTCCAGGGCCCGTTCGCCGCGCCGGCCGCCCGCCCCGCGCGCCAGTGCGCGCGCCTGCAGCGCTCTGGGAGCACGACTGGGATGGCGCTGCACGCGGATGTAGGGCATAGGGTTTAGAGCCGCCCTCGCGCAGCGCCCGGCCCGCGCAGCGGCCGCGCACCTCTAGCTGCGCCTGGTCGGGCGCCAGGAAGGGCCCGCTGGGGTTGTACACCAGGTCCAGCGCCAGGTCGCCGCCCGGCGCGCCGTACCCGGCCGCGTTCAGTGCGCGCAGCCCGGCGATGCTGCGCCCGAACACGCCCGAGCCGCGCTGCGCGTCTACGTTGCCGGCCGTGTAGCAGGGCAGGCTGGCCACGACGCGCACCTGCGCGCTGCGGCGCGTGTCAGGCCCCAGCCAAACCCTATTACTTAAACCCAACTCCAGCAGTGCCTGCCTGCACAGCGGGGCCAGCGCCCCCTGCGCGCGGGCGGCGCGACGCAACAAACGTGCACGTCGGTTGCCAGAGGTCGTGCACACGCCGAGAACCTCTTTGCCAGCTCCAGGCAAGCGGCTCGCCCAGGCTGCCGGCTCGAGCTTGCTCTGGTCACAGGGCCAGCACAAAGTCAGGTATAGATTAGGATTCAGGGGCTGCAGGCGCGCCGGAGCCCGCTCGGCATGCCGGGCGCCGGGCAAGGGGCCGCACGGGCGGGGCCGCGCGCCTGGTGCGCCGCCAGGAAGGCGGGCAGGTCCTCCTGGCCGGGCTCCTGCAGCACGGTCAGGTTGCAGCGGTCGATGACCTCCAGGCCCAGCGCGCGCGCCTCGCGCACCAGGAACCTGCGCGCGCGCCCGGCGATTCTCCCGGTTTCCAAAACTTCCCGGTCTTTTTACGCGGGGCAGGGCCGCACGCGGTAGTGGACATGCAACGAGCCGGATGTGCGGCGCGGCCGCGGTGCGTCCACACCAGACTGAGCAGGCGCTCACAGGGAGCACATGCGCGCGCATCCCTGCCGCCAGGGCTCCTCCTCCGCACCCGCGCCCAGCGCATGCGCATCCCCCCGCGACTCTGCATGTGCTCACACCCCTGCCACGAGGCCGCCGACGCTCCACAGAGAGAGCTGCTGGCAAGAGCCTGTGAGGCGGCGAGCGGCGGCGCACCGGAACTGCGGGTTGAGCTCGGGCGCGCCGCCCGTCAGGTCCACCGTGCGCACGGCGCCGCGGTCCCTGCGCCCGCCCGGCGGCGGTCGCCAGAGACCCTGACCCTGTCACCGGCCGTGCGGCGCCCTGGGCGAGCGCAGGGCCCCTACGGATATGCACCAGGCAGCACAGGCAGCAAGGGCGGCAAGGGCGGGCCGCGGGGGCGCCCCGCAAGCGCGGGCGGGCGCCGGCGCGCGCCTGGCCAGCAGCGCGATGCAGCGCGCGGCCGTCGCGGCGTCCATGGCCTCGATGCGCCGCGGCGAGCTCTCCACGTGGCAGTGCGAGCAGGCCTGGTTGCAGTACAGCCCGATGTTGAGCTGCAGCGTGGTCGCCTCGCGCCGCCGCAGCGGCGTCACGCCGCGCTCCTGCGCAACGGGCGGGCGGGTGCTTGACAGGTGTGTCCAAAATCTGAGCGAGCACGCTTCCGGCCAGTTGCCGCACGGCCTCCTTTGCCAGGCGCGCAGCTACTTTGCTTGCAGCCAGCCTGCTGTGTGAAGCAGAGGCTCAGGCAGGCTAGGACCGTGGGGAGGATGCAGGTCGGCAGACGGCCACTTTCAAGCGGTCTCCGTCGTGCAGCTTGCACTGGTGCGGGGAGAGCACGGGATGCAGACAGGCGCGGCAGCGGCGAACCCGCGCGACGGCCAGGAACGGCGGCACGCCCAGCGCGTCCAGCGAGCGCTGGCGCGCGCGCCGCTCCTCGCGCGTGAGGACGGCCTGGCCCTCGGTCGCCAGGCGCGCGGCCAGCGCGGCGCCCTCCGCGTCGCCCGCCATCTCCTCCAGCGTCTGCGGGATGAGCGACGTGCGCGGCTCGGCCGCCGCGCGCGCCAGCGCTGGCCGCCTGCGCGAGCAAGCGCTCCGCGCTTTGCTCGCCGCAGCTTTTGCAGGCAAGTGACTGCTGCCTGAGTCGCTTGCTTGTACGCCAGCGCAGTTGGCCTACGCTTGCCTTGCACGCAGAGTCTGCTTGTTGTAAACGTTGTCAACGTGCATATAAACGTTGTCAACGTGCAAGGGCAGGACCCTCCTCGACTTATAATGCAAAGTCGCGCCTGCGCGGCGACAGTCTGTGCACGCAGAGGTGCGTGTGGTGGGGCTCCGGTTGACGCGCGGGCAGGTGTTTGGCAAGACAGTCGAACGCTGCGAGTGCCATGATGTATGGTGTAATAGGCTGGCAAAGAGCACTGTGGTGCTGTTTGGTGCAGCGCCGTGCCAGTGGCAGCTGCAGCGAACAGGTGCGCTTGCACAAGTGCTCCTTGAGTGTGTTTGCGAGCTGGTACACAGCACGCAGGTAGCGCATATCTGACCTATAGGTCTCTCTAGGCAGCGGCGCCAGGCACAGGTGTTACACACGTCCGATGCAGAAATGCATGTAGGCGCCCCAATTTCGTGCTGTCATTCCAAGAAGCATGCACATTCACAACAATGGTTGTTCACATCACCGAGCCATGCCGCCGACTCAGAAGGGCAGGCCCCAACTGATTGAGGAGTGTGCATGCAGCGACTGCATTGCAGCCATCCAAGCCGGCTCGCTGCTGCTCGCCCGACAACCTGGACAGTACAGGCCGTCACCACCACCGTCCTCGGCACAGGCCGTAGCTGCACACTCCCTGTGAGAGCATGCGAAGCTTGTGGCGCACAGCGGGCACACTGTCAAGTCCCCGACCCTTAAATCCATCGCCGCTCAGCGCTCACAGCACACGATGATCGGGTCCCAATCCCCACGAGAAGTGTGTGCAGCACGAGCGGCCCTTCCGCACGTGCGCGCTTGCGCCCCGCGCCCGCTTACCAGCGCGCCTTGAGGCCCAGGCGGTGGATGCGGAACGCGAGCAGCTGCTCGCCCTCGGGCACCGGGAACTGGCGCGGGAACTCAGCCGAGGCGGCCGCCCGGATGCTGGTGCCGAAGCCCTGCGGCAGGCCGGGGCGCTCCAGTCAAGTGCGCTCACGGCTTTAAAGCTGCAATGCACATATTCTGTCACGCTCTGTAGCCGCAGTCTGCACTGCACAACACCTCACAGTGACTTGCTTGATGAGTTGACTATAAAGTGTTTTCATAAGAGTGGGACTCAAGGTTGTCTGCGTCATGACAGAGTGCACTGCAACGTGGTCCGTCCCAAGATAGACCGGCAACACTGGGCGCCGGACGCATCAGCTGGACGCGCTGCTCGTCAAAGTCGAGCCCCGAGGGTGTCAGGTGCACGCTGCGCCCAGCGCAGTGCTCCATCCTGCGCCACGGCACAGGCCGGCACTTCAGCACTCACGCGCCACTTTTCTGCCTTCACTCCCTTCTTCAATGAAAGGCGCAGTGCCAAGCGCCCTTCCAACAGACGTGTGCAACCGAGACTAGCCTCAGGGCTAGCGTGGCCGCTCATGTGGTCCCACGGTTGAGAACATGCCACTTCACATTACTCATCATGACAAAGTCCATCTGCAGATCGGCCACATCCTTCCAGCACACGCTGCATCCCATCATGCAACACCGAATGCACACGCGCGCGCAGCCGCGCGGCGGCGCCGCGCGGGCGCACCGCAGCAGCAGGCGTGCGGGCGGCTCGTAGAAGCGCCCGACCTCCTCCAGCGGGCACTCGTAGCGCAGGCGCAGCGACACGGGCGTGTCGCCCAGGCGCCAGCGCTTCTGCACCTTCACCATCGGCCGCGGCAGCAGCTGCGCGCGCGCAGGCGGTCAGGGCGCCCGCGGTGCGTGCGGCAGCGCTCCCGCGCAGCGCGGCTAAAGAGCATTGTTAGCAACGACACGCACTACTCCGCACACATGCTCCATCTACTCTACATATACGCTTTTAAAAGAAAAGCCTCTTTGCACAGCCGAGAGCAATATAGGAGCGAGGGGGCGGGCGGCGCACCTTTATGCTGAACCAGTCCTTGACCTTGAGCCGCGCCTGCGCGCGCGGTGCGGGCCGCCAGTAGTTAGGTGCTCAAGCGCCCGCCTGGCCGGCTGGCGTCCGCCAACACGGGAGAGGCGTGCAGCTCGCGTCCGGCAACCGAGGCAGGCTGGCGCATGCAGGATGGCACAGGGTTAGGGTAGGGCTAGGGTGCGCGCGCGCGCACCACCAGGCTGAGCTCGGCGGTGTCGAACTCGGCGTTGAGGCCGACGCCCAGGTCGAACATCGGGCGCTCGGGCGCCGCCAGTGACGCGCCCAGCTTGCTCTGCACCTGCCGCAGCGCCGCGCCCACGTCCTGCTCGCCGTCCATGCTGCCGTCCAGCTGCGCGCCTGCGCGCGCGCCGGCTGGGGCTCTCAGCGCGCCCTACCTGCACCTGTGCGCACGGCCGCGCCGGCTGCCCCACGCGCCGCGCCTCGGCTGCCCCAACACTGTGGCCCCACGCACATCATGGCGTCGTCCAGCATGCTTGGGTTGTGCATTGGCCCATGCTAGGCAGAGCGGCCCGATGCAGGACGCCGGGAACTGCTACAGCGGGCTCGGTCGTCCAAATGAGGTGGAATGCGGGGCAGCGCACGCTCTGCTCTCAGCGCCGCCGGCGGCGGCGGCGGCGCGCTGAAGCCGGGCGCCCCGGGCCGGCTGGGCGGCGCGTCGCCGACCGGCAGGTCCAGCGCAGGCTGCCGCCGCCGCGGCGGGTCGCCAAAGTGGATGTGCCGCATCACCTTGACGCGCGCGCCTGGCGCGCGCGTGTCCGACGATGCAGCGTCCCCCGCAGCAGGCAAGTTTGCATGCGCTGTGCGCGACGATGCCTTCTGATTCCCTAGCCACTGCCTGTCATGCGGCTGGGCGGGAGGCTGTCGCCAGGTTTGCCTCCCAAAACAGGCACGCACATGAAGCTGAGTTGCCTGAAGCCTGTATCACAGCCACTCAGGTGCTGGGCTTGTGATCAGTGAGTAACAGGACACTCGGTGCACACCCGTCTGATTGCCGGGCAGGAAGCCGGCTATGGGGTTGCCGCCGACGTCGTACCCGCGCACGCCGCCCCCGCGCGCGCGCCGCCGCGGCCGGCTGCCGTGCTCGCCCCTGCACCGGGCGGGGCGCTCAGGCGCCGGGCTTGCCCAATGGGGTCAGTGCAGCGCATGCCAGCCTGTGTGTCATCACATCCAGCAAGGAGGGGTGCAAGCTGATCTCTCATAGCAGTGCAACCTGCTCGCTCACAGCAGCGGCCATGGGCTGCAGCAAGGGACCCCGTATACGCTGCAAAGCAACAGCGAGAAGCTGACTTGAGGAAAGGCCAGTGGACACCAGCCTAGGGCCGCGCACCATTGGGCGGCGTCCGAGGATGTGCGCAGTAGGTTGCTGCCGGGCGCCGGGAACCTGCACACCGGATGTGACCCTTTCAAGGCCCACCGCTGCTTGGCAGGCACGGCTGCACTATGCATGCAAACGCCCTCACGGCACCGGACACTGTCACAAGCGTCTCACACGACCACAGCACTATCAAGCAGCCTGCATTGGCAGATATGCACACACTTGGGGCTCTCTGCCCCTCACAGCTGCCCAGACTGGAGCTGCGGTGGGAAATCAGAAACAGAGGTGTCCCGCACGTGGGCCGCATCAGGTCCACGCGCGCCGTGCCGCGCGTCTTCGAGAACGCCGCCCAGCCCAGCCAGTACACCTGATTGCGCACGCATGCGGCCGGCTCGGAACCTGGCGGCAGTGACATGCGCAGGAGCATGCATCGCAGAGGAGCCCGCTCACGAGTGGCATCTGCTCCTCGCCGTCCTGCGCATATGCGCCGCTGGGGGTGGCCTGCGCTGACGGGCCACGGGCGCCGTAAGCCCCGCGCGGGCCGGCGGACTGCATTGTGTCCCACTTGCTCGCGTAACCAGGGCCTGCCTCCTGCCGTGGGTGCACGGTTCGCCCTGGGAGCTCCCGGGTACACGAGTCCCTGCAAATCAAAGTAGGCCCCCAAGGAGTAGGGGCTACGGATCCTAACCCTGCATGTAACCGTGCAAGCCGTGAGCTGCGGGAATCAGTGCGCCCTGTGTAGCGTGCGCACTCAGAGAGGGCCATCACTACTGATGGCCGAGAATGCGCTTCCGTGACGCAGCTGGCACACGGGCCCGCTGCCGCGCTCGCCTACCTGCCCCCGGCCGCGCCTGGCCAGCCCAGGGCTCTGGCAGGCGCCGTTGTAACGGTCGACGCGCCGCTCACTCCGGACAAGGTGCTTGCCGCGCTCACGCTCCTCAAGGATGGCCGGTCAATGGGTGCGAGCGGGCTGCCCGCGGAGCTGCTCCGCTACGCTCTCAGGCAGGAGGAGTCGCGGGGCACGCCTGCTGCTGCCCGCGCTCACGGCTGTGCTGAACTGCTTGTTCCGCGCCGGCACCGTGCCAGCTGCCTCGTGGTACCACACAGGCGCAGCGATGCGGGCGAGCCTGGCAACTACCGGCCGACTGCGATGGGGGAGCTTACAATGCGGCTCTATGCGGCGCTCCTGAACGAGCGGCCAAGTAGCGTACATGGAGGCGGCGGGCCTGTGCGCCCCGTCGCAGGCGGGCTTCCGGTCGGCCACGTCCACGCTGCACCCAGAGTTCACTCTGCAGCACCTGCTCGAATGCGCGCCGCCTGCGGCGGCCGCTCGCCTGCTGCTCCCCTGGACTCCCCTGGACTCACAGGGTGCCTACAAGCGCGTGCCACGGCTGCTGATATGGCAGGCGCTGGCGCGCCTGGGCGTGCACGGCGCTACGCTGCGAATATCCGACCGCTGTACGCCCACGCGGAGAACGCAACCAGCGTGGGCGGGCGCCGCAGCGCTGGCGTGCCATTGACGCGCGGCGTCAAACAAGGCTGCCCGCTCAGCCCAAGCCTTGTCGGCCTCCTGCTGGACGGCCTCCACTGCACCTGCGGGCGCGGGCGCCCGACACGGGCCCCTCCCTCGCCTGCGGCCGGCGGGCACCGACCCTGGTATACGCAGACAACCTGCGCCTGCTGGCTGAAACGGCCGCAGATCTCCAGCGCCTTCCGGACGTCGCGCACACGTACCTTACAGCCGTCGGCACAGCAGTCAGCAGCGCCAAAGTGCGCGTTATGGTGTATTGCGACGGGGCCTGCGCGGGGCGCGCCCGGGCCCGTCTGGACGTGCGGCGGGGCGCGCCTGGGGTGCATTGCAGAGTACAGGTACCTGGGCGTGGTCGTTTCTGCTGCGCAGGGCCTCGCCACTGGGCTCCCGACCGCGCCTGCATGACACTCAGGCTGCAGTGGCAGTTTGCTGAGTTGTGGAACAGCCTATCGTTGGAGCTTATGCGGCAGCTTCATTCATGCACGCCATTCTGCCAGCGGGGTCGCATGCCTGCGAGGTGTGGGATTCTGCCATCTGCCAGGCCGCTCGAAACAGGACCGTGCGCGCTGGTCCCTGCACCAGCGCCTGACTGATTTGGGGTACCCCTCGCTCGTCGACCACCGCCGCCTGGCCTTGCTTTCCGATGATGATGTTATGCGCCTGCACACCGCGGGCAAGCAGGAATGCTGGCAGCTTTGCGATTTTTGCCCGCGCACCGGCCCCTCGCAGGGCGCCAGCCTCTGCAAATACTTGCGGTGGTCAGCCAGCCAGATGCCGTTAGGGGGCAACGCCTCTTTCCGCCTCCGCCTGAGCCTGGGGCGGGTGCGCAAAGTTATGCGCTTCCGGCTGGGGTGCTCCACGCTCCACTCCGTTGAAAATTGCGTTGCTTCCTAATGGCATCTGGCTGGCTGAGCCACCGCAAATACTTGCACAAGCTGGCACCCTGCGAGGGGCAGGTGCGTGGGCAAACATCACAGAGCTGCCAGCATTCCTGCTCGCGAGCGGTGTGCAGGCGCATAACATCATCATTGGAAAGCAAGGCCAGGCGGCGGTGGTCGACGAGCGAGGGGTACCCCAAATCAGTCAGGCGCTGGTGCAGGGACCAGGCCCAGTTCTTAATATTGTTAGCAAGGGCGTCACCCCAAACAGCTCGATCCGAAAGCGCAACGTCCCGCCACAAACACCCCTCGCGGCCTGTGCACGCTGGAGATCACATGCACACGGATAAACGCCCTTGCGCAAGGTTGCAACATAAGCAAATAAGTTGTCGATTAATAATTTATATATTTTGGCTTGGAAGGTGACGATATAGGCGTCTGACGTATCCCTATCGCTCACCACGTAGTCAGACTTCCCATCTGTGATAGACAGGATGGGCGCGCCACGCGCCGCTTGGCAGCACGCACTGCATGTGCTGCGTCGCTTGCAGGCAGATGGTTACGCGGCGAGGCTCCCGGCGCTGCTCTGGCAGGCTCGAGGCTGCTTGACGGTGCGAGACTGGACCAATGCACGGGCACAGTCATCACGCATGCACTTGCGCAAAGCGCTGCTAAACCTGGCATCCACTCACAGGCGGCGGCACTAAACCAACGCCGCCAACCGCGCTTGACGGTGCCATACTCATGGGCGCTAGCAGCCGGCTTCGCTGCTGCCGCCGCACATGCTGCCTGTGGCAACGAGCAGCTCGAGCCAGGCGTGGCGCGCAGTGCTGTCTGGTGACCTGTTGGTGAGGCCGTGCGTGACAGAGACAGCGTGTAAGCGACCACTAAACTTAAGCATAGCCAGTATGTCGCGAGAGCGCTTGCTGTAGGGGTCAAGGTCGGCTTCTGCTCCTTGCAGGGACTCACGAGGCGCGGCTCTCAGGCTGTGTGCCCCGCGCCGCGCAGCCGCGCTGCAGCGCCTGGCGCGCGACCTGGGCAGCGGCGTGCCGTCCGAGCGCGAGGGCGCGGTCGCGCTGCTGTCCTCGCTGACCGTATTCCTGGAGCACCACCCGGCGCTGCTGGCGGCGGGCGTGCTGCCGGCGCTTGTGCGCGCCGTCGTCGACGCGGACACCATCCCGCAGGTGCCCCGCAGCGGAGTCGCTGTTCCCGGTCCGCTCTGTCGGTCGTTGCACTGCTCTGCGGTGGGCGCGTGCGCTGTCACCAGAGTGGCCGGCCTCTGCCAGCATGGGAGCGCTGCATGGCTTATTGCATGGCCCACCAGAGGAGTATTGGCCCATCAGAGGGGCCCCGGACATGCGTGTGCAGTTCTAAGCTAGTCGCTGCTCATTTGCGAGCGACACGCTTGCCCTCGCCATTTCCTGCCGAGGCGGCCGCCACTGAGCAGGTCCGGACGCTGGCGCTGGGCTGCACGGCGGATCTGATGAAGGCCGATGAGGCGCAGCGCGCCGTCGCCGAGTCCCCCGACTTCCTGCCGACCGTCCTGGACGCGCTGCAGGTGCGCGCGGGCCGCAGCCGAGCGCGTCTGGACTCGCATGTGCGCACGGACTCCGCAGGGGCATCGGCGCAGCAGCCTCAGCTCTGCACATGCAGCGCACAGATAGCGTGATAGCGGCGCGTGCATGTGAGACCGAATGAGCACGTGGACTGCAAATCAGCACGTGTTTGATGCACCCTTTTCCCAACACTGCGCCATGTGATCGGACCGGCCGACGCTGCGCCCCGGCGGCAGGCGCGCGGGCGCTGGCGCGAGGGCCAGGAGCAGGGCGCAGTGGCGCGCACGGCCGCCACGCGCCTGCTGGCCGAGCTCGCCGGGCGGCCTGAGTTGCACGCGCTGCTGGCCCAATCGGGCGCCGCGGCCGCGCTCGCCGCGCAGGGCGCCGCCCTGGTGCGCGCGCTGGAGCTTGCTTCCCGCCTGTGCAGCCTCGTGTTAAAGTCGCGCGAGACGGCTGAGGATGCTGCGGGATGGCCGCACGCCCATGTTGCAGCGGAGGCAGGCCTGTTTTCCCTCTACCGTGGCAGCCTCGGCGCTGCCCTAGACCTTGGGAGGCCGCCTCACGCTCGGAGTGGCGTGTGCGTGCGAGTCCACAACAGGCGAGCAGGAGGGCACGTGCTGGCTGCCGCAGGCGGCCGTGAGCACGGCCGCGGCATGCGCATGCGTCTTAAGAAAAGACAAGCGTGAAGCGATGGCGGCCGCAGGCGGCCGAGAGCGCGGCCGCGGACAAGACGTACGGCAGCCTGGAGCAGGTGCCGGGCACGGTCGCCGAGCGCCAGTCGGTGGACGAGGAGCGCTTCTCCTCGGCCGCGCTGTACGGCCTGGCGGCCTCGCCGGCCGGCGCGGCGGCGCTGCTGGGCGAGCGCGGCGCCGCGGTGGAGGGTGCGCGCGGCGGCGGCGGCGGTGAACGGTGCCTGCTGCGTGCATGCGGTCGCGGGCGAGCAGGGGCCGCGCGTCCAGGGCTGGCCCGCATGTCTGTCGCGGGGACTCGCGTCGGTGACCCTGCCCGGCAGCGCTGCTTTCTCCATATCTGCCCAGGTCTATAGGCCATTGTTTGTGCCTGGGCTGGGGCTCAGCCGCTACACAGCGTGCGCCCAGGCGGCCCTGCACGCTCCCGCACCGCTCCTGCCCAGACCTGTTAGCGGGCGGGCGCGCTGCAGCGCAGCGCATCCATGGCGAAACGTGGGAGGCGCTTCGCAGGCATGACGCGCTGGGCGGCCTCGCGCGACCCGATCCTGCAGCGCTACGGCGTGGGCGCGCTTGCGCGCCTGGCCGGCGGCGGCGCGGCCGGCTTCGAGGCGGTGCGCGGCGTGGGCGGCCTGGCCGCGCTGGTTGCCGCGCTCACCTGCGCCGACCCGCAGACGCAGTGCTTCGCGGCCGGCGCGCTGGGTGCGCGCGCCGGGCTGGGCGCACCCGCCGCCGCGCCCCCGGATGCAGAGGCTGTTGCGGTAGCTGCGCATACGTTGCCGCCATGCGTCACCCGCGCCGCCAGTTTACTGGCCGCCCCTGCAGCCGCAGTCGCCTGCGCCGACGCGGATGCGGGCGCGCCAACGCCTATGCTAAGACACGCTGCTCTGTGCAAGCCCTGGGGATCAAGATTTTGGAGGGAGTGGTGTGACGCGGCTTGCAGGGCCTTGCTAGGCCGGTCCGAGCCAGCCGGAAGGGACGGAGCGCGTCTGTGGTGGGAGGAGCCCAGAGACTCTGGCATGAGATGCTCCCAGGCTGTGCGGGCGCGCCGATGCGGCGCCGCGCCGGGCAGGCAAGCTGGCGGAGGCGGGCGGCGCGGCGGCCGTCGCGGCGGCGGAGGCCGGCGCCGCGGAGCGCCTGGTGACGATGCTGCGCGCGGGCGGGCCGGTGCGGCCCTCGGGCTCGGACGCGCGCCGCTGCCTGCCACTGAGCTGCAGAGGCGCTGGCTAAGTCACACATGAGCTCTGTAGCAAGGTAGGTGATGATAGATGAAGGTCACTGCGTGGTCAGGCCACTGGTGCGCATGCGCGGCCGTGCCGACTGGGTGACCTGGGAGCGTGGGCTGATGATGGGAGCTGGCGCTGCCAGGCTTGGCAGGCCACGCTTGCCTGGGTGCATGGCCGCAATGTGCTAGCCGTGCCGCCAGCTCCTGTGATGATGCCCTGACCTCAGGGACCTCCTTTCTGCGGCGCAGTGAGATGCGTCTTGCGCAGAGAGCCCACCCTGTGTGCCCGTCAGCAGGTGACCCTCGTAGCAGCCGAAACTGGGAGATCATCGGCCTCCTCATGGAGGGTGTCATGTCAGCCTGGTCTGCGCAACAGACTGCTCCAGATGGCGTGCCTGACGACCGCTCGGGGTGCTGCTCGCATGGCAGCCGCCGGCCGCGGGGGAGGGCCCGTCGGCGGCGGTGCGCGCGGGCGCGCTGCGCTGCGGGCTGCGCGCGGCGCTCAAGCTGGCGGCCGAGCCGCACCTGCGCGCCGCGCTGCAGCGCGCCGGCGCGGCGCAGGCGCTGCAGGCGCGCTGCCCCCGCCCCTGCTGGCAGCTGCTTGCACGCTCTTGAGATCACCTGAACACTGTTTGCTGCACACTCCGCATTCGGGCAGGCCATTGGGGAGAGCGCAGAGCATGCCTGGCGCCTGCCTGTTGGGCGGTGCGTTCTTGACTGATTGAAGCGCACGGGCTGCACATGTGCGCCGCTCCCGACCGCCACATACCCAACATGACCGTGAGCACGCTGGCACGATCAACGGCTGCAGCTCTGGAGGCTTGGCCGGGTCCATGCGTAGGCTACCTAGCTGGCTTGAAGCTGCTAGGGTCAGGCTCTTTCTTCTTCAGCATTTACTATTCTTACACATGCGCAGGAGCTGGCGGCCGCGGAGGGTCTGGACAACGTGACGAGGGAGCTGGCTGAGCAAGCTGCGCAGGTGCTGGGTTGAGGGCATTGAGGCAGACGTCAAGTCGGATGCAGAGTCAGGTTGGCGCGGCTGTGGCAGCCAAACGCATGCCGGGTGCGCTATGGTAGAGCAGAGAACAGGGTGTGTTGCAGGTGTTGCCTTGAACCCGCCGCAGCAAGTGCTGCAGTGCGTTTTGTAATCATGGTGTGGTCACTACGCCGGACATCAGCAATGCAAGTTGTTTCTGAAGGTGTCATGGGGGAGCTTGCCGGGACGACATGATGGACCTGCTGTCATCAAACAGGGGAATTTCAAACCACTATTTCTGCGCCCTGCGCGTCGGGCTAGGCCGCATATCATCTGTCAAGGACACCAGGAAGCCTCTCGTGCGATGCGAGCTCGCCTGCCTCTCAGGCTCGCAGCCTGGCATTACAGCCACCAAAAACGGCCCTTAAAGAGAGGTCATGAGTTCATGGGGCATCCATGTCCAATGCATTCGCATGAGTGACATGCAGGGCCCTGGACAACGCACTGGACCTTGCTAGAGCTGCACTGTGGGCTTCCACACAAGACAGCACGCGCTTGGGTGCTACAGCATGCCGGCACAAAACTGCACACATGTCAGTGCTCGAGTTCGGCTGGACGGTCGTACAGGTCAGCATGACACACAGAACGGGTCTACCCACAGCAGCGCGGCTTGCCTTGCCACGCACGGCAGCCTCACCGCGGCGCGCGCTTGCGCCTACCCGCCGCCTCCCTCCTCCTCCTCCTCCTCCTCCTCCTCCTCAGCCTCGCCCTGCTGGCTCCGCCGCCGCTTGGCGCGCGCGCCGCTGCCGCCGCTGCCCGGCTGCCGGAGCGACGCGGAATGTATCCGGAAGGGCCCGCGCTCCGCGCCCGCGCCAGCCGCGTCGCGGGCGCGCGGGGACGGCCCCACAGCGCCGCCGCGCGCCGCCGGCGCGGCCGTCGCGGCCGCGGCCGCGGCGGGCGCGGGCGGGCGGTGCGCCATCAGCGTGTCGCGCGGCGCCACCACGAGGCGCCAGCGCTCCCAGTCGGCCATGTTGTAGTTCAGCGCCACCTGTGTCCAACCCGCGCTCTCAGTTGCATGGTCTCGCTTGCAGTCCCCTGGCACACGCTCGCCTGAGCAATCCGTGCTCGCCCAAGCAATCTATTTACCGACTTGTCTTGTTCTGGAAACGGGCGCCTGGCGCGAGGCCGCGCCTGCAGCCGCTCCTTGGGGTTGCTGGCGCGCTCGCCGGTCGCCGACATGTTGGGGTACACGACCAGGCCCAGCTCCGGGTGCCGCGCCAGCCGCGCCTGCGCCAGGTGCACCTGCGCCGCACGCCGAGTCGGATGCGGCTGGCCGTCTCGGGGCGTGCGCGCGCGCGCCGCGCGCCTGGCGCGCCGACCGCGCACGGAGCGGCGGCCGGACCTGGGCTGCCAGCGCGCTCAGCAGTGCAGCAGCGCTCAGCAGTGCAGCAGCGCTCGGGCAGGCACGCCCACTGCTGAACCAGCTCCTTCATCATGCTGAGCAATAGCCGACTCGGCTCTGCCAGCGAACGCACAAAAGCGGCAGGCCTGCCTCCCTCTGGGAGCCTGAGCGCGCGAGGTGCGCCAGGCGGCGCCGGCCCGCCTCGGGGGCCGCTGCCCGGAGCCGCTGTGCGGGCGGCAGGGCAGGCAGGGAGGGCGGGGAGGGCGCGGGCGCGCGCCATGAACGACAGCGCAAAGATGTTCTCCACGGTCTGCGCAAAGCTCTTGTGGTTGAGCACGGTCTCCAGCACGCCCGCGCCGGTGCCGCCGCGCGCGAGCAGCGCGCGCAGCATCTCGCCGCGATTCTCCTCGATCTCGGCCGTCGCGGCCGCGTCGGCCTCGGTCAGGTCGGTCGGCGCGGCCACGGCGCCGACTTGCCGCCGCTGCTGCCGCACGGGCGCCCGGCGCACCTGCGCGGCGGGGCGCGCAGGCCGCGCTTAGGCCGGCGCAGGCTGCTCCTGCTCGCTGGCTGCAGCGACTCCTGATCCGATCACATGCCTATGGACGAACGTGTCCCTCGCCGCGACGCGGACACGCTGGCAGCAAACCCGCATCCGCGGGCCCTGGCGCTGCTGCGCGCATACTTGCCGCTTCCCGCAGCAGCGAGCGACCTGATCGACGAGACTGGACGCTCGCTGTCATGCACGACCGCTCGTGCGGCGCATGCATGCACTTGGCGCTTGCAGCAGCCTCCAAAGCGAGGTGGCGCGCCTTGGGCGCCGCGTCCAGCGGCCCGAGCAGGCAGCCCGCGCCGGGCGCCGGGCGCAGGTAGGGCGCGGCCACGGCCGCCAGCGCGCGCCAGTCAAACGCGCCCGCCGGCAGCGCCTCGTGGTCCTCCAGCGCCTGGTGCTCCGGCGCGTGCACCGCGCGCAGCGCGCGCACGAAGTCGCGCACCGTGCGGCCCTGCGCGGCGCGGCGCGACGGGCACACAGGTTGGGTTCCGTTGCCGCGTGGACATGAAGAGCGTTGCTGCCCTCGTGGTGCTGTGACCCACAATTCGGCTGCAGCAACGCTGGGGTCTGCCGGCGCTCTGTCGTCCTGGCGCGTATGTTGTGCTCACTTAGAGACACTTGGAGAGAAACAAGAGCTCACGCACCGTGGAAGGTATGACCCCAGTGGCAGCTGCCCCTGCTCCCTGCTTTGCTTGAACAGCTGCCGTTGCTCAGGCATCCCACATACGTGCAGCACTGGGTTGACAATGATGCACAGTTATTTGCCAGGTTCTCTGCAGCCCGAGCCCTGCCACGTAGTGAGCTGCAGGACGTGCACAGCCACTGGCTCCAAACAAGCCCGCCTGTGAGCACATGCACGGCCTCTGAGCTCTTCTGCAGCAGGCCGTGCCGCACCCGGCCGCCAGACACGAGCTTCCGCGCGCCCTCCGCGCCCTTGTCGCAGATAACCGCAAAGCACTTTGAGTCCTCCACGCCCTCCCGCGCGCGTGCGACTGCGCCCCAGGAGCGCCCCAGCTGAGGCTGCGTCACACATGGGACGCTGCGCCACGACATCTTGGCGGCAACGCACAGCTGCGTGGGGCGGTGCGCACCCTCTGCACGCAGCGCGTTCGCCTCGTCCAGCGTCTGGTTCAGGTCATCGCGCGTCAGGTCGGAGATGTCTGTGGCTTTGCCTGCATTTTGCGGACGAGCTTGAGAGCCAAGGTCGGGCACACAGGGAGCGCCGGGGCCAGCACATCGCGCCCGCGACGCACGTTGGATGGTCTCTTCCAGCTTGCGATACTGTGTCCGCAGCCTGCGACTCTTCGCATCATCCTCCTGCCGTTGCTGTGAGCTAGGCTGTGAACCCCCGCGCAGCATGGTGCGGCCTCAGCTGCGGCAGCAGGCCGGCACTCCAATGTGCTGCACCAGCTTGTCAGGACAAGGTGCGCCTCGCTGCCACAATCCTCGTTACACACTGCGGATCGCGATACAAGCAGTGCAGTCTGCACCTCTCGCTTTGCTGCCTTCTCTCCGTTTCAAAAATTGGGAGCAAAGAAGGGGGTTTCAGGGTAACTAGGCCGAACCTCGAGCGCCCGTTAGAGCCTTCAAATGACGGTGCTAATCCTGGAGCCTGAGCAGCCTTGCTGTCGCCGGCTGACTTTAAACATCCCTGTGGAGGAAACATCCGCTCCAAATTTCCAGTGTGCCCTGCCCAGTAGGATTGAGGTGACTACCCGCATAGCTGGCGAATTGGCCATGACATCCTGAGCTCACTCTTTTAATCCCCCTGCTCCTCAAGAGCCTTGCAGCGGCTGCCAGACCATGATCCTGCGATCCACCGGTTCTTTCCTGCCACGCATGACCTGCATTGGTAGGGGGAGCATGAGCCAGACTGTTTCCTGCATGCGCAGCTAATCAGAAAACACCCTTGCTGCATGCAAGGGATATGCCAGCAGCTCAGCTATACACTTCCCTCCTTTACAGGACAATGCACGACAACACCGGCAACAGCATTGCGCGCGCGTGCGGACTGGAGCATGCCACGCCGCACCAACACAACAGCGTCTGCTCGGCCTGACCCTGGAGGCCCCGCCTGCTGCGCTGACACGTGCACACCCATGTCCTGCAATGTACAAATGGCAGCCTCGGCCTTGCTGCCGTGCGCGAAGATGCGGGAACGCAACACACCACCAGGATGATTTGAAGCTTGCAGCAAGCACACAGCGGCTGGCCTTGGGCTGTGATACCCGGCGCTCCTATACTACCCTTTTCTACAAACCAAGCGGTGCAGCTACAAGCGCAGGGCATGCCTGTCCGGCGGGCTGCATTGAATACAGCTATGATACAGTGCTAGCACAATGCGGCTGGCGTGCCCCAGCTCCACTGCCGCCCGGGCATACTACGGGCAGGCAGCAAAGCCCCTCCCCAGCCTATACCTCAATGGTATAGGCCGGTATATACATGCTATCAGCAGCATATACATGCTATGAGCAGCAGGGGGAGTTGGCATGGACAGTGTTGTGAGAAGAGCAGAAAAATGGAAAGCGCAAAACAAAAGTGCCCGCATATGCCCTGACCATATGTGCGCGGCCCCGCCGTCGATTGCAACTATGCATGCAACGGACCCAATCACTACTACGTACAGTGCACGGCCTGCCAGCAGGCTGCCTTTCGCTGCTGCTTGGCGTGGCGCTTGGCATCCTGCTCTACGTTCACTAAACTATGATACATAAAGTACAAGGGCAGCACGCATGAGTTCACGCGTGGGTTCAGGCCCAGGCGCCTCAACACTCTGCGCTGGGCCAGAGCGCGCAGCCATCACCGCCGCCAGGAGCGCCGCTGCTGGTTGGCGCTAGCAACGTTGATTGCCAGGCGCTGCATGTTTTCTTGACCCAGACGCGGCGCTTGCATGGGGCGACCGCAGCGCATGACCCCGCGCGTTCGCGACGTCGCTCGGCATCCGCGCCGCCAGTAGCGGCTCCATCAGCTGACTCAATGACGATGAGGGTGCGCGTGGCACCCATGGGCGCATGTGGCTCCTCCTGAGGGGCGCTGGGTCACAGTTGCTGCGGCGCCTGCCGCGACGCGACGCGCCGGCGGCGCCGCTACCAGGGCGCGTCCGAGAGCGTGCGCAGTGGCAGGTAGCGCTCGGACGCGTCGCCGCCGCCGTCCGCTGCCACGATCTGCTCCAGGTCGCAGCGCACCACGCCGCGGCCGACGCCCATCGCGAACACGCGCGCCGCCAGCTCGTCCGCCAGCCGCCGCGCGACCTCCGCCGTCTCACGGCCTGCCGCGCGGTTGCGGGGCCTGAGGAGCTCGGTGCAGCGCAGCTGCAGGTCCTCCGATCATGTATGACTGCATAGGCAGTGCTGCAGGTGCTATACCTGGCCTCCTTGTTATAGCTGACCTGCCTGAGCCCAGCAGCGGGACATTCGCGGCGTTGCCAGCTTCATTCTCGCATGGCTGAAGATCTACCTTGCCTGATGTCCCACAGGTCCCTTGACCTGTGGGTATGGGATGACTTGCTTGCTCGCTTGACACCTGTTGCCTAGGCAGCCATAGTTGGCTGAAACAGGCTTTTAACCAGATACGCCCTGGGTGCGCCGAAAAGGCGCGCGCACTCTGAGAGCCTTCCTCCTCCTCTTCTTAGGCTGTTCTGCAGCTGCGCGCAAGCCTGGCATTGCCGGGCATGCATGTACGCTCACGCCAGCAGGCTTCTCGCTGCCAGAGACCGAGAACCCCCAACATGTGCACGCGCAGACTGGATACTCTAGGTGTTGCAAATCTAGGTGTTGCAAGCGCCCAGCATCCCTGCCCCACCCCATCCCTATCCCTCCTGCCCGGTGTCACGGGGCCGCAGGGGCGCGCGCACGCTGCGAGTACTCCAGGCGCCCGTCGGTGAGCAGCACGAGCACGCGCGCCGCGTCGCCGCCCGCGCTGGCGGCGCGCAGCAGCTGCCCGGCGCAGCCCAGCGCCAGCGCGATGTTGGTCCCACCGTTCATGCGGCCCTGCGCGCGCGCCGCCGCTCAGCGCGCCCGGTTGCGCCATGACATCACGCCCACCGGCTGGCAGCGGCAGGGCGCCGCCGCAGCTCGCTGCCAGGAGCCTTGCATGCCCGGGCCTCAGCATGCGGGCGCCGTGGACGCCACGCACGCGGAGCGCGGACAACCCTAACCCTACCTGGCAGGGCAGGCAGCCCCGCACCATCTCCGAGACGCAGGCCTGGAATGCGGCTGTCTCGGCGGCCTGCAGTGGCAGCTCCACGCGCGCCTCGCTCGCAAACTGCACCACCGCCACCTGCGTGCCGCGGCCGGCCGCTCTATAACCAGGCCGCGTGTGCGGGCGGAGCGCGACATGCGCTTGCCAGCACACATCGCAGCAGCATGCCTTGAGCACGTCCGCCAACCGCTGGAGAATATTTGGAAGCGGCGCATGTAGCCCACAGCGTTCCTTGGCATGCTGACCCCTGTGCAGCCTGGGCCTCGCCGCCAGGCGGGACGCGCAGGCGCCAGGCAAGTCCGCAACCACCCCCTGCTAGCCACCCGCTGCCAGGCTTCGTGTGTGTGAGCTGCAGCGCGCGCGCGCCTGCAGCTCCGGCACCAGCCGGTTGAGCTCCTCCACCGCCAGCGAGGTGAAGCCGGTCATGGCCTGGAAGTCGTCTGCGCGCGGCGTGGCGCGTCAGCGCCGCACACGCGACTAGAACACCTGTGCTAGGCAGCAGAGCATGCAGACGTGCGGTGGGGGGACGCTGCAGAGCAGGCGACGCGGACGTCGGCGCGGACGGGCCTCCAACTAACGACGCCCTTGGTGACCGGGCCACACACGTCGCGTCAGCGCAACGCACACTGCACACACCACAGAGCCGGAACAAGCACACTTGCACCACAGGTTGAAGCAATAAGCACGTAGCGGGCCCAGCCCTGCTGAGGCACGCGCCCTCAGTGACTTTACACAGAGCGGTCAGGGCACCCTCGGTGACTCCGCCGCACGCGCCGCGTCAGCGTCTGGGGCAAGAGCCGCGCCTGCCAGCGCCGAGTGCTGCACAGCCCGGGGTCTGGGCCCGGCACGGGGCGCGCCCTCGGTGACCGAGCCGCTGCCGTCCAGGAGGAAGACCACGTGCAAGCGGCCGGCCACGGTGTGCTTGGCGAAGCGGGCAGCCGCGGCCCGCATCTCCACGCCGCTCAGGCGCTCCCAGCCGCCCGCCACGGCCGCGCTGAGGTGCTTCTCCTTGTAGAGGCGCTGCCAGCTGCCTGCGAGCTTCGCGGCCTCGCCCGCCAGCGTGGAGGGCTCAAAGCGGGCGTTGAACAGCGCCTGCCACCGCTGCTCCAGGCCCTGCAGCGGCAGCGTCCGCCTCGCGTGCGGACGTGGACGGGGTCACTCCCAACGAACCCCATGCCATGGCTCGGCCCAGGCCCGGAAGGAGAGGGAGCTCACCGCCAGCTTGTTGATCTTTGTGCAGACTTGCATGAGGGTAGCCAGACCCCGGGCGTCCAGGCTGGGCAGCAGGCACTCGAGCAGCTCCTCAGGCAAATCTTCCAGCATCGACAGCTCGCGCTTCGGCTTCGCCCGCGCCTCTGCCTCCACGCAGCGCTGCTTGCCGCTGCGCAGGTAGTGCAGCACGGGGTTCCCGACCGGGCCGGTGGCCAGCGCGGATGCTGCTGCCATGGCGATGCCGAGTGCCCGCCAATGCCGCTCGGCAGAGCCGGTTCCAAGGGCCTGTTCTGAAGCGGTTGTGGTCTCCGGCCCGCCCTGTGACAGGGTGCAAGCAGCTCCGACGATGCTGCAGCCCTATTGTGCTTGTGACTGTTTTGGAGGGAAAGGCCTGGGGCACCCCTTTTCAAGTCCATCATCTACAAACTCAGCAGTGTCCTTCCGCCTGCATCTACAGCCTCCCAACAGTGATAAACCAAGCGCAAAAGCAGCGCAACGTGGGCGCGCTCGGTGGTGATACACTTTGCACAAGCTACAGGCCGGTCGCTGCCCTGGCGCCCATGCGCCTCAGGCAAGCAGCTCCTCAAAGCTCATGGGCGTGTCGCAGATGGGGCACGTCTCCTTCCTTTCTAGCCTGCGCGAGCGCGGCAGCCCCGCTGAGCGCTCGCGCCGCGGGCCGACTGCGCATGTGACAGACGTGTGCCGCTGCATGCAGGACACGCCGCCGCCGGGGCATGCATGCCCTACCGGGGTGATTTGTGAGTGCAGCATCATCTGCCTGCTGCTCAACATGTGCCTATGTATATACATGTGCCTACATGTGCCTAGTAGGGAAGGACATCCTCATAACAGTATTGTAGCTTGCCATGCGCCCTGCTTGCGGAGGCTCGCACCACTCGTAAATGCAGGCCAGGTGGAAATGGTGTCTGCAGTTGGTCCATATCTGCGGGTTATCTGCGCACCCCCCCCCCCCCCCCCCCGGCGTCATGTCAGATATAAGTACCAAGGCTGCAGTATACCTGGGCCCCCCTCGCATTACTCAGGCCTGAGGCTGCGTGCACCAGACAGCGCAATCGTTCAAGGCTGGCACGCTGTGGTAGCCGCAGAAACCCCTGCAATGCCAGCATTACATCAGCAGGGGAGGCAGCTGGTCCGTGTTGCAGAAAACAGTCGGGCATGCCCTCCGCACGTCCAGCACACTCTACAGAGCTGAGCAGGTTGCAGTGCTCCACTGCTCCTGCAGGAGGACTGTGAGTCGCATGCACGCCGCACGCCATCATGGTGGCCGCACGCCATCATGGTGGCCACACGCACGCCGTCAAGGTGGCGCCCCGGTGCGACTGACAGGGCTGCCTGCCTCTCCCAACCACTGGGCTGCTGCAAATTCCGCGTCCGCCTGCCGCGGGGCGGCGCCGGGCGCGAGGCTGGCGGCGGAGGCGCGCACCATCGCTGTAGCCCTCGAGGCACGTGGAGCAGAAGTCCTCGTCCTCCGACGCCAGCGACAGCCCTGCGCCGGCCGAGGCACTCCAGTCAGCTTGGAGTGTCGGGGATGGGGACAGGCAAGCAGTGCAGAGTCGGCCCATCACAGCCAAGTTGATACCGCCAGCGCGACGTGCAGGCACCCTTGGGTCTGTTGAACCTGTGTCCCTGTAGCGCAGTGTCAGAAATCTTGGCACTGCTTCCGCCAGGAGATCAGCAGCAGTCACGGTCGATGCTGATGAGCTGGGACCAAGCATCGTCTCCGGTCCTCGCCATGCTGCAGGCTGGGAGCGCAAGTGGCAACCCGAGGCAAGGCAGCACAGCATTCCTATGCTGGCCAGACGCACTGCAGCCAGCTCAGCGGGAACGACCCGCACCCGACACATTGCGCTGCTTCAAGCCGGGCGGGTCGGCGGGCGGCAGCGGCCCGCCGTCGCGGCCCGTGCGCGCCGCAGCAAGCTGCTCCCGGCTGGCGGCCGCGGCCTCCGCCAGCTGCTCGCGGCTCGCGCAGCGCCGAGGCGCGCGCGCGCCGCCGCCGCCGCCGGCCTCGGCGTCAGACTCTGTGCCGCTGTCGGAGCCCGCTGCGCCGCGGCGCCGCGACGGCCCCAGGCCCGGCTGCAGCTCTGCTGCGCCCTGTCGCACGCAGCACACGCGCGTGGGCCGCTGCAGGATGGCGGCGCACACCTGCAACATTCCGTTGGAGGGAGCCTTCCAAGCGCATGCGACTAAAAACCTTGCTGGTGCTGCTGTGAGCGCCCGCAGCGCTGCGCCGCCGCACGGGTTTAAGACCGGCGCATGTCGGCTGCGCTCTGCTAGGCATCCGCAGGACCGCAAAAAATGTGGTCAGATATGCGTCTCGAGGTCGCGCCGCCACCCCTGGCGCCCGCGCTCTGTGTGTCCTCCTGCCTGCATCCGCCAGTCAGTCTCTGTGGCGCTCCATCCGCAGCGGAGCTCCCATATCTGGCGGCTGCCTCGCCACGCGCTGCCTGACTGCTGGTCGTCTCCGTGGGTCCGTGCGCAGATGCGCGGGGTTGCTGAGGCTAACAACGAGCTGCTCGCCGGCCGCCACGTGTGCGGCTCATCTATCCAGTGGCCCGTGATTGACACAATGTGATATTATGATGGTCAGGTCAATGCAGAACGCCCCGGTCAATACGGCAGTGGGCAGCGCATCGTCATTGCGACCCTGAGGCGCATAATGGAAAGGAACAAGCAACAGGGGCAGGCACACATGCATGTGGCCTGCCGGCCGGGTGGCGCGCCTTGGGCGGCAGCGGGGGCCGGTCCGGGCTACGGCGCAGGTCCTCCAGGACAGTGGCGCTGTGCGGCAGCGGCGCCTGGTACGCCGCGGCTGCCGGCCCGCCCGCGCCCGACGCGTCCTCCCGCCGCTCATCAGTTCGCGTCTGCTCATACCTGCTCGCCGTGGCAGCGCGGCGTGAGCACCCATGCACCGTCGTGGCACGTGCGACCTCGGCCCCACGCCCTCAGCACTTCCGCACGACCCGTGCACGGCGTGCTGCAATAGGCAGGTTCACTTTCTGGCAACAATGGGAAAACAGGGGGGCAGCGCCACCCATGTTTGCTAAGAACGCCGTGGGCATGTATGCACGAACACCAGGCGTTCTTCGCCACTAGCTAGTGGTGCGCATCGAGCAGCACTGCACCTGTCCTCGCCACTATGGACGCAAGAGCCTGGCCCTTGTCCCCGCGAACTTGCGTGATCCCCGACACTTGGCATACAAGAAAAAGCAGACTGCACAGCTTCAGAAGCACCAGGCTGAGCGCGACCCATCCAGTGAGACAGCCTGTGCAGGTCATTCGTTGGCGCGAGCGCAAGTGACCGCCCTGCAAGGCTGCAGAAGTTGAGGGATGGAGCGCTTTGGAAAGTCACCAACACAGCCCGCTCGTCACGCACCCATCAGTGTTCCAGCAGAAGCACCAGCGGAAGGCGCGCAGCAGCGACGACCAGCAGCTGTCGCAGCACGTGCTGAGCTGTGCGGCGGGGCCCCCAAAGTCGTCCGACGCACCCCTCCACATTGCTCTGCACGCTAGGCTATAAGCAGTAGGGGCACATGGCGTGCAGGTTGCAGCCCACAGGGGTCTGCCTATGCACAGTGGAAACCTCCTTACAGACACGCCGGCGCGCCGTGTCTGTCTAAGACTGCACTACAGACAGGATGGTGGTGTAGGCTGACTTGCTGTTTAAGTAGGCAACACGTAAGCGAGTGCACTGAGAAGCAAGCTTTGCTTGGAGTCGAGAGAGACACCCTACAGGGCACCGTATTTTTGCATGTATATTGCAGGCGGGGTCGTTGCTTTGCATTTCTCAAATGCTCTCAGCCTGTACAACCTAGTTCCAGTAAACTTCTGCCAGGCGGCCATGAGGTGCGGAAGGAATTGTGGGTATGAAGGGCTGCACAGGTGCCTGCACACATGCTTTTGCATGCAGAGGGCAAATGCGGACTCACTATCACACCAATTAAAAGCTCCTTGATCTCGTTCACGCTCAATTTACGCACAGACTGTCAAAGCATGGACAGCACGTCCTGTCGTCTAGCAGGTGTACCAGCACGAAAGCAGCTGTCGCGCACTTTGAGCGGAGGTCGCGCCGTGGACCGCGGCGGAGCCCCTGTTGGAGGCCAGCCTGGAGGACCTGCGCCAGCAGGCGCCCGCGCTGTGCCCTTGTGGGCTGCTGGACCATGGGGCGCGCCGCTCCCGCCGCGCGCCGGCTCAGAGCCGGCCGCCAGTCCTCACCAATGCTGACGGAGCGCCTGCTTTGGCCGAAGCCCTGGCGCGCTGGCGTGCCGTGCCCGCGCGGGTGCCGCGACCTGTCCGGCGCGACGCAGACGCGCCTGCGGCTGCATCTGTGCTCCGGCTGCAGCACCGCGCGCTACTGCTCGCCAGCGTGCCAGAAGGCAGCCTGGCGCGCGTGCCACGTGTGCACGTGCCGGCGCCTGCAAGCGCGCACCTGGCAGGCGCGGCCGAAGGGGCATGGCACCGCAAGTGAAGCACGGGGCGATGGAGTGAGCTGCAGGAAGATTTGCGGGGTCGTGAAGGGTAGCAATGGGGTACCGCGCGACAGGCGTGCCCTGCCCCGTCGCATGCATGCTCGTGCACTGCACATGATGAGCGACTGCTTGCCCTGCACCCATAGCAGGCCATGCGTGCATGCGGAGGGTCGGGAGGCCAATGGTGCGGCGGCGCCACAGTCAGCAAGCGCGGCCCGCCCATCGCCGACCGGCGTGGCGCCCGCCGCCGCGCGCAGTGAGGCCACCGCCGCAGAGGCAGCATTGGAGCCCAGCCTGGAGGACTTGCACCTGCAGGCGCCCGCGCTGCGCCCCGTGGGCTGCTGGTGGGCGGGGTGCGCGCCGTCCTCGCCGACCGTGCCGCTTGCACGCGCGCATCGGTGTTTGACACCTTGTCTGATGTTCGCGGAGCTGTGACTCACGAGTGCGCCTGCATACGCAGGTGCCGCAACCTGTCCGGCCCGACGGAGGCGGGCCTGCGCCTGCAGCTGTGCTCCGGCTGCAATACTGCTCACCTGCGTGTCACAAGGCGGCCTGGCGCGCGGGTCACAAGGGCGCATGCCCGCGCCTGCAGCCACGCGCCTGACAGGCGCAGCCAAACGGGTGGTAGGCAAGTAGGCTATAACAAACACGGGTGTACCCTGCTTCACGTGTAATGTATGCTTAGGGTTTTTTTGGGTAGGGGACTCTGGCCTAAACAGGGGCTGCGCAGTGTATGACCATAGCATGTTTATTTTTCCTTCTTGTTGCTGTGCTTGGCGCAATGTGCGCCCTGGCAAGCCTGCCGGACCGGGCTGCTGCGTGTGTAGGGCGCGCAAGGTGGGGCCCCAGCGCTGGCAGCCGCTGCCACATGTGCTGTGCGGGCGGTCAGTCTCAGCCAACGTTCGGTTGCTGCTTCCGGGAGCCTGCGCGCCGCCAGTGGCGCAGCAGGCATAGCGCAGACCTCCCTCGCTGCCCAACGTACACAGGAACAGCATTCCGCATGCTGACTATTACCAGCGCACCAGGCACCGTTGCCTGAGCAACATATCACCTGGGAGCCTCACAGACGCTAGAAGGAGCCCAGGCCGGACAGAGAGCGCAGCTTCTCCATGACGACGAAGATCACCACCGTCTGGGGTCCGAGCCGCACGTACTGCACCAGCCTGCGTTCCATCACATTGTGCGTCATTGCACAGCGTGCATGCACCTCATGGAGCACGTTGGCAAATGTTCGCAGCAGCAGCACGTGAGGGTCAGACAAGCTTGGTTCCAAATTTATGCAGCTGCACCACTTAGCAATGTAGGTCTCGCTCGCATCGCGCATCAACTCAGCACAGTCACTGCGCTGCTGCCGAACACTGGTATGTTGCAGTGTGGGCCCCAGCTCTGCACAGCCATGCGGGGCGGAAAGCGCGCGCGCACCAGCCCTTCAGCAGCCCCATCGGGCCGTCGCTCCTGACGATCGCGGCAGCGCATGCCAGGGCGCTGCTGTACCTCACTCCGCCTGCCGCACACGCCACTGTGAGCGGCCTGCGCCGGTGCTGCTGCGGGTCACGCCGCTTGACATGAGCATGCTGCGCAAGCTCTGAATACTTTTCCACAGAGCCGCGGGCGGCCATGCTGCGCCCATGCTTCAAGGTATCACATAAATCTGCCTGGCCACGCCGCAGTGCGAACAACTTTGAGCATGGCTGGGGCGCCAGTCACTTGCAGACGCGCTCCGAGCTGCCTCACAACAGGGTGTCAGAGATGCAAGGATACACAGAGATGCAAGAATACACAGAGCTGCAAGAATACGCAGAGACACCCGTCCGCGCCTGCAAACATGTTGGTCTTCACGACGTCCACGGGCGTGGTGGCGGTGGTGGTGGCCAGGCCGGTCAGCATGCTGGCGCACAGGTGCGTGGCCGGGCCGTCGGCCATGCCCGACGCGCGCATCCACCAGCGCTTAGTGCCGTCGTACACTGCGCATTGCACCGACGTCAGCACCGCCGCGCGCGCCTGCACCGGCCCCGGCCACGTCAATGGCCCCCACAGGAAGCGTGCAGGTGCCGCCAGGGCTTGCCACCAGGCTCCTCTGTGTGTTCGAGCCAATCATATGACTGACGTCAGCACCGCCCCGCGCGCCTGCACTGGCCCCAGCCACGCCAATGCACCCCTCTGGCAGGCCCAGCGTGCAGGTACCGCCAGGGCTTGCCACCAGGCTACTGTGTGTATTCAAGCCACTCACGTGTATGCCGGCTCTGCTGCTGTGTTGGTCATCCAGTGCACAAGTGCGAGCCATGCGCGGCTGCTGGCAGTCCTGTGTGGAGCGCGGCTGAGCAGGGCTGTGCATTACAAGCGCAGCAGTGGCACCCGCCGGTCATGGGCCACGCGCAAGCTGGGGTGGCCCAGGGCGTCACCATGCTCGGCGTGGAGCCCACCCACAGGCCGCGCAGGCCCTGCTCGCGCACGGCGTGCCGGATCACGTCGGCGCTGCTGCGGTATGGGTTGCCCTCGGCCTGCAGCCGCGTCTGCGCCAACGACGCCAGAGCTTGCGGTCCACCACGGGCCACAGTCTTGCACGCGCTGCAAGGCTTGCTGTGGCGATTGCGTCCACGGCGGGCAGGCCCCCGCACCTTTACAAGGTCGAGGGGGTTGGTCACTGCGGCAGCGAGGGCGCCGCTGATGCAGCCGGCGGTCAAGTTGCGCAGCAGCGAGTTCCCCTCGTCCCCTCGCGCCAGCAGGCCCTTGATGGGGCCGTATGCGCCCAGGCGCGCGCCTGCCGCAGGTGCACCGGGCCTGGAAAGCTGCTGCAGGTGCAGGCAAGAGCAGGTCTGCGGCATCTAGACGCAGCTTGCCCTGTCGCTGGGGTGGCTCACCCCCATAGGCCAGGCCGCGCATGAGAGACGGGGACAGGCCGGAGTACAGTGCGAGCACGCCCTCGTTCCGCACGAGGTTGACAGCGGTGGCAACCTGCGCGAGCCACTGTGTTGGTGTGCTACAGTGCCTTTGTGTAGCAATCAACAAGGGGCATGAGGCCAATGCAGCGCCGGCTAGGCCCCACTGAGCTAGAGCGTGCTTGCGCTGGAGGCATTGTAAAGGACCAGGACCCGCACTGAGCCCGGCGCGGCGGCCTCCGCGCCAAAGCTCGCCTTTTGCAGCTGCATACGGACTTTCACCACGTCGGCTGGGATGGTCACGACATTGGCTGCGCTGACGGACAAGCCGCTGGTCAGGAACTCCAGCAGAAAGCGGGGGCGCTTGCGCTCGCGTGCAACTGCCGAGCCGCCTGCCCCAGCCATGTGCGGCGTGTTTTGGGGGGCAGGCGGCGCGCTGTGAGCACCCCTCGCCGGCCACAAGAGAGAGGAGGGGGAGGGGGGGCAGCGACAGTACTTCAGGCAAACTGCATAGGTTGCGCCTGAGCTCGAGGCAGTACACAGACCAGACCGAGAAGCGTGAGGTGTTACACACGTGAGTTACACAAATTTTCTGAATCACGAAAGGCTTTCAATTTGTATCCAATCCTGGGCAGGCCTGCGTAGGGTACACTTGGGCAAAAGCTTCACCTAGAGGCCCCAATGGCATTGAAGCTAAAAATTTTAATGAACAACGCATCTGTCATGCACACAGAACATGTGCCGTTACAATGCCGGGTACCCGTACTTCTCCTGCCCAACGGCAACATGTATCGTGGTGAGCTGCTTGCATGAAAAGGTTTACATGGCGCCTCCTCTCACCAGATAGTGGCGACGGGACATCAACAGTGCGCCAGCACACTTCATACGCAGTTTAGTAGCTCTTTGCCATTGGGTGGCAACCCGTGCCTGCCACGCGCTACCTGGACAAGCCCCGGTGCATGCTCCCCTCCTCCACCCTGCAGCGCCCGCCCGCCACGCAGGCCCGCCACGCAGGCAGTCCACAGGCCGGCCTGCCGCGCACCAACACCCCCAGCCGAGCCTCGCCGCTCATCGGCCCTGGAAGTCAAAGTCGGGGAACTGGTCCCGGGCCTCCTGCAGCGTGTGCTTGGTCGGCTGCGCGCCCGCGCCGCTCACTGGCCCTGGAACTCACAGTCGGGGAACTGGTCGCGGGCCTCCTGCAGCGAGTGCTTGGTCTCCTCCTGCCAGAAGTTGATGACCTCGGTTGTCTTGTTCAGCAGCAGCACCTTGTCCCTGCCGCCGCGCGCCGCCCCGGTCGGCGCGCCGCGCGGCCGGCCAGCGCGCTCGGCCACATGGGGCGCCCGCGCGCGTGAACGCACGGCGGCCACGGTGGGCCCCACAGGTGCTGCTGCAGATTGGACGTACACCCGCTTGACCGCGTTTCGGCGATGCGAACACTCGCTTCCTGCACGACGTACGATGCTCCAAAGCATGTGTCGCTTGCAGCCGTGCTGCTCCCGGCGCCGCTGCCAAGCAGGCGAGTGCGGGGGCGCACCGCTCGGACACCCAGGGCTTCGCCTCCAACGCGGCCTTCAGCTCCTCCCAGGCGTCCTTGGTGGGCCAGAAGTAGTACTCTGTCAGCGGGCTCCGCTGCGTCTGCGCACGCACGGCCACGCCCCCGTGAGCAGCGAGCAGGCACGCGCCGAGCGGGCTTGCTTGCATCCGCTGCAGGCGTCGCTCCCTCGTGCGCGTGCACCTGCAGCCACATGGCACTCGTACTCCCGGCGCGCTTTGAGCGGTCCCCAAGCAATGCCCTGTAGCGGCACTCTGCATGCATGCACCCCTGCCACGCAGGCAGCAGCCGCCCCGCGCTCCCAGCGCGCGCACACCTTGCTGAACATCTGGTCCACCGACACCGCCACGTTCTTGTCCAGCCACAGGAAGTTAAGCGTGTAGCTCCCCGCCTCCTTTGGCGCATCGGCCTGCGGCGCCCGGAGCGGCAACACATGGGCAGAGCGCTTTGCCTGCCAGTCAACCGTCACCGACCCGCCGGCACGCACACCGTCACGCGTAGCTTCCAGGCGCAGTGCTGATGCCTTCAGCCCTGCCACGCCCAACATCCAGCCGCACTGCGGCCTGGCATGAGATAACACACGTGGCCGCCGCACCGCTGGCCGCTCGGCAGCAGGAGTGGCCCCGGCCTCGGCCTCCGCCTCAGCGCCCTGCCCCTCCTCCGCCGCCGGCTCGGCGTCCGCGGCGGGCGCGGGCGCAGCCTCCTCTACCTGCTCCACCTCTGCCTCCTGCGCTACCTGACGCACACCCCACAAGGGGGCTTTTGCGGCCAGTCCTCGTCTGCACGGCTGCTCCTCCTGCCAGCGCATTGCCCTCAAGATACACACTGCGGTGTGTGACAACATGCTGCAGAGACGTGTGTGTGGTCATGCAGCGTAGCCTGTCGCCACGCAGCAGAGGCAAGCGATGGTAGCGGCGTTTACTAGCAGTGGAGCAAGCCACCTTGCCTGGCCCCGAAGAGCCGCGGTGGCTTGCTGACCAGTCAGCAGCAGGGGCTCACCTCTGCCGCATGGACGCGCTGCCGTCGCGCTGCTGCCGCACGAGGCAAGTGCCTGTGGTTGCTGGGGCAAGTGCATGCAGCGTGGCGAACGCGCAGCAACCCCGCGCGTACCACCTGCAAGCGAGCAGACACTGCATTGGCTGGTTACGAGAGCCTTGTGGGGGTACAGGGAGTTTCACAAGGTGTTGCGCCTGCCTGTGCGGGACGAGCGGAAGCGGGCGCGTGCAGGTGCAACGCAGCCATTGCGGTTGCTGAGGAGAGCTGGCCACCGTGACAGCTCCTCCTGTGCAACCTCCCTCTTGAGGCCGCCAGGAGGAGCTCAGCAAGTCGCCGAGCTGGGGTCCGTAGGGTTGGGGCCGTGAGCCAGAGGAGGGAGGGAGGGAGGGGTGATGACCAATTCCAGGATGTCCAAGGCCGCTCTGCTGCGACCGTGCGTGTGTGTACACCCCTTTGCTGCAAATGGTGCTGCGGTGCCGGTAGCGCAAGGCGCCCGCAGGCATTGGGCCACGCACACTCGCAGGAGGAAAGCGAGTTCGTTTTCTGCGCTCGGCCGTGGTTTACAGCTCACTGAGGCGCCTGCAAGCCACGGCTTTATGAAATGCATGCGCGCGGATGCTGTCCAGCGAGGGGACGGCATGTTGCACGGCACTACAGTGAGCGCAGCTGGCGACGTACTGCAGGTCCGAGGCGTTCACGGGGTTAGTGCGCAAAGTGGCTGGATGCATCTGAGCCACACGCGCTGTGACTTTGAACTTGCAGGTGCGGCGCCTGGCAAACAGTGCTGCGCTGGTGGCGCTTGCGGCACTTGGCTGCGCTGGCGCAGCCAGCGCCGCCGAAGGCCTGGCAGTTGCCGCCCCCGTCACCGAAGTGTCCTCGGCGTTCATCCCTGGCAAGCTGCCTGCCCACTGGAGGGAACGCCTCTGCACAGCCGACAGGTGTTTAGAGGAGCCTGCCAAGGACCATACACAGAGTTCTGGAGGCCCCATGTGACTGTGCATTGCACAATGAAGTGTGAAGCTCGAGCGACAAGCTTCAAAGCGATCACTTTTCACCTTTGGTATGTATGGTGTGCTGTGAACGACGTTCTCAGTTGTGCACTGCCACACAAAGACCTTGCACACAAGCAGAGCCTGAGCAACGCGCGGTGGGGTGCCAGGGCTGCTGGGCGACAGCCCCTTCAGGGAAGGCGCTGTGTCGGGGTTCCTCCTGATCCTCTTCTCAGAGCTGGGCGACAAGACGTTCTTCATTGCTGTGCTGCTGGCGCTGAAGGAGGCGCGCGGCATTGTCTTCGCCGGCACCTTTGGCGCACTGGCCATCATGACTGTCATCTCGGTGCGGAAGTGTTGCCTGCTTCTCCACAGCGCCGCCTGTGCTGTGCGGCAACACGCTGTGAGCACTCTGCCCTGTAATGGCTGCCACATCCGATGCATACATGTCCAAATAGGCAGCTGCCTGCCTTGGTAACTGGGTGAAAGCAGACGTGGAGGAAAGTGACCTGTACTGGCGCAGAAGCATACTATCAGGTCTATTTCTGCAGCTCCCTGAAACTGAGCTTGGATGCCCCGCGTGCATATATGCATGTATGGTGATGCGATGTCTGCTGCCTACTTTGAAAACGATGGTGGCTGTTTGCTGCCGTGTGCGAGACGTTGATAGCACCCTGCCCCACTCGCACGCACGTGCCCTATCGCTGACGCGCTGCATGCCCTGACACAGGTGCCCATCCGCTGACGCGCTGCATGCTCTGGCACAGGTGGCGCTGGGGCAAGTGCTGCACCAGCTGGACGAGTTCCTGCCGTTCGGGCGCAGCGTGCCGCTGGACGACCTGCTCGCGGTCGCGCTCCTCGTCTTCTTCGGCGTGCGCACGCTGCAGGTGGGCGCTTTGCAAATGAGTGTGCCGACACGCATGAATAGCGGGTAGTGGTGAGCGTGGGTGTGCGTAGGCCCTCCTTCAGATAAGACACTGAGCCCAAATGGAGTGGCTCTCGCAAGGAGTGGGGGCCATGGACAAGGACTAGCCAAGCGGTCCAATGACATTAGAAAGCTCATTTTGGTAGGCATGCATAGGCGTTGCGTTGTTCTGCGTCGGAGATGTGTGCACGTGCTCCAGGTCTTGACCGCAGTCCCGTCCAGCACAACAGTTTCTCGCAGGCTGCCAGTCCAGACCAGAACGTACAGCAATCAAGTTTGACATCCTGCATGCACATGCACACCCGCAGGAGGCTGGCAGTGCAGATGAGAGTGCGAAGGAGGAGCGTGATGATGCGGCAAAGGACGTTGAGGATATGCGGAAAGATGGTGTGGCGCCCACATTCCCATACGTATGCTACATATCAGCACTTATTGTCACTGCTCAACTATGCACCACAGGTCACTATCGAGGTGTTCGTCGCCCGCAAACAGCCTTTGGCGGATGAGAGCAATGTATGGGCCAGAATAGCTGTGAATTTCGCTGCAGACATCTTCTGTCTTCTTGCCCCAACCCAGCATGTGCACCAAATCTTTCTGCAGCAATTCTGGCAGTGTGCATCTGCAAAGGAGCAGCGCATGCCAGTGGACAGCACTTGCATGCGGTGTCGCACCGCATGCAAGCAAGGCGAGCGGGGCCGCATGCAGGCGCGACGCTGCTGCTGTCCACGTTTGCGCTGGTGTTTGCGGCCGAGTGGGGCGACAAGTCCTTCCTGGCCACGATCGCGCTGGCGGCCTCATCCTCGCCGGCGGGCGTCGTGCTCGGCGCCGTGGGGGGGCATGGCGTGGCCACCGGCATCGCGGTGAGCTCCCCAGCCTGCTGTAGCGTCTCCAGTATAAGGCAGCAACAGAGTGTGCACAACGCTCGCCATGCTCACTGTGTTGCTGTAGCGGGAGCCGCGCAGTGTGTGCGGTGCCGAGCAGTGTGTGCGCTACCAAGCAAGTGTGTGCCCTGATATAATCTACGCTGCTCAGCACTCACCGTGGGTGGCGCGCAGGTGCTGGGAGGCTCGTACCTGGGGCGCTACGTGTCCGAGCGCACCGTGCAGTACGTGGGCGGCTCGCTGTTCCTGCTGTTCGCGCTCGCCACTGTGGTGGATGTGGCGCGCGGGCTCCAGCCTCAGTGATATTACGCATGGCTAGGCACGCTTAGTGGAGAGCTTAGCAAGTCGCGCTTTGAGCACTGATGCTCTGTCGGCCTGTTGCTGCCGGGCAGGCTGCAGGCTGCAGGACAGTTGTTCAGCAGCGGGAAGCAGAGCAGCAGCTGCCGCTGACTTTTGGCTAAGCCTGGCTTTTTGAAAGCAGCCTATATTCATTTACGCTCTGAACTTCAGCTATCCCACAGTGCATGCATCTTGCTTTTATACTGATGGAGGTCTGAACGTGGCCGCTGTGGCAAGTGTCTGGGTGTGAGTGCTACATGCTTTGTCAGGGAACCATCAATTGTGAAATTTTGCAGCGCCGCAATATATGCATTGTCAGGTCCGCGACTGGATGTCCGGCGCGGCAGCATTGCACTGTGTGCACTTGCCCTCAGACATGCGAGAGGACAGAACTCTGTAAGCAGAGCTATGACACGCTGTTCATGTGATCGCCAACTGAGTTCACTGTGCGGTGCAGTGCAGAGCGAATCAAGGAATGGGGTGCTGATGTGCGCAGTGCTGCGCTTGCAATCGCAGGCATGGCGTGTATGCCGCAAGCACGACTTGCACTGCTTAGGTCACGCGGACACTGCTATCGCCATGCTACTCCTCTGATGCCAGCGCAGCGCATGCCGCGCCGAGCTGCAGCCGCTTAGCCACCGTGATCTGTGCGCCAGCCTCATTGCAGGCGGGGCTCGCCGGGCGCATGCGCTTGTTGCGCGTAGGCCTGGCCATGTCAGGCACCGGGGCGGCTGCGGCTTCGCATGTGGCGGCAAGCTCGGGGGTCTGGTCGCCCAGGTGCGTGACGGGCCAGGTGCGGCCCTCCCAGCTGCTGCCCTCGCTCAGCTGCGCCGGGCCGCTGCTGGCCGCCTGCGAGTCGTCGAACGGCCAGGGCGGGGGCGCCGGCGGCATCTGTGCGCGCCGGAAGCCCTGGAGCGCCCGGTCGGAGTCCCATGCAGCCGCTTCGTGCACGCTGTGGGCCAGCAGCTCGCGCAGCGCGCGGTAGTCTGGCACCTCCAGGGGGTGCATGCCCAGCACGCGCTGCCGCCAGCGCTGCAGAAAGGCAGGCACGCAGCCGCCGAGCGCGCACAGGCGCTCCCACAGCGCGCTGCGCTCGCCCAGGATGCCAGCCAGCTGAGCCCCGTTATAGCCCTTGCCTGTGGCCCCATGCGCGCGAAACTTGTGGCTGTGAAGGCCGGACCTTCATCGCTGATTGCTCAAACAGCTACTACAGGATGCAGGCAGAGCACTGCATGCATGGAAGCGGGGTGAGAGGCGCGCACAGCTGGGCCGGTATGCTTGCTTTTCCTGGATGTACCAGGGCTGCCCGCCGCCCCACATGTGGAGGTAGCTGCGCGCTCGACATTTTACTGAGGCGCATGCAAGTCGACCAGGTCTGTGCATGTAAATAAGCTCATGCCGCACCTGTAGCAGAGGCTCTCGAGGTCATCGCGCGGGGAGCACCGCAGGCACTGCAGCCCGGTGAGGCTGGCATAGTTTGGCGTTCCAAAGAACTCCACTTCCTCGTTAGCCTCGTCAGGCGCATCAGGCATGCGCATGGCTCCGCCTGCGGGGTTATGGTGCATGCAAGACTCAGCATACTTAAGGTATGCCATGGCTGGCACACAGCATGAGCATGCGTGCGGACCCAGGTCGAATACGAGGACGCGCGTGGAGCGCTTGTTGTCGACGCAGAAGTTGTCAGGCTTCACGTCGCAGTGCACCTGCACAGTGCAGGATGCGCTCAATGAGCGCATCCTGTCAGGCTTGGTCCAAACACGAGGCCGATGCAGCAGCCGTGCAGGACGCTCACCCAGCCGCGCCGGTGGATGCGCTCCAGCGCCGACAGCATTCCGTCAGCATACTGCGCGCTATGCATAGAGTCGATGGCCTGCTTGGATTCACCAGGTGTATGCAACCTTTCAGCAACATCAACAATCGGCGCACCTGCACGAAGTTGTCGCGCGTAATCTTGCCACTGAAGACGAGGTCGTGCAGGGTCGGCCCGAGCAACTGCAGCATGATGTAGGCATGCTGCTTGCCCGAGCCGGGGTGTGCGAACTGACCAGTCCCATAGCAGCGTGGGACTCCAAACAGGTCTGCGGGAGTGGTGCAAGGCGCCTGGCGTGGCTGCAAAGTGGTGCCCCATCCCTTGCCAGGCTCCCACGTTTTGCTGAGGTCACAGGTGATCTCAAACTCCCTCTGCGCGTCCAGCAGGAGGCTTGCAGCTGAGTGAGGGTGCCACACTGCGTCAGGCGGGACGCAGCAACCTGCTAGCACAGTCGCGCACCTTCACAAGCCACTGCACCGTTTCCAGTGGCTCTATGAGCACCTTCACTGCTGCATGCATGCCCTTGGAGCGCCAGAACACTTCGTACACGCGGGAGGTGCCCCCGCTGCCGATGCAGTCAGGGAGCACCTCATAGTCAGCTCCTAGGTGCACGCGCAGGCCGTCAAACAGCAGGTCCCTGCAACCGTCCATACGAACGACACGCCTTGCCTGAGAGCTGCAAAAGGTACAATGAGGAGACAAATGAAGTAGCACAGTGAGCACTTTCAGCTTCAGCTCTGGACCCTGATGTGACCCTGCTGGACTGGACGCATGTCCTCGAGCCTCGAGTCTCTTGCGGCAATGAACTTGACACTACTGCACGATGGGAGCCTCGCAGGCGTTCTCCAAGCTCGTCAACAAGCCCTTTGAGTTTGCAGCCGCACAGCGTGCGCGGCCCTGCATTGTCTGTGGGTCCTGCTCTGTGGCCTTTGGAGGCACTGACCATGCCTCTGCGCCAACGACCATACCACAGGCGAGAAGGCGTTCAAGGACCTGGAGGTGAAGCGCCAGCAGGTCGCCCTTGATCTACAAGAAGCACTTGAGGAGTTTGAGACAACAAAGACGGCAGCCGCAAAGGCCGAGGCAGCCTCGACCTCGCTGCTTGCAGAGGTGAGGACACCTCTGCTTAACCAACGCAGGCAGTGTCCCCCAGCGCATGACACTGTGCGCGTGCTGCGACAGCTTCGGAGCTTGCAGGCTATGCTGAGCTTGCAGCAGGCCGAAAATGATGAGGCCAAGAAAGAGGTAGCAGGCCTGGAGCAGGAGCTCAGCAGACTCCGGGAGAAGGCGCATGAGCAGGACGAGCGGGCCATTGGTGAATGCATGCGCCTGGATGCCGAGTTTAGGTGCGTACACTGGGTGAGCAAATTGCGCAACCTCGTGCTGCCATCGGCTGCTGCTCACGAGCAAGCACCTGTGGCAGCAAGATGAAGGAGGCGCATCCTGGCCTGGCCTTCCTGTGACATCAGGCGCAGTTTGAAGGCATGCATGCGCGTATGCAGCCTTGCTCGCATGCTCAAGCCTGGCAATGTTCCGCACACTGCATGTAAGCAGCTACTGTGTGTTTCCTCTACATCCAGACCCATCTATGCACCCAAGGCAGCAACAAAAGCCCAAAAGACAGCAAAAACATACATGCTTAAACAGCAGAAGTCAGCCAGATATGTCGAACACAGGCGCGCCCTGGCTCTGTCCGGCGGCGCCACTGCTATTCCGCTTATGGCAGCTGTAGTGAGCGAGCGCGCCGTCTGGATAGGCTACAAATGCAGAGCTGCCGATGCGCTTGTGGCACAGGTGGCATGCTCGCTCAAACGTTACGACAACGCTCCTGCAACAGAGTGAACGTGATTAAGCTTTGCTTTCTGTGCCAGTGCTTGTTTGCTGCAAAACTGACTGATTGGCACCAACAGAAAAGGTATCTGATTGCTGCTCCAACATCATACAGGCCATCTCAACATGGCCATTATATGTCTAGCATCTGCCAGCACCGGAAAGGACGACAGGCGCTGCATCATTGCAAGGGCCACACACTGCAAGACAGTAATACGTCTGTGATGCTGCATGCCACTGCTAGAAGCAGCACATGTGAATCCGGGCTCGTGACGGATGGCGGAGCGCGGTTCAGCAATGGCAGAGCTCTCTTCAGCACGAAGCGAGGGCCTGCAGGGGCGACGCACCGCTGCCGGCAACGTATGAGCTCCTCACGCACTTGCAGGTTCTCTGCGCGCCGCAGGCTGCGCACCACCGTCGAGTTGCGGCGCTGCTCGCCCGCGCTGCGCAGGCCGCCCTGCAGGAAGGGCAGCACTGCGCGCAGCGGCACCTGCAGCACACGCAACACTGTGAACACTGTATTGGTGAAGCGCATGCTTGGCAAGACAGCAGTGTTGCTGTAGTGGTGCTCTCGGAAAGGCTGAGATGCAATGGGCATGTATGTGTGTGCTAGCAGCGCGAGCCAAGTGCGCGATGCTCCACACCCCGTCGAGACGTCCCGGCAAGAGCGTGCATACCAGCGCCTGGCAGGGACCAGAGCACTCCAGCACCGGAGCAGCCGAGCAGGGGTCCCACCTGTCCAGGCAGCAAGCTGAGCGCGTGCAGGGAGTCGATGCGGCCGTGCTTGCGGCTGAGCAGGCGCGCCACCTCCTCCCAGTTGCTGCTGTCCGGGGCGCTGCCGCCCGGCGCGCCGTCGTCGCCGCCGCGCTCCAGGTACACCTGCCACCGCCTCGTCTATCTCAAGGTCCATCAGATCACCCGCTCCCTCAGCGCAGCGCGGATGCCTGCTACACAGTGCAGGTTAGAGCTCAGCACTGTGACCAGGTGCTGCACACCTGACATGAGCCACGAGCAGCCAAGGCACTAGCCTCACACGCTGCAATAAACCTCGGCACTCCTGTGAGCACGTATTCCTGTGTACAACCTGTGTACAATGTGCTGGTGTTCGGCGCAGATATGGAACTCACTTCCGGCATCGCAGAGTACGTGCGACTTGCAGCCTGGCTACGCTGTGTCCGACGTTGTGCAATGTCAGGTAGCATTTTGTGCTCCTCGACTAGGTTCCCACGGCCATCAGCGCACCTCCACCAGCGCGAGGTAGATGTCCTGGCCGGGCTGCAGGTCGCGGCGGCTCCAGGCAGGCTGCAGCGCGCGGCCCTTCCCGGCCGCGCCGGCTGGCGCGGCCAGGGCCGCCGCGCGGCGCTCGTACAGGCGGTCGCAGTAGGCCTCTGCCAGGCGCGGCGCCTGCATGCCGTGCACGTAGATCCTGCCGCGGCACAGGCGGCGCGGTGCCTCAAATTGGGCAAACTGGTTTTCACTAGCATTGCGGTCCGCCGATGTTGGCACAGAGTGCGGCGTGCACACTCATGTGTCTGTGCACTATGCATGCACATAGGTCTGCACCTAAGGTATCGAATTATTTCTTTCATCGCAAATGCAGGACTTGCACACCTGCGAGAGCTTGCAGCTGAACGCTGGCGTCGGCAGAACACTGCCGCAACAGGAGGACACAGATGTGACACACCTTGGGAGCGCGCATTGTTGACAGGCAGGTGGCCATAAAGTTGACTGCACACATAAGTGTGTGGATGCACTACTGTAGGTGCAGCAGGGCTTCCTGCAAGCACAGTGCTGTTGTCATAACACACAATACCAAGCTCACTGCACCTGAGCGCTTCCATGTGCTGTTCTAGGCGCTCCAGCAGCAGCGCACGCAGCTCCAGGAACCCGTCTTTGGGCACCAGCAGCAGCAGCCGCGCGGCGTCTATGTACTCCGATGTTGTCACCTGCATTGCCCCAAGCCATATGCAGCAACATGCAGAAAAGTCTGGCGCGCACTGCTCTCTTGCAAACTACTATGCATGTGAAGAGCATATGCTGGATATCTCGTTCTCTCTCACCCCAAAAAAAAACTTTTCCCATGTACGAACACACTGACATCACTGAAACTTTGGGCAGGCACTTTATTTCAAGAAGCGTGTCTTCTCAACACGCATGGATGCATGACAGCGCACCAGCTCTTTCAAGCGCGTGTAGGGGTCTGGCCGGCTGGCCAGCTGCAGCACCTCAGCTGACCGCGCCGGTCGCAAGCCTGCGCGCTTGCCAACCAGGCCCCCTCTCTGTGCTGCTCCCGTTCCAGCACGGCAGGCACGAGGTACAGCATCGGCGGCAGTCAACGAGCTGACCGGCTCAGCATCCCGCTTCAGACGTCCTGACGTCCTGACAGGAGCCTGCTATGAAAGGCAAGCTTTGGCGCCTTCTGACTCGCATGCACAAGAGCGCCGCTGTCCTCGCACCGTCTGCGTCGCTGGCCCCTCCGCTGGCGCTGCGGCCGCCGGCGGGCGCGGGCGCGGGCGGCCCGCCGCCCGCCGCGCCGCCGCCGGCCGCGGCGCCGTTCGCCGAGCGGCGCTGCTCGATAACAGCGCGCAGGTAGATGCGCGCCAGCTCATCGTGGAACTCCGCCGGGCTGGCCAGCCCGAGCGCGAGCGCGGTCTCCAGGTAGGGCGCGCAGAGTGCGGGCACCTGGCCGATCAGGCGGGTGTGTTGTTGAGCATGCAAGCACCGAAGAAGCAGTGCCGGCACATGTCAAGAGGCTGTGAAGCTTGGGGAAGGCTGGGAACACCACCCGTCCACAAGCTCGTGAGCCTCACCAGGCGGCCTCGAGCGGTCTGCCAGGAGCTGTGCTACAGGTGGCTGCCAGAGCGCGCTCATCAGTCATAGACGGCGCGCCGACATCTGAGCTCAGTCAATCTTTGCCAATGAACGGATGCACACGAGCCCCGCGCTCGCACAGGCAGCGGCGGCGCGGCGGGCCCGGCGCGCCGACCTGGGCGGAGAGGATGGGCAGCACGGCGGCCGGCGCCAGCGGCGGCCGCGCCTGCACCAGCATCTCCAGGCCCGCCTCGGGGTCCGCGCTCAGGATCCACCTGCGCAGGCCAGTGGGAAGCCTCACCCCTGCCGGGCTTTTGGCGTGATGGTCCACACACGCAGTGAGACAGCCCCCACAAGCTGCGTCCGAGCGCAGCGCTGCTCACAATCCCGCGCTGAAAGCTCCCTCTGTCATGACCTGCAAGCTGCCATGCACACCGCTGCATCCGTGCACGACAACCCCCTACGCCCTGCCGACCCGCCGCTTCGGCCGCGCCCCGGAGCGCTCCTTTTGCGCCATGCAGGGCGCGCAGGAGCAGCATCCGCCGCGGCAGCAGCGCAGCCGCTCAGGAGAAGGCTTAGGGAAAGGGCGGCGCACTGCGCATGCGCCTGGATGAGGTCCATGTGCTGCGCGCCAACGGATACGAGGTACTTAACGGCCGCCCAAACCCCCGTCAGGCCCGCCAGCTCGGCGGCCGCGCCGCGCGGCGGCACCTCCAGCTCCTCGGGCGCCTGCCCGCAGGGGCGGCACTTGGCCGCGCGCGGCATTGCGTGACGCTCGCGCCCGGGCGCGGGCACAGCATGCTGTCGACAGAAGCTCACACGCTGGCCCTACAAGGATCTACGTCCGCACAGCCAGCCTGTCGATCGTTAACTCTCGGCGAGCTTTTAGTAAGACACGGCTCCCCAGCAACCTCAAGCGCCTGCATCGCATCGCGCTCAGCTCGCCTAGGCACGATGCCGCCACGGCTCCCCAGCAACCTCAAGCGCCTGCATCGCATCGCGCTCAGCTCGCCTAGGCACGATGCCGCCCTAGCCCATATGGACGACCCAGCCAGCCACGGGCGGCCTGACACGACCTGCACGGCGCCCGCACCCCCGCCGCGCGACCCCCGCTGCGCCAGCCGGCAGGCGCCGCGGCGCGCCTGCGACAGCGCGCGCAGCAGGCTGAGCGCGGCCTGGTGCTGCCCGCGGCGCTGGTACAGCGCAACCAGCTCCGAGTAGCGCCCGGCCGCCTGCAGCGCCGCGCGGCCCTCCGCCAGCGAGGCCGCGTTGGGGCGCTGCACGAAGCGCAGCAGCGCGCCCGTGTCGTCCATCGCCAGCATCGCCTGGTTCGCGCGCGCGCGCGCGTCAGCCCGCTTCGATGGCATGCCTGCGGCTCTACCTGCGGTGATCACAGCCTCGCTTTCTGAGCAACTGAAGCGCGCGCCCATTGCAGCTTTTCATACTGCCTAGCTCTGTGCGCGGGTCGTTGTTGGAAGCCAAGCTTGCTATACCCAGCATCATACCAGGGACTGCGCACGTAACCAGCACGACATGGTGCAAAGTGTGACTGGAAGCAAGTTGCCTGTGAAAAATCGTCGAGAGCGATCTCTGACCGTGCCGAGCTCATAGTAAAAACTGGGGTGCACCTTCAGGATGGCAGTGTCCACCGCCTCTGCAAGCTGCTGGCGCTGCTGCGGGCTCATGTCTGCCAGCTCGCCAGCGCCGTCAGGACCGTCGCCGCCTGCTCCTCCCCGGCCCGCGTCCGCCGCCTCGTCGCCCGCCGTCTCCGCGCCCGCTTCCCCGTCACAAGCTCCGCCGGGCGCCTCGCGAGGCGCGCTGGAGGGTTCCACCCGCTCCTGCCCAAGGCTCTGTCCAGTGTCCGCGCCGCGCTCGGCGCGGCCTGCGCTGCCTCCTCCTGCCGACGCGTCTGCCGTGGCGCCGCCGGACGCGCCGGCCCCGCCGCGCTCGCCGTCCTCGCTGCGCTCGCCGCCCGCCGAGGCCAGGCGCGAGCGGTGGCTCAGCAGGTACGGCAGCAGCAGGGAGACGGCCTTGGCAAACGCGTCGCCGCTCGGCTCCGGCACGTCCGGCAGGTCATACCCTGCAGCCGAAGCACGCATGGCTGTCGGCATCAGCGCAGGCAACAGGCTTGGCCGCGCTCGCCTGCAACAGTCCAAGGCACACACAAGATACAAAGACGTGCTCATGGTACGCAGGAGGCTCAGCACCCCTGACCCGGGCGCCCAGGGCAATCGTGCGCACTAGGCCCAAGGCCCATTGCCCAGCAGCATGGCCGGCGCGAGGGCTGACGACAGCCGCACCAGCAGCGGCGACATGGCCATGGCACGAGCACTGCCATGGTGGGGCAGGCTTGCGCTGCACAGCAAGACACAGCATCACCACTCTAAAGAGGCGAGGGCGGCACCGCGTGCATTGGGCCGGACGCTCTCGAGCAGCGCGCGCGGCGCGAGCGACGGGAACAGCCGCAGCAGCACCAGCGGGCTGGCCGCGGAGACCATGCCAAAGTGCGCAAACGCGCCATCGTGATCGCCGGCGGCGAACAGCTGGTGCGCGTAGCGCATGTGCAGCATGTCCGCCAGCTCCGCGCGCTCGGCCGCCGCGGCGCCCTGCGGCGACAGGGATACGGCTGGGGCTAGGGCTGGCGTGCGCGCTATTGCGCAGCGACTCAGCTGCAGGGTGGTGTGTGCAAGCAGGCAGCGCCAGGCAACTGAGAGACATGGACGTGCGGGCACATGGCGCTGAAAACGATGACGTGTTGTGAGCATGGTAGGCTTGGTCGCCAAGCGGCTCCTGCCATGGTAGTGCAGCACATCACAGTGCGTGGCGTGCCAATGAACAGCACGCACGCTGACCGGCGGTGTGGCAGGAGCAGGTGTGCATCTCTAGGGAGCAGGAGCAGCGCGCGTCCCGTGCAGGGGCGGCCGCACCTGGGAAGCGGGCACGAGCGCGGCGAGCTCCAGCGCCTCTGCATATTCGCCCACGTCCGCCAGCGCGCGCGCCTGCGCGCGGCGGTTTTCAGACACGCGCTCTTCGGCGAGTGTCAGGCTGTTGAGGGGTTTGCAAAGACCACAGTCATGAACGATGTGCACACGACCCACACCTGGGTCCTGACATGCACGGGCAGTGCATCCTGACACGCTCCAGCGGGTGCCGCAGTCACACTGCCACTGCACCGCCCGTCTCGTCGCACGGGCTAAGGTTGAGGCAGCATCAGATGGGTGCACGCCTGCGCAGCAAAGGGGACGGGCACGAGGCGGCGCACGCCCGCATTGCCCCGCGCGGCGACAAACACGCTGCCATCCGGGCCGGTGGAGGGCGCCGCGGTCGCCATGTCGGGCAGCGGCAGCACCTGCGCGCGCTGGAGCAGCTCTCCCCGGCTATCCTGTACCCTACCATGACCTAACCCTACCCCCTTTCATCCCCTCAGCTCCAGCTCCCAACCTGCCAGCGGCAGCACCTGCGCGCGCCCACGCGCGCGTAGGTGGCATGCTGACATCCCACACATGCACACACAGCTCTAGCGCGTGCGGTGTGTGCGGTGTGTGCAGGCCATGCATGAAGCCGGCGAAGCCAGACAGGGTGCGACTTTTATGCCGGCCTAGCCCGAGCTGTTGCAGTAGCTCAGGCCACACTCTAGCTGGAGCTACACCCTCCTCCGCAGGAGAGACCCAACCAGCATTGCCAAAAAGCTGCAAGCGTCCGCAAAGTCCCACAGCGGCGCCGCCGCTCTGCAAGCTGATAGGCACCACGCCATGCATACATGCAAACCAGGCGTCTTCAGGCTTCAGGATGTGCAATACGCAAGGCGAGTGCAACCAGGCGGGTGCCCGCGCGTACGCCGCACCTGCGCAGGCCCGCCGGCGGCCGCGCGCGCCACGCCGCGGACCTCCACGAAGCCCGGCAGCAGCGCGAGCGCGTACGGCGCAGACACCGCGACCGCCGCCGGCGCGTCCGACCAGTTGAGCGGCGGGCGGCGCGCGGGGCGGCCGTCGGCGCCGACCGCGAGGCCGACGCTGTCTTTGAGCAGCAGCAGCTCGCCGCCGCCGAGCGGCGCAATGACCGGCGCGCCCGGCCGGCCGGTCGTGAACAGCTCCGCCAGCGCGCCGGTCGCCGTGTCCACAGTCGCGTACCTGCGCGCGTCAGGGTAGGGTAAGCCTCGCATTAGGGTCAGCCTCCGGATAGAGTGAGCCTCACATGAGGGTGAGCCCCACTTGAGCTCACACGTTGAGCGCACCAGCTGAGCTTTTGAGCGCAGGGCGGTCGACCAGGGGCCCAGCAGCGTTGTACGGCTCAGGGGAGCATGCTGGGCGGTGCGCAGAGTGTGGTTGCAGCGCCCACTGGGCATGGTCAAAGTGCTTGCGTAGAGTATGCAAGGATTGCTTGTTTGCCTGGCTGTATCAGGGCGGCGTCCTCGCTAAAAGCCAGGCAGCCGCTGCCGCCGCACCACCCAGCCGCGAGCGCTGCGCCGAGCAGCCTTAACACCGCAGCCTTCAAACGACGCATCACACACAGACCAGTAGGCAGGCAGCTGGGAATCGTTTGTAAAGGGGCGAGCCGAGCATCGAGGCGGGGGGCCGCACTCGCGCTTGAAGCCCAGGCAGACGCTGCCGCCGCACCAGCCGAGGGCGAGCGCCGCGTCCGGCAGGCCCAGCTCCTTGGCCTCCGCGAACTCGTTGCCGTTGAAGTGCAGCAGCAGCAGGCGGCGCTTGAGCGCGACCGCCAGCATGTCGCGCGGCGCGTCCAGCGCGAAGCGGCCCGCGCCGCGCGTACGCGCGGCCTGGCAGGCCAGCGCCAGGCTGGGCAGTCGGTGCGCGCTGACGCCGTCCTCGCACAAGCACAGCAGCAGCGCGCGCTCGGGCCAAGCCTGCGCGCGCGCGGGCGCCGTGGGGTGCCGGCCGGCCGCCTGCTGCATGGGCGCAGGGGGCGCCGCAGCTCACATGTGCCCTGCCGGTAGGCTGGACACCGCGCACCTGCAATCGTGCTCAGGAGCATCCCCCTTCCGCACCATGTTGCTAGTGGAAAACAGAGCCTGTCAACGAGAGCATCACGCAGGCGCCTGACTGCCTGCTGCAACATTCTAGGGGATGCGCTCCGACCTTGCGCTGAGCAAGCACAGCAGGAAGCGAGCGTGCAGTCGAGCAGGCGCGCCTGCAGCTGGAAGATCCGCTTCTGCCCAAAGCCCTTGACGGCCTGCGTGACCTGCCAGCGCGGCCCCTCCCCGCCGCCGGGCTCTTCCTGCAGCACCATCAGCGTGCCGTCCGCCAGCCCGGCCAGCACACGGCCGTCCCACACCTCCAGCGCCTCGATCTTCTTCTGGAAGTTATCCAGCACGACCTCGGCTGCGGAGCAAACCGCGCGCTCAGCAGGCCTGCAAAGTTGCACCTTTGCAGAAAACAGTTCCACAAAAGCTGTGTCTGCACAACAGAGTACTTGCTTAGCCCTTTACTTCAAACTGCATTGCTTTGACTGCAGCACCTGTGAAGGCTTGGAAGTCCGCCATCGCGCCGAGTTGCGGATTGCCAGAAGGCGTGAAGTCTCTCGGGGCTCAGCTACAATACATACTTGAACTCCAATTTGCTCTTGCGATTATACTATGCATGCCCACACCAGCACGGCTTTACATATGCTTGCTGATGCTAGCCTTTGCGCAAGTGACGAGCGACACAAGGGACTGTGTTCCAGCTCAGACAAAACAGTGAAACTGAGGGATAGCCTTCATCCTTCATGTGACCACACTCGAGTACAAAAACAGTCCTGCATCGAAGACCCTTTCCAAACCCCGATTTATAGCTGGGCAATAGTGATGGGGGGAGTATCACCGCTCAGTCCCTTTTTACTTCCTCCTGACAAGCTCTGTTGTTTGTCAGGGGCACGCTTGCAATGCAGGCGCAACCATGTTGTGTGTGCTCGGGGGCGAGCACCTCAGGCAGGCTTGCGCTGCGCAGCAGTCCCGCGCCGACGCCAACTGGGGCGTGGCAGCCGGGCGCGCGCAGGCGCAGCGCGGCTTGGGCTGTTCACGCCGCCGCAGGTGCGCCGCTTGCCCAAGCAGCTTGGCAAGGCTTCTCGCACAGTTTGCATGCGCGCCGGGAGCTACAACTGGGCTCTCGTTCACAGTCCCTGTTGTGCTCTGCGCTCTGTACCTCATCCAAACTACCAGACTGCGCTGGAGTTGCCGAGGGCGCACCCAGCACCTGGAAAGGCCACGGCAGTAACTGTGCTGCACCACTTGCGCATGCTCCTGGCGCGTCGACGCGCCGTCCCACAGGCACGCGGTGCTCCTGCCTGCGCGCTCACGGTCTCCTGCGCCAGGCACGGAGACCGCGGAGGAGCTCCTGCAGCGCGCGGCCAGCAGCGGGACTGGTAGCGGCGGGAATGGCAGCGGCGGCGCCGACGGCGCGGCCGCGAAGAAGCCTTTTGATGGCCGCGCGTTCCGGCGCTCGCTGGGCAAGACGGGCCGCTACCAGCGCAACCCGATCAACGACCCGGCCAGCCTGGCGCTGATGGAGGAGCACGGCGTGGGCTACTCGTCCACAGGCCTCATCGCGCAGATGCGGCTCAACGGCAACCTGTGGCAACAGGGCGTGCGCGCCCGCGCCTGCCGCACCTGCCGCACTATCCTCAGCGGCTGTGCAAGGCTAAATTGTTTTACAGAGCACCGGGCTGGGCAACAAGTGCCTTTAGCACTCCACCACCGCGTGGCTGTCGGCAGGGACCCAAGCGCCGGGCAGGCGGCGGCAGCAGGCTGTAGCGGGCTGCCGCACGCACACCGTGGCGGCTGACTGGCGCGCGCGCGCGGCGGCGTAGGACGTCACGGTGCGGCTGGCGCAGGCGTACGGCTACTGCTGGGGCGTGGAGCGCGCGGTGCAGATGGCGTACGAGGCGCGCAAGCAGTACCCCGGCGCCAAGCTGCACGTGACCAACGAGATCATCCACAACCCTGCCGTCAACCAGGCGCGCCCGCGCGGCCCCGCCGCGCGCGGGCGCTGCCCCTGCTAGGTCGCGCAGGCGCCGCAGGCGGCGGGCGGTGATGCTACTCAGAAGGCGGAATACGGCCAGGGCAGCGGCGCGGCCGTTATACTCATAGCGGCGTGCAGGCTGCCCCCTTGTGCACCGCCACGGCTGCGCCTGCGGGCTGAGCGTGCGCCCGCCATGCTCAGAGAGCGGCGTGCAGGCTGTTTGCTTGGGCACCGCACCCGCCACGGCTGCGTCTGCGCGTCGAGCGTGCGCACTCCTAAATAGGCGCCCCCCTCCTGCGCGCGCAGCGGCTGAAGGAGATGGACATCGAGATCATCGAGGACGGCGGCGGCGGCAAGGACTTTGGCGGCGTGCGCGCGGAGGACGTCGTGATCCTGCCCGCGTTCGGCGCGAGCGTGCAGGAGATGCGCCTGCTCAACGACCGCGGCGTGCGCATCGTGGACACCACCTGCCCCTGGGTCGCCAAGGCGCGGCCCTGCCCCTGGGGAGCGCGGGCTCTGCGACGGTGCTTGCAGCAAGGCTGATCTTGGGCCTCGCGCGCCGGGACGGCGGCGGCTCTGTCGGTGCGGCGCGGGGGCGGTGTGGCCTACTCTCGCCTTTGTGTGGAGCTGCTTTTTGGGGGGACTGTGAGGGGCTGCCGGTGAGCGCTAGGCTGCCCTTGAGGCTTAGCCATTCAGAGCCTGGCTGCATATAACACTTTGTTTTCTTGGCAGAGCCTGGGTGAAGGCCGCGCCTGTGGCTTTGATCGGGCGCCTGAGCCCGCCTGGCGGCGCCCGTGCAGCCCTGAACTGGCCTGGGCTGGGTCTTGGAGGGCATGGGCAGACTGATGGGGTCGCTCAGCCGCGCAGGTGTGCATTGCAAGTGGATTGCAAGTGGACAATCAGGCATTGCGCAACCTGAACCTATGGGGTCTCAGGAGGGCGTGGGCAGGCCGGCCGGGGCCCTGACCAGCCCTGGCGGCCGCGCAGGTCTGGAACGCGGTGGACAACCAGGCGCGCAAGGCGCACACGAGCATCATCCACGGCAAGTACAGCCACGAGGAGACCGTCGCGACCGCCAGCTTCGCGACCACCTACCTCATCGTCCGCGACCTGGCCGAGGCGCGCGCGCCCCTGGGCGCATGATGCCGTGCCGGCCCGCGGCCAGGGCCGGCTGCGCGCGCTGCGCGCGCGCCAGCTTGCTGCGGCGGCTGTGCGGCCGGCGGCCGCCCTCGTGGCGGAGCACCCATGCTCCACTGGGAGTTTTGTACCTGGTTGGGAGACTCTTTGCAGCACATGAGCGCACACGAAGTAGGTCGGGCTGCAGGTCGGACCGCAGGGCGTCCATGCGGTCAGCTCGCGCCCGCGCAGGCGCGCTACGTGTGCGACTACATCCTGCACGGCGGCGACCGCGCCGAGTTCCTGGCCAAGTTCGCCAAGGCGATCAGCGTGGGCTTCGACCCCGACGCCGACCTGCAGCGCGTCGGCCTCGCCAACCAGACCACCATGTGTGCACGCGCAGTGCCCTCCCCCGGCCCTGACGCCTGCCCGGTTTCGCAGCCTGCACCTTCGGCACGATCTTGCACACCCCGGCCGCCCAAGCTTGCCTGCCCCGCCATCACCAGCCGGCCCCGCGCCCCAGGATGAGAGCATGCGGGGGCGTCAGCCGACGGCGGCACAGCGCAAGCGGGCGCGTACGGAGCCTGACGCCAGCGCGTGTGGCGGGTCGCGCAATATCACGCTACCAGCCCGGCGCACGCACTTACGGCGTGCGACGCGCAGGCTGCGCGACGAGACGCTCGCGATCGGCAAGATGCTGGAGAAGACGATGATGGAGAAGCACGGCCCGGCCGCGCTGCAGCAGCACTACATGGTCATGGACACCATCTGCGACGCCACGCAGGCGCGGCCCAAACCCTGACCCTGTGTCCCGAACGCTACGCCCAGCCTTGGCGAGCCGGCCGGGCGGCCAGTCGATCGGCCTGCAGCTGCTGCACTTTCGAGCGCCCGTGTCGCTCGGCCGGGCTCGGCGCGCCGCGCTGACCCCGGGCCGCTGCGGCGGTCTGCGCCGAGCGGCCCCGGCCTGGGCTGAGGGCCGTGGTGCGACGGCGCCGGGGCGGTGCTGCAAGGCGGCGGGCCCGCGAGCGGGGCTCTGCTCTTGGGGCTGCTTTCATCGCAGGGCGTCATCACCTTGTCTGACGCTTGAACGCGCATCCATGTGAGACCTCTTGGGAAGCTGCATTCACAGCCTGGTGTATCTGCGCGCGCGCAGGAGCGCCAGGATGCGGTGACGCAGCTGGTGAATCAGCAGTCCGACCCGGCCATGAAGGTGGACCTCATGATGGTCGTCGGCGGCTTCAACTCGTCCAACACGTCGCACCTGCAGGTCCGGCCCTGCAGGATTAGGGTAGGGTCAGGGTAGGGTCAGCACCACCACTCCCCCAACACCGCTCACCTGCACGTCCGGCCCGTGGCGGAGCGCCCCCCGCAGTGGCTGCAGCATGGCACGGGTGCCATGCACTGGCGGCCGGGCTCTCCCGCAGCGTGCATGGCTCCGCGGCGCGCACAGGCTGCGAGCGGGTCGCGATGCGCTGGCGTGCGGGCGCCGCCAGGCCGCAGCTGCTGGGTGGCGGGCGCGGCCGCGTCCGGCGCTAGGCTGCTGCCCGGGGCTGCCTCTCCAGTACGTGTCTTTGGTTGAGCGCGGCAGAGCATGGTGCCGGTGTGCTGGCGGGCCATGTGCGCGCAGCCTCAATCCGGCGGGCTGCGCGGGGCCGCGCAGGAAATCCCGGAGCTGAACGGCGTGCCGTCCTACTGGGTCAACTCGGCGGCCTGCATCGACGTGGCGCGCAACGCGATCACGCACAAGACGGCCGCGGGGGAGCTGGTCGAGACCGGCCCCTGGCTGCGCGAGGGCCCGCTCAGCGTCGGCGTCACCTCCGGCGCCTCCACGGTGCGCCCGCGGCCCCCACGCCCCGCGCCCCGCCGCCGCCCGCGCTCGGCGCGATGCGCCTCCCCACTTTCAAGGCTCGCCCAGCCGCAATGCGTCTTGGGTGGGCTCATCAGCCTACCAGGGGCTGCGCAGTGTCCTCGCTGCCTCTGCACACGCGCCACCGCGCCGCCCGGCCTGACCGAGCAGAGCACTCTGGCAACGGCTTGTAATGCAGCAGTGTTGGGGAAAAGTATGTATGTGGAGCCGCTGAAGCAGGTGGGCCGCGCGCGCGCAGCCGGACCGCGCGGTGGAGGACGTGCTGGAGCGCATCTTTCGCATCAAGGACCCCGCATTCAAGGGCGTGGCGCCGCTGGCGCTGGAGGCCGCCGCGGCGCCTGAGCGGCCCGCGGACGCCGAGGCCATCGCGCCCTAGGGGGCGGACGCGGTGGGAATGACTGTGAGGATATCGGAGGGCATCACTGCTGCTGCCTGTGCCTCGTGCCGCCCCTGCGCGCCGTGCGGCATCCTGTCGCCGAGGCCGCCGCCCGCGGACGCTGACCTGGATATCGCTGCGGGGGGCTGTGGACTGAGTGCTGGCGCAGCACGAGATGCGAGGCAGCTTTACAAGGAGGTTGAGGAAATGATAGGATGGGAGGCATAGCTTCTGACCTGCCAGGGCCTGCTTTTTGGCTGCATGCGTGTGTCATGGCCGAAGGTTTTGTGTCCTGGTGTGACAGCCCGCAGGTTGATTGCGCGCTTGGTGTTGAGACGTCGTGTCCGGTGAGCGACTTTCTGTGTGTGTTGTGTGGCGCCCGTGTGTGTTGGGGCGAGCAATGTCGAGCGCCTTAAGTGCAGAACAAGCGAGTCAAGTGTTGCATTACAGTTTGACGCCATGTTGAGTGCGCCGTAAGGTGCATAATGAAACATCTGATAAGGCACCACGAGTGGCCAGGGAGCAGCATGCGTTTTTGGTTCTGACACTGGACAGGCGATATGTGTACTACCCTGCTTGCGCAATATCTAACCCACATACATGTCAGAAGTACAGAAACCTGTCCTGGCACAGCTGCATTGCGGTCGACAGCGCGCACACCCTTACCCAGGAGGAGCCAGCATGACAGCCCGCTTGCGTCTCAGGTCCTCGTCGACAAGCTCAAAAGCTCAGGAAGCGACCGACCAGGTCCGGCAGGCGCACACCAGCAGTCACCATGTCCTGTGAAGCAGCGGGACGGGGGTTAGCCATGACCTCACACCTGTATTAGCTGAAGCGCAGAGGGACACAGGGAGCAGGCTGCTCGTGGCAGGCCGGGCAGGGCGACGATGCTCAGGGGCGAGCGCCGGCACCGCGGCACAGCTCAGGGCTGGCCGACAGCCTGAGGCTGCACACCGGGTGAGCGCTGTTGCGACAGCAGAGTAGGACGCCTTCATTTTCACAATAGGAAAGGAGGCTTGAAACCCGTTGCTGCCCGCTCTTTGAAAAGAAAGCTGCAGTGCCAGCAGGGGCCCAGGCCCAGGCCCTGCCAGGGTCCACATGGGACAGGGAGCTGGGCGGCGCGCCTTCAGCTGCGCGGCCGCCTCCTCAGGGTCGGCGGGCGCCCACAGCACGGCCGGCACGGGCGCGCCCGGCGGCGGCGCCGCGTCCGCGCCCTCGGGCTCCTTGGGCTCGCCCGGGTCGCCCCACGCCGGCAGCCAGGCGCCCTGCGGCGTCCAGCCGGGCGGCACCGCGGTGGCCTCGCGCAGCCGCTGCACCTCGGGCTCCGCTGCCTCCTCGCCCGCCGCCGCGGGCCGCAGCGGGTGCGGCGGCGGCGGCACGGCGACTGCCGCCGGCGGGAAGCTCGCCGGCATCGTTGGCTGCAGCCACACGTCCGGGTCGGCCGCCAGCTCCGCCCAGGAACGCCTCCTGCGCGGCAACCGCGCCGGCGGTCACTTGACAGCCTGTCTCGCCAGCGCTCGCGCGTCGGGACGGCCCCGGCACTGCACGTGCGGGCGGAGGCGCGGCGAGCAAAGGCGCGGCGAGCGGAGGCGCGGCGGGCGTCCCGTCAAAAGTGTTTCGTATGAACGCGGCGAGCATACAGCCTCTCTCAAGCTATCTTGACAGCACTGTCAAACAACCACTACATGGGGTGCAGCTCCGCATGCAGCTTTGCAATGTAGGCACGGCTGCATGCATGCAGTCCGACAGGGAGACCGGTTCGCGGCCGCGCGGCTCGACCCCGCGCGCAACAGCACCTCACGGCGCTCGCATGGCGCTGGACTCCTTGCAGTTCAGCACATGCATCCGGCGCCCCAGCTTGCCGTGGTATACACAAGGAGCCCCATCTGCGACCGTTAGATCCTGAAGCAGAAGGGCCGCGCCTGCTGCAGCCGCCGCGCGCGCTGCATCAGCCGCTGGTCCGCGCGCGCCGCCACGTCCGCAAGCACCCGCCGCTGCTCGGCAGCCAGGCCCGCGTCCGCGCCCGCGCCGCGCCCCGCGCCCTCCGCGGGCTGCACCTCCGCGGGCTGCACCTCTGCGGGCTGCACCTCCGCGGGCTGCACCATCGCGGGCTGCACCTCCGCGGGCTGCACCTCCGCGGGCTGCACCTCCGCGGGCTGCACCCCTGCGGGCTGCACCCCTGCGGGCTGCGCCTCCGCGGGCTGCACCCCCGCCGCTGCGCCCGCGGCCGCCTCCCCGTTCGGCGCGAGCGGCTCCTGGGCGGGCCCCTGGCCCTGCGGCGCGGGCGCCTGCGCTGGCGCAGGCGCCGCGCTCGGGCGCGTGCCGCCCTGCCGGCCTGCGGCTGCAGGGTTCGGGGCCGGGCCGGCCGGGGCCCGCGGCGAGACCGCGGCCGCAGCGCGGGGCGGCGCGCCGACGCGGTCCGGGCCGGGCGCGCGCCCCAGCGCAGCAGCGGCCCGAGGCGGCGCGGCGGCAGCCTTCGCGCGCGCGTGCCCGAGCGCGCGCACGACCTCGTCCGCCGACAGGGGCCGCCGCGCAGCGCCGTCCGCCGGGCCGGCCCTGGACGAGGCGCGCCGCAGCTTTTTCTCTGCTGATCCCTGTCCCACTGCTTGCGCGCCAGGGCAGTGAAGGCGCAAGGCTGGCGGGCTGCAAAAGCGACCCACGGGGCATTCCAAAGCAGGTCTGCACAGGCGCCGCCTGCATCCAGAGCGTCAGGCGCTCCGACAACTGCTGCAAAGCAGGAGGCAGAGCGTGAGGACTGCAGCAGACCAGGCCAGCGCTCCCTTGCATGCCGGCAGTGCTGGATGGCCGACATGGAGTCGGGAAGCAGCCTGCAAACAGGGCGGCGCTGCCGCACGACGCACCGTGCGCGCTGCGTGGCCGGCCCCGCGGGCGCCCGCGCTGCGGGCGCCCCGCCCAGCGCCCGGAACAGGGCGGCGTTCTGGCCGGCCTCGGCCCTGGGGCTCGCCACGCCGGCGCGGTCATTGGCGCCCGCGGAGGCGCCGCGGGCCGGCGGCGCCTGGTCGCCCGCCCAACGGGAGCGCTTCAGCGGCTGCACGGCGGGCGCGCCTCGGCTGCCGCCGGCCGCGCGCGGCGAGGCGGGGCCCCGGTGGTCTGAGGCCCTGGGGCTGGCCACGCCGCCCCGCGCGGCCGCGCCGTCCGCCTGCAGCATGGCATTGACCGCGAGCCGCGAGCGCTTGAGCTGCAGTCCGGGGCCGGCGCCGCCGTTGCTCTGCTCCGCCGGCCGGGGGCGCTTGTGCGACGGCCCGGCCGCGTCCGCGCGGGCGGGCCCCGTGCACGCGGCGGCGGGCTGGGCGGCGCGGGGTCCCGCAGGGCTTGGCACGCTGCTGCGGCGAGCCGGCGGCAGCGGCGGCGGCGCCTGCGCGGCGCCCGCTTCCAGCGCCATGCGCTGCGCGAGCTCGGACGCCGCGGCCGCCACATCGGGCTCCCTGCGCCCGGCGCGCCGGTCGTGCCCTGCAGCCGCCTCAGCGCGACGCGCGCCGTTTCGGCACTGGGCTGTCGGGGGCGCCAAATTGCACGAGCGGCGCGAGTGCGCCCCGCTTGGCAAGGGGGGCATGTGCGCCTCCCCCAGCAGATGTCGCCCGCAAGATCGGGGCAGGGCAGAAGGCATGCATACGTGCGTGGTGAAGTGGGCGCTCAGGGTGTCGAAACTTTTGAACACAACATGCTGCAATGTGCGACAGGACGTGCAAGCGGCAGCCCTGGCGGCCCTGGAGAAGGACCACGGCCTCTGCAGCGCCCCGCTCTGCACACGGCTGGCCCCCGCTTGCGCGCCCGCGCGGCGCGCCTGTGCTTGGCAAGGCGCGCGACCGCGCGCACGAGCTGCTTGTCCCAGCGCGGGCCGGGCTGCCGGAGCTGCCGCGGCGCGGAGGCCAGCGCGCCCAGGGCGGCGAGCAGCGCCCGCAGCATGGACGTCTGCTGGTCCCGCTCCGCAGCACATGCGTACACCTGGACGCGCGACGCAGCCTGGCCGTCACCCAACAACAGGCTGCAGCGGCCGAGCGCAAAGTCAAAACCGCACTTGCTCGCGCCGCGCAGGTGCATCGAGTCGTTACGTCGCAACGCACATCAGGAGTACCCAGGTGTAGGTTTAGGGTTAGGGCGCATTATGGTGGTGAACACGCGGCGGGCAAGGAGCGGCGGAGCGAGGGCGCACGTTCAGCGCGGGCTGCAGCTTGGGCGCATGCAGCAGCCGCGCGGCGGTCGGCGCGTCGCGCGCGCTCGCCGCCAGCGCGTCCAGCGCGGCCGCGCGAGCGCTCGCGTTGCTCGTGCGCCACATCCTGTTTGCAAACGCGTCTGCGCGCCCCGGCGGCGCAGCGTCAGGGCAGGATCGGCCTGCTTGCCCGGACAGCCGCCTGGGCAACAGGCGGACAGCTATACGCTGCCCCGGCAGCCTACGCAAAAGCATCACACCATGGCACACGCGCGTAATTCCTCGGCTGCACACCCGACACTGAAAACTGCTTTGACTGCCGCATGGAGTCGCCCTGGCCGTCAAGGCCCCCAGGTCGCCGGCCGGGCGCGCGGCGCGCCTGCCAGGTCGGGCCTGATCCGGCCAGCATCGTCCAGCAGCACGCGCAGCTCGCCGGTCTGCTTCTTGCGCTCCTTGTCCAGCGCGGCGCAGGCGGCGGCCCACCCGGCGCTGCGGCCGCGCTCGCCGCCGCCCAGCGCCGGCGCCGGCGGCGCGGCGGCGCCTGGCCCCGCGCGCTCCAAGACGCGCTGCTGGCTGCCGCGCGCCGCCGCGCGCTGCCGCGCGAAGAAGCCCTCCACGTCGGCCTCGCTGCAGCCGACCTGCGCCCGCGCCCGGCGCGCCCTGTTTGCTTACAAATGCAGCCGATGTGCGCTGGCGCCGACGTCCCATCTTTCCAACAGCGCCCTGCATGCAGCCGCCCGCACCGCCCGCACACCCCCCGCAGGTCCCGTCTCTATCGCATCTGCCCCAGAACCTTTTTCCGGTCATCACAGGCAGGCCCAGCTCGGCCCGCAGCGGAACGGGCAGGCAGGCCGGGCCCGCTGCGCCGCGCGCGCGCCCGCACGCCCTGCGGCGCCGCCCCGCAGCTCCCCGGCCGCGGGCGCCCTGCCTGCGCCCAGCAACGCAAAAGCACCCCAAGTACACCAACCGGCCGACCGGGCCCCTGGACCGCGTCAAGCTGCCGCTGCAGACGCGTGGCGGCCTGAATAAGAGCCCGGCGCCCCCGCGCACCTCGGCCGCCAGCGCGCGCGCCTCGCCCCGCGTCAGCGCGCCTTGCGTCGCGAACACGTCCGCCAGTGCCTGCTCGCCCTCCGCGTCGAGCGGCGCCGGCGCCGCCTCCCGCGGCAGCGCCGCCTGCGACGACACGTCGCCGCCCGGCGCCGGCAGCCCGTCCTCGGCCGCCGCTGCCGCCGCCGCCGCCGCCGGCGGCGCTGCGGCCGCAGAGCCCGCTGCCTGGCCGGGCGGCGCGCGTGCGAGCAGCGCGAGCGCCTGGGCGGCGTGCGCCTCCGCGGCCGACCGCGCATCCCCTGCGCCGGCGGCCTCCCCGCCTGCGGGCGCCGCCCAGGGGCGGGGTCAGACAGGGGCCGGGCGGCGCACTGCGACAGACAACTGCGTGCAGCAGCGCTGCGCGGCGATCACAGCAGCTGTGCGCTGAGTGAGCGGCTGGTGAGGGGCGCGCAGCAGGAACGGGGTGGCCAGGCAGCTGCGGGACGCGTGTGCGCCTGCGGGAGGCTGGCAGGCCCGCGCCAGCAAGCACCGGAGCACACACAGGCGCTGAGCGCACCCTCAGGACCTGGCCCAGCAGCGCTCAGCGCGCGCGCTGATACACGGCCCGTCTCGGCCTCGTCGCGAGCGCCGGCGCGGTCCCGCCAGCACGGCGTCGAGAGCGGGTCCACCCCCGCCAGCTCCGTCTGCCGCTGCCGCACGCGTGCCAGCTCGCCCTCGTGCTCGTGCGCCTCCTCGTACTGCGCGGCCATCGTCGGCTGCGAGCCGTTCCGCCATTTGTCTGTGCTAACATAGTTTCCTGCCCTGCAGCCCTCGCGCATATCTGCAGGCACAGCGCTCCTGATGTGACAGGCCTGCGGCAGTACAGCCTGCCGACTGCCGCAGGGAGCTCACAGTGGCTGGCAGCGCCCGGCTCGACCGGCCCCGCTGCAGCGCAGGGCTTGAGCAAGTGCAAAGTGGCAAAGGCCCTGCTCAGTGCTGCAACCTGCCCTACACAGAGCTATCCTGCCTGTGTTGGTGCGCGAGGGCGCACGAGGGATGTGCCGAGCCTCTCCGCCACCTCCAGCGGCAACATGAGGATTCGCCGCTCGCTGGCCGGCTGCAGCGTGCAGCGCAGCGACCGAGTGCTCTGCAGGCGGGGGCACGCTGCCATGGGCGCGACATCATCTGACATTGCTGCGACCATCAGCGCATAGCTCTGGTTCTCATGGACAGGTCCTGTCGTGCACCCCTTCGGGCGCTCTGCGTCAGAGACAGCACGCCTCCACACCTGGCCCCGCCCTGGCAGCTGCGCCCCCCTTTCTAGCCTGCATGCCCAGCCTGGTGTATGGAGACAGGCACTAGGCGGGCTGCTGTGTGTGCTGTGGGAAAAAAGAAGAAGAACCCGTCACTCGTGTCCAAGGCTCCACAGGAGGTCCAGCGAGTGCGCAGCTCGCTCATCATGAGGCCTCAGACAGCAGGGCGATGCGGCGCTCCTCGCGGCCATGCTGCCAGCCCCGCTGGTCCTTGTTCCTGGGGATGCGCCCGGGCTGGCCTCCCTGCGCACCACCACTGCAAGGCCAGGCAGCGCAGGCATGCGCGCTCTGCACAGGCCGCGCTCGGCGCGGTAACACTGCCTGAGCTGTGCACCATGGCGCCCGGCCTTGCCACGGGTGACTCCGTCGCGGCCGGCGGCGCGCTGGTGCGCGGGATTGTGGACGTGGCGGAGCACGCCGCGCTGCACGGCATCGCCGCGGACTTCCTGCCGGCCGGCGACTCGCCGCCCGACGCCGCGCCGGACCAGGCCTCGCCCGATGCGGCCGCGCCGGCGGCCAAGTGCCTGCTGGTGGTCTCGGCCGGGCGGCCGCTCCTGCTGGTGCTGCTGGCCGCCCGCCGCGCCGACGAGCGGCGCCTGGCGGCGCTGACGGGCGCGCCGCGCCGCGCGCTGCGCCTGGCCACGCCGGCCGAGGTGGCGGCGGTGACCGGCTTCCCGGTCGGCGCCGTGCCGCCGTTCGGCCACGCCGCGCTGCTCCCGACCCTGCTCGACCTCGAGGTGCGGCCCCGCGGTGTTCCCGCTAGAGAGCACGCACTTACGGAGTGCAAGCACTGGTGCGCAAGGCGGCTCCCCGCCCTCCAGGCAGCGCCTGCGCTCTGCGCGGCCGAACATGCATTTATGCGCTCTCCTGCGGCTCTTGGCTGAAGCCGCAGCGGCCTGCAGCACTGCACTCAACCTCTGTGCAGGGGCCGCCGTGTGGCAGAGCCTGGAGCTTGCGGCCTGCTCCCGTGCTTGTGTGCGTGGCTGCTCCCCACCAGTCTTGCGCGGCCAGCCCATGCTGAATGCATGCTCGCTTGTCTCCATGTGAGGACAACGCTCCGTCTGAGCCCTGGAGCACACCCCTTGGTGAGCAGGCCGCTGTTTTGCGGTCATAGCTGCTGTCCCATGCACGAGCAGTCTTGCATGTCAGACGGGCCTTGAGCAGGCAGCCGATCACGCCCCTTGTTTTAACAATGACGGGCCTGGCACTGCGCGCAGGTGGCGCGGCTGGCGCGCGTGCGCCTGGGCGGCGGCAGCGCAGACGCGCAGCTGGCCATCGGCACGCCCGAGCTGCTGGCGGCGGTGGGCGGGCGCGTCGCCGACTTTGCGGTCGCCGCGCCCGCGGCCGCGGACGCCGGCGCAGGCGCGCCCGCGCCCGAAGGTGCCCCAATCATGCTGGCTTGGGATGGCAAGCCCTGTTGCAACTTCATGGCTGGCCGTGTTCTAGCAAACCGTGTTGGCTCATATGCCATTGGCATGAAGATTACTGCTAATGCCCGGCCTGTTTACAAAGAGACCCCCCTAAGGATGGGTCCTGCCTGGTACCATGTCACGTACGCGCGGTGGTGGAAGCACCGACAAGGCGCCCATCCCATTGTGCAGGCCTCGAGCCAGGCGGTGCGCGCGAGGACGGAGGCACGGGCGGCGCAAATGCAGCGGAGCCAGGGATGAACCCAAGGGTGGAGTCAGGGACGGAGCCAGGGGCTGAGCCAGGGGTGGTGTCACCGTGGCCGGCGGGCTCGGTGGCCGCCCGGGTGGCCGCGCGCGTCGCCGCGCGACGGCCGCACGCGCACGGAGGCCTCCACCTCGAGCTGGAACCGCTGCCGGTGCGGGGCCCGCCCCGGCATCTGCCATGTCCGTGCCCTTGCTCCCCTGCCTGCATGCATGTTGTCACACAAGTGTGCAACACGTCGCTGCCGTGTCAGGCAGCTCACAGTCGACATAACGTGAGGCCCTTGTGACGTGATGTTTTATCTGCGTTCATATCATCTCGGCAGGAGCAAGTGGTGCCCAGGATGCAGCCGCATCACGCCATACACAGACAGCGTGGATCCCCTTGCGCAGGAGCTGTTTGGCGCGGGGCAGCAGTGGGCGCACCCGCGCACCGGCGCGGCGTGCGAGCTGCACGCCGTCGCGGGCGCCGAGCTGGAGCGCCGCCTTGGCCCCGCGGCCGCGCGCAGCCTGCTCGCGCAGGTGGGCGCCCGAGCATCGGCTGCGCCGCTTGCCAGGCACCATGTCCCCACTGTAAGCGGTTGTGGCGGTGCCGCCCGAGCTGTGTCGTGGCAGTGCGTCTCGAGCGTAAGGGGCGGTCTTCGGCTGTGCTGTACGCAGCACAGTCTCTATACCGCCGCCCTGTTGCAAATGCGCATTGTCGACGAGCGCCTGGCTTGCAGTCCTTGCTGCCCGGCAGACAGCGCCCTGTCGCAGGCAGGAAGCGTATTGACGTGGGTAGCAGTGTGAAGTACTGCTCCGCCCTCTGCCGCTCTCACCGATGAGGCAACCTGTAGCTGCTGAGCTGCTGGACGATTGCGTGACGGCGCGGACGGCGCGGCGTGCAGGTGCGTGTAGGCCGCCGCGTGGTCGTGACGGGGCACGTGCGGGAGCCGCCTGCGTCTCCTGACAGGCGCGCGCCTTTATGCTCAGCTTGCGCTTGCGCACGTATCGCCTGCGTAAATACTATGACTGAATGAGTGCGGAGGTGGACAAGCCGGTCATAAGGGTCACCACGTGTCTGTCGGTATTGTCGTCCTGGCTGGCTCCTCTATGCAGAGGCACATTGTGCTGTGTTGGATTTTTCCGTGTGCTGTGCCAAAGCATTCTGTGCCGAGCACATCAAACAGCATCGCAGCCCGATGGTCTGCTTGCCCTTGCTACATCCACATGCACCAGGGAAAATTTTGACTCCCTTGTTTCTCCATGCTCGTCTTGTCATGCTTGTTGATGCTCCTGCTGAAGCGCACGAGCCCCAGCGCCGCAGCAGCCCGCTGCTGCTGGTGTGCCACGGCCTGGAGACGCTCCCGGCGCCGCAGCGGCCCGCCGATGGCCCGCGCGCCTCCAGGCCGCGCCGGGCGCGGGCGGGCGGCGCGCTGCCGGCCAGGCCCGCATCGAGAACGCTGCCCTCATACAGCCTGCCGCCGGGCACTTACGAGCTGGTGGACAGCGTAGAGGCGCTGGCGCGCGTGCATGCGGCCGTGCTGGGTCCCCCTGGTGCCCCCACGCCAGCCGCGGCGCAGGGCTCCGAGGCGCCCACGGATGCCGCGCTGCGGGGCGCCTTTGCGGCCGAGCACGTCTACCCGGCCGCGGACGGGTGGGCGTGCGGGCCGGGCGCGGTGCCTGGGCAGCCCGCGGCGGCTGAGCAGGCGGGTTTGGCGACCGAGGGGCTGGCGGCGCGCGGGGAGCCTGCGGCGCCCGGCGAGCCCGCGGGGTCTGCTGGGGGATCTGTGCTTGCAATCGAGGCTGAGCAGGGCCTCGTGCCAGGGTCGCCTGGCGCTGTGCCTGGCGCCGCAACAGGCAGCACCGCCGAGAGCTCAGGAGCGGCGGCTCCTGCGGCGCTTGCAGTGGCCGGCAAAACGGCGGCGTCCGTTATCGCGGTGGCCGGCAGTTGCAGCGCCGCGCCAGATGGCGCGCTGGGAGCGGGCTCCGCAGTGCGCCCCGCGGCCACGCCGCCCCGCGGCTTTGGCCCAGTAAATAGCGCCTGGCGCGGGACGCCCGACCTCGCGTGGGGCGCGGCGGCCGCATGCGCGTCGCCGAGCAGCGCAACCGCCGACGGCGCCGGCGCAGGCGATGGCGCGGGGGCGACGTGGGGCGCGCACCCGCCCGTGGTGGGCATCGACGCGGAGTGGGCGCCCGGCACGCGCGGCGCCGCGCCGGGCCCCGTCAGCCTGCTGCAGATCGCGACGCGTCGCCGCGTGTACCTGCTGGACCTCCTCCGGCTCTGCGGTGATGGCGGCGGCGGCGGCGACGTGTCATGTGACGGCGGCGGCGAGACCGGCAGCGACGCGCCATGTGACGGCGGCGGCCAGACTGGCAGCTCGCTGCCAGGCAGCCCCCTTCGCAGCCAGGGCGCGGCGGGCGGCGGCGCGGCCGGCGCCGGGCGTGGCGCGGCTGAGCGTGCGGCCGCGCTGTCCGACTTTCTGGGCGCGCTGCTGGGGGCGCAGCACATAGTCATGGCCGGCTTTGGGCTGCGCTACGACCTGCGCCGCCTGGCCGAGTCGTACCCGCGCCTGGCCGGCCACGTGGACGTACTGCGCCTGGCGCGCGCGGCCAGCCCGCCTGCGCAGCAGGCGCGCCCGCGGAGCGAGTGTGCTTGAAATGTTTAGGGTATGGGGTACAGGGCTGTCTTTCCGGACAGCTGGGATCCTTCAGGACAGCTCTACCCTGCACCCACATCCGCGCAGAGGCAATGGCTTCCGCATGTGCCTAGCATGTGCATGGTATGGTTCTCGGCTTGCCTGTGAGTGTGCGCAGCCCTGACCACACGGCGCTGACAAGGCGCCTGCGGCGGCGCCCCGGCAGAACGCGCTGGCGCGCATCAGCCTGGCGACGCTGGCGGCGCGCGTCACGGGCGCCGGCCTGGACAAGGCGCAGCAGTGCAGCGCGTGGGGCGCGCGGCCGCTCAGCGCCGCGCAGACCGCCTACGCGGCCGCCGACGCCGCCTGCCTGGTCGACATGTTTGATCGCCTGCTCGATCGCTGCCCCGACGCGCGCCCCGCCCGTCCCGCCTCAACAATTACAGCATGAGCTGTAGAGTGTGTTGAGGGTGTTGCTACGTGCTGATATGGAGCCTGCGCATTCACATCCCTGGAGCGCAGGGCCATGGTGCGCGATGCGACAAGCTGCCTGCTCCCTGCTGTGCTCTAAGCTCAGCATCATGCAGCGTGCCTGAAAGCAAGGCGTCCCGCTACGCGCTGCAGGTGTCAGAGTCGGTGGCTGGCTCAGCAGTCCTGAGCAAGCCAGGCATCAAGGGATGATGAGGTGAAGAAAGACTTGACGGAGACCGTCTTGTGCCCCGGCAGGTGCTAGAGTCTGCGAGCATGCGCGAGGCGCTCGCCGGGCCGGCCGACGACCTGGCGGCCGTCGCGGCCGCCGCGCGCGCAGGCAGCGGGCCGCCCGACCCGGCGCGCGCGGCCGGCTGGCTCGGCGCGGTCGCGCCAGATCAGGCGCCGCGCCCGGTGGCCGCGCCCGACGCGTCTCCGGACGTGGCGCGGCCCGCCGGCCGGCGCGCCGGGCGCGGCCGCAGACCGAGACGCGCCGCATGCGGGGCCAGCCGCGGGGCAGGCGGCTGAGGCTGGGCGAGCGGTAGAGGACGGACGCGGAATGGAAGCAGGCGGCGGCGCGCACCGGGACGCCCCAGGAGCTGAGCTGGCGAGTGCAGCGCTGGAGGCGGGCGCTGCCGAGGCGGGGCCGGGAGCGGCGCCTGCTCGTGTGGACGACCCGCTCGAGGGCCTGCTGGCGCCGCTGCCGCCGCCCGCGCCGCCCCGGGTGCGCTGCGTGGGCCGCCGGCCGGCCAAGTGTGCGCGCCAGTTTTTTCACGCTGACCAGTGCCAAATTATGAGCAGCTGCTGCCCTGCTTGATGCCATGATATACATCAGGGTATAAGTGAGGCTTCACTAGGGTTGGTGCCACATCGAGCGAGCAGCTGCCGCCCCACTCGGTGCAGGTGCCTGCTGCGTTGCATGGGTAAAGGCTACGGACTCCGGCAGGCCAGCACGCTGTGCGCGCCTTTCGTCGCTGCTGACGCGAGCTCCCCACGCCGGCCGCGCGCTCCGCAGGCGCGGCTGCGCAGGCAGTGGCGCGCTCGCCCGCGCAGCGGCGCGCCCACCGAGCAGCGCGACGCGTGCCTGGAGGCCGTCGCCGCGCGGCTGGGGCAGCCGTTTGCGGAGGGCGGGCGCGCCATCATCGTGCGCACGGCCGCCGCCGCGCCGGGCGAGCCGCTGCCGGGCGCTGTGCCGCGGTGCGCGGCGCTGTGCGAGTGCTCAGACGGCGGCTGCACACGTCCTGTTTGGTCTTGGCTGTGGCTGCCTCTGCGGAGGCGCGGCTGAGCACGGCTCAAGGAGTCTTGAAGAGCGGCGCGCGGCCGCTTCCAGCTGAACCTTGTGGTGTTGCGGGCGCAGACCAGCGCAGCAGCGTGCTTTCAGCAGGCCTCCCCAACTCTTTCACAGTCCATGCCATTCCGCAGTCCTGCCGCCATGCGCCCAGAGCCTGCTGGCCAACCCTGGTTCGCGCGCGCCGCGCCGCGCAGCTACCCGCGCGGCGGCGGCCTGGTGCCCTGGCGCAATGCGGTGTTCCTGTTCGTCAACGTGCTGCCGGGCGCGGACGCGCCGTACCCCAATGCCTTCCTCGACGGCGGCCGGCGCATCACGTGGCGCGCCGCGCACCGTCGCCTGCCGCGCTCGCTGCAGGCTTTTGGCACCCAGCGGAAAGCCCTGCCGGACAAGGGCGACCCGCAAGCGTGCTCAAATGGCGTGGAAAGCTGAGTCTCTGACAGCCTGCACGCGCGGCGGGGCACGCCTGCGCTGCGCCTTCGCGTTCCCTCCTTCCCGGCCCCGACGCGCGCGGCGTGCGCACGGCAAGCATGCAGGCGGTGCGCGTGCCCCTGCCGCCCGCTGCAGCGCGCGCACCGGCGGCAAGCCCGGCCCGCGCCGTGCGCAGGTACCCCAGCCCGGCGCACTCGGCGCGCCACCCCACCATGCAGCGGCTGCTCGGCCGCCAGGCCTGCGCAGCTGAAGCCGCCTCCAGCCCGGCCGGGGAGCGCGGGGCGTGGCGGCCGGGCGCGCCGCTTGCTGCGGGCGCACCGACGGCGGGACAGCCAGAGCGCGACCCCGAGGCGGCGCCAGCGTCCTTGACAGGCGCCGGGCCCAGCGGCGGCACGAGCCCTGACCCTACCCCTGACCCTACCCCTGGCAAACGCATCGCAGAGGATGCGCAGCCCGGCGCCGCGCCTGAGGTGCTGCTCTTCTGCCGGCGCGCGCGCGCCGGGGACCGCGGCGGCCGCATGGCGCCCTTCGTGGCGTGCGGGCGCCTGGGCGCGCCGGCGGTGGACTGGGCGGCGGCGGGCGGCCATGGCGAGGTCGTCTGGGCGCTGCTGGTGCGCCGGCCGCCGGAGTGCTCACAATGTCACCGTTGACCCCAGCCCTACCCTATGTCATGTCAGAGGGTGGGCTGGGAGGCGTTACTGCGGGGGCTGACGCAGTGCCTGTGCTTGAAAGTGCGCAAAAGCTGCCAGCAACGCCCAAGGGCCGCCGAGGGTGGGCTGTCGGTGCATGTGCACGGCAGCGTGGGCTTGGACGTCCCCGCCCCCGTTCTGAGCTTGCGCGCATGGCGCGGGGCCGCCAGGACCATGAGCGGCTGGCCGGCAGTGCGCACTTCCAGGCGCTGCTGCAGGCGGCCAGCAGCACGGGTGCGACGGCTCGCTCGCCGGCGGACATGCAGCCTGGCGCGCCGGATGGCGCACGCGCCGGGAGCGACCCGGGCCGGACTGAAATGCATGACTGAGCGCATGCAAGGACGTCCAGCCTCCCTGAGTGCGTACGGGTTTTGGAGAGGGGTGCGGAGGGAGGCAGTATCAGCGTCGTGCGCGTGTGCAGTTAGCGCGTCCTCTTTCTGCCCCATACTGAGCGTGCCTGCACAGCAGCTTGCATTGGCTCTGTCTGCGACGCCGACCAGCAGCTGTGCTGCGCTTCCTATCCTGCTCTTGACCAAACCAATAGCCTGCGCATTGTTGTTGTGCTAGGCCCGAAACCCTGCAACCCAGGTACCTGCTGTTCCTTCTTAGCTTCACTACGCCTGGAATTGCAGTAAAATTACTGGTACAGAGCCTGCACGATGCGCAGGGCAGAGCCGGCATGACTTTGCCGCTGGGAGACCCCAGCGCGCTGCGCGCACACTGTGCGCGCAGCGCACAAACCCGGCGAGGCCCACAAGCACTGCCCGGCAGTTTGCTTGCAAGCGTTCCCAATGCCACCACCCCTCGTCGAGCGCATCGGCCAGCGGGATGCGCGGCAGCGCGGCCTGCGGTAGGCGCCCTTCTGCACTGCACAGGAACGCGCTCGCGCCCCAGCGCAGGACGCTGCAGGATGTCTCCCAAGCGGCCTGCGCGCGCGCGGCCGGCGCTGTCAGGCGGGTGCACTCCTCAAGCGCTGCATAGGCATGCCGTCCTGGCAAAGCCTCGCGCCCGCAGGGCGCGGCCCAGCACCAGCTGAGCGTGCCCGCAGCGCTGGCGCACGGCCTGCTGAACTGCCGGCGCTTGATTCACGCGATGCGCTCTCACACGCTTTGCTCTTTGTGTGCACGCTGCAGACAAGCTGTACACCACCTCCCGCAGGCCTGCGTGACTGCGCCTCTGATGGGCTTTGCGTCTACATGTGGGGACTTGGGGTTTGGTGGACCTAGGGATTACGTATTTCTGTCGTAATCCCCGGAGGGGTTTGCGGAGGTCAGTCGTACAGCTTAGGGTAATGGCAGGCTGGTATCACAATCTAATCTAAGCTCGCAGCTTTGTTCTCGCAGCTGCTCCCCAGACCACACTAATATCAGCTTGCTCGCAGACCATCCGCATCCAAGCGACCACTCCACACGCCTCATCGCTCTGCTGCGACCAGGCTCACACAACTGCGGCTTGCCGAGATGTCGGCAGTCCGGTGCGGCAGCCCCGGCGCGCCCGGCTGTATGAGGTTGTAGGTTGGTCGAGCCAGGATGCGTGATGCCTGCGCTGCAGCCGCCCGCCTGTGATGCCTGTCGTGCAGCGGCTCTCGGCCCGATGGACCGTGCTGCTCTGGCACCTCCGCGCTGTGGGCCCCGCTGCTCCACCAGGCCGAGCCAGGATGCGTGATGCCTGCGCTGCAGCTGCCCGCCTGGGATGCCTGTCGTGCAGCGGCTCTCGGCCCGATGGACCGTGCTGCCCGGGCACCTCCGCCCTGTAGGCCCCGCTGATCCACCGGGCCGGCGCTCACCGGGCCGGGCGCGCGCAGGGTCGTCGCTCTGGTGGTGCTGCTGGCGCTGTGCGCGCCCTGCTGCAGCCCGGCCCGCCTGCCGCGGTGGCCGCGCGCCACCGTGACCGTGCCCAACAGCGCCGCGGACATGGACCCCATGCTGCTGCTGGGCCTCAAGCCGGCGGAGAAGATGTTTGAGGTGCGGCCATGCGCCCGCCGGCCAGCCTGCAAGTGCTCCGCGGTCGAGCGCGCGGGGCCGCGCAGGAGGCCCCGCCGTGCCGCCCCGGTCTGGCGAAAGCGTGCCGCCCTGACCTGCCGTTCAATTGGGTGCCAGGCCCTGCGCCTGCCTGCGCCTGC
>JAABUJ010000477.1_pt1 | contig 79000 bp, 68 predicted proteins | sample 5559131 | NCBI WGS metagenome assembly JAABUJ01 (sample SAMN10711875, study PRJNA513366) | rock metagenome | isolation source: Antarctica rocks | place: Antarctica: Victoria Land, Mt New Zealand nord | collected 2016-01-07 | reverse complement strand
TCTGGTTGCTCCTCTCGAGGGAAGGTGCTAAATTACCGTCACCTTCGAGAGGAGCGCCCTGCTTTAAGCGCTCAGGGGTTCAAATCTCCGTTGCCGCTAGGGGTTCAAATTTACGTTGCCGTTACCAGCCCGTACGTTCTCCGTAATTTGCCTTCGGCGACGGGCGGTGTTCAATTGATCGGCGACGCCGTCTGGCGCAAATTCAACATCGTTTTCGACTTTTCGCGCTCGCTGATGTATCTGAGCCCTCGGAAGTGAGAGCAGACTTCTCGTCCTCAAGCGACCTCTTTAAGGACGCCCAGTGAGCGCCGACGCGCTTGCCACACTTGAAACGGCTGTCATGAAAACACCGACGTATTGCGGCGAACTCGTCCACCGTTGGGTGTCCGGCCCCTTCCAGATCACAGAGAGCCTCTTTCGCGGTGGATCGGCGCTTCCGACGCATTCGCACGAGTCGCCGTACTTCACGTTCACGCTGCAAGGATCGTATCGCGAACGATTCGGCACGTGCTGGCGCCTCTGCACGCCAGGAACCGGCGTCGGTCATCCGGCACAGGAGGCCCATTCGCAAGTGTTCGATCGGGAGCCGACGCTGTTGATGCGGCTAGCCTTCGACGGGCTTGCCAGCGAAGAGCCGCTGACCCTTGTGGAGCCTACCGCCGCGACGAGCCCGCTCTTAATGCGCACACTCCGGCAACTGCACGAGGAAATACAGCATCGCGACGATTCGTCGGACATGATCGTCGAGGGCTTGGCCTACGAACTCGCCGCCCGTGCGCTTTGTGAATCGAGCGTGCACGGCGGCAGCCGCTTGAGAGCCGAACGCGCACGAGCGTTTCTGCGTTCCTCGCTGCAGCGGCCGGCGTCCGTTGCGGTGATCGCGGCCGAACTCGGCGTATCGCGCGCGACGCTCTACCGCGATTTTAGATCGGCCTTCGGATGCACGCCCGGCGATTATCTCAGAGAAACACGAATCCAGGTCGCCATCGATGCGCTTGGAAAGAGCCGACGACCCGTCGGCGATATCGCCGCCGAATGCGGCTTCTACGATCAAAGCCACTTCGATCGCCTCTTCCGGCTGGCCCTCGGAGTTTCGCCGACGGAGTATCGGATGAGACGCTCGTCCTAGCGCCCACGGCGCACCCCCCGCTACGCTGCATGCCACATGACATGCACCAAATTGGCGGCGCTGTGCGGCTTCGTGCTTCTCGCGCCCCAGGCGCAGCCGTCTTCGGCCGCAGGCTTTACGCTTCGTACCTATCTCAAGCTGACCGATGTCGCATGGGAATCGGCGTCCCCCGACGCTTCGCGCATTGCATACACGTCTGAGGAGAGCGGCAGCTGGCAAGTCTGGATCATCGATTTAGACGGGTCGCGTCGCCGCCTGCTGACGAACGGCAAGGATACGGCGGATTTCGCGCAGTGGTTACCGCGCGATTCGCACACGATACTCTACGCGACGTCGCAAGGCGGCAGCGGAGTCGACCAGTTTTACTATGTGCGCGATGACCGACGAGGCTCGGTGCCGCTCTTTCCGACCGAATCAAAGGTCACACACGTCTACGGCGCATTCTCGCGCGACGGATCGCAACTCGCGTTTTCTTCCAACAAGCGCAAGGCAGGCGTATTTGACGTCTACGTCTTGAATCGGATCACGGGAAGCGTCCGGCGCGTCTACACCGTGGAGGGCACGGCGTACGCGACCGCGTGGTCCCCAGATGCTAGAGCGCTCATCGTGCGTCGCGTCGCCACTCCATACGATGACAATTTATATACGGTCGACCTGCGAACGGCAGCCTCGCGGCTCCTTACACCGCACCGCGGGCAGGCGACGTTCGACAGTTCGCAGTTCACGCGGGACATGCGTAGCGTGCTCTGCGTTACCGACCTGAATCGTGAGTTCCGCACCATACAGCGCATAGATATCGCAACGCGCTCGTTACGGCCGGTTCTCGATACTCCTCATGACATCGATCAAGTACTGCTCTCGCCGAATGGGCGGCGCATGGCGTACATTGTCAACCGAGACGGATTCGGGGATGTCGTCGTAGCGGATGCATCCACAGGGCGCACGATCGGCACGCCGGCGATGCCGCCAAGCATTGCTGAACAACTTCTCTTCACCAAGGGTGGACGCGCGTTGCTGTACGCGGCCTCAGGGCACACGTTCCCAAAGGTCATCTGGGCTTACGATCTGCAATCGCGCAGCACGACTCGTGTCCTTGCGCCAGATTTTCACGGGATACCGCAGGGCTCGCTCGTTGAACCGCAGATCGTTCGCGTGCGAAGCTTCGACGGGATAATCGTGCCCGCGCGGTACTTCCGTCCAAAGTCGCACGAGCGCAAACTCACCGTGCTCCTCGATATTCACGGCGGCCCCGAGGAACAGGACCGCGCGTCTTTCTATCCGTTTGCGCAGTACTTGGTATCGCGTGGGTATGCCCTGTTAGACCCGAACATTCGGGGAAGCACCGGCTACGGCCGAACCTATCTGCACCTAGCCGACGGCCACAAGCGCGAAAATGCGGTAAAGGATGCCGCGGCGTTGCGTCAATGGCTCGTTGCATCGGGTGACGCCGGACCGAACAGTGTCTTCGTCGAGGGCGCGTCTTACGGCGGCTACATAACGCTTTCGAGCCTCTATCACTATCCGTACGCATGGGCGGGCGGCATCGATGTTTACGGCGTCGTAGACTGGGTCGATTTCTTGCAGAAGACGGCACCCGAACGCCGCGGCAACCGGGAAGGCGTGTACGGGTCGCTCGCACGCGATCGAGCATTCTTGGCTTCTATTTCTCCGATTAACCACGTTTCCGAGATGAAGCGTCCCGTCCTCATCATCGGCGGAGCAAACGATACGATCGTGCCGATTGCACAAAGCAGACGGCTTGCTGAAGCACTACGGCGAACCGGAGTGCCCGCGGAGCTTCACGTCTCCGTCAACGAGGGCCATGGCGTTTCGCACGTTGACAACCTTGTCGCGATCTATCAGTGGATGATTTCGTTTATTCAGCGCTACGCCCGCCCATAGAAGGCCGTATATAGGATGATCTCACTCGTATCCGGCAGCGGCGCTCCAAAGTCTCATAACCGACCGTGGCTGTTGAAAAAAGCTTGGTTGTGCTGCTTGAATGAGGTATGATTATTCAGTGCTTAGCAGCGTAAGCGTGAAGTGCGGAGTGAACGAGCACGATGATGGGCAGCCGCCTACAGACAACCGCGATGCTCCAGTATTTCTGCCTCGACGATTGGGTTCCAGCCGATCACCTCTTGCGCGCGATCGATCGGCACGTTGACTTTCGGGCGATCCGGGAAGGGCTAAGGCCGCTGTACAGCGCCGTTGCCCGCCCGTCTATCGACCCGGAAGTTCTGCTGCGGATACTGCTTATCGGCTATCTCTATGGCATCACGAGCGAGCGTCGGTTGATGGGCGAAGTCGGACTGAACCTCGCGTATCGTTGGTTCACGGGTCTTGGCTTCGATCAGTCGATTCCCGATCACTCGACATTCTCCAAGAACCGGCATGGCCGCTTCCGCGAGTCTTCACTGTTTCGCGAATTCTTCGAGCAGATCGTGCAGCGATGCATCGATGCCGGACTCGTTGAACGACAGCGGTTGTCAGTCGATGGCACGATCATTGCGGCCAACGCTAGCACACAAAGCCGCGTTCCGCGCGAACAGCTACCGGAAGCTGCTAAGGTCTCTCGAACCGCTCAGGAATACTTGTTGGAACTTGATACTGAGAATGATGAGAGCGATCCGGATTCGCCTCCCGGAACGCCACCATCTTTGATCGATACCGACGGTAAGGTTTCAACATCCGATCCTGACGCGGCCTGGGCCTCCAAGGGTGGTCCACTTCATCTAAGCTACTACGATAACTATCTGATCGATATGCGAGCAGTATCATCGTTGCCGTTGAAGCGACGCCGGCCCGGCCGAGCCAGGAAATTGTGGCAGCACGTCGGATGCTCGATCGCGTCGTATCGACGTTTGGCGTCGTGCCGATGACCTTGGGCGCCGACAAGAGTTACGGGACCGGGCCATTCTTGGCATGGCTGATCGATCGCGGCATCGCTCCGCACATGCCAGTGCTTGATCGTACCCATCAGACTGACGGCCGATATACGCGCGACGACTTCGTATTCGAACCAGATGCGAACGCGTATCGTTGTCCAAATGGCAAGATGCTCAACTTCTGCGGCATCGATCGGACGTCAAGATACAACGTTTATCGTGCGTCGGCATTAGACTGCAGCGTCTGCTCACTTAAATCGATGTGCACCGCAGGTCGCGCGCGTCGCGTCACGGTGAACTTCGATGAACCAGCGCGCCAACATGCGAAGCAGCTTGCCGGCACAGGCGATTATCGGCGCTCGTGGCGAGAACGAAAGAAGGTCGAGGCTCTCTTCGCCGAGCTCAAAGACATCATCAAGCTTCGGCGATTCCGATTACGACGACTACGAAACGTCAAAGAGCAAACACTGATGGCAGCGACGGCGCAAAACATCCGGAGACTGATCCGGTTCCTCGAACCGAGCGCTCTGCTTTGTGAAGCCAGCTCTTTGTAGACATCGGTCCGTCGGCAGCACTCGTCGTCTAACTGCCCCGAACGCTGATTTTTCAACAGCCACGACCCCTTTAGAGAAATTTCGGAAGCTAGAGGCGAAACGGCTTTGCGCATCCCATAACCCTGTCCCGAAGCCAGTAGCGCGCCTTTCCGAATCGCTACGACTCCTCTACGTCATGAAATAATGATTCTCGGACTTGAAGAGAGCTCAGTGCTATCGACTGTGAGCTTAGGCCTACCCCATGTCCATCAACCGGGATAAGTTCAAGGGCGTTCACGCCGGTCGATCGGAATCGCTCTCCGCGCAAAAGATGTCGCGATCCGCTCAAGGACGCGCTCGAGAAATGCACGGCGCTCGTGATCGGATTGCATTTGGATGCCACGCCTGATTTCGCCGAGCGTTATGACGGGTATGGTGATAAGGCCGACTAGGTTTATGCGCTCAGCGTCACCTGCTCGGCGCAGCGGCCGACCTCCTCAACGTACGAGCACAGAAGGTTGAGCAGGCGCATCGCTTCGATCGAGGTCGCGCGCGATGCGAGTAAGTGCGGGCTGCACACGACTACGCTCAGCACTTGCGCGCGCGACACCGCCACGTTGAGCCGGTTCGGGCTGAGCAGAAACTCAAGGCCGCGTGGCGCGAGTTCTGCGCTCGACGTTGCCATCGAATAGAACACGACCGGCGCTTCTTGGCCTTGAAATTTATCGACGGTTCCGACACGGACGTCGCCGAGGCCGGCGCACCTCAGACGTTCTTCGATGGCGGCACGTTGCATGTTGTACGGGGCGACGACCAGCACGTCGGAGGTTCGCAGCCGCCGCGGCGCCGCATTGCGAACCGTCACCATGGCATCGCGTACCAGCGCAGCGATGTCGGTGACGATGCGTTGTGCCTCCTCCAGCGAGAAGCGCGCATTTCCGTCGTGGTGCACATCCACGTATCGCAGCCCGGCGGAGCTACTGCTGCCCGTGACGAGACGGTTGCGCACGTTGGCCTCATCGGCGTGAAGGCGCCCATCGTAAAAAGCGCGCGATACGAAGCCGTCGATGTCGGGATGCATGCGGTACGACGTATCGAGAAAAACACCGCGTTCGGGTGCGATCGTGCGCTGGTTCCCCAAAAGGTGCTCGAGGATGGAACGATCCGTGCCGAGCGGGTGAGAACCTTGCGACACTTGGGGCAGCTGTTGGGGATCGCCGAGCAGCACGACATCGTGAGCGATCAGCGACGCAATCAGGGCGTCCGCAAGCGAGATCTGACCCGCCTCGTCGATCACGACGACGTCGAAGGCACCACGCTGACGTGCGTCGGCCCAACTATACGTCGTCGAGGAGACGAGCGTGCAGCCTTCGTATCCCGCAACCGTCGGAGCGTCGGTAATCATCGGTGCGACGGCAAAGGCCTCATACGCGGAACCGGCGTTGGAGCTGCTGCTCTTATGGCAGCCTGCAAACGCGAAGCCGCGCGCCGCGGCGTTCTCTTCAACTTTGCGGAGCAAGTTGTGCAGCGCCTTATGGCTCTGCGCGGCCAGGGCTACCCGTTTGCCGACCATCAGCAGATCGACGATCGCGTGCGCGCCGATCGTGCTTTTGCCCGAACCGGGTGGACCTTGGATGACGAGATAGCTACGCTCGAGGGCACGTACGACGTCGGCAACGGACTCGCGCGTGACGCGCCCAGGCTGAAGCATCGAACCGCGACGACGATCCCGAAGCTGCGGGACGCGAGCGAGCAGCAAGCCCAGCGTTGCAGGATGATCGCGCTCAAGAGAACCGTCCAAATACGCTTGCGCGATCGTCTCCATCGCTTCGCGATGATTGCGGATGGGGAGCGGTCCGGGCGGGATCAGGGCGCGCAGTGACTCGGGTTGGCACGTTCCCTTCAGCTTAATCGCAATGGTGCGCGCCACGCCGTCGAGGGCGACGATCTTGCCGGCGCTCTTACCCGTCGCGGGATCGGCCGGCTCGCTTCCGACTTCCATCTCGTGCTCCTGCGACGGGAACTCGTACGTGTGTACGTAGTTGCGGTCGTTTTCGGAAACTTTATGCGGCGCGATGTCGGTGCGCAGGTGCAATCCTCCGATTGCCTTGCGATCTTCATCGACGAGCGTGTCGGGATGCTCGCAGCGATGGAAGAATTCCCACCACGCCGGCTTCTGCTCGCGCCGATGGTACTGCAGCAGGTTGCCGAGCAACCAGCGTGCGCGCAGCGGCTCGGAGAAATGCTGCAGTTCCGCCGGCGTATCGGGCGGCGTGAGACCGTCGAGCAATTGCACTGCCAGCGCGCCGGAGAGTTGACCGTCGCTTTGCACCGGCTCTTGCGTCTCAGGCTCGCGACGCGACGTGCGCCACGCTACGGGCCCGGCGAGCGTCGCATTACGCTCGGCGCGTAAACGTACGAGCCAGTCACGCAGAGCAGCGGTGGAGCGACAGTCGTCCTCGTTGTAGGCGCGGATATCTTCGAGCGTGGCCGCGTCCTGGGTTTCCAGCCAGCTTTCGAACATCACGATCGAATCGTCGCCGCCCTTCGTCGTCGTGCTGCGCTCGAAACCATAGAGCGCCTCCACTTTCTTGATGGAGTACGACGGCTGAGAGATCCAGACGCTCTGACGCACGATCGGGAAGAGGTCGACGAACGTGCCCGCGCGCAAAAAGTCGTCGATCTCGTCCTCGCGCGACGCGAAGCGTCCCATCAGGCGTTTGAGGGCGCTCGTTTCGTAGGACGCGTAATGGTACACGTGCAGGTCGGGATACCGCTTGCGCCGAGCAACCACGAAATCGACCAAACCATCGAACGCGGTCCGTTCGTCGGCGGGCGTCGTGCCCCAGAACGGTCGATATGCATCTTCGTCGGGAAGGTAAATACCGAAGAGATATTCGAGCGCCCGGTCGGGGCGATAGAGCGGGTCGCCCTCGATATCGAAAAAGATGTCGCCGGCAGCGGGTTTGGGTAAGCGCGCGAAACCGCACGACGGATCGGCCGGTTCGCGAAACGAGTAGCTGTGCGTGGCCGCGGCGTCCATTGAACGCGCGACGCGGTAACGATGCTGTTCCGCCGCCTGACCGCGCAAATTGCCGTACGTTTCGGGAACCAGGCGCTGCGGCCGCGCTTCGTCGGAGCCGTGTACGAGCGCGGCAAGCGTCGCGACCCCGGCGGCTTCTAACTTGGCGATCTGGTCGCGGCGGATCCCCGCAACGAGACTCAGATGATCGTCGCGTTCACGCTTCCTCACGCAGTCATCGCGCCAGGCGCAAAGATCGCAGTGCGCGCATTCAAACGGGTACGCGTCATCAGCGCGCTCGACACTCGTCAGATACGCGGCTTTGAGGCGCCGATAGTACGCCGCATACTCGGCGAGCGCGAAACTGCGTTCTTCACCCGTGCCGAGCACGATTGCGGCACGCTCGGGCGCGCTGCCTTGGATGCGCGTCACGTGTTCGCTGTAGTTGCAAAGTTGCACCAAGAAATACGGCTTGGGCGAGAGCGCGAGTTTGGTATCGACGACCTCATAGCTCCACGCCCATCGCCTGGACGGGCGCTCGACCCGGCGTAGAAAGTCGGCGCGGCCCAGGAACGTGCCGTCGAAAAACGTCGCCTGGTAGATCACGTCGGCGCCCTGCGCCATCGCAGCAATGCCTGCGGCTTCCGCTGCGGCGTACCCGGAGCGCGTTGCGACCGGCCGTTCTTCGAAGGCTACGAGCCGATCGCCGTACGTTTCGCGCAAGCGCGCGAGGTGCCGCCGCTCGTGTTCGTCCCCCTTGCGTGCCAAGAGCGCCGCCGTGGGATCATCACGCTGCGGCCGCACGCTGGTCCCGGCGGCGACGGCACGCTCGAGCGCGGTCAAGTGGAGGCATTCGGTATACGCGTTCAGGTCTGAGGCGGAATGGACCAAAGCCCCATCGAGCATCTGCATGTGACGCTTATCGGTGCGGCTGTCGAGAACGTGCGCTCATGCTAGGAGTGTACTTGGCGGTGTGCCATACGCGTGGCACCGTTTGGCAAATCCCTTTCCTACACTCGCCGGGCGCAGAGAGGCCGGGGCTACTTTCGGTATGCATCGAGCCACCAGCGTAACGCAGACCTGTGCCGTACGTCTCGCACTATCGTACCGGTGCGCTCAGCGCGATGCGCCTGCGTTCCTGCGCGATGTGATGCCGGTCCTGCGACTGCGTTGGACCCACCGTCCAAAGCCGACGCTCGAGTTCCAGCCTGACGGTGTGCCGTACGTCCAACGACGGTGCAACTTCGATTCCAAGCCACTGCAGGTAGTCGGCCGGCACGTCGCTGATCGGCTTCCCGCGATGTCTTCCGAACGGTAACGCCGGTAACTGGCGCGGGGCCATCGCGACCTCGGTCGCTGCCCTTACGTCATCGCTCGCGCCGGCACTCAGATAACGCCGAACGCACTCGTCGAACACCAGACTCGTGACGATCGCATCGCCGAGCGCGCCGTGCGCAGAACCCCGCGAGAGCGTTGCGTCGCGCACGCCGAGGTGATAGCGCAACACTTGATTCTTATAACCCGGCGCGTCAGGCACGGCCAGCCGCGCGAATCGCAGCGAGCACAGGGTCGGCCGCTCGCGCAGAAACGGCAGGAACGCGAGGTCGAAGGCGGCGTTGTGGGCCACGACGACGGCGTGTGCGACGAGCGCGCTCAAGCGCGGCACGATGGATTCCAAAGACGGCCCCGCGCGACACACTCGTCCGTCAAGTGATGAACGGCTGACGCGGTCGGGGGAATAGCCCGTCCCGGATTGATCAGCGTACCGAACGACTCGATCCGCCGGCCGGCGCGCGTGAGGACGCAAGCCGCCTCGACGACCCGGTCTTCCCGCGGGTTGATGCCGGTCGTTTCCACATCGACGAACGCGAACGTGGTTTCGGAGAAGCGAGCACGGCGCGCGACCATGGGCCCACGGTAGCTCGCTCCTGTGTCACATGGGTGGCACCGTGGCCCGATAGAAGATGAAGAACAGCATGGTGATCAAGCGCGCATGATCGAGATCATCGAGGTCTCGCCGAACAACGAAGAACCGGTCGCCAAACGCCTAGCGGCGTCCATTCGCGCCGCGTGGCCGGAGGTTGCAAGCAGCGCGGTGGACCGCGTCACGATCGCCGTGGGCCTGCAAACCCTGCGCGACATCGACCTCTTGGTGCCGATCGAGCTCAGCGAGCCGCGCACGCTTCCTCCCGACTCCGGCGGGACGGAAGCCGCTCGCCGAAAGCCTCCATTGCGGCTGCTGCGCTCATCATCGAAGTAAAGCAACTTGATGAGTTACGCTTCACGGCCGTCGGAACGCAAATCTTTCCGGAGTACGGAAAGCCCAGTTCGCGTAGCGTGAACGCGCAGGTCGACGATTGCCGAATCGCGCTGCGCAAGCATTGCGTCCGCTACGATGTCGATGACTTCTTCGTTCATGGCGTCGGCTGGCGCACCGCGGTCTCGACGTCGAAGCTCGGCGGCGTAAGCCCGTGGATTGTCGGCTCCGACGCCGGCTGGCTCGACATTGTCGACGCAGCAGCGCAACAGAGCCCGGCGATCTACGGACCAAAAGCGCCGAGCTACCTGCGCGCAATCGCCACGATCCGTGAAACGCTGACCCGCAAACGCGCCTCACCCCGCGCGACCGCAAGAAATCAAACGACCTCTGTCACGACGTCATCGTCGAAGAACTGATCGAGAAGCTTGCCGCCGTCGTCGGCCGCAAGCAGATTCGGCTGACGGGGCGCGGCGGAAGCGGCAAGACGACGACCCTGGCGTTGCTCGCGAAGCGCCTTGCGTTCGTCAACGGCGAGCGCGTTCTCATCCTTACGTTTCACAAGACCTGCGCAGCGATATCGAGCGTCTAATCGACACCTTGATCGACGTGCCGGGCGTCAAAGCACACAACATCGGCGTCGAAACCGCGACGATGTTCTTCGTCTCCGTTCTCACCGAACTTGGTGTCGCCTTACCCCAGATTGACGGGGCACTCGACTTCACGTCGCTTCCCGCAGTCATGGCGCAAACGCAACGCGGCCTCAGCGCCGATCCGGTCGAAGGGGAACCCGCTCTTCTAAAAGCGTGCGCGCCAGAGCGCTTTGCTTGGGACTACGTTTTCATCGACGAAGCGCAAGACTGGACCGACGCCGAACGTGATTTCATCCGCACGCTATACGGAAGCGAGAACCTCGTCCTCGCCGACGGCCTCGATGCAGCTGGTACGTCGCCAAACCCCCTGCGACTGTAATGCGGGCTTGCCCAAGAGTCTGCGCTACAACCGAAACCTTGGGCGCTCGTTGCGCATGGTGACGAACCTTGCATCGTTCGCCAACGCGTTTGCGTGCGAAACGGGGCCGACCGACTGGAGGATTGAGCCTTTCGAGAAGCTGCCGGGCGGCCGCATCATCATCGCGGTCGGCGGCGAGCGCCGGCGCCGCAACTCTTCGCTGCCTTGCTGCCGACACTGGCCGCGGCAGGGGCCGCGACCGTCGATGCACTGGTCTGCGTCCCGCCGCAAATAGTCGCTTTGAAACCGGACGGGACGCGTCAGTGCACCGTCGCGCCGGCGCTGATTGAGGCCGGCTTCAGCCTGTGGGATGCGTGCGACGATCGCGTGCGTGACACGGTTCCGAGCGAACCGGGACAATGGCGCATCGTGCAATACGATTCATGCCGCGGCCTCGAAGGCTGGGTGACCGTGGCGTACGGCTTGGATCAGCTCGCGATCACCAAACACAAGCATCCCAACTCGCGCCCGGCGAAACCGACACGCCGGAAAACGTCGTCCGCCGCTGGTTGATGATTGCGCTCACCCGCGCGGTCAATACGCTGATCATAACGATCACCGACCCCGCCGCACCGATCCTTCGATCGCTTCGCTCGGCGGCAGCGCGACTACCGTCAGGCGTCGTGGAGTGGACGACTGGTGCCGACCTATCGACGCATTGTTTGTCGTGACCGATCGCGGGCGTCCGGTCGCGGCTTGTTCCTGCCGTACAATAGCGCGATCTCGGCGGCAACGTCGCGCCCACTGTACGGCTTCGGGCGAAGAGTGACGAACTCGATGCCACAGCTGATGTGTTCGAGCGTTATGACGCTGGGGAAAGGGGCGGTACTTGCTTTCACGCGGCCGGCGGAACGTCCCTATTGACGCATTGTGCTACAAGTAGCACAATGTTGGAATGAAGGAAGCCGGTATCCGCGAAGTGCGCCAGAACCTGTCCGCGTTACTCGAGATCGTCAAGGGCGGCAAGGAAATTGTCGTGACCGATCGCGGGCGTCCCGTAGCGCGGCTCGTGCCGGCCCTGCCTTCTCGCGCGAAGGCGTTTCCCGACTTGTCCGCCTTCAGAAAAAAGATGCCGCGGTTGATGCCGCCGCTGTCGGAAACGCTGGGCGAGGATCGTGCCGATCGCTTCTAAGGCTCCGGACCTACTTCACGGCCCGCTCTACGTCGACACCAGCGCACTGCTAAAGCTGTATTTTCCGGAGCCGGACAGCGGCACGGTCAACCTGTTATTGCGGGGACGAAGCGATGTCGTTATCTCGCAGCTCGCCATCACGGAGATGTCGTCCGCGCTTGCGCGCCGCTGTCGCGAGGGTGGCCTCGATAAAAACGTTGCGGCCGTAGCGCGTAAGGCCGTTCTCGCTCACGTCGACAACGGCGTCTACCACTGCGTCGACCTCATGCCCGAAACGCACCGTGAGGCCGAGCGGATACTGTCGGAGACGGCGGTGACACCTCTCCGGGCGGCCGATGCCTTGCACCTTGCGCTAGCAAAAAGCGCGCGGACGATTAGCCTCCTGACATACGATGTCCGAATGGCAAACGCGGCCCGTATCGTCGGCCTCGTCACTATCCCAGAATGATGCCGGCGGCTGGCATGTTCATAACTTGTCATGTGGACGACGGCATCAGCGCTTTAAGCACGTCGAGTCGGCTGGGGTCGGGCGCAGGCGGCTCCGAAGTGCGGTCGAGCCTCCATGAAACCGCGAGCAGTGACGCACCGATTCTCTTTCTCGGCGTCTGGGCTACCCAACACGGACACCTACCTGCGTTCCGTGCGCACCTACACCGAACGTTGGCGCTACTTTCAGATCGGTCTGCTCGGTGATGCAGACACACGGGAAGCCGTCGCTCGCCCTGCCGAGAACGCGGAGTCATCGTTGAGTCGGCATCGTGCCCCGAATGCGTTTTCCTTGGGTGCGCTTGGATGGAGGCTGCAAGCTTGCTCCGCCACCATTCATGAATGTCGACAGCGCACTTTGGCAGATATACGATGACGAGCCATGCAGCGTCGCCAGCGTCGGCACGCTGATTCGCAGGAGACCGTGACTGCTTACATTCAGTCCTCGAGCGCGGCGCGGACCAGCGCGCGAATCGTAGCCAGTTGGCTCTGCTCGATCGCGCCTAGCTCGTAAGAAACGTATGCCGGCAAAGTGCGCGTTAAGGCCGCACGTGCGGTATCGTAATCGGCTGTAGCGTTCAAGTTGCTCCTTCCTCCGACGGTACGGCGGGCGAAGACGAAAGTTTCGGTCGTCTCGGCGCGAAGCACGCCGCGATGCTTTCGAATCGTCGTCGGGCGCACGTCTTCGTACTTTTATGCGTTATGGCTCTGACGGTGAGCGGCGCGACGCCGACGGAAGCTGCGGCAACGCAGCCGGGACGCCGCATCGTTTCATTGATCCCCTCGCTGACGGAAGATCTGTTCGCGATCGGTGCGGGTCCCCAAGTGGTCGCCGTCTCGCAAGCGACCGATTATCCGGCGGCGGCCGCGCGTCTGCCTCAAGTCGCGTCGTCGGCCTCGCTCGACGCCGAGCGCATCGTCGCGCTGCACCCCGACCTCGTCGTCGGCATCCCGGCGCAAGCGGCGCTGGTTTCGGCATTGCAGCGCGCCGGACTGCGGATCGCACTGTTACGCGACGATTCGTTTGCGGACATCTTCATCGACCTGCAGCGTCTGGGCGTATTGTCGGGACACGCCCGCGAAGCCGCGCGCTTGGCCGAGCGGCTGAGAAGACGCACCGCTGCGCTCACGTCAGCGGTCCCGCAACACGGGCACCCGCGCACGTTCGTGGTGCTCGGAGTCGATCCCATTTATACCGTCGGCCGGCGTTCGTACATCGCGCAGTTGATCGCGCTCGCCGGCGGAACCGACGCTGCGCTGCTTGATGCTCCGTACGCGCGCTACAGCGCTGAGGCGCTGATCGAGTCGCAACCCGATGTCCTCGTCGCCGACGGCACGAGCGGCTTCGCAGCCGTGCGCGGGCGCCTTCCCTGGAGTGCTCTCCGCGCGGTACGTGAACGCCGCGCGTACGTGCTTACCAACCCCGACATCCTCGAACGCCCTGGCCCGCGGTACAACAACGGCCTCGCATGGCTGATCGCCCGGTTGCATCCGAGTCGCCGGTCCGCCGCCGGCAGGTGAAGCACCGATGTTGCGATCTACTTCGCGTACCATGCGTCGTGCGCGGTCGAGTTCGGTAGAGCATGCCTCGAACTAACGTGACCGCTCCTGCGGTGGAGCGCGGCCTCGTCGTTGCGGTCGATCTCCACGATCCCAAGCGGCCGCTCGAGCCCGAGCTGGCCGAATACGAAGCGCTCATCGTTGCCGCCGGCGCGACGCTGCTGGGGCGGGTGGTGCAGCGGCTCGAGCGGGTCGACCCAGCAACGCTGGTCGGCAGCGGAAAGGCGCATGAAATCGCCGAGCGTGCGGCCGCGCTCGACGCGACGAAGTTGTTCGTCTTCAACGATCTGCGTCCGCGTCAGCGTACCAACCTCGAGAAAATCGTGCCGCTGGCGATCGTCGATCGCACGATGGTGATCCTCGACATCTTCGCCCAGCGAGCGCGCAGCCGCGAAGGCCAATTGCAGGTGGAGCTTGCGCAACTGCGATATCGGCAAGCGAATTTGATCGGCGCCGGCGCAGCGCTCTCGCGTTTGGGAGGCGGCGTCGGCACGCGTGGTCCCGGCGAAACCAAACTCGAAGTCGACCGGCGCCGCATCGCGCAGCGCGTTTCGCTCTTACGGGCGAGCCTCGAAGACGTGCGCCGTTCGCGCGCGACGCGCCGCCCGGCGCGGGGCGGCATGCCGCTGGTCGCCCTCGTCGGATATACCAACGCCGGCAAGTCGTCGCTGCTCAACCGCCTCTCGCACGCCGGGAGTGACGGCGCTTTCGTCGCCGATCAGCCGTTCGCGACCCTCGACCCGACGTTACGCCGGGTGTACCTTGGGCCCGAACGCTACGTGCGGCTCGCCGACACGGTCGGGTTCATCACCGATCTTCCCAAGGAACTGGTCGCCGCCTTTCGCGCGACGCTTGAAGAACTTTCGAGCGCCGACGTGCTCGTCCACGTGATCGACGGTTCGAATCCCGACTGGCCCCGCCAACAAGCGAGCGTCCAAGCGATCCTGCATGAGCTCGGACTCGACGAGAAGCCAATGGTACTAGCCTTCAACAAATGCGACGCGCCCGGCTTCACCTCGGCGACGCTCTCACCCGACGCGATTCCGCTCAGCGCGCGCTCCGGTACGGGACTGAACCAATTGCGTGATGCGATTCTGGTGCGGCTCGACGCGTTACAGGCCAACGCGTGAGATGCCGCAGCATACACGCGGTGCTTGCACGCGGAGCTGGTGCGCTCGCCGCGTGCAGTCGTACACCGGCGAGACCCCCCGGTGATCCGTTCGTCGCGGCTTTCGCACGACTGCGGCCGAGCGTCGTCCTCTTCACGATGCGCGTTCCGAGCGAGGATTGCCCAAGCGCGACGTGAAGGATCAGGTAAACGCCGTCGGATCGGAGCAAGCATGAACGTCGATGTGGCAAGCGTACCCAGTGTACCACGCTCCGGCGAAAACCGAGCCTTCAAGATCGTCGCGGTCGTCGCGCGAGTGTTGCTCGGCCTGGTCTTTCTTGCGGCGGGCGCGAGCGGTTTCGTCTTCTTGTTTATGAGCCCGCCGCCGGCGCCTCCCGGACTTGCAAGTACCTTCGAGGAAGTGTTCTACCGTTCACATTGGGAGCAGTTCGTCGGCGGAGTTCAACTTCTCGCCGGTGTGCTGCTGCTGGTAAACCGGTACGTCCCGCTGGCGCTGATTTTGCTCGGCGCCGTGATCGCAAACATCCTGGTCTTCCACGTCACAATGGCGCCGCAAGCAATCGCGATACCGCTCGTCGTCTTGGCGCTGTGGCTCGTTCTCGCATGGCATCATCGTTCGAGTCTTGCGCCGTTGTTCGTCCCAAAAACGACGCTGGACTGACGGAAGCTAGTCGTCGGTGTCGGGGGGAACGTCGTCGATAGGGCGCCTGTGAAGGTTTCCGAACTTCGCTTGGCGTTCGCTCGGAATGCGTACCGGTATGAAAGAACGCGGCGGGGCGTTGAAGTTGAAGCAATCCCACAGGCCGTCGGCGCGTATATCGGTCGTTCCCAGACGCGGCAGGCCGAAGACGTTTTCGCTGAACTTCAGGATCCTACCGAACTCGTGCTGCACGTGCGAGACGTAGTGTTGCCGCGCGTACGGCGATATGACGATGAACGGAACGCGCGGTCCCAAGCCCATTGCGTCGAGCGGCGGCGGAGCGACGTGATCGTAGAAACCGCCCCAGTCATCCCACACGACGAAGATCGCGGTGCTGCCAGACGGAACGGGCGCCCTTCCAGAAGGACACGCGCGTTCCGGGGGTACAGCCGTCGGCTTGGAGCGATTGCGCGACACCCGTGCTCTGCGACTGCTGTTACGGACCACGCTAGGAATCGTTCCAAAAGCGTACAATTGAGCCGCGAGAACTGATGGCGATGGAGCTCGCCGACAAGCGCCGGTTTTTCGGCTGATAGCTCCTGCTGCAAAGGCGGGAGCATGACATTGAGCGGGTTCCGTATGATATCGGTCGCAGCGTGCTGCCGATGCCCTTGGTGGCCGGCTTGCGCGAAGCGCTGCGTACGGAATAACGGATATTGCCTCTCCCCGCGTACGTAGTACAGGCCTTGCAAGTGCTGACGGTCGTGTTCGTTTCGCCGCTGCTTACCGGGGTCATCGCCCGCGTCGAGGCGATGATCGCCGGAAAGCGCGGCCCCTCGGCGTTCCAGACGTATCGCGACATTCTCAAGTTTCTACGCAAGGGACGTATCGTGCCCGACGCGTCCTCGTGGTTCTTCCGCGCAGCACCGTACGTCGCGTGCGGCGCGTACGCGACCGTCGCGACGCTCATTCCGGTCCTGACGACGTATCCGCTGCCGGGTGCCACGTACGGCGACATTCTCGGCGGCGCGTTTGTCCTCGGCCTGGCGGGCTTCGTCACCGCCTGCGCGGGGCTCGACTCGGGCTCGCAGTACACGGGCATCGGCGGGAGCCGCGCGACGATGGTGGCGGTGCTCGTCGAACCGACGTTGATCTTTGTGTTTTTCTCGGTCGCATTCATCACCGGCACCGATCTGCCGTACGCGATGAATGCGGCGCTGCGCCACTCGGCGGTCGACGTGCTGCGTCCGGCTCACGTGCTCGCGGTCGCGGCGTTCTTCATGATGTTGCTCGTCGATACCGGGCGCATTCCTATCGAAAGCTCATCCGCAACGATCGAGTTCGGCATGATCGACGACGCCCGGCTCTTCGAGCACAGTGGACCCGAGATGGGCCTCTTTAAGTGGGGCTCGTCGATGAAGCAGTTCCTGCTCTACACGATCTTGGTCAACATCCTGTTGCTGCCGCGGGGCCTCTCGGACGACGGGAGCCTTTCGACCGTGCTGCTCGCGATCGTGTTTCTCTTCCTGAAGACGCTCGTCCTCGCGGCTTTCGTCGTCATTATCGACACGACATACGCGAAACTTCGGCTCTACAAGATTACGGAGTTCATCGCCACCGGACTGCTCGTCGCCGTCTTGGCGACGTTCGTGTACGTGATCGGAGCGGGATGAGCGTCCATCCGTTGACGATGCCCGAAGCGGTCGCCGGTACGATCGCCGTTGCGCTGCTGCTGGTCCAGCTGGCGCTCCTGCGTTCCGTCGTGCTGGCGGAATTGATAACGCTCTACGCGGTGCAGTCGCTTTTGGTCGCGTTCATTTCGCTTGCGGTCGGGGTCGAGGAGCGCGAGTGGGACCTCATCGTACTTGCGGTGCTAACCGTCGCGGCGAAGGTCGTCATCTTGCCGCTCTACATGCGGCACCTGGCCCGCAACGTCTCGACGCGCGTCCAAATTCCCGAACGCATCAACGTGACGCTGTCGCTGATCATCGCCGCGGGATTGATGGGCGTTGCCATCCTCACGGCCGGCGCCTTGCCGCTGCGGACCGGCGCGTTTTTACCGCAAGCCGATCTCGCGACGACGCTCGCGATCGTGTTCGTCGGCTTCCTCGTCGCGATTCTGCGGCCGAATGCGCTGGCCCAAGTCATCGCGTTTCTCACCCTCGAGAACGGTCTCTATTTCGGAACCGTAACGCTCGCTCCCGGCCTGCCGCTCGTCGTAGGGATCTTGCTTTTGATCGACGTCCTGATCGCCGTCGTCGTCTTTGCCGTACTCGTGCGCGTCCTTGTTGCGCAAAGCTCTTCGGTCGCGGTCGACGTGCTGCAGCGGTTGAACGGTTGAGCCCGCTCGTCGCGCTGATCATCGCGGTACCTGGAGTCGCTGCGGTCGCCTCCGGTCTCTTGCCGTCGCGCCTAGGACGTCCCGTGACGGCGGCCGCAGGCGTTATTACCGCCATCGCCATCCTGGCCGTCGCATGGCTCACTTCACATCACGCGGGGCCGGTCGACGCGGTCTCGGCGCTCTTCCTACTACCGGTTGCGATCGTCTACGGCGGAGCCGGGCTGTACGCGCATTGGTACGTCGTGGCGGAAAGTGACGCGGACGCGGCGGGCGAACGCTACCGGCGCGAATTCCTCGCGCTCACCAACGCTTTCGCATTTGCCGAAGCCATCGTGCCGCTGCTCACCAACGTCGCGGGGATGTGGGTCGCGCTCGAAGGCACGACGATCGTCGCAGCGTTGCTCGTGTGGCTGCAAGGTACGGACGCCGCCCTCGAAGCCGCCTGGAAGTACATCCTGATCGCCTCGTGCGGCTTGGGTCTCGGACTCGTGGGGGTGGTCGTGCTGTACGCGGCGGCGAGCCCGGCGCTCGGCTCGCACCATGCGCCCGAGTGGGCTGCTTACATGCACGCCGCAAAGCGACTCGAGCCCGACGGCGTGCGTCTCGCGTTCATCTTCGCGTTGATCGGGTTCGGTACGAAGATGGGTCTGGCGCCGATGCACACCTGGCTGCCCGACGCGCACGGCTCCGGTCCGACACCGACGAGTGCGATGCTCTCGGGCATCATCCTCTCCGACGCGATGTACGTCATCGTTCGCTTCACCGCGATCACGAACGCTGCGGTCGGACCCGGTCTCGCACGTGGACTGTTCTTCGTCGTCGGATTGCTCTCGTTGTTTCTCGCCGCGTTCTTTCTGTTGCAGCAACGCGACATCAAACGGATGCTGGCCTATTCGAGCATCGAACACATGGGCATCGTCGCGTGCGGCTTCGGTTTCGGCGTGCCGCTGGCACTGACCGGCGCGCTCCTGCACACGATCAACCATTCCGCCTCGAAATCGCTCGGATTCTTTGCCGCCGGCCGCCTCGCGGATCGCTACAATACGCGGGAGATTGCCGGCATCCGCGGCGCGACGGGTGTCCTGCCGGTCTCGGGCGGGCTCTTCGCGGTCGCCGCGCTCGCGCTTGCCGGCCTGCCACCGTTCGGCATCTTCCGCAGCGAACTGATGATTTTGAGCGCCGGCTTCGGTTCGTCTGCATACGTGATCGCCGCAGTCGTTCTCGTGCTGCTCCTTGTCGCGTTTGCCGGGATCGTCCGCTGGGTGACGGCGACAACGATCGGTGACGCGCCGGACGGCGTTCACCGCGGCGAAGCCGCACCGTTCGCGCTCGCCGGGATGAGCATCGGCTTCGTCGTCGTCCTGGGACTCGGTCTCGTCGTTCCCGCTGCGCTCGGCGGTCTCATCGCCGACGCTGCCGTCGTGATGAGCGGTACGCCGTGACCAGCGTCGCTGCGCTCGACGTCTTTACAGCGACCGCGTCCGTGCTCGAGCGGGTCGCGGCGGGCAGCCGATTCGCTGCGGTCTTCTACGAGGAACTCGCCGGCGAACGACTCCTGCACTACGTCCTCGCGAACAACGACGGTCTAAGCGCAATCGTCGGTCGCGTCGGAGACGAGCCCGTACCGGCGCTTTCGGCGGAGTTGCCCGCGGCCGATTGGGGCGAGCGTGAGGTTCGCGACCGCTTCGGCGTCCGTTTCAACGGCATTCCTGAAGTACGCCCGCTTCTGCCGCCCGGAGATCCTTCGGCTTTGCGGCGTAGTTCGGCAACGGAAGTGTCGACGGTGCTGTACGGGCCGGTTCGCTCGGGCATCGTCGAATCCGCGCGCTGGATTATCGAGACGGCCGGCGAGGATTTCATCGCCGTCTATCCTCAGATGTTTTTCAAGAAACGCGGTCTCGAAGAGCGCTTCGTCGACATGGACCTCGAACTTGCGCCGTACGTCGCCGAACATGTTTCCGGTGCGACCGCCGCGAGCCATGCGACGGCGTTTGCACGCGCGGTCGAACGCGCGCTCGGCGTCGAGGTACCCGAACGGGCGCGTGCTGCGCGGGCGATTCTAATCGAGTTGGAGCGCGTACACCAACACCTCGACTCGCTCGCGAAACTTGCCGACGACGGCTCACTTGCCGTCGGCGCCGCGCAAACGTTTGCGGCGAAAGAGCGCGTGCATCGGTTGCTCGTGGAAGCGACGGGAAACCGCTTCTCGCGCGGCGTCGTTGCGGTCGGCGGCACGCGCGACGATGTCTTCGGCGCCTTGTACGACACGTGCGCACGCCGGCTCGACACGGTCGAGCGCGAAGCGATATCGGTTGTGGAAGGTCTTTTCGGCACGCAGTCGCTGCTCGATCGATTGATCGGCGCGGGACGGCTCTCGGGCGAACTCGTGAAACGTTACGGCGGTGTCGGCCCGGTCGCGCGGGGCAGTGGCATCCCCTGCGACGCTCGTGCGACCGTGGACGGGTTCATGTTCGCGCCGATAGAAGGCGACGAAGTGCTCGAGCACGACGGCGATGCATTCGCGCGCGCCCGCGTGCGCCAACGCGAGATAGGGCACGCGTTTCGATTGATTCGCAGCGCGCTCGATGCGTCGCCGCCGGGAGCGTCCTGCGTCGCTGTGCCGGCGAGGTCGGGCGGCGGTCTTGCGCGGGTCGAATCGCCGCAAGGCGAACTCATCTACGCGGTGCGTCTCGTCGCCGAACGCTTACGCCGGGTCGCGATCCGGTCCGCATCCTTTGCGAACTGGCCACTCTTTGCACCATCGTTGCCGGGCAATATCTTTACCGATTTTTCGTTCATCGAGCACTCGTTCGGCTTGATTCAAGCGGAGACGGATCGATGAGCAACTGGATCGCTCGCGGCCTGCGCCGCGGCATTCTCACGACGCGCTATCCGCACGCAGCCGATGCGATGCCGCAGCGGTATCGCGGCTCCGCGGAAATCATCGACGGCGCATCGCCGACCTCCCTAACCCGCGGCGCCGAGACGTGTCTCTCCCACGCAATCGAGGCCGACGGCCACGGGCCGCAGTTGCTTATGTCGCGCTGTTTTCAGTGCGGAGCGTGCGCGCGCGTTGCACCCGATGCCTTCGCGCTCTCTCCACGCTTCGAGGTGGCGGTCGTCGACGGGCACGTTGCCGACGTGCGCGCGGAGTTGGCAGCGCGAGTGCGGAGGCTCGGGCGCTCCATCATGATACGACACGTCGATGCCGGCAGCGACGCGTCGTGCGAACAGGAAATCCAGGCGCTCTTCAATCCGTTCTACGATATCAACCGGCTCGGATTGTTCCTGACCGCGACGCCACGTCACGCTGATGTGCTGCTCGTCTCGGGCGTCGTCACGTGCGCAATGGCGGAGCCGCTGCGGCGCGCTTTCCAAGCAATGCCGGACCCGCGGGTCATCGTCGCCGTCGGCACGGCGGCGAGTTCCGGGAGCATCTTTACCGGCCCCGACATCGTCGGACCGGTCAAACGTCTCGTACCGGTCGACGTCGAAATTCCGGGCGCCCCGTCCTCGCCGCTCTCCATCATCCACGGCCTATGGGTGGCGCTCGGTAAGATCGAAGCGCGTTACCGGGAGTACCGGTCGTGACGCCGGCGCAACTCGTCGTCGCGGCACTGATCGCCGGATCCATCGGTATGATTGCGGCCGTCGCGCTTCCGCGCATCGGCCGCATGCTCGGGTATCTCGTTCTGGCCGTGACGTGCGGCGCGACGCTCGTCGCATCCGCGTCCGCGCTTACCAGCGGCACGACGACGACGCTCGGTAACGCGACCTCGCACGTCGTTGTGAGAATAGATCCGACTACGGCTTTCTTCGATGGAATCATCAGCGCGATCGCCCTGCTGGTGAGCGTATATCTGCTCGGAGGACGGACTTCGGCCGAGCGCGATTCCGGGAGGGCGGGCGCCGCGGCGGCTTCACTGATGTGGATCGCTTCGATCGTCGTCTGCTCGGCGGGCGACGTTCTGTTTCTGTTGTTCGGGTGGGAGCTCGTCGCGCTTTCCTTCTACTGGGCGATAGCATACGCCGGAACCGATGTCGGCGCAGCGCGCGCCGCGTACTACACGCTGGTGCTTACGCACGTGGCCGGCGCGGCTCTCTTCGCCGCGCTCCTGCCGCTCGCGCGTGCGGCGGGAAACGATGGTCTCCGCGATGTCGCCGCAGCGGCGCAGCACGTCAGCCCGGCCGTGAGTGGACTGTTCTTTTTTCTGCTTCTGTTCGGTTTCGGTGCAAAGATCGGGCTGATTCCGCTACAGGGATGGCTGTCATATGGGTATCCGGCGGCGCCGCCGGGCATCGCGGCGCTGATGGCAGGCGGCGCGCTCAACGTCGGCTTCTACGGAATCGTGCGGTTCCTCGTCGGCTTCGGCGCCCCGATTGTGCTCTGGTGGGCACTCGTCGTCGTCGCGCTCGGCGCGCTCGGCGCGTTTTTCGGCATCGCATGGGCGCAAGCGCAGCCCGACGTGCGGCGCCTCGCCGCATTTTCGAGCGTCGAGAACGCCGGCTTTATCGTCGTCGCTCTCGGCGTCGCGCTCGTGGGACGCGCGCTCGGCGTTCCGCTTCTGCTCGGTCTCGGGATCACGGTCGCCTACGTTGCGATCGCGGCCCATGCGTTTGCAAAGGCGCTCTTGTTTTTGTGCGCATCGGGGTTGCTCGATGCGACGGGAAGCACGTCGTTCGAGCGTCTCGGCGGTCAGCTGCGCCGTCTGCCGGTCCATGGGGCGACGGGGCTCGTTGCCGCGATGTCGCTTGCGGCGTTGCCGCCGCTCGGCGGTTTCGCCGCCGAGTGGCTCATCATCGAGTCGTGCATGCAGGCCTTCCGGACCTCGAACCGAGCCGTCGAAGTGACCCTCGCGCTTGCTGGTGCGACGGTCGGCATCGCGGCCGGCATCGCGATCGTTGCATTCGTAAAGTTCGTCGGCGTCGCGCTGCTCGGCGCGCCGCGCTCGCCCGGCGCCGAACGTCCCCGTCGCGACGGTTCCCTGCTGCGTGCCGTTGCCCTGATCGTGAACGCGCTCGCGCTCGTCGCACTCGGTGTCGCGACGCCTGAGTTCGTGCGCTGGCTCGCAAGCGCCGTCGACGGCGTCGGTGGCTTCGCTGCCGCCCGCGCCGTGGCAGTCGAGCCGCTCTTGATCCAGCCTGCGTTCAAGGGTTTCTCGTCGGCGTCGGGGGCTGGGCTCGGTTGGACGATCGCGGCGTTCGCCCTCGGCTTCGCCGTACTCGTCGCACTGATTCCGCGCCCGGCTTCACGTCGTGAGCAAGCCTGGACCAGCGGCAGTGCGTATGAGTCCTGGACGCAATACACGGGAACCGGCTTCGCCAATCCGACGCGCGTCATTTTGAACGTCGCCGTCCGACCCTTCTTTGGTTTCCCGCTCGCGTCCCGGATCGGCGGCTTGTTCTTAGCGGTGGCCGCTATGGTTCGCAGGACGCAGTCCGGCATCATCGCGTTGTACTTGTCGTACATTCTCGGTTTCGCGATTGTAGCGCTCATCTTGTATCCGTCGCTGCGGCGTTGGTAGGAACGCGTAGCCTTCCGCGCGCTGCCGTCGGATTGCCGCAGGCGGCGGCAATCTCCCGAGAGCCGGCACCGGGGCGCGCCGCTCGAGGGTCGCTCGCGATGTTCAGTCCCGTCTCGATGCTTCGCGGCGCGTACTTCGTTCGGAACCGTAACGTCGGCTTCCCGGAGTTCGTCGACGAGCTCCGCGGCGACGTGGGACCGCGCGATGTCTCCTGTTACCTGCACCAGCAGCGCTTTCAGCGACCTCTCGCAGCCTTGTTGAGCGTGGAAGCAGGCTACGTTCCTTTCCGTCGCCTGATAGTTATCGGCGACGCGAAGGTCCTGGCGCGATGTGGCGAGCCAGTAGCGCGCGACCTGTTCCCGGTCACGCTGCATAAACACGCACCGCCGTCTCCGCGCTTAGCGGTCCTCATTGCAATAAACCACGCACGCGATATTTCATCATCTGAATGCGGCGTGAGACGCATACTGGCGGTGCCATAGAAATGCGGCTCTCAGTGCGATTTGTGCCTGTCTGCTGCGTGGAGTCTGCACACCATCACTTCAGCGGCCTCAAGGATGGCCGGTTGGTCGATCGACAGTTCCTCAATGCCGTATGACTCGAGATGATCGCGCGCCACAGCCCCATGCTCGTCCAGCGCGAGTCGCAGTGTGATCACCACGCGATGCCGTTCCACGCACGCTCGCTAAATATCGTCAGCGCCCATGCGCCCATGCGCGCGTCGCGTGCGAGTAGTTCGCTCGGATCGTCGAGCTCGCAAACGGTCGCGCGGTCAGCGAGTTCGTAGCAGGCTAGAACGCGCCGGTCACCGCTTTGGCAACGGCCGCAGCATGTCCGCGCTCCACTCTTTGAGATACTTGCCACGGTAGAATACCTCCGCGCATACACCCGCCGGCGAGTCATCGACGCGACGGACGTTTCTTTGCTTTTGTAGCCGCCACGGACGAAATCGCTCCCTTCTTACTTGAGTATACCTCAATCGCGCCGGAGAGCAATTATCTCACCAAATTGAGAGAGGTTACCTCGCACATGGTCCGAGCCAATGATCCCGGTGCTTACGATAGCTCGGTTGGGCGGGCGACCGGCGTCGTCAGGAGCGCGAGCGACGCAGCGAAGGTTGTGATTGCGTTACCTCGCGCGACAGCAGCAGCTGCTTCGCCTCGGGATCGCTTCACAAGTCGACGTTGAGACGGCAAGATCGCGGTCGCGACCGCGCAGTCGCAACTGCAAGTCTATCAACAGCAGCAATCGGCACCCGGGGGGTACGGCACCGCAGCGATCGCGATCGGCTCGCAGCGCGGTCTCCTCGTTCCGTCAGCGGGATCGTCTCTGATCCAACGACCGGAACGACGCAAGTCTTTCGTAAGCAAGGCGATCACTATAACCCCGTTCCGGTCGACGTCAAGCAAAACATCGGGAAGATGACTGCGGTCAGCGGCCCGGATCTGCGCGCCGGCGATGTAGTCGTCACGCGAGGCGCGTACGAGCTGCTCACGCCGTCGCGAAGCGTACCGAAAGATCCCGACGCGAAGTGATAGGTTCACGTCGCTTCGTCGTTTCGCGGCTCGCCCGGCAGGAAGTTGGGCGCGAAAACGCCGCGTCCCGTAAGCAGTGATGCGAGCCGGACCATCATTCTGGACTGTCCGCACGAACGGTCCCGCAAGGCCTCTATCGTCGATCAGGTTGCAGCAGCTCTTTCGCGAGATCGCCTTGCGGCACACAAGGTCGCGGATCTCGCGGACCCGCTCCACAGGCTGGCCCTTCGGGTCGGGGAGGCCCCAATCGTCGTCGACGCGCGATACGCCCTCGACGTCGCAGCCCATCGTGATGATTTGATCGGCTTGCGCCGCGATCGCGGGATCGAGCAGCTTCGGCCGAGCAGTAGAAATATCCATGTCCATTTCGGCCATTGCGGCGACGACGCCCGGGTCGGGACGATCGGCAGCGATGGTCCCGGCGGACGCCACCTCCACGTCGTCCCCGGTGAAGCGACGCAGAAACGCTTCGGCCATCTGACTGCGACCGGTGTTGTGTTTGCACACGAAAAGCACCAGCGGCTTTCCACTAGCGGACGGCATATTCGGGCTCCTTACGGTCGAGCGCGTGAGGAAGAAGCACCGCCTCGGCCGTGCTGGCCGACGCCGGCAAGAGCCAGCGGAACAGCGCCGTCGCGGCTGCGGCGCCCAGGAGTTGCGCGATGATGAACGGCGCAACGTCGATCGGACGAATTCCCGCGAACGTGTCACTGAGCGAGCGCGCGATCGTGACGGCCGGGTTTGCGAACGACGTCGACGACGTGAACCAATAGGCGCCCACGATGTAGGCAGCGACGGCAAACGGGGTCGATTCGGAGCGTGTTCGAGCGCAGCCCCAAATGACCGCGAGCAGACCGAACGTCGCGACGAATTCGCTCGCCCACAGCGCACCACCGGCGCGAGCGCGGTGTGATGCGAAGAATGGCGGCAGGCCGAACATCACGTTCGCAATCGCGACGCCGGCGATCGCCCCGACGAGTTGCGCGACGATATAGAGCGGCACATCGCGCCACGCGACGCCGTGTTGCCAAGCATCGGCTAAGGTCACGGCGGGATTGAGGTGCGCACCCGAGATCGGACCGAAGGCGAGAATGATCGCGACGAGCGCTCCGCCCGTCGCGATCGCATTTGCAAGAAGCGCGATCGCGACGTTTCCGCCGGCGAGGCGTTCGGCCATGATGCCCGACCCGACGACGGCAGCGAGCAGCAGCGCGGTTCCCGTTGCTTCTGCGGTCGCGCGCCGCCAAAGGTTCATCTCAGCAGCAGGCCGCCGACGCGGCCGTTAGAGCCGCGTCCGTCGTGCGACACGTCGTTACCTCGTTGTCGCGCTCTTCGGTTTCGGCGATGACGAAGTACGTCTCCCAGCGCCGGCCATCCGGATCGGTCGCCCACACTTTGTTCTGGACAGCGTAGCAGCACTTCTCATCCATCTCGACGTCGACGGCGTAGTCCGCCGCGCGAAGACGCGCGATTGCCGCGTCGACATCTTTGGGTTTCTCGACGACGACGCCGTAATGGGCGCCCTCGACGACCTTCGTGTTCGGGTCCGCGTCAAGCGCGAGCTCGAGCCTGGGGTCTTCGGTGAGAAACAATGCGTAGTCGTCGTAGCGCTTTGCCGGCTCCGCGGCGAGCAACGTGCGATAGAACGCGACGCTCGCATCGAGATTCTGCGTCGCGAGGTTGAGATGTATTTTCATGCGGGGATTCTCACGGGCAGGACGGACGCAAGTGCGGCGTCGAGTCGATCACGCGCGTCGCGCGCGAGGGAGTAGTAACCCCACGTGCCGCGGCGGACCGAAGTGACCAGCCGCGCGTCCTTGAGGATCTTTAAATGGTGCGAGACGGTCGATTGATTAAGATCGAGACCGGAGGTAAAGTCGCACACGCACACTTCGTGCTGAGCGCGAGCCAAGGTCGCGAGCATTGCGACACGCGCCGGATCGGCGAGCGATTTGAAGAGTGTTGCCTCCTCCGTGAAATCACGGTCGTAGAGCGCCGTTTCCGGGCAGCAGCGCTGTATTGACATATTTCGATGCTAGCCTTTGAATCGACACTTGTCAATATGCGGCGCTATCCGAGCAATAGACCACGATGGAGCAGCCGCGCGTTCGTAGATGAGTTCATTAGCACCATCTACCCGAGCCGAAGACGGCGGGCGCGGCGTCCCACAAGCGAGTCCTTCGCTAGGATCGCGCGAGCCGCGGGCAAAATCAGCTTGCCTTTCTTATGTGCTATGCCAAGCGCGTTATCGAACTCGTGGTGGCTATGGTCGATGACGACGTAGTTGCCCCAAAAGCTGAGCGGGTTCTTTACGAGCGTCCGCGGATCAAAGTCGTTTTTGCCGCTAACATCGTTATCTGGTGCCGCGCCATGCTCAGCAACGATTAGGCCGGAAGCCGCCGCGTACACGGGTGCATTCCACCCCACGTAGTCTGCGTCGTGCTTTCCGCCGCCTCGCTCCATTCGTCCATCAGCATCGACCGGCGTCATATCGTCGGTGTAGCGCATGAAATTGTGACCATCACGCCCGATACCGTACTCTTGCGCGATTGGATGTAGGTAGCCGAGCCTCCGATGATGCGCATAGAAGTCGTGTCCGTCTTGAACGAGGAAGCGATCATGCAACGGAATTCTGAACAATTGGACGGCCCTGAAGGTCGACGTAAGGGATTGCAATAAACGACCGGCTGGGTTATATTAACCGAACCGTTGGGTTATTCTTGCTTTGAAGTACGGGAAACTGGATCTTACGGTCCGCACCAACGACCACCGTCCCGCGCACGTTCACGTCATTTTCCCCGGCGGAAAAGTAGATATCGTCGTGAACCTGCGGTGGCCGCCGACTATCCGCGAGATTCGCGGAAACCAGAAGACACGCGATCCCAAAGACGCCCTTGATGCTGTCGCCGCTAATTACGCCGCGCTCCGCGCAAAATGGAAGCAACTTCATGGCCGCTTCAGTTAGTCCGATCCGGCCGCCGGTCAAATACCCGACCACGCAAGAACTCGCCGCGGCGCGCAAACGCGGGCGAGAGGCGATGGCCGGAGAACCGCATGCCGTCTCGGCGACCTACGATGCGGCACGCGATGCTCTCTCGCTTCGCTTCGCGCCCGACGCGCTGCTCATCATCGAGCACGTCCGCAAGGCGCTCCCCGAACTAAGCGAGCTCACCAATTCCGAACTCGCTAAAGTCGAGGTCGTCGGCAGCGGCGAAACGCTCATGTGGAGCGAGGCCGACGTCGCGATCGGCGTCGCGGCGCTCGCGGCGCGATTCGTCGGTACGCGTGGGATCCGGCACGCGGCGCTGCGCGAGATTGCGGCGACGCCCTCTGCACGCAAGGCGGAAGCCGCGCGAGAGAACGGCATGCTCGGCGGGCGTCCGCCGGCGTATGGGGTGCCTCGAAAAGCCGCGAGCGCCGGACGGAAGAAGGTCGCGGGGGGACGGCGGAAATCAACACGTACCAAGACTCACGGACGCAAGGCGGCCACCGCTAAGAAAGGCGGCGCATCGAAACAGCACACGGTGGCGGGGCGCCGCAAGTGATTGTAGTCGCGCGCGCGGCGCCCAGGAGGCAGGCCAGCGCTCGGGAGTAGAGTGTTTCGAAACCGACCGGTGGTGTTGAAAAAACGCTTGTTCCGCACTGCAGTGTAAACTTATAATCATCGCAACAAGCGACGCTGTGGGGGCCAACGCAACGCGATGATGGGTAGTCGATTACAGACGACCGCGATGTTCTAGTATTTCTGTCTCGATGATTGGGCCCCAGCGGATCACCCGCTGCGCGCCATTGATCGTCACATCGATCTTCGACCGATCCGCGTGCAGCTGCGTCCTTTGTACAGTGAGATCGGCCGGCCGTCGATCGATCCGGAAATCTTGCTGCGCATTCTGCTGAGCGGGTATCTTTACGGCATCACGAGCGAACGGCGATTGCTTGACGAAGTCGGTATGAACCTCGCGTACCGGTAGTTTACAGGTCTAGTCTAGGCTTCGATCAATCGATGCCGGATCACTCGACGTTTTCCAAAAATCGGCACGGCCTCTTTCGCGACTCATTTGTCTTCCGTGATCTCTTCGAGACCATCGTGCAGCAATGTGTCAACGTCGGACTCGTGCAAGGTGAGCGGCTTTCGGTCGATGGCACGATCATGGCGGCGGACGCCAGCAGCAAGATTCCCGTGTCGCGCGAGCAGCTTCCCCAAGCCGCCAAAGTCTCGCGTACCCTTCGCGAGTATCTGGTCGAGGTGGAGACCGCAAATCCCACGCCATCGTCCGAAAACCAAAGTCCGCCGGCGGACAGCGGCAAAATCTCGTCAAGCGATCCTGACGCGACATGGGCAACCAAGGGCGGCGTTCCCGCTCAACTTAGTTACTAGTAACCGAGTTCGAGCTCGATGATCTCACGAGCATTTTTCAAGGCGTCCTCGGCGTCGTCGCCCTGCGTGTGCGCCCTCGGGAAAGCGGGGATGATGACGTTAAAGCCGCCGTCATCTGCGTCAGGCTGCAGGATGACCCGGTAAGAGAGCGCTCACAACTCGCAAATTCGCCGGGTGCCCCATCGATCACGGCGGCGATCGCGGTGGAGCGGCTCGGCAGGCGCGTGGTTTCGAAAAACGTACAGGACAGCGTCTATGCTTGCGCCTTTAGCCTGCACGGTGACGATCGTGACGCGCGATGAGTCGGGCCGGGCGCTCGGCGGGGTGGCGGTTGCCATCGACGGGCGTCCGGCGACGACGACCGATGCGGGCGGCCGCGCGCAAACTCGCTTACCGTGTGGAACGCGCGCGCTCGATGCTTCGCGGGCTGGATATCGCGCTGCGGCCGGCGTCCGCGTGGAGGTGCGCGACGGCGGCACGATCGTCGTAATCCTGCCGGTCGCCGGTAACGGCGGGCTCGCGACGATCGCGCAGGTGACGGTCGACGGCCGGCTCGCGCTTTCGCGCTCGACCGTCCCGGCCGAAACGATTTCGGCGCAGGACGCCGCCTTACAAGGCGATGCGCTCGCCGTCGATGCGCTGGCACGCGCTGCATCGCTGACGCTCGTGCGTCCGAACGCCGGGGGACGGGGGGCGGTTGCGGTGGCTGCGCTCCGGGGACCTGATCCCTCGGAAACGACGATCGCACTCGATGGTCAAGTGCTCAACGATACGAACACCGGCGACTTCGATCTTTCGCAGTTGCCGCTGGCGGGTTTCTCGCGTTTTTCGATCAGCGAGGGCATCGGCCCCGAGACGAGCGCGGCCGCAAATACGATCGGCGGCGTCGTCGATCTCGACTCGCTCGAACCGTCGCTCCTGCCGCATACCGAGGCGGCTGCTCGGCTCGGCTCTTTCGGAACGACGCGACTTTCGTTTGCGTCGACGGGAACCGAGCACCGCCTCGGTTATGCGCTGGCGCTCGATGACGATCAGCGCGACGGCCTCGTACATGCGTTTCCGGCGGCGTTCGCGAACGGCAGCGCGGCGCCGACGCGGCTCGGTTTGGACTCGGCGACGAGTTCGCACACGCTGCTCGGAAAACTCGTCTACGATGCGGGCGGCGGGCCGGCGTTTAAGCTGCGGTACTTTACGATCGACAACCATCGCGATCTCAGCGGCACTCTCGATGCACCGGCCGATCCGTCGCAGAACATGCGGGCAGGCTTTTTCGTCGGGCCGGGTGTCGCGACGAGCTCCCAAGGTTTGCGCGCACTCGATTTCAATGCGGCCGCGCCGCTCGGCGGCGGGACGATCGAGGGCGATTACGCCGTCTCCGGCAGCGACGTGACGTATGACGGCGGAACGACCGCATCGCCGTACGCGATTTCGCATCAAGATGATCTGGGGACGGTCTCGCTCGGCTGGCGCCGGTCGGCCGGCGCCCTCGCGCTCGACCTGGGTGGATACGTTCGCAACGAGACGTTGGCCGAATTCCCCTCGTTCTCCGCGACGCAAGGTGAGCGCAGCTTTGCCGCGCACGTCCGCGGCGACTATGCGCCCGTCGAGCGGCTGCGCGTGTCCGGCGCGCTTTTCGATACGCGCTACTCGACGTTCGGCACGAGCCTCGACGGCCGCGTCGGCGTCGCGTACGATCTCGACGCGCGCAGCGTGGCACGCTTCAGCGTCGGCACGGGCTTTCGAGCACCGCTGCTGGCGGAGCGCTACGCCGCGCCGGGCAATGCGCTGCTTGCATCGATCGATGCGAACTGCGTCGCTCCCAACGGCAACCCATCGCTGCAGCCCGAACACGTGACGTCCTATGAACTCGGCATCGGTCGGCGCGTCGGTCCCGCGACAACCATCGATGCGACCGTCTATCACACGAACCTGCGCGGTCCGATCGAGCTTGCGTATCCGCTCGGAACGACGTGTCCGGCGGGCCCGGCGGTTGTCGAGGGACAGGTCATTCCGATCAACATCGGTCGCGCGGTGTACGAAGGCGGGACGTTGCGCATTGCGCATCTGTTTGCGCGTTCCACCTTGCTGCGGTTCGAATACGGGGTCAACGCGGCACATCCGCTCGATCTGCCGGCGACCGTTGCGAATCCGACGTCGGGCGGCAACCTCGTAGCCGCGCAACAATTCCAAGGCATTCCGTTACAGACCGGCAGCGCGACGATCGCGTACACGCCAGGCGGCTTCCATGCCGCGGGGAGCATCATCGGCAAGGGCAAGAACAACGAGCTCAATCAAGGTCCGTATGCGTATGCGACCGCCGCCCTCGGTTACGGGACGCGAAGAGTCGACGTGACGCTCGCCGCGACGAACCTAACGAATGCGGTCGCGGGACGGTTCACGCGCCTGCGCGCGGGCGTGCCGTATCCGACGCCGAGCGGACCGCTGCCGACCGACGCGTTCGTGCTCGAACCTTTCGGCCTCTCGGGAATACTGACGCTGCGTTTGTGATGCGCGGCCTCTGGCTCTTCGGCGCGCTCGTCGCGTTGTCGACGTCGCCGCTCCGCGCTGCGCCGGCGTCGACGTCGCCGCTCCGCGCTGCGCCGGCGTCGACCGCACCGTTCCACGCTGCGTCCGCGTCGACCGACCTGTCGGCGCTCGACTTGCTCGAGTTGCAGATCGGTTACACGACGTTGCTCGCGACGTACGACGGCCCGGTGACACCGCGACAAGTTGCCGGCGGCGCGCGCGACGGCGTCGCGGCATATTTAGTTTCGCGCGGCATCGACGATGCGACGCTGCCGTACGTGCCGCAACGTCTGGAACGCGACGATGGCGGGGAGCTGATTGACCGCACGGTGCTCGGCGTGTTGCTGCACTACGGAAAACGATTGCACGCCGACGATGTCGTGCAGGCTGCGCTCGCGGGCGAGGCCGCGTCATTGCGCGATCCGTACACGCTACTGTTCCACCCTGTGGCGTTCAAACGTTTCAACGCATTTCTCGGTAATCAGAAGTTCGGCGGCATCGGTGCAATCGTCAGCGTCGAGCCGAGCGGCGCGCGGGCTCGCGTCGAGAGCGTCATTCCGAGCAGTCCCGCCGAACGCGCCGGCTTGCAGCCCGCCGACGAAATCGTTGCGATCGACGACAGGCCGCTTGCGGGCAAGGGCGCCGATCAAATTCGCACGATGTTGCGTGGGAAGATTGGGACGATGGTGCGGCTTGCCGTCGACCGTGCCGGGAGTCCGCTGCCTGCGCCACTAGTCATCGTTCGCGCCGCGGTATCGCAGCCCGTCGTGCTGGCGCGCACGCTTGCGGATAACGTCGCCTACGTGCAACTGACGCGCTTCGGCGACGATGCCGCCGCGCAGCTCGCCGCCGCGCTCAACGATTTTCGTTCACGTGGCGTCACGGAACTTGTACTCGACTTGCGTGGGAACGGCGGCGGTTACGGCGAGGAGGCGAAGAAGGTCGCATCCCAATTCATCGCTGCCGGTCCGATCTTCACGATCCGCGAACGCGGCGGCGAAACGCACATCGAACGCGCGACGGGCCATGTCACCTTCACCGGCAGGATGGCCGTGCTCGTCGACGGCGATACGGCGTCGGCTGCGGAGATCGTCGCCGGTGCGCTGCAGGACGACGGCCGCGCGAGCATCGTCGGTACGCAGACGTTCGGCAAGGGCGTTGTGCAATCGGTTTTCCCTCTTCCCGATGGTGCCGCTCTCAAGGTGACGACGGCGCGTTACGTGACGCCGAAGGGTCGCAATATCGACCGCGTCGGCATTATGCCCGACATCGTCGTCGCCGAGCCACCCGACGCGAAACGTGGCGATCCTGCCGCCGACCCGCAGCTGGCGCGGGCGCTCACCCTCGCTCGTCGTTAGTAGCGCTTCAGCGGCGTTGTGATTGGCCCAATGGCTCCGCCTTTCGGGCGAACGGCGGGGACGTGATAGAATGGCATGAAGGAGAAGCCATGGCGATTGCATTCGATATCGAGAAGGAATCGCGCCGGCTCGACGCGCGCAAACCGTATCTCGAGCTCATCGACGGCATCGAGGTCCGCAAGATGAGTCCGATGTTCACGCACGGCCTCTTGCAGGGCAAGCTTTTCATGATGGTTTACGGGTGGAGCGCCGGTCGCGGCGCCGTGGCACCCGAATGGCGCTGCTGGCTCGATACGGGAGATGAGAAGCCGACGTCGCTCGTACCCGACGTCGCGTACGTCTCTCCGGAACGTTGGGAAGGGCTCGATGACGACGACCGGCAGATGCCGCGGTTCGCGCCCGATCTGGCAATCGAGATTCGCTCTCTCAGCGACCGCGAGCGCAACGTACAGCGTAAGATCGCACTCTATTTGCAATACGGCTCACGAGTTGTCCTCGACGTGAGGCCGAAACGACGAGACATCGTCGCATATGATGGAGGGACGCCTTCAACGTTTGCATGCGGCGATACCTTCGCGCACGCGGCCTTCACAGGATTGAATATTGACCTCGCCCGCCTGTTTGCGGCTATCGAGTAACCGCCTCGACGCGGATCGGTCTGCACCAACTTCATTGCGTCGATTGCCCGACTCGTCCCGCTCACGCGTGGTTCAAGCTCATTAGGGCTGTCGCTCGCGCAGATACGTCCCTATCCCCTGACGCCAGTCCGGAATGTCCGGCAGGCCGAGCGCGAGCAGCGCGTCGTGCGCGAGCGCCGAATAGCGCGGACGGCGCGCGAGGCTCGGGAACGAGGCTTGCGTCGTCGGCGATAGGTCCGCCGCCACGTTCGCCTGCCGGAAAATCTCGACTGCGAAGGCATACCACGTGCACGCGCCGGCGTTCGTGACGTGGTACGTTCCGTAGCGCTCGGTCTCGATCACTTGCCGCATGGCCGCAGCGACGTGGCGCGTATATGATGGCGAAAACGTCACGTCGTCGACCACGCGTAGCGGCTTGCCCGCGGCAGCTTGCGTCAGCATCCGTTCGATGAACGTGTATCCCTTCACGCTGCTGCCGCGGACACCGTATAACCCGCTCGTGCGGAAGATGAAAGCACGTTGACAGCGGCGCTGCACGAGCAGTTCGCCGGCATACTTCGAAACACCATACGCTGAAATCGGTCGCGCGGGATCGTTTTCGGCGTACGGTCGATCGGTCTCGCCGTCGAAGACGTAATCCGTACTTACGTGCGCGAACGCCACGTTTGCCGCCGCGCACTGGGCGGCGAGTTGATCGACGGCGAGCGCGTTGACGGCGAAGGCGCGATCGGGGCGCGTTTCGCAGAGTTCGACGTTGTGGAAGGCAGCCGTGTTTACGACGATCTCCGGCGCGTAACGCAGCAGCATCGTTGCGATCGCCGACGGGTGCTCGATGTCGACGGTGCGATGTTCGATGCCGATCGGTTCCTGATCGGCGAACGCGTCCATCAAGTCGGCGCCTAGTTGCCCGTTCGCGCCGACGATTACGACCCGCATGCGGTGTCTTTCAACGACGTTTCACCGGGGGCATCCGCAGCTCGATCGTGGTCGTCGAGTGGAAATAGCCGCGCTGGTCGGCGGACACCATGCCGATCGCCACTTCGTGCCGCGTCGACGATGGAGGCAGCTGTGGAAATACGAGCGTATAACGGTCGCCGACATAGGATGCCAAAAAGCGTGCAATACGAGTGCCGTCGATGATCGGAAAGACGGCCGCACCGGGCAAGCGCGTATAGGGGTCGTCGATTTGTCCGCTGAGCCGCACCGGCGAAGCGTCCCTTTGATAGACGCTCGATGGGGCGTTCGGCCAGATGCGGGGCAGATCGGCGAGCAGTTCGCCGTCGATTGTTCCCGGACGCGACGCTTCGCTGTGTTGCGAGACCGTCAGGAGTGCGCGCGAGGCGATCTTCTTGTGGTGCAGGGTCGTCGGCCGTGCGATTTCGGCCGCAACGAAGGCCGCACCGATCGCGAGCAGCGCCGCGCGCCCGATCGTCATCGTCTTGTCCGCAGCGCGACGGCTCCGGCCCCGATGCCGAGTAGCAACCACCACAGCTCACCGACTTTAGGATAGAACGTCAGCAAATCGTAGGTTTCGTGGACGGCAAGCCCGATCGTCCCGGCGCCGATACCGGCCAGTAGCGGCCCGCGCGCGTTACGCAGCATCGTCGCGATCGCCGCGACGAGCGTCCAGATGACGGCTGCAAACCCAAGCACGCCGGTCTCCGCGAGCGACTGCACGTACAGACTGTTTGCGTGCGTTCGCACGCCGACGAGCCCCGCCAGCGGCGTCAGGAGTTCGTAGTTTCCGGCTCCGACACCGAGCCCCGGGTCCGATGCAAACATCTGCAACCCAGCCCTCCACAGCACCGGCCGCGATGCGAGGCCGTTCTCGACGTTCTGCTCGGACGAGGTCTCAAAACGTGCGGCGAGATCGCCCGCGCCGGCGTCGGCAAACGTGAGGATAGCGGCGACCGCGATGAGCGGTACAACGGCGAGCGGTATCGCGTACAGCAGCCTGCGCGCGAGGCGGGCACGGGCCGCGAAAAGAACGATGACCGTGAGACCGACGACGATTCCGACCACGCCAGAGCGCGAAAGCGTCAGCAAATCCGTCGTCCCCGCAAGCGTCGCGAGGGCCGCGAACGGCCACGCCGGCTTGCCGAAGAGCGCTCGCGCGACGAGCAGCGGCGTTACGAGATCGAGCCAGCCCGCGAGTTGGTTCGGTCCTTCGAGCGGACCGGCGATGCGCGGTACGACGCGGTCGTGCAAGAAGAATCCCGACGGCGCGACCGTTGCCTCCTGAATGAGCGCGAGAATGCAGACGAGCGCGCTGACGGCGGCGAGTGCATTCCAGATCAGCGCCTCGTCGGGATCGTCTGCGTAGGCGACGGCCGCCGCCGCGAAAGCCGCGAAATATTCGAGCGCTTTGAGCGTCTCGCGCAAGGCCGCGTCGAGATACACCGCCGGAATGATACTGAGCGCATCGACGAAAACCAGTGCCGCCGCGCCGCCCAAGAGCGCGCGGATCGCGGGTGCGCGCAGCGGCGCAAGCGACGCACGACGCAGGAAGAGACCGGCGAGCAGTCCGGCGAGCGCGGCCTTTGGTAAGGTCAGGGTCGTCGGGCCGAGCACGTGCGCGAACGCGAACGGTTCCACGACCAGCAGCACGCCTATGCCGAGCGCTGCCTTCCGCATGGTCGCGAGCGCAACCAAGACCGCTACCGCGACGAAAAAGACGAGTGTCGTCGGTCCGAGTAGTACGGCGTGCGGAACCGGAACGACGACCGTTCCGGCGACGATCAGTGCGACGACGGCGGAAGACCCGTGTCGGCGAAGAGCGGTGCAGCGCGGTCCTTCGCCGAGACGCGCGGCTCGCCGACCAGCGGCCACGCGATCGCGAGCGTCGGGTCGTCCCACCGTATGGAGCCTTCGGTCGCCGGATCGTACAGCGCGCCGTGCTTGTAGGAGAAGATCACGTCATCTGCGAGCGCGATGAAGCCATGCGCGAAGCCGGGCGGAATGTACAGCTGCTTGTGATCGTGTTCGCCGAGGTAAAAGCCCTGCGAGCGCAGGTAGGTGGGGGAGGGCGGCCGGATGTCGACGATGACGTCCCAGATCTTGCCGCGCAGCACTTGCACGAACTTCGACATCGCGAGGTCATAGTGCAGTCCGCGAATGACGTTGCGCGTCGAGAACGAGACGCTGTCCTGCACGAACTCATCGACGAGTCCGAGCTCTCGATACTTGCGCCTCGAGTACGTCTCCTTGAAGAATCCGCGGTCGTCTTCGTACACGTCGGGAACGAAGATGCGCACGTCGGGGAAGCTCGTCGCGTGCGTGCTGATCGCCATCAGAAGTCGCTTCGGCCGTGTGGAAGCGCTCCCTGTGCGGCTCCGTCACCGCCCCTTCCGCGCCGTGCTTGCGAAACGACGGCGGCACAAAGCTCCCGCGCGGCCGTCACGTCGGTGCGTTCGCGCAGGACGTACAGTTTGCGCCAATAGGCGCTGCCGCTCAAACGCGCGATGAGATCGGAAGCCTCGCGCGCGTCGGCCAGGCCCGTCTGCGTGTGTACGAGCACGGTGGGGCCGGGCTCGACGCCGAGCGGAAGGCGATGCATCGACTGCGCTTGTTCATCGGCCCAAACGGCGTCGCCGTATCGCTCCACCAGGAGTTCTCGGCACGTCTCGAAGGTCGAAAGATCGCGCTCGGCGTTGAACTCGGCGACCAGGGCATACAGCGTCTTTCGATCGCGCAGCGCGCCCCCAGCGACGCTCGACGTCGAGCGCAGCGCATCGAAGATGCGAAAGTCGTCCCAAGCCAAGAACGCGTCGATCGGATCGAGCGCCTGCGGCTGCGGCCACAGCTCACGCAGCGCGGCGTGCAGAATGCGTTCGAACTGGCGCGTCGTGTGGTGGAAGTAGACCGTTGAGAACATCATGTAGCGCGCAAGGACGAACGATTCGAGCGCGACGACGCCGCGTCCGTCGACGCCGAGCACGGGACGACCACGCTCCTCGAAGACGCGCAGTGCGCCGACCAACTGATCGGCATCGTACCGTCCGCTGACGACGCCCGTGAAGTACCCGTCCCGCAGCAGATAGTCCATGCGATCCGCATCGAGGTTCGGCCCGCTAACGATTTCCCGCAGCACCGGAAATCGTTCGTCTGGATCGCCGGCGACGAGCGCCAGCACGTCGGCGCTCGCGAGTTCGAGCGCATCGAGTTCGGCTGCGATCTCCGGTAACGCAAGGATCGCGCGTGTGCGTGCTTCGTGCGGCACGCCGAGCACCGCCTCGCACGCGTGGCTGAACGGTCCGTGGCCGACGTCGTGAAGCAACAGGCTTGCGCGCAGCAAGCGGCGCTGGCGCGCAAAATCGGCCTCGCTTGTGAAATAGTCGGGACTGTGGCGGCGCAACCCGTCGATGATGCGTTCGCCGACGGCGAGCGCGCCCAGCGCATGTCCGAAGCGCGAGTGTTCGGCCGCGGGAAACGCGAGGTATGCGAGCCCGAGTTGCCGCAGACGCCGCAAGCGTTGCAGCGGCGCCGCATCGAGCAGCGCCTGTTCACCATCGTCGAGTTCGATGAAGTGATGGATTGGGTCGTAGATGCGCTTCATTCCAAGCGACGAGCCGCGTTCATCGCTCCTCGCGAGCTTCACGGATCAATTCCGCCGATTCTCCGACAATCCGCTGCGCGTAGTGCCGCGGAGACGCTTCGCGCGCTCCACGAACTCCGTTTGTGCCGGCCGAAGAATCGGCTCCGCGTCCCACCTTATTGAGCGAGCGCCTCGATAATCGCTCTTCTTCCGGCCGTCGAAAGGTTCAGTTACAAGCAGACGTTCGAGTTCGGTGCGATGGCGCTCGAGAAAACGATCGAACAGCGGCACGCTGAAAGCGATTGCGCCCGGCAGCGGACTATAGAGCATGCCCTTCTCAACGAGGCGATTGCGGATCGAACTTGCTTCACGCACCGATCGACCGAGTTGCGCGGCGACCTCCGAGACCGGATGCATGCCAGGCCCAAGCGACCGCAAAGCCATCGCGTAAGCCACTTCACGTGGAGAGAGCCGGTCGAGTCTTACCCGGTAGAAACCGGCGTCGAGTTTCTGCTCGACGAGAGGAATAGCTGCCTCGACGTCCCCGGCATCGATGAGGTGCTCCTCATGCGCTTGCCAAGTATAGGCTCCGTACAGTTGCACAAAATACGGATAGCCCGCTGTTACGTTAATGAGTCGCTCGAGGGCGCCACGGGTAAAACGCGTCTTGTGTTGTTCGGCCGGCTCGACCAGCGCCCGACGCGTGTCTTGTGTATCGAGCATCGCAATCTCTGAGAAGGAAAAGCGTTCGGCGTATGTGTGCGCCCGCCCTAAGTGAGCCCGTAGTGTCGGTGTCCCGGCAAATATGCCGAGAATAGCGCGATCTGTTCCCATGCTCCCGTGAATGACGCGAAGAATTGCCCGCAACGTGAGTAAGTCGGCTTCTTGCGCTTCGTCGACGGCAATAAGCAATGAGCGGCCCGCGGAATTCAGTTCGGCATTGAGCTCGGATAGGGAGGTTACGAGGGACTTGACGTTAGGGTCCTCGTCGATCTTCGTCCGTGTCAGGCTTATCGAACCTGTGTCGTGAGGAAGATCGACCTTCGGGAGAACTCCAAGCAGGCGCTTCGCCGTGCGCCCCACCCGCGTACCCAGCGCTGCGAAGTCATCGTCGCGCTGGCCCACGGCTTCGGTAAGGACGCGGCCGAAGTTGCGCCCTTTCTCAGCCTCAACGACAAGCGGAAAAAACTGACGATCTTCCAGTTCGCCGGCAATTGCACGGACCAAGACGGTCTTGCCGACGCCGCGCAGGCCGAAATAGACGAGCGGCGCGGTCCCGAGGCCCGCTGCCACGCTTTCTGCGGCAGTGCGCGCCTCCGCAAAATCCGCTTTGCGGCCAGCAAGAACCGCCGGCGGCAGGCCGGGGCCAGGACGGTACGGGTTTCCCTCCATGTTGACAATTATGACACGGCGGGAGGTCATTGGCAACTGTTGCTGCGCCTTTCAGACCGGTTCCCTAAGCGACGAATCCCTACGCCTTCAGAGCCTCAAGGGTATAGCGACCATGTCGGTTCCGATTGACAATTATGACACGGCGTTTCCAGGCCCAAATAACGCGCCGCTTGGTTTAGCTTCTCGATGTCCCGCTACGAGGTCGTACGTTTACGCGGTGGCGCGACGGTGGCGGCGGGGACGACCAGCGCTCGCCTGAAAGCCGCCACAATGCGAGTTCTCGTCACCGGGGGCGGCGGTTACATCGGCGCTGTGCTTTGCCGGCATCTCCTCGAATCTGGACACCCGCCGGTGGTCCTTGACCGCCTCTTCTGGGGGCGTAAACCGCTCGCCGGACTCGACGTCGAGATCATTCGAGGGGACCTGCGCGCTTTCGACGATGCGTGGCTGACGGGGGTCGACGCCGTCTGCCATCTTGCCGGGCTTTCAAACGATCCGACGGCCGAATACAACACCGAAGCGAACTGGCAGATGAACGCGCTCGGAACCGAGCGGCTCGTCGCTGCCTGCGTCGCACGCGGAGTGCGGCGCTTCACCTTTGCATCGTCGGCGTCGCTCTACGATAGCGAAGCATCGTCCCACGACGTCGCGCGTTCGCCGACGATGTGCGATGAGACGACCGACCTGACGCCGCGCGGGGCGTATTCACTTTCAAAGAAGTACGCCGAGGACGTCGTCTTGCGCGCGGCGAGCGACGCGTTCGCGCCGGTCGTCTTCCGCCAAGGAACCGTTTACGGCTACAGCCCGCGCATGCGCTTCGATCTCGTCGTCAACACGTTCGTGAAGGACGCGATCGCGCAGCGGCGGCTCTTCCTCCACGGCGGGGGCTGGATGTGGCGGCCGCTCGTCGACGTCGAAGATGTGGCGGCCGTGCACGTGATGGCCCTGGCCGCGCCGCTCGACCGCATCCGCGGCCAAGTTTTCAACGTACTCGAAGAGAACTACCAGATCCGGCAGCTCGCGATGCTGGTCGCCGGCTCTCTGGGGTTGCTCGACCCGCCGATCCGCGTCGACCTGCGCGAGGCACCGCTGCCCGAGTTCGTGCGCAACTATCGCATGAGCAACGCGAAACTTTCGCGCGTCCTCGGCTTCACGCCGTCGCGGACGGTGCTCGAGTCGATCCAGCGTATGCTCGAACGGCTGCCGCTGGACCGCCTGGACGACTATGGTGACCCGCGTCACTACAACATCCGCTGGATGACGTTGCTCGAGGAGTTTCACGCCGAGCAGCGCGAGTTTACCTCGATCTACTAGGGTTTTTGCGAGAGAGAGCGTCGCGGTGACCGAAAGTCGTTCGGAGCCGTCCTACGATGGCGTAGCGGAAGCCTAGTCCAAAAGGGGCCAAAACGCCCAAGGGAAGACGCCTCTAGCTGGAAAGATTCTTTCCGTCGACGGGTATGACTTTGGCACCCCTGTTTTCACGTCGCCTCCGAGAAAGGGACCACTCCACGTGCTGCTAGCTGCCAAGCCCCCGGAGGCTGCGATCCGTCGCATCTACACCTTCGCCGAAGGCGACGGCTCGATGCGCGATATCCTCGGCGGCAAAGGCGCCGGACTCGCCGGGATGTCCCAGGCGGGGCTCCCCGTGCCTCCAGGCTTCACGATTACAGCGCAGACCTGCCTTGAGTTCTATGAGCTCGGCCGCCGGTTTCCCGATGGTCTCGATGCCGACATCATGACGCACGTCCGGGCGCTGGAAGCCGCAACCGGCAAGGCCTTCGGGGGAACGGAGAACCCACTGCTCGTCTCCGTTCGCAGCGGTGCGCGCGTCTCAATGCCCGGGATGATGGACACGATCCTAAACCTCGGCCTGACGGATGCCAGTGTCATCGGACTTGCGAAGCTGACGATGAACCCGCGTTTCGCCTGGGATGCGTACCGGCGCTTCATCGCGATGTTCGCAAGCGTCGTGCTCGGCATCGACAAGGACCGCTTCGAGCACGTCATCTCAGCCGAACGCACGAACTCGGGCGTCAAGTCCGACCCCGAACTCGACGGCGTCGCGTGGCAACGCGTGGTCGCGCAGTTCAAGACGATCGTCCACGAAGCGACGGGCCGCGACTTTCCGCAAGACGTAGCCGAGCAGTTGCACCTCGCGGTGCAGGCCGTCTTCGATTCCTGGAACTCGAAACGCGCGATCGACTACCGTCGCTATATGCGCATCTCCGATGACTGGGGTACCGCCGTAAGCATCGTCACGATGGTCTTCGGAAACATGGGTGATGACTCGGGAACCGGCGTCGCGTTCACGCGCGATCCCAACACCGGCGACAAGCATCTGTTCGGTGAGTACTTGCGCAACGCGCAGGGAGAGGACGTCGTCGCCGGCATCCGCACGCCCGAGCACATCGAGGATTTGGAGCGCTCGCAGCCCGCGGTGTACGAGCAGTTCGTCGAGATCGCGCGCAAACTCGAAACGCATTACCGCGACATGCAGGACCTCGAATTCACGGTCGAGCGCGGCAAACTGTGGATGCTGCAGGCTCGCAGCGCGAAGCGAAGCGCGGAGGCCGCAGTGCGCGTCGCGCTCGACATGGTCGGCGAGGGTTTGATCGACCGGAGCGAGGCACTGCGGCGCGTCGATGCGAGTTCGCTCGATCAGCTTTTTCATGCGCGCATCGATACCGCGCAGAGCTACGATGTCGTGGCGGCTGGTTTGAATGCGTCGCCCGGTGCCGCTGCCGGCGCGGTCGTCTTCGACGCAGAAACGGCGGTTGAGTGGTCGCAGCGCGGCAAAGCCGTCGTGCTCGTGCGCAACGAGACCGCGCCCGATGACGTGCACGGCATGATCGCCGCGCGCGGTGTGTTGACCGCGCGCGGCGGTGCCACCTCACATGCGGCGGTCGTTGCGCGTGGCATGGGTTTGCCGTGTGTCAGTGGTTGCGAGGCACTGTGCGTCGACGATCGCATGAAAATGGCGACGCTCGCCGGCCAGCCGCTACAAGAAGGCGACGAGATCACGATCGACGGGACGACCGGCAAGGTCGTGCGCGGCCTTCTCAAGCTCATCGATCCGCCCTCGAAGCTACCGCCGTGGCTGGCGACGTTTTTGTCGTGGGCCGACGAGCACAAGCGACTTGGCGTGTGGGCGAACGCCGACACGCCCGAGGATGCGCGCAAGGCGCACGACCTCGGCGCGACGGGCATCGGCTTGTGCCGTACCGAGCACATGTTCATGCAGCCCGAGCGCTTACCGGTCGTGCAAGAGATGATTATGGCCGATTCGCGCGAGGCGCGGGAGGCAGCGCTCGTTCGGCTCTTGCCGTTCCAGCGCGATGATTTCGCCGGGATATTGGAAGCGATGGCGGGTTACACGGTGACGATCCGGCTGCTCGATCCGCCGCTGCACGAGTTCTTGCCGTCACTTGAAAATTTGCTCGTCGAAACGACGGAGTTGCGCCTACGCAACGGCGACGGTGATGCGACGTATCAGGCCCGCGCGAAGGTATTGGCTCGCGTGAAGGCACTGCACGAGCAGAACCCGATGCTCGGGTTGCGCTTTTGCCGGCTCGGAATCGTGTTCCCGGAGATCTACGCGATGCAGGTGCGCGCGATCTTCGAAGCCGCTTGCGATCTACGGAAGCGCGGCGTCGATGCACGCCCCGATGTGATGATCCCCGGTGTTGGTTCGCGCGGTGAGATGCAACTGACGTACGAGCCAGCGAAGTGCGTCGCCGACGCGGTCCTCGCCGAGCGCGGCGTGAAGGTTCCGTACCACATCGGCACGATGATCGAGCTCCCGCGTGCTTGCATCGTCGCAAACGAACTCGCCGAATTCGCCGAATTTTTCTCGTTCGGGACCAACGATCTCACCCAGACGACGTTCGGTTATTCGCGTGACGATGCCGAAGCGTCGTTCATTCCGCGCTATCTCGAGAAGAAGGTCCTCGCCGACGACCCCTTCCAGGTCCTCGACCGCGTCGGTGTTGGGGGCCTCATGCAGATCGCCGTCGAGCGCGGTCGAGCGGTGCAACCCGCCCTAAAAATCGGCATCTGCGGCGAACACGGCGGCGAACCGTCGAGCGTCGCGTTCTGCCATGAGATCGGGCTTGATTACGTCTCCTGCTCGCCGTACCGGGTGCCGATTGCGCGGCTGGCGGCGGCGCAGGCGGCGGCGGATCGAGTGGCTCGGTAGAGCGTGCTGGCCGCATCCAAAGCTCCGCGCTCCCGACAACTCCCGGTGCGCCGCTTCGGCGCCCTCCGTGCCGCATCGTACGTTTGCTCAGTACCCTCTCCGGCGGCGGCGCGGAGCGCAGCAGCCGCATGGACGGGCCGCGGGCCGGAAACCGATATTAAGCGCCTAGAGATCGCGACTATCGGGTGAGACTACGCCAGCTATTGATCCGGTGACGATTCGTCATTATCGAAACCACGCAGCAGATCGTCGACGAAGGCAAATAACGTCTCCGTAAGGTTGATAGCATCATCGGCATCAGCGGGGGCAAAGAAGCGTGCCGGATCGACGTCGCCGACCGCGTCGGGATAGCGCGTTGGGATGTAATAACGGTCGAGAACGCGAGCGGCCGACAGGACCGCTTCACGAGCGGGATAGCCGGCCGCCTGCAACTCGTCCAGCAAGAGCGTTAACACGTGCGTTCGAGCGATATCATCGATCGCGAAGACCAGTGCCGCCTTAAGCGCTTTCTCACCCGCCTGCTGCGAATGAAAGCACGCGGCGTTTGACTCCTTTTCAACGAGCAATTTCGCGATCCGGGCGTCTTGGTTTGCACTCTCGCGCCAGGCGCGCGCTACCGCCTTGCGTTCAGGCTGCATAGACTTGCCGAGCTTCGCGCAGTATCGCCTGCCCGAACCCGGTCAGCGGTAGGCGCTGCGCAAATTCTGACGGCGTGACGACGATGATATCAATCCCGATCGGCACGTCGAATGCGAGCCGCAGATCGAGGTCCCGGTCTAAGCGCCGGAGTTCGGTTTCCCGAACGACCAAGACGTCGAGATCGCTTCGCGTCCCGGCTTCGTCGCGAGCGTACGATCCGAAAATATAGACCGCCCGCACGTCCGGCATCACGCGGCAAATGCCGACGAGCCGTTCGGTGCCCTTCGCAAGCAAGGCCCGACGAGCTTCGACGCGCGCGGCGAAGCTCCGAGGCGCCCGAACCGTATCCACGCCGAATCGTTCCAGAAAAATAATGCATCTCCCTGATCCTTGCTCCCTACCACAAAGTTACGTAAGATGGCCGCTGGATCGGCGGTCGCATGGCGAGAAGGTCTACGGCGTAATTGCATCGTGCTGCGTTTCCCCATGGCGGCGCGTGTGCTTCACAGGCCATCGCCGCCGGGTCAGCGGCTCGGTAAGCGCCCAGCCGAACCCAAAGCTCGGGGCTACGCCGAAACTGCCGGCGCGCCGCTTTCGGCACCCGGTCTGACATCGCACGTATGCGTGGTATGAGCTACGAGGCGTGATACGAAGGGTCGCCGACAAAGACATGGAGTGTCTCTTCGATCAGTAGCCCGTTCGGAATTCCAGGTTTTGAACGCGTGGTTGACCGCGGTTGGCACTGAATCAAGCTCGCTCATTACAAGACCTCAAAGGCCGCGACTTGAACTCGAGGCGTTAAGCGAGAACGCCGCGCCCAGCATGCGATTCGCATCAACGATCAACTCCGCATTTGCTTTGTACGGGCACGCTTTCGACGTTGAGATCGTCGATTATCACTAAGGCGTTCAGGGCAAAACAACTTGATCCCGGCGCGATTCTGCTCAAGACTTTATGGAGCCTCAGGGCCTTCTAGCGCCGTTGATGATCGGGCTTGATTGCGTCTCCTGCTCGCGGCCGTTCCAGGTCCTGATTTCCAGTGCCACTGCAGCGCCGGCAGCGGCAAACGACGTGGTTCGGTAAGCACTTGGCCCGGGAGCGGCTCACGACCGCGGTGCATGGCTCGGGTGCCGGGCGAGGCGGCAACCGGTTCCGGGCGCGTGAAATACACCGATGCGGGGGATACGGCGGTAAAGCCGCTTAACGTAACCGAGTATAGGTGTCCGGCGCTGACGGCCTGGGTCAGCTCTTACGGTTACTACAGCGGGATGAATCGGTGCCTATGGAAGGGACGTGTGTGGTCTTGTCGTCGGATTCGTTGGATGACGCGTCGATCTCGCAACGTAGGTTAAGTGGTCAAGATGACGGCACGCTCGTTATACTTCCGACGTACGATGAGCACGAAAACATCGCCGCTATGATCGAGGGCGTCCTAAGCGTCTCGGATAGCATCGAGGTGCTCGTTATTGACGACGCTTCGCCTGATAAGACGGCAGACATCGTACGCGCCCGTCAAGTCGGCGAACCGCGGATCCATCTCGTCGAGCGAGACGGTAAGCTAGGCCTTGGGTCGGCCTATCTTCTCGGCTTCGAATACGGGATACAGCATGGCTTTACGACCGTGGTCACGATGGACGCGGACCGCTCGCACGATCCCAGGCATCTAACTGAGATCGCCGCCCTTCACTACGACGGAGCCGACCTCGTCATTGGTTCTCGCTACGCCAAAGGCGGTAAAATCGGTAGCTGGAACCTTGTGCGACGAATTAACAGCGCCGCGGCGAACGTTCTTGCTCGCCGGGTAGTCGGCCAGCATATTCGCGACTGTACTTCCGGCTATCGTTCGTATTCGATCGAGCTCGTCAAGAAAATCGGAAAGTTACATCTTCAATCCAACGGCTATTCGATGCTTGTGGAACTACTCTACGAAGCGGTGGTTGCTAAAGCGAGGATCGCTGAGGTGCCGATCCACTTCCACAATAGGATTGCCGGAAGCTCTAAGATTAGCTGGGGCGAGGTGGCAGAATCGATGTTGACTCTGATGAGGCTCAAAATTCGGCAAATTAGGTTGAGCCACGAACGGCAACGCGCGCTAGCGCGCGCGGGCGAGAATCCAGGTGTTCTCCCCTAGATACGGCGACCCGATGCGCCCGTACCGAAATGCAAGTACGGACGGCAGCTGAACCAGCAGTTGCTCGACAATTTTTAGGGGCGTAAAATATGGAACGTCCCAGAAACCATCGTAGCGTATATCGTCGATGATAAATCCACTCAGCCGTAGTCGAGCGGCAAGTTCTTCAGGAGACAAGATGTTGATGTGGGTTTTGTCTCGGTATCCGAACCATCGCCCCTTTTTCACTCGATGGCCAAGAGAACGCGGGTTCGGCGTCGATAGGATGAAGATGCCGCCGGGGATCATACGCTTACGCGCTTGCACGAAAACGTTTCGGTCGTCGGCAACATGTTCGATGACATCGAAGCATGTTATGACGTCGAAACATTGCTCGGAAAACGGCAGCGTGCCATCCGGTTCAATCAGCGAAAAAGTAGCACTGGGATCAGTCTGGCGCGCTTTGCGTAAGGCTACGGGGCTAACATCGCACCCGCAGCGCTCCGGTATAAAGCGAACATCCCTGAAGAAAAATCCCATGCCGCATCCGATATCCAAAATCGACGTAGGCTGTACGGGACGCTTGCGCAGCCAACTTCCGACAAACCCCTTCACTCCTAGAAGCCTCTGGTACGCATTGACACGATGCGCCGCAAAATAGGCTTCGTCGAACCGAGCGGCGGGCGTACCGGCATCTTCATTGCCTATATGGACGTCCATTAGATATCGTTTCGTCTCCTGACGCGGCGTGCGACCAATACTCAACGGGATCATGCGGCGTACTGTACCGATTACCCGTTTAAGCACGAATAGAAGGCCGATTTAGCTTTGAGCACCGCCTCCAATATGTTTCTGTGACGGGTCGCGGTAGGCGCCGGTACGAAAACCTTTGGTAATGCCGGGACGGGAAGCGCCTTCCGAGAGAACGCGGACGGCCATGGCCGCGGTCATCGTCGCACTGGCATCCGTTGCCGTTGGGTGGCCGGTATTTTCAAGCGCTGGTATTCCGTCACTACATCATGATTGGGCGTGGCCCATAGACGTCGGCCAAACGCACGCGCAAGCGGTAGTTGCGCTGTCTGCAGTGCTTCCGGACAACTTCGGTTCGTTCAACTTTTATCAATTCAACGCGCCGTTCTGGGTCATTTGCGATGGCCTACTTCGTCTCTTTGGCAGCGATCCGGCGCTCCGTATCTTTATATCGCTGTGTGTTGCCGCGGCAGGCGTCGCGATGTTCGCGTTTCTCAGAGCGACATTTGCGCTCGAGCGTACACCGTGTGTGGGAGCGGGTATCCTTTACGGTACAAATGCAATCGTCGCCAACCGACTTGCGGCGGGTCACCTAACGTACTTGATGGCCTACGCGGTCTTCCCCATCGTTCTCTGGCAGCTGCATCGAATCGGGCATGGTAAAACGGCGTCGGCGTGGTTGATTCTGACGACGGTGATACCCCTTGCAATAGTTCACCCGCAGTTCATCGTATTTCCCGTTATTGCTGGCCTGATAATGGTCGGCTTTGTCACGCCTAGACGGCGCCCGCCGTTGCTGCTAGCGGCGTGCTTGCCGCTTGCACTTTCCCCGTTCACCCTCGCCGTAGCCGTATCGGGCTCGCCGGCGCACGACTTGGCATTTGAGCGAACAACCATTCACTGGCAGCTCGACAATTCGGCACCCTGGCCACAGGCTCTCGATCTCTCCAACAGCCCATACGCCTACGATCAGCTTGCCGCGCCTCCGCTACGGCAGGGTCGCGCGATCGCAATGCGTGTCTTGTGGCTGCTCGCGATCGCCGGCGCGGTGCGCAGCACTGGCGCGCGGCCGTTTTTTGGGTTGGCCGTCTTCGGGTTCTTGATGCAATTAGGGCTGCGCGGTCCCATTTCCCCGGTACTGAGCTGGCTGTATACGAGTTTTGAGTCGGCTTCGGTTTTTCGGGAGCTATACCACTTCGCGGTTTTCGCGGCCGTCGGCATGTGCGTCGCGGCCGTGCATGCAGGTCGGCGCGCCGGGACCGCGGTCGCGATACTGGCGGTGATCAGCGCCCTGCCACAGTATTCCGGCACATACTTCCACGGGATTACGTTTCGTACCGATGCGGATATACAGGCGATCTCACGGATAATTTCTGCCGACCCCAAACCGGGTTACGTCGCATTCCTGCCGATGCTTCAGCCGGTCGGCCCTGATGCGGCGCATGCCGGTGACGATCCACAAGCGTTCCCGTTTCCGAACCACGCCTCGATCCACGCCTTCATGCCGCAAGCGCCGCTGATTCAGCTCGATCTCGCATTGCGACGCGATCCTGCCCACGCTGCTGCAACACTTGCGTTATTCGGGGTTCGATACGTTGTACTGCGGCCACGATGGAAATCGTATTATGAGACGAGCCAGGAACCGCAATTCCTCAGTCTCTTGCGACGGCATCCTCCAATACCGCAGCGACTCGGCGTTATCGCCCGACACCTGCACATCGTTTTCAGAGGACGTGAGACGTTGCTCGGGCGCGTTGAGAACAGCGCGCAGCTCGTGCACGGGCCACCCCTAACGCTGCTTCGGCGGCTCCCGACCAGCGGAATTCAGAGCCAGGCGGTGCTCGTCACCGATCCCCGGGAAGGCTGGGCTGACGCGCTTCGCTGGTTCTGGTGGTCGCCCGTCACTGCTGAAGTCGTGAACCCTGGTGCTATTACGGTGGGACGGAACGTCCTAGCCGCGACCTTCAGGGGCGAACGCGCTTACGCATACGCGTGGGCGCATACCGGCGCGACGATTTACAGCGGAGGTGAATCGATACCCGTACGGGGCGAGGCTTTTCGCGCGTATCCGGTCGTTCGCGGGCGGCTCTTAGTCAGCGCAAACGGAGTAAGCGGTTTCGGGGGTATCGGCCTGCGCGAGCAAGTCGCGCCGACGCCACCTGAGATGCCGTCCAAATGTACGATCGTGGGGCAGCGTCGCCGTCGGAAGACGATTACTGTGAAGGCGGGTTGCCCGTATGCGACAGTTGAGATCCTCGCGAACCGATCCTTGGGATACACGCTGCGCAGCGGAGATCGAGACATTGCATCGTATCCGACGCGCTGGGACGCGCAATTCAATGTCCCTTCTCCGGGTGCGGAACTTGTCAATCCGCTGCTTGCACGAATGCGCGTCTTCGAGTGGCTCCAATACGGGGCATGGATTGTCTCCGCGGCAACCGGCATTGCCCTTGCATTGCGAGTCGCCGCGTCGCTACGGAGACGCGTGGTGCAAGGGAGCATTCGCACGGTCCAAAGCGACGCTTGAAACTCCGATGCGCCGACGGTTCTTGAACCAGATTGCGGCGCCGATAGAAAGTGCAGTTAATGCCGCGATGGCGACCCCTAGCGGGAACGCGCGATCCGGCGTAAAGCGCGCAGTCAGCGTATGACCCGACGTCCGCCCGAAAAGCAATCCGTACCCGTATGATGATCCAAGCGACGGCGTCGCGCTCGCCCATAACGGTGGATCGGCGATTCGCACCGCGACATAGCGGTACGCGCCACCAGTCGCAACAGAGAAGGATCCATTGTTGTGTTTGAATGGGAGCGTGTTGCCATCCAACCGTGCTCGAGCAACGGCGGCGGGGTGCCAAACCGCAATGCCGTCAGCAAAGAGGTTTCCGTTAGCCGTGACAATTGAGAACCGGCCGTTGCGCAACTGGATGCGACACTGCCGGATGGAATCGACTTTGCGAAATGTTAGTGAGCATGTCGAGGCCGCTTCAATGCGCACGCGAGTTGTAGGACGGTCCCAACGCCCACGAATCGCGATGCTCCACGAGCCGTCGGGAATGGAAGTACGGAAAGTCAGGTGAGCGGCTTTTCTGCCGCCGAAGAAGACGCGGAGCCCATCAATGGAACCGTCTCCTGGCATGATGGGATAAGCGTGTCCGAGCGACCAGCTCTGCGCGTTGACTAAGCTCCCAACGTAAGCCGAAGCCTGCGGCAATGGCGCATCCGGCGCCGTGAAGCGCAGCGCGCCCACGCATAGGTGACTCCCATGGCCGCTGATCGTCAACGAGGCATGGAGTTCGTTCGCATGTGCGCGCCCCATTCGGTACCACGTAAAGCCATCGAGCGCTAGCGAAGTTGGAACGTCGACCCTTAGGCGTCCGCCGACGCCGTCGAGCGAGTACGAGCTAGGCGAGTCGCCATTAACGACCTGGACCCACACGTCGAAGTCATGCCGAGGAAGAAGAACTTGGGCAGTACCACTGACGTTGCCGAAGCCGACGAGCGGCGGTAGCGGGGTGCGAACGGCGTTCAAATTGAGTTCGGCCCACGCGACGGTACCGAAGATCCAATGTGGGCCGTAGTCGGCGATACCGAATCGCTGTAAATCGACATCGAACCCTTGCGGCGCAGCCGACAGGTTCGAAATCGCAAGCGCCGAGATAGCTGGGTGGCATTGTGAGACGAAGCACCAGATCGAGTTTTCAGGCATAAGCCCGAGTGATCGTGCCGCCAGAACCGTACCTCGATCGCCGTCCACGGTCGCCATTCCATTGCTGCCGATTGCGATGCCAACGTGCATCGTGCGGAAGACCGCGCCCCCTTCGTCGACCAGATCCCGTTGATGCTTCAGGGGCGGTTTCGGTAACGGCGTCAGCATTTTGGCTTCGATTGGCAGGTCGTATTGAGCTGGAAGGTCACGAACTGCTATACGGGCGACGCCGAGATCACTGAGTAGGGACCCACCGACATCCGTGCGTCCGCTGTCGATAGTCGCTAAGGCCCATCGCACAGCGAGCGACGACGTTTCGAAATCATACGCAACTGGGATGCGGACATCGGGCGCCGTCGGAAACAAGATGAATGGATCGTATACAAACGCTGGGCTCCCAGCATACTGAACGCGTACGCCTGGGGGAAACATGGTGAAGCGCGCATCGGTCTGGCGAGCTTCGCGTTCAGCCCGTCCAACCGCGGTCGCGACAGCCCGGTTCTGCGCCGGATCGAAGGCGCTTACCGTCGCGAAATCCCAGACGAGAAACGGGATGAGGTAGAACGCTGCGGCGCAGCCGATAGACACGGGCGCTCCGATGTCGCGCACAAGACCAACGAGGGGAGCGTCTGCAAAATCTCGTAGCCGATGATACCGCCACTTAGGCAGTCGGACACTGCCAAGAACGAGGGCGTACGCAACGACCTGTAAGACGTAAAACTTCGACGGGTCACGGAACAGATCGCCGTAGAGCGGTATGTAGCGGTGCAAGGCGGCGTTCATGGGTCCAAACGGGGAATTTTGTCCCGAGCCCAAGATAATGCCCGTTGCTGCGACGGCTATAAGCATCGTTTTAAAGCCGCGGTCCCGGACGCGGCCCAGCGCCCGGAGCGCGACTACGAACAGCAGACCGTACGACACCGCCCAGACGTATATGAGGCGATCACCGAGGTGGCCAAGCTGGCCGATAGCGTTGTAATTGGGGCGTACAAGGGAGAAGGATGCCCACAGCGATGTAAAAGCTGAATAGTAGCCGAGCGACGATGACGCAGGGGCATTGCCGGCCCGCAGCGCCTGCAGCATGCCGATATACGGAAGCGCGATGAATGCCAGAAGCAGCGGAGCGGCGGCCAACGCAGCACAGCGCCATACTATTTCTCGAAGACCGAGAATCCGTGCGCGCGTCAGCGTACCGATCACTGCTACGAAATATAGGAGCGCGGCAAAGCGGAAGTCGATCGCGACGACGTACGCGACGGTGAGAAATCCGAGTACCGAATCGCCGCTATTCCAACGGCGCTCTTGCACGAAAAGTACAAAAATGAGAGGGACGGCCCAGGCGCTCATGAGGAGATAGATGTGCCCTTGCGCGATTTCATCGAAATACCAGGGATTGACGATCAAGAATGTCGCTCCGGCAGCTGCTCCGAGCCACGAACCGCCCAGGCGCCGGATCGCAATGAGACCTCCGCAATACGTCGATAGCACCATCAGGTAAAGCAGAATCTTGCTCGCCGGATCCGAGCCGGCAATAAACTGCAGAACGAGGTACGGTATCAGCAGCGTTTGCTCCGATAGAAATGATGCGTTTGGCCGACCCATGTTGGCGTACCAATCCCAAGCCGCGCTGAACCGGTGTAGGCTTGCCAGCGTCGCCGAAATATCGGAAGGGAGGTTCGTATCGACGTAGTCGATCATGCCGGGCTGTTGCCAGATGGAGCCGAGAAGGAGAAATGAAACGAGGATTCCCCAACCGAGCGCGAACAGCGGGGTCCGGTGACGATGAACGAAGCTGGGCCCGAAGGGCCTCGGCTGATCAGTCATGAGACGCGGGCGTAGACGGCTTCGTAATCTTCGATGATATGCGGCCACGAAAATGACCGGCTCCGCGCTAGCCCGCCGTCAACGAGTCGGCGGCGCAGGCTTGGATCTCGATGGACTCGTTCGATTGCAGCGCATACTTGCGCTGGGTCGTCCGGTTGACACATGAGCGCGTCGCGTCCGTCGGTAGCGAGATCGGTGATGCCCCCGACGCGGGATAGAATGCACGGACTTCCAAGCGACATAGCCTCCAGCGGCGTCGCGGGGAACGCCTCAGTTCGCGACGTAACGACCGTCGCGAACGCGCGTTGAAAGATTGGCGGGAGTGCTGCATGGTCGACGAATCCGACGAACGAAACAGCATTGCTCAAGTCAAGCCGCTCGACGAGTTCGCGCAGGCCTGCAAGCGCTCCGTTATCCCGGCCGACAATGACTAGGCGTAACTCGATTCCCCGAGCGCGAGTAAGCGCGAGTGCTCGGATTGCGATATCGAAGCCTTTGAGCATCTCCAGCCGGCCGACGCACAGAATGTATGGGCCACGTTGCAGTTGGGCCTCAATCTCGTCGTTTAGCGCGGCAGGGTCGCTAAACGGAATGAATCCGTTGTTGATAACCAGTGTATCGGGTCTCCCACGTTCGGCCGCCTCGGCAGCGACGGCGCGTGAAACCGCCGTTACGTAACGGCTCTTGCGAAAGATCGGTTGCCCGAACGCAGCATCGTAGCCGCGATACGTAGTCGCTAGTATGCCGCCCTTCTTCGGGATCGTATACAGAAACCCGTGGAGGGTGTAGACGATTTTATGATACGGTATGCAGAACATTGCCACCAGATCGACGAGCGGGTGGCCGTGGCCATGAGCATTGATAACGTCGCATCCGCGTAATGCTGCCCGGGCTCGATGCAATTCGAGTGGGAACGGCGGCATGTACGTGCGATAGGCGGGGGCTGGATGAGGGAACTCGCGTAATCGCACGACAGCGAACGGATACGCGTTTTCTCGCACGGCGGCGCCGTGCGTATGCGACGTAACGACGGAGACTCTATGTCCTCGCTCGCAGAGAGCTTGCGCCAGTGCTTCGAAGACGGCGCCACCACCGCCGATCGTGTCGGGAGGCATCTCAGGCACCAGGAGGCCGATGTTCATCGCACCAGCTCGGCAAAGACGTCGTTACGGATCGTTTTTCCCATCGATGTCCACGAGTACTTGTGCATCGATTGCGCCATTGCTTGCCGTTCTGATCTCGGCGCGGCGCGCGCCTTACGAATCGCCGCTACGAGCGACGGTAGCGTATCGCCGTCCCATACCGCGCACCCCGCAAACGTTGCGACGATCGATGCTGCACCGGCTCGTCGGCTACAGACAACTGACGTTCCCGATGCCATAGCCTCGAAGCAGACGAGCCCGAAGCCCTCCTGCGTCGTCGGCGACGGCAGAACGAGGGCGCGCGCACTATGGTACAGCGACGGAAGCTCATCGTCGTCGACGAATCCACGAAACGATACGAGCTGCGAGAGGCCGAGCGACTCCGCCATACGTCTGAAGTGCTCGAGACGATTGCCGTGTCCCACGACCGTGAGCCGGACTACTTCTGTGCCGTCGTTTAAAGATGCTAGAGCGCGAAAGAGCAGGTCGAGGCGCTTGTAATCGTGATATTCGTCGAGAGCTCCGACGAAGAGCAGATCGATCGCTTCCCGATCGGGGCCCACATCAAAAAACTGGCTATCGACTCCCGGAGCGATAGTCAACACCTTAAAAGCTGACAGGCCGCGTGCTCGGAGCCGTTCCGCGTTCGCGGTATTTGTCGTCATAATTCGGTGAGATGCGTGCAAGACGGTACGGTTGTGCACTTGCGTCGCTACAAACCCGACTCCGCGGTTGTTCTTTAAATCGGCATGATACACCGTTATCAACGGCAGACGTCTTGCAAGAGCGTACGCCATCACCAAGAAGTCATGTGCCGCTGGAGCGAACGTCTGCAAGACGTTACACTGTGAATCGACAGCAAAACGGTGGATCGTCGAGAGGTTGAAAACCGGAAAACCCGCGAAGCGCGATGCCTGCCGGTAGTGCACGCGGATACCGTGGAGCTCGCGGTCGCCCGTGATACCGTCGACTGTCGTTACGACGTCAACGCTCGCGCCCGCCTCAACGAGGCTCGACAAGTATCTACTCGCATATTTTTCACCGCCGCCGACACGAGGCTCGAAACTAGCCGCAAACGCAAGGATGCGGATGCCGTTGGTGTTCATTGCGGCGCGGCGCCTAGAGCCTCGTATAATCGTCGCGTTCGTGCGGCGGAATCGTCGCTTGACCGAGCCGCCCCAAACTCTCCACTCTCCGCCGCGACGACCGAGCGGAATTTAGCGTCGTTGAAGAAGCGCTTGAGCGCCAGCGCGATGCCTTCACGCGTTGGTTCGAAACTGCCGGCGTTGAGGTGAGCAAGGGCTGCGGCGATGACGGTGGAGACCAGCAACGGTATGCCATGGTCCGCTGCCTGAAGCAACGGGCCACTCATGCCTTGAAATTCGACGTACGGGAAGACGCAGGCGTCGGAAGCTGCGATGTAATCGTCCAGGGTTTCGTCGGAGATGAAGCCGACGAAGCGCACGTTACAAAGCTGGGTGGCTCGCGTGGCGATCCATTGGTAATAGCGATCGTAATCCGCATTGTCGTGCTTCTTTGGGTGATGTCCGGCACCCAGTATCAACTGTATCGTACCGTGCAGCTCGTTACCGAGTGCTTCCATCGCGTCCAGTAGCGCCTCGATGCCCTTGTACCCAGTTGCGAAGCCGAAGTACAGTACGACGTTAGCGGACGAACTAATATGCAGTCGTCTCCGTGCATCATCACGGGTTCGGCGCTCAGATGCAATTGATGAAAGAGGGATCGTCGCGACTTTGAACGCGGGAATGCCGTAGTCTTTGATGAGGATATCCCTCAGCGAAGCGTGATGTACGATGAGGCGCTTCGCGGAAATGCCCATGAAGCGGAAGACTGTGCGTAATCCCAGCCGCACTACGCTCACCGGAAAGCGGTAACGATTAAGTCGAATATACTCCGGAGTGATGCGCGCGATCGAGGGAACATCGTGACACGTAATGACGAGCTTGACGCGAAGCAGCCATGTTCCGATAAGGAACAGTAGCGTCGAAAACTCGCCGCTGGCTTTGGGCCCAAGGGAGAACATCGAGTGCTGAAGATGGACGATATGTGGACGCCGCGCTCGGATCGCCGTAATGAGGTCGAGCCAAGCTACGAACCCCGGCCTCCAAACTCGGCTGATGGGCACGATTTGCGAGACGAACCGTGCAGGAATGCGCTTGGCCCATATTTCGATCAGCAAGCCCGAGCGTTGCAGCCCCGAGGCAAGCGCCAAGGCGTAATACGCGCTGCCTTCCTCGGAAGCATCTGCAAGCGGGACGCCCTGGATCATGGCGACGTCCGCCACTTTTCGAGCGCCGGGCATTGCGACGAGCATTCGTGCTTCGGCGCAACGGTGCCCTCCCGCAAAGCCCCGCCCGTACGTATAACCGAGCAAGGTCTTCGCGGCTTGCGCGACGTTTACGAGCGTGCGTTGCCGATACCCTGCGGTTGCCTGCTGTTCGTCTGAGACGACAACTGTTGTAGGCGCGTCGAGGAATTCTTTCCGCGCGCGATCGTGATCATCCGCTCCTTCGGAGGAGGTCATTCCAGACAGGTTCGCTTGGATTAGATGTCCGATTGGTAAATAGGCCAAGTGCGCGGTAGGAGTAACCGGGTTCATCGCCGGTCCAGGCGAGAGGGCCGACCTTGAGATGAAGGGCCAGGAGTGCCGCGAACATGCAAGCTAACAGGAATCATTGAATTCTGTCTCTCACGACTTATCAAATAGTGCCAGTCTATGTTGATCCGAAGATTTTACCGGGCTTAGGCGCTCGAAGCGCGCGCATGGTTCGGTTAGTGTGTTCATCAAGGGTTGCAGCGCCGCAGCCGAAGCCAATGTTGCGCATTTAGTTAGAGACAGCCTTGGTCACGTAAGTCAATCATCGTTCCGCGTCTCTTCACGGAGCTAAAGGCGGCAGTATATGAATGTTCCTGGTACGGCGGACGATATCGTTACGGCCCTTTCCGCTAGCGGTGCACAGTGGCCGCTGCGCTGCTACGCCTGCGCTTTATGCGGTTCCTGGGAACACAGGCCGGTCCGAAAAAAGCGCGGCAGAATAATACAGTACGAGTTTAGCATTGTGGCCTGCAGACGCTGCGGCTTCGTTTTCGTTAATCCTCGGATCTCCGACGAAGCGATCGACGGTCTATACGACCAAGCGTATTACAGAGGCGAAGGTTTTGATGCGAGCGTTCGGTACGATGAAGCGGAATTCAATGAAAGCACATGCCGGCAAATCGAGCAAGTCGTTGCGACGGTCGCTGAAGCGGTCGGAAAAGCTTCCCGTCTTGACGGCATTGCATGCTTGGATGTCGGTTGTGGCTCCGGCGCTCTAGTGAGCGCGCTCGCTGCCCGCGGAGCCATTGCCTTGGGTCAGGATTCCTCGAAGGAAGCGGTGAGGTTGGCGCGCCGGCGAGGCGTTGAAGTTCGCGCCGAGTCCGTCGACTCCGTCGTGCAGTCGGAGGCGCGCTTCGATGTTGTCACGGCGATCGAAGTGATCGAACATGTCCCACATCCCGCGACCTTCACGCGTTCGCTGGCCGCTCTGCTGAGACCGGGCGGTTTGCTGCTGATTGGGACTGGCAATTGGAATGTCGTGCGGTGGATTCCCGGAACGCCGTACCTGATGCCGGAAGGCCACCTTCAATACTTCACCCCGGCGACGATGAGCCGCCTGTTCGATCTGGCCGGACTCTGCCACCGATCTCGCGCACTGAACGGGACCTGGACGGCGTGCCGCATCGCGTCGCGCTTGGGTCTCGGGCTTGCGCGCTCACCCCTGGTTCGTGCTTTGAGTGCGGTGACGCGGGTACTGGCTCCCGGTTTGGCTCCGATGCCGCTGGCCCTTAAGGCACCGAAGGTCCCGCTGTAGCCCTACGGCGTGTCGCTTCTCGTAATTCGAGCGTCGTCGCACATCCGATTGCAGAGAGGCGACCTGCCACTCGAGTTGACGGATGCGCGCGTCGAGTTGGTGTGTCGCCGCCATGGTGACCGAAAGCGCGTTGTTGAGGTCCAGCGAGCGGTGTTTGCTATCGGTGAGCGGCTCTGGGGCATCCTCGGCAACAAGTCCAACATGAGGCGTAACTGTCTCTGCTTCATTCCGATAGCGGAACGTCACGATGCGTGTTCGATCCAGTAATCCGATGGCGTCGGAGACGAACGGGCGAATGTCTTTCTTCTCGGTCCGTGAGGAGAGCGAATGATACGAGCCGTGCAATCCCATGTTACCGTTCGCATCGATTGTAAGCTGATCTTGCGGCTTATCGAAAGCGACGCTCGTGATGGTAAATGTGCGGCCATCCACGCCGGCAACCTGCCCTGACGGTTTGGACAGAATTAGAGTCGTATTAACACGGTCGAGGCTGTTTGGAAAAGACATAACCGGGTTTCCTGGCAACGCGATGCTTGATATTCGACTGGGCTGCCCGCCACCACAATTCACCAATACCGCAGCATTCGCGGCGACGGCCAGACTAACTGTTAAGAGCTTACTGTGTCGATTCACTTGTCTCCTCGTAATCGGCTTGCTGATTTTACACCGCACCGAGCAATCTCATAGTTTGCAGAGCGGGTGCTTTGGAGGTTCATTAGATCGGGCAGCAGCATCCGGCACTCTGCGCGCCGGTGATACGTCGCAAACCAACCGGTGCGGTGTACGTCATCTAAATATCGACGAAGATACGTTTGACGCCGTTCGTACGATAGCGTAAACAGAGCATTGAACGGTCCAATCGGGCTCATTGGTAGCCATGCGCTTTGTTCTTGGAGGTGGCCGTCGCGGCCACGCACGAACGGCAAAATCATACCAAGTTGGAGTTTATTGGCAAGGTACGGAATTGGCAAGATCACTCGGTCCCGTGGGCGGACGCCGGCGCGCACGAAAAGGCCTGCAAGTTCACCCGTAATCGCCGGAAAGTTCGCAGTGCTGTCGAGCGAGAAGCCGGGCATGAGCGGCGCCCGAATGGTTGCAATGTGACCCGGTTCGCCATATGCGTAAGCAATGAGGAGCACAAATATCGGAGTAAATGCGGCTCGGAGGGGCAGCGAGATAAACGACGGCCCCCGCTCGGATCGCTGTAATGCGAGTATTACGGCGACGGCCGCCACGAATACCGGTGCTAGTCCTTCGGCATGTACCTCCCAAGTTTCGCCGACGTAGTAAGCGCTGGTGCCCCATAATCCGAACCAGCATGCCGCCACCACAGGTAAGCAGCCGTAGCGGCGTTGCCTAATGAGCGCCACGGCGACGCTGCCTACCCCGATTAACACAAGCAAGAGCATCCAGAGCGAGCCGTGTACGTTTGGAAGTTCTTGCAGTATCCCACTACCTTGACGGTTATACGCTGCGGAGAACTCGATATATGAAAGCCAATCAGGTCCGTGTTTGCGAGCGACGCGGAACACAACTTCTGTCGCGATGTAAAGTGATATTGGGATGATGATGAGCGGCGCAAGAGTTCGAAAAAGGTGTGCTGCAAGACGGTCCCGATGCTGCGAAACCTCGACCAGCAGATTGCAAGCTAGGAATGCGCACCACGCGCATGATGTAAAGATGCCGGATTCGAACGACCAGGCGAATGAAAATGCCCAAATCGTATGTCCCGCTGCGTAAGCCCAACGCCGAGCAATGGGATGATGGCGGTTGCACCGGATGAAGTAAGCGACTATAAAAATGGCTATGATCGATTGGAATCGTAAGCCTAGCTGGGGATATAGTCGCCAGCCTGCCGGGTAGCGCGCCCCTTGAGCGCTGTAGACAATCGCACACGTCGCGACCAGCGCGAAGATGGCATTGGCGGCGCCGCTGCGCATGTGGCGTAAGAGCGCGAATATTGCGATTGAGGTCGCTCCGAGGGCAATGGCGATTTCTAAGTATAGCGCCTGCCAGGGGCTGTGGGACGGCCAGAAAGCGATGGACAGTTCGGAAAGAACTCCGTACTGTGAGGGATAGTCCCACAAAGGCCATGCGCCATTGCGTATGAATTGCGCAGGCGCCACCCAGAACGTGCGATGATACGGAAGCCAATCCGTCAATAAATTGTCGGTCCTGAGACCAAACTCTGCAAACGCAGCAATTGCCGCGCCAAAAATAGCCGCTCGTGCAAAGTGCGTTGAAGCGCGTGCTTTAGTCTCGAAAATACTGAATTCGAATACGACGAGAGCGAAGGAAACAGCAAACGCGATCGGCCCGAAGCCAGTAGTTTTGGTTGCTGCCAGCAACCACTCATCAAGCGGTGTGAATGTGAACCCGATAGCGAGCGCCCACGCGCCGATAGAGACGGTCAAGAGCGTCACTACGCGCATGAAGCCCTCGCAATGGCGGGGCGCGAGGCGCCGGAATGTTAAGGTTTGCAAAATGCCCAAAACGATTGCGATGCGTCGGTGATCCACAATGATAAGCCACGCGACGCAGGCCAAAAAGCAACCCACCAGCAGTACGCGAGCCGCGACGCCTATTGCCTGCCACGCGTGCCTTCGAATTAGGAACGCTGCGGGGCGCAAGGAGCGAGTCGCCCGCGACGTGTAGCTTTGAGCTAACGATCCCGATGGACGTACGAATCGGACCCAGCGCCCGGACTCGCGCGCGACGGAGCGAAACGTGTCCGGCATCAGGGCTCCCGTCCAGCGTAAGACGCGACCGACGGCCGCGGGCGCCCGCGCGGCCGCCTCCTCGCGTACGCTGTGTAAGAGCGCACGTAGCCAACGGCGAAGTACGTTGGGATTTACACTGTAAATTGCTAAGTACGGGACGAATAGGGCCCCGATCGCAAGCCACTGCCGGACAATCAATCCTTGCGGCTCCCAAACGCGACCGTATAGTTGACTGGCGAAGCTAAACAACCACGCGATACCTATAACGAAGCCGCCGAAGGTGAGAAACTGGCCGTCACGCTCCTGCGGCAAGAACTCCTCCCGCTCACTTAGTTCTTGCATGCGCGCTTACTGCACGATTTCAACGGTAGGATTCGCCACGACCAGCCGCGCCGGCCCTCGCTCGTCCGAAAGGAAGTGCGGCACCCCAAGCTCTTCTTCAGCGGCGGGGGCATTGACGCTGAATCGTATGTCGTACCGCCCGCGTTTGGCACGCCGCACGATAAAATTGATATGGATGCCTGCCGCCGAAATTTTTAGGACCTGACGTAAACCCGGCGCACTCACCGTCAACCAGCCCGGAGCCGAGGTAAAGGCAAACGCGGAGAAGTGAACCGGTGTCACGGCACAACCGCCATCGCTGACTCCGATATCGGCGCTTTTACCAGCATAACGCCACACCTGAGCCGATGAATCCAGTCCATCAAGATAGTACGTCACCCAAAAATCCCAGCGCTTGTACATGTTTGGTCTGAAGAAGCCCGACTCGTACGACCACCGCGGATTGTTTGCCTCGTATACGCGGTCGGAAGCGACTGGCCCACACGTGCGGAGAATTATACCGACGAGTTCATTTGATTCCGTCCCAACGTTTATGAAGCGCATACCGCGAGCCTGTGCACGCAGCGCATTAATCACTGCATCCCGTTCCAGCGATGCAGTGTAGCGGCGATACGCTAGCGCTTGATCCGTCAACAATCTCGAGTGTAGTGCAGTCGCGACGTGCGCCACCGTAAGACCGCCTACGAGGGCGCCGCGGCCTTCCCGCCGGATTATCCAAACGTTGTGGCAGTCGCCGGGACGACACGCCTGGTGAAGCCTCACGACGCCAAACCGACGGCCCGTCGCCGCGTAGAGCAAGTACTTAACGTTATCGAACCGAGCCGAGTCGATCGGAAGCGGTGCTACCCCATCGAAGGCTAAAATTGTACCCTGCGGTAGCCATTGAAAGAGGTGAGACGTGCCCGCCTCATCTAGTAGGTTAACAGTCTCATACTGGTTGCGTTCGAAGGCGACCACCCGAGCGTTCACTCGCGCGTTGCCGTATAAGACTGCAAATGTTGCCAACGCAAACGCCGCCGGCGCGACTGCTTGAAGCGATGAGTTTCGAACTGTGGCGCAACACCAACGCGCCGTCAACGCAAAAATCACGCCAAACCCGAAGCAACCAAAATACACGCTTGGCAATGCCTCTCCGATCGGCATACCAGCTGCCCATTCGAGCGGATTGTGAAGCATGGTCGCAGCCGCTAATAATAGCACCGCCAACAATGCCGGCGACAAGATAGAGTTCCGATCGAGCGGCTTAATAATGCGCGCAGTAATCGCGTAGATCGCGGCAGCGCCGGTCACTGTCGAGACCCATCCGAGGCCGTCCAGCGGCGGGATCGATTGAAAACGCGTATCTGCAAAATAGCCGTTAACGCCGTCACGAACGACATTTTCGAACGCTCTATAACTGGTCGGGAGCACCGCGACCAATTGTTCTGCGGCAAGCCGGAGACCCGTGACGGGTGCATCTGCAATCCAGCGCAGCGAAGCAGGAGCAGGCCGGTGCAGAAATATCTGAGCGCCTACGGCCAGTGCCGGAACGAAGAGCATCGGCCAACCAGCGCCACCGCGTTTCGAGCGTCCCAACGCGACGACAGGGAAAGCCAATGCGAGTAAGAGTCCACTTTCATGCATCGTGCACGCCCCGGCGTTGAGAATAACCGCGAGGGCGAACCACGCCCAGCGTCCGGACGCCCCAAATATTACATACGCACAGAGGCCGAGAAGTACCAGCTCGAAGACAAGCGGTTCTTGATACGTTCCGCCGAGTACAGCGTCATGTGGCTTCCTCAACTGTAGCGCGAGAAGCGTACCGATCCCAGCTAACGTTCCAGTGGCTGGGGATCGACTGAGCAATGTCACGAGTAGCGTGAAGGTCGCCAAATTTGAGACGACCAGCATGAGCTGCAAAACCTTCGAAAAGACCGGGTTCGGAAACGCCAGCCATAGCGCCGGTTCAAGGGCCGTCAGCGGAAACCAGCCGCCCCGCTGGTTCTGAAGCTGAACCGAAACCAACTTGACTGCCTGCGGGAGTGGTAGCTTGTCGTACTCTGCAAAAGCGTGGAGTTGCCCTAGCGCAAGGTCCACGCCGGTGATGCCGGCGCTGACAATCGGCATAAGGTATATTGCGGCGAGTACGGCGATGAAGCAACAAGCGGCAACGGTAACACGAGATGGAACGGTATCGCAGTGCATGCGCAGATTTATGAAAAGTTATCCAGCGTGGTGAAGTGTAACGTGGGAGGTGTGCAGGCGCCAAGCCTTCGGATCGGCATAGGCAGTGCAGCCGGTTCAAACGGCGTCGCAGATTTTAGCGGGTGCACGTTTAGGTACGCACGTGGGCGTTCGCCACCGCTCGCATCTGCCGACGCGAAAATGGGTTTCTCATCGGCAGAGCGATCGACACGCGCTTAAAGAACCGGCGAACTCCGGGGCGCTGACGAGAATATGGTTGCCGTCCACGGTTGCGAAAGACGGCCCGGCAAGAAACGGAAACGCAGTCACTCCGTTAGCTTAAACTCGGCGCCTGCTTTCCCTGGAGCCGCGATGTAGCAAGCAAGGCAGTGCGATGCGCGCCGCGAATGGAGAAACGTCACAACCGGGTCGTACGCCCGAAGCGGCGGTCGGCTCCATGATGCAACTCGCTGCCGCGGTGATGCAAGCCGATGTCGGTCGCACGGCAAGATTCTAACGTCACTGAGCGCACACAGCATTACTGGACAAACAGGAGAGCATCTCGGATACTGATGAAGGTAGTTATCCTCGCCGGAGGGCTGGGCACACGGCTATCCGAGGAAACAACGGCTCGTCCAAAGCCGATGGTCGAAGTGGGCGGCAAGCCAATACTGTGGCATCTCATGCACGTGTACTCCAATGCGGGGTTTGAGGAGTTCGTGGTTGCGCTTGGCTACAAGCAAGAAGTCGTCAAGGAATACTTCCACTCGTTCTATTCCGTAAACAATGATCTCTTAGTTGACCTGCAAACCGGGCAGTCCACGATTCGGCATCGAATGCACGAGCAGTGGAAAGTTCATCTTATCGATACAGGACTGGAGACACAGACGGGGGGGCGCGTTAAGCGCTTGCGTGAGGTTGTTGGCGACGAAACCTTCATGTGCACATACGGCGATGGCTTGGCATCCCTCAATCCAGCAGAGCTCCTTCATTTTCACCGCACGCAGCGCCGCGAGTCGACTTTGACGGCTGTGCGGCCGCCCGCTAGATTTGGTGCCCTCGAGATCATCGGAGATCGAGTAGCGACATTTCTCGAGAAACCGCAGGCCAGTGAAGGTTGGATCAATGGTGGTTTCTTTGTGTTCGAGCCATCCATTTTTGATCGCATCGATGGTGACGCGACTTTGCTCGAACATGAGCCGCTCGTCGGGCTAGCGCGCGACGGCCAGCTCTCGTGTTATAAGCATGACGGGTTTTGGCAACCGATGGATACGCAGCGGGACCGTCGGCTCTTGGAGGACCTTTGGGCTTCGGGCTCACCGCCCTGGATGAACAATGTTCGATTGGCGTGAACGACACGTACTAGTCACGGGAGCGACCGGGATCGTGGGGAGCCATCTCTGTCGGGCTCTCCTGGATCGCCGTGCACACGTCGTAGCGCTGGTCCGCGACGATGATCCGCAGTCATCGTTCTATCGTGACGGGGTCGCCCAACGCTGCGCGATCGTGAGCGGCGAATTACAACGCTTCGATGATTGCCTGCGCGCAATGAATGGACACGATATCGAGATCGTATTCCATCTGGGAGCGCAGACACTGGTCGGCACGGCGTTTCGGGATCCTTTTGAAACGTTCGAGAGTAACCTTCGCGGGTCATATTGCTTGCTTGAAGCAGCTCGTCGGCTCCCAGGGCTCATAAAGACCGTCATCGTGGCCTCCAGTGATAAGGCGTACGGGGATTCTCCAGTGTTACCGTATACCGAGGATATGCCGCTTCTCGGCCGGCATCCTTATGATGTATCGAAGAGTTGCACCGACCTGTTGGCGACGTGTTATGCTGTCAGCTATTGTTTGCCCGTCGCGATCGCGCGTTGCGGCAATATCTATGGGGCCGGCGATCTCAATTGGAGCCGAGTGGTTCCGGGAACGATTCGTAGCCTGCTCGCCGGCGAGCGGCCTGTGTTGCGCAGCAACGGAAGCAATATTCGTGATTACATCTACGTCAGCGATGTTGTCGAGGCGTACCTTACTCTCGCCGAACGGCTCGTCGAACAGCAGCTGCGCGGGGAGGCGTTCAATTTCAGTCTCGAGTCACGGGTTAGCGTCTTAGAGATCGTGCGCGAGATCACACTGCTCATGCACTCGGAGCTTGAGCCGGTCGTTCTCGGAACCGCGACGCACGAGATCAAAAATCAGACTCTGGATGCCACCAAGGCGCGTGAACGGCTGGGCTGGCGTCCGCGATGGACGCTCAGAGCCGGGCTTGCTGAGACGATACCTTGGTACCGTTCGCTACTCTCCGAAGGGATGCTCGCCACCGATGCTGTTCGATAGGAGCACTTCACCGGAAGCGCAGGCGCTTCGGCGCGAAGTGCTCGCGAAAACGCGCGACTACTTTGCTGCGGCATACGGCCAACGTGACTTCGTTCCGGCGATGGACGCAGCGCCGGTTTCTGGTCGAGTCTTCGATGCGCGCGAAATGGAAACGCTCGTCGACAGCGCACTCGATTTTTGGTTGACTACAGGCCGCTTCGCCGAGCGCTTCGAGCGCGAGTTCTCACGCTGGTACGGCATTCGTGAGTGCATGCTCGTCAACTCCGGTTCGAGCGCAAACTTGATTGCACTAGCGACGCTCACGTCGGGCGAACTTGGCGAGCGCCGTCTTCAGCCCGGCGACGAAGTCATCACGGCGGCGGCAGGGTTTCCCACCACGGTGAATCCGATTGTTCAGCTTGGTGCAGTGCCGGTCTTCATTGATAGCGAACTGACAACTTATAATGCAGATCTAACGCTCCTTGAGCGAGCGCTCAGTACTAAGACCAAAGCCGTCATCCTGGCGCATACGCTCGGCAACCCATACGATTCAGAACGCGTGCGTGATTTCTGCCGAACGAACCAGCTGTGGATGATCGAAGACACATGCGATGCTGTCGGTGCTACCTGGAAGGGCACGCAGGTCGGCACGTTCGGGAATGCCTCGACGGTCAGCTTTTATCCCGCTCATCACATGACGATGGGTGAGGGCGGCGCCGTCATGATGCGCTCTCCAAAGATGCGTAAGATTGCGGAATCTTTCCGTGATTGGGGACGCGACTGCTGGTGCGAGCCCGGTAAGGAAAACACATGCGGCAAGCGCTTTGATTGGCAACTTGGGGACTTGCCGCACGGCTACGATCACAAGTACACGTACAGCCATATCGGCTACAACCTTAAGCTGACGGACATGCAAGCAGCGGTTGGCGTCGCGCAGCTCGAAAAATTGGACGGATTTATTGCGCGCCGCCAGCGCAATGCCGAGATGCTGGCGTCGCTCCTGGCCGATATTTCGTGGCTCGTGCTTCCGCGCGAGCTTGAGGGGGGGCGCAGCTCTTGGTTCGGCTTCCCGATTCGCGTCGCGCAGGATGCCCCAGTCGGACGCAACGCTTTGACGCAGGGTCTCAACGACCGCAAGATCGGAACTCGGCTGGTCTTTGCCGGCAACCTCGTGCGGCAGCCGGCATATCGTGACATCAGTTACCGTGTGCTCGGGACGTTGACAAACGCCGATATCATCATGAATGATGTCTTTTGGGTGGGCACGTATCCGGGTCTCGACGATGCCCAGATCGCCTACGTCGCAGAGTCGATACGCGAGATCGGGCGAGCTGCAGCGATTGCGACTCCGCATGTGGTTTCGGTCACCTAATAGTGGAGCGCCCGGCGCTCTTCTTCGACCTCGATGGAGTGCTCGTCGATTCGCGTCCCGGCATCGCGACCTGCATCAACGCGACGCTCGCAGAGCTAAAGCTTGAATCAGCCGGCGCCGAGGAAATTAGCGCCATAGTCGGACCGCCGCTGCAAGAAGGCTTCGCGCGCATCCTGGCAGTGCGGGGTTGTGAGGCAACGCTCGTGCCGAGTTGCGTGCGCCGGTACCGCGAGCTGTATGTTGACGCGGCGCTCACCGGCACGACCCTCCAACCGGGCATCGGCGAGGCTTTACGCGCTCTTGCCTGGCGAGCCGAACTCTCCGTCGCTTCATCGAAGCCCTTGCGCTTCACAGAACCAATTCTAGCAGCTCTCAATATCCGCCGTTACTTTGCCGTCGTGGCCGCCCCAGCTCAGGCGACCGAAGGTGAGTCCAAGGAAGCGACGTTACGGCGTGCAGTGATTGAGCTTGGCGCGCGGCTGGGCAAGTCCATTGACCGCTCCCGCTCGATGATGGTGGGCGATCGTGCTCAGGATATCATCGCGGCGCGCAACACGGGGATCCAAGCAATCGGCGTCCTCTGGGGCTATGGCAGCGAAGGTGAACTGCGAGCTGCGGGAGCCGAGCGACTGCTGCACCGCTCGAAAGAGCTCGTCGACCTGTGCAATTCGCGTTCCGTGCGGCGGTAAGCGTGAACGAGTCGCACCCGTTAGCACGCGATCTCAATGAGATACTTGAGCGCGGCATCGACGACTTCAACGTTTTTCGAGGAGCCCGCATCTTCATGACGGGCGGTACGGGTTTCGTCGGAACATGGCTGATGGAATCGTTCGCCTGGGCCAACCGGCGTCTTCACTTGAAAGCGAAACTCGATGTTCTGACACGAGACCCGTTGGCGGTCGCGGCCACCAAGCCTCATCTCGCAGCTGACGAATCAATCTCATTCATTAGGGGCGACGTTCGGACGCTGAGAGAACGCGTCGGCTCGTATGATGCGGTCGTTCACGCCGCGACGCCCGCGGCGGCGAAGCTTAACGCGGAAGAGCCGCTCCTTATGATCGATACGGTCGTAGAGGGGACGCGCAAGGCATTGGACTTCGCTCGTTCGAACGGCGCCGTACCTTTTCTCTTCACGAGTTCAGGGGCTGTGTACGGTCGACAACCGCCCGAACTTGCGCTGCTCGATGAGACGTATGGCGGCGGTCCTGATCCCCTCAATCCCCACTTCGCGTATCACGAATCCAAGCGGCTCGCGGAACAGCTCTGCGCGATCTATGGAGGGACTACCGAGGTACGCCCAAAGATCGGTCGCTTGTTCGCCTTCATCGGTCCTCATTTGCCGCTCGATCGCCACTTCGCGATCGGGAATTTCATCGGCGATGCCCTTTCCCGACGACCGATCGTTATTAGCGGAGACGGGACATCGGTAAGAACCTATTTGTACGCGGCCGACATGGCATCGTGGCTCTGGCGGCTTCTCGTTCGCGGCGAGGCGAGTCGGGCTTACAACGTCGGTTCCGAGCACATCATCTCCATCGAAGAGGCGGCGCGCAGCGTCGCTATGCTCGCCGATGGTGTAGTCCGAATCGAGCGACGGGAAACGCCCGTCGCCGGGAAAGCGCCGGAACGATACGCCTGCGCAACAGTTCGCGCCCGCAGAGAGCTCGGGCTCACCGAATGGACGCCATTGGAAGAGGGTATCCGCCGAACGCTGGCATGGCACCAAGCGGGAGGCGCCTTATCGGATAGTAAGTGAGCTTTCGGGAACCGAGGCGGTGGCGCCGTTTATCGTAATAGCACCGTTCGACGATGTTTGGCTTGAGGCACGACGGGCATCGTGTTTCTCAATGAGCCGACGCGCGAGCGCGAGCTGTTTGCCGTCGACAATCGGCTCAAGACCGTGCGTTTCCCGGATGACGAAGGTGGGACGACCGCGCACTTCTTCGTACACCATTCCAACGTATTCGCTGATCAGCCCTAGTAGCAAAAACAAAAATCCGAAGAGTAGCAAATTGAGAGACACGAGCGTCCCGAAGCCCGCGAAAGGAACACCGAAGAAGATCGCTCTGGCCGCGTACACGGCGAGAGCAATAAATGATACCAGGCCGAAGGCGCCACCGACCAGCGGGATAACCTTGAGCGGCATGTAGGAGTTCGAAAGAATGCCTCGGATGGCAAAGCCGGCCGTGCGAAAGCCGTTGAAGGTCGATACGCCCCCAAAACGCGGCGGCCGTTCGTGTTCGATCCCGATCGATCGCCCACCGACCCAGGTCCACATGGCGCGTACCATGCGATTGCGCTCAGGCATCGCGTTGAACGTTTCGTAGAGCCGCCGGTCAACGAGGCGAAAATCGCTGGCGTTGCGCGGCACCGGGCGATCGCTTATTTTGTGGATGAGCCAGTAAAACGTCTGTGCAGCGATGCGGCGAAACAAACTGTTGTCTGAGCGCTTTGTTACGATCTGATAGACGTTGTCGTAGCCATCTTCCCATTTCGTGACAAATTCGTGAATCAGCTCCGGCGGGTCTTGCAGATCGCCGGCCATAATGACGCAGGCGTCTCCCGATGCATGGGCGATTCCTGCGCACATACCGCCTTCCATGTCGAAATTTCGTTGTAGGCGAACGATCTTAAAACGTGAGTCACTTGCATGGATCGCCAGTAGTTTGGCGTACGTGTCGTCGACCGAGCCGTTTTCTACGATGATCGCTTCGAAGTCGTACCGGTCCGCAAGCGTCGCGAATACGAGCTGCAAACGACGCACGAGTTCTTCGACACAGGCGCCTTCGTTATAGGCAGGAACGACGATCGAGATCAGCCGCTTCGCTCGCGAATTCACGGCGACACGCTCACGGGCCGCAGATAGCGAAGTACATCATCGGCCACGTCAGAATCGAGTTCGGGTGTCATCCAGTGCAGCGGGTTCGACTCCATGCTGCCGGTCGCCGTTACCCGACTGGTGATCTTCGGAAAATACATCTGTTCGGGATCAACCGGCACAATAAACCCGTGCGGTCCCGTCGCCTCCATCGCATCGACGAAGGGCTCGCTTTGCATTGCGTCTGGGCCGAGATCCATTACCGGAATCGCAAATGCACCAAACAGCTTGTTCCAGTCAGGAAATCCAAGACCCGTCTTGGTATCGCATCCCACGTACGCGCCCCCGAAGTAATTCTTTTGTGTCGTTCGGATCGACGCATACCCTTCATTCGCAAAAATGAAAATCTTTAGGTTGAGCGCATTGATGGCAACCGTCCCAAGCTCCTGCGCGTTTTGAATGAAACCGCCGTCGCCTTCAATTAGGATCGTGCGTCGGTCAGGCCATGCGAGCGCGGCACCGATCGCGCCCGAAAGCCCGTATCCCATCGCTGCCAAGCCCTTGTCCGTAACTATCAACTGACCCATCTGCTGTTCGATCGTCTGCAATGCCGTCGAGTTAGCGCCGCCGCTGCTGCATGGAATCAAGACGTCTCTTTCATTCGCGTAGCGCGATAGCGCGGTGTAAAACGCAAACGGATTGACGTAGCCCTCGCGCACGACGTTTGCCGGGTCGTCGAGCGGAAGCTGCCGCTTGACGTGCGCGCAGAACGAGCGCCAGTCGTCGTACTTCGGATAGTTTCGTATCACTAGTTCGCGCAGAAGCACGTTGGCATCCGCCTGGATTGGGAGATCGACGCGCGGATGGCCTTTCTCCAGTTCGGATGCGTCGATGTCGACCTGTACGACTTTCCCAACGGGTACAAACTGCTGCCAGTTGAAGCCGGTCTGCTGAAGCCCAAGTCGCGTCCCAAGTGCGATGACGAGATCGGCTTGCTGCAAAAGCACGTTTGCGAAGCGCTGGCCCCACGTATTGGGGCGGCCCGCGTAAATCGCTTCGTCAGCCCCAATACGATCAGCGCCATTCCAGGTTGTTTGTACCGGCACGCCGATGCGGCGCAGATCGTTGATAACAAAGCGCGCTGTCTCGCGCGAAACTCCCCCGCCGAGCAGGATTATTGGACGATCCGCGTCCGCTAGCAGCTCTGCTACTTGACCGACCCTGAGTCGCGCTTCTGTTTCGAGCGGCGCCATCTGATCGGGAGGCGCAAGTTCCGTCGGCGAGGGGTCTGGGGCGCTGGAGGGTAGCGGTGCGCCTTGCGCGTCCAGGCAGAACTCAAGGAAAACAGGACCCTTGCGGAGCGTGCGGCCCCGCTCAACCGCGGCGGTGAAAGCCTTCTTGCCGATGGGCCGCTCGATACGCTGAGCGAATACACAAACAGGTCCGGCCATTGCGACGCCGTCAACTTCTTGAATACCGCGTTGGCGCAAGTTGTCGCTTGCAAGATCGGTGCTCTTAACCTGGCCGCCGATGATCAGTAATTCACGGCTTTCGAGATACGCGCCGGCCGCTGCCGTCAGGATGTTCGTGAGACCCGGTCCCGCAGTCACAAGCGCAAATGCGCTCCCGTTCCCTTCGATAGCGTTAAAGTATTCCGCGGCGATTCCGGCGGCGACCTCATGAACGAAAGGCACGCATGCGAAGCGTAGTCGTGCCGCATTGAGGAAATGCATGATATTGCCGCCGGCAACGAAGAAGCAATGCGTGTAGCCGAGTTCGCTCAACCACTCCATCACCTCGTCGGCATGGCGCACGAGAGGACGTGAGCCAGTAGCCCCGTTCGAGGTCAAGAGACGCTGACCGTGCTCTTCCCGTTGTCGCTCGTGGCAATCCCGCGCCGCTCGATGCGTGACCGCATCTGGGCACTGCGGGCATAAGGAGTATCGACCCCGTCAAGCATGAGTGGAGCGCCGTTGGCGAGCAGCTTCGAGAGCACTTCGCCTTCGATCAACTCGCGGCACGAGAGCTGACCCTGCAAGAGCGGGATTGCCATGAAATAGTCGCCCTCCTTTAGCTTGTGACCCGCCTCAAGATCCCGCGCGGCATAGACGCCGCGTACAAGAGCGTCGAGGTACTCAATTTCTGCGTGCCCGGGAATTCGCTTTTGGCTTCCGGCGGCTCCGCACATTTCCTTAGTTTTGTTAAAAGCGCGGAACCACGTGTCGCACTGCTCGGGAAGCGTGCAATACGGCGAAACCGGGATACCATCGGCCTCGATATCGATATGGCGCTCAAACGTGCGCGCGCCTTTGGCATAAGCGATAGTCACGGACGAGGTCCAGTCATTATGTTCGTGGGTCGATAGGCCGACAGTCACGTCGGGATAACGGCGCTTTAGAAAATCGATCTGATTCAGTTCGAGATCGCTGTCTTCCGAAGGATACAAAGAAACGCAATGGTTGAGCGCAAGCGGAATGCTGCGATTTTCGAAGAACGTAACAAGGTCATCCATATCCTTGAGTGAGGAACCGCCAGTTGACGCGATGACAGGCCTCTTCGTCTTAGCGATTTTCTCGATCAAGACCCAATCGTTGATGTCCGAACTAGCGACCTTGATGATAGGGAGGTTGAGCTCTTGACAAAAATCGACGGATTCTTCATCGAACGGCGTTGCCATCGCGATGCAGTTGGACTGCCGAATGTGATCGATGAGATTCGCAAGTTGTTCGCGCGAAAGGCGCGTTTCCATCGTCTTCTTGATATACCGGACGTCTGTCCGCTTCCGGGCGTTCGGGTGGATGAAACTATCAACGTCGCGGAACTGCAGCTTAATGGCGGCACGCACGTTATTGTAGCGCACGACGCGGGAGAAGTCAGTTACGATCTTCCGGCCTCGCTCGAGGCTACCCCAGTGATTATTCGCAAGTTCGAGGACGAATAGTTCGTCGAAGATGTCACGGTTGATGGCCACGGTCAATCGGTGTCCCTTATGGAAGAACGGTGCGGAACGACGTGCTTGCGGAACGATGGGTTGTGTCTAAACTCAGTTATCGGCTTCGACGTTCCTTTTGCCCAGAACGCCGAGGCAGCATCGGGACCACGGTCGCGGCACCGTCGGACGAAGATGCCATCAGACTGCGGCTGTGGCTCCCCGCCGTACTTGGATTGTTCGTCGCCTTCGCGGTGTTCCACGACGGGCTGCCAGCTCTCAGGCACGATTGGAGAGTCCCTTTCGCGACCGATGCGGAAATCCCGTGGTTGAACTCGCTTTTCGAAGGCTGGGTCCCGAACGGCATTGGGAGCGCGCAGCCGTATCCGACCTTCTACTTGGTCGGATTCGCGCTGTGGCTCATGCACTTTGCACTGGACTCGTACGGCTTGATGGCCGGCGTAGTCTTGCTGTCGGTCTGGCTTGCCGCGTCGAGCGCCGCTAAGGTCGCCGCTAATCGCGGGGGCCCCTTGGGACTGCAGGTCGCCGTAGCAGCCTTTGCCGCCCTAAACCCGTGGGTCTACAGCGAATACGTAGCGGGGCACATGCTAATGGTTCTCGCCTACGCCGTCTTGTTTGCGCTGGTGGCCGAGACCGGAAGCGCGCGGCCAAGACGATGGGCACTGTCGCTGTACGGCGCTTTGGCGATTTTGCAGATCGAGTTTTTCGCAGTGGCGATTCTTCCGCTACTGTGGTGGCTGACTCGGAGACGGCAATGGGCTGCGATGAGCGTTGTCCTTCTGAGTATTGCTCCCATCGCGTATGGAATAACGGCGTCTTTTTCACAGATCGGCGCGACGCCGTTCAACCTCGTTTGGCAACAATCGCAATCGATCGCACCGTGGTCGGCAGTGGTGCTGAACGGCTATGGGTTCAATTACGCTCGCACCTTTGCGAATTTCAATCCTGTGGCGTTGTTGTTCGTCGCCGCCGCTGTTGCGGGGGTCCCGTATGCCGTACGAACAACTAGGGGACTCTTTTTTTTCTGCGCGACCGTCAGCATACTGATTTTTGCAATGGGAACGAAAAGCGCCGTTGGACCTGGGTATGACTGGCTCGTTTTGCACGTTCCCGAAATCGGCTTATTTCGGGAGCTCTACGATCTTTTAGCCCTCGTCGGAATCGCGTATGTTGTTTTGCTCTCGGAAGGGTTCGCCCGAAAGCGGCCGTTTGGCTTGGTGCTCGCGGGTGCCGCTGTCGTTTGGATAGTCCCCTGGGTTGTCGTTTCGCCGGCTACGTTTTTCGTTAATGCGGCGACGATACCGGCCGCTGCGGACCCCCATGATTCGCTTGAGCGGGTAGCTTACTTACCGGCGTTTCAACCTTTGACGTACGAGGGCCACGGTTCTGGCGTAGATCCCGACGCCTACGTCCGAACTGGGCGGGCGGCTCCGCTGAACGAATTTTTTCCTGAGTATCCCGTCAATTCGGCCCTTGGATACCTCGAGCGAGGCGATGACCGATACGTTCGGTCGCTTGGGGTATTCGCCGTAGTGGAGCGATCCTATCTCCGCACCGATCTGGGTTCGTTACGCCATGTATTAACGGAGCTTCCGCGCCAGCTTCGGCTTGGAGGGAATCGGGCGGCGCGTTTTTTTCCGTTGTTGAGCGTCGTGCCGGGGGTACCGAGCGCGGCTTCCCTTGCAGACGACCCGGCTGACTTCGCAGTTTTCTTCGGCGATCGCGACCCTGCTCGCGTAGCAGGCTTCATGCCTTCACGGCTAACGAATGATTCGCGCATTGCGTGGGTCGATGCGCGACTCGCCGTGCCGGCTCGGCCAGAACTCGGCAGTTCTTTCGGCGGCGTCACCACGACTAGTGCCGAGCCACTGAAGTTACCGCGACGCCGGAACTGGAACGCGGTACTCGCGCAGACCTCCGGTACGCTCATCGACGATACCGGGCGCACGGTGGCTAGTGCAGCCTCGCGTCTGCGATGGTGGTCTTTAAGACCTCAGGTCCAGCGACTTGCGTGTCGCGGCGCGTGCGCCGTCGTTCTCGTCGCCGATATGCCGATGGGGCTTCCAGAACACGTGCCGCTGGGTACCGTGCAACCGGCTGAGGTGCATTTTCTGCGGCCGTGGGTCGGCACCGCGGTATTACCGAATCGCGCCGTAGGTTCGCTGCGCCTCGCGGTCCGCTATGATCGAAGTTGGACCGCCATCGAAGACGGCCGCATTCTGCCGCACGAGCGTCTGGCGACCACGCTGAACGTCTGGCGGCTTCCCTTGCATGGTACGTCGAACAGGGTCTATCTCATTGAGGTAATCGCTGCGTCCCAGTTTTTGCTCGAACTCTTGGCGGCCGGAGCACTGTTGGCGGTTCTCGCGCGCGACGCATATCCAACGGCACGCCGCCTCATTGCTGCGATATTGCAGCGTCGTTATCCGTAATATCTCGGACGTCACCGAATCCATTAATCCGTATCGGGGGGCCGCATCGACGGACGTTCGTTCAGAAAGTCGCGCTCAGTACGCCTGACGGCGAACGAGTGAAAGCTCCGGTTAGGGGCCGAGAGGTCGAAGCAGTCGCCCAAGTCATTCGCGCGGGCATCGCTTGCCGCGAGCGCGCCGAGGCCGAACTGCGTTTCGATGAAGCGTAACACACTGCCGCTCTCATATTGGACGTGCGAAACGTAACTGTGTTTCGCAAAAGGCGAGATCACAAGAAGAGGTGTTCGTATACCAAGTCCATGCACGTCCAGTTGAGGCGGGGCGACGTGGTCATACCAGCCGCCCCAGTCGTCCCAAAGAACCACGATTGCGGTCGACGACCAAAACGGGCTCTCTCCGACTGCATTGACGATAGCGCTAACCCACTGCGGCCCGGCCGTCGACTGCGACGAGGCGTGATCGGAATTTGCCCCGTCTGGTACGACCCATGTAACAGAAGCGAGATTTCCCGACGCGACGTCAGTCAGAATGCGGGTTTCCGGCGAAAGGACGTTCTGCTGCCAGTCTACGCCATAGCGAACATGGCGAATCGCGTCATATGCGGACCAAATCGAGAATTCGTTGATCGGCGGCGCGTAAAAGTGCCAGGACAGATGGGCTTCATCGAGCTTATCACCGATGGTCGGATAGTCGAAGCACGGAAATATTCCCGGGCCCTGGGTTCTGTCAGGGTTGAGGGTGGCGACGACTACGCCGGGAGCTGCATCGCATCCCCAGATCGGCGGCGCGGGATTATCAACGGCATTTCCAGTCTGGGCAGCAATGAGATATTGGTGGGCGCTGAAGCTCGAATCGATCTGTGATGGGAAAAACCTATCTGCGACAACATAAGTGGACCCCATCTGAACATACGGTTGTCGTTCGGCCGCGGGAACATAGCCATACTGCGGATAGGGAGGCGGCGTCGTAGCTCCCGTAATCGGGCCGGAGCCGCCGATGCCACCGACGTTCTCGGTATCGAAGCCGTCCATTTTACCGTTGTCGTATGAAGCTATAAAATTCGCCTCTTCGTGACCGATGTCATACGGCGCTAAGAACGAGATCGGCTGCAACGGCACGCTGCTCCCAGAACTAAGCATGCCGTGGGTAACCGTATCGGCGCCGGGAAAGCCGTAAAACAGATTATCGAAACTTCTATTTTCTTGAATGACCACAACGATGTGTTGAATCTTTCCACGAAGAGGTAGCGTGGATGATGTCTGCAACGGCTGCGCCGGTTCAGCGAGCGAATTACCAGCCGGTATTGAGCTGCGGGAGTGGGAGCCCGTTCCTTCCCCACAACCTGAAACAACCGCAACCACGAAGATGCTCAGCGTTATACCAAAATAAATTCTCCGCACCATCTGCACAAACGTGATGGGGGTAAAAGTTCCTCTTCCGGCTGGCCGACGATCTCGCAGCTCCATCATCCTCACGTATTCACGACATCGTTGGGGAGGCGCCGGCTTGAGACCACGTCGGGTACATCGGTCCGCAGGCCTAACTGAGGTGGTCGGCGCCCGGCGCGAGTTAAGGTACGGCGGTTAGCTCGTGCGCGATAAGTTCGGGCCGCCGATGGCACGTCCACGTCATTGGTTCCGGCAAGGGGCTGCTACTTCGAACTGAGACCTCGGAGCGACGGGATGCACTCCTTATGCGGCTAATCTCTCGGTATGGCCCTGCAACGCTATGCGGTCCGGTGCGAGGAACGGCGGGCGCTTCTCGCGCTGGCGCTCGAACGGGTTTTGGACGCTTGTCGGGCGCAGCCCGAGGTGAGCGAGGCGTACGTCTTCGGTTCATATGGCTCAGGAAAGGTCGGGCCCACGAGCGACCTTGATGTCTTGATGTATTGATCGTGCGCGACACGCGACTTGGGGCGGTCGATCGCGTGGCGGATCCGAAACTGGCCTCGCGCGGACGAACCGGGATCGATTTGGTCGTTGTCACGCCCGACGAGTTTCGTACGACCTTTCGCGCCAGCAGCTTCGGGCGCAGCACTATCGAAACGGCACGTCGCGTCTATGCAGCGTGACCGTTTCGTCGCCGCGCGTACATGGCTCGACAATGCTCGAGCCGACCTCGCGCTCGCTGCGGAGATCGCCGAACGCTTTCCGTCGCGCGCGTGCTTTCACGCGCAACAGGCCTCGAAGTTAGCGCTCAAAGCGGCGCTGATCGCCCTCGCGGACGATCATCCCCGCACGCACATCGGCGACGTGCTCGTCGGCGAACTTGCGGACTTAGGTATCGACGTGCCCGCGACCGTGGTCGAAGCGGCCAATCGTCTCGACCTGTTTTACATGGGTTCACGTTATCCCGATGCGCTTGCCGGAGCCGACCCCCTCAAAGTACTGCAAGCCGACGATGCCGAGGCCGCAGGCGCGCGCGCCCGCACGGTGTGCGACTTCGCGGCTAAGCTGCTGGAAAGCGCCGAGTCCGAGTCGGCGAGCTCGTCGTCTTCGTAGTCGCACGGTCTCGGCGTTTGCTCCACGCACGCGGACGCGATAAGACGAAGGCGCGCCAGAAAGCCCGAGACGACAATACGCCAGCGCCCTTTACCCCTGTAGCGCTCGGTCGACCGCTTCGGGCTCGCATTCGATTACTCGTAAGAGCACGCGGGCAGCACCGGTCGGTTCTTGACGCCCACGTTCCCATTCTTCGATGGTGCGCTCGCTCAAACCGAAACGTTTCGCAAACGCGCTTCGCGTCAGCTCGAGCTTCTTTCGGATACGCAGCACGTATTCCGGCGGCACGACGGTCTGCGCGCGCGATACATCCAGTTCCGCACCACCGTCTTCTTCGATGTAGCGCTGGATATCTGCTTCGGTCGTTGCGCGGACCTTCTCCCAATCGATGTCCGACGGTGAATTCCTAATCTCTTCGTTCGTTCGCTTGATAGTAGCCATGACGTTCCTTACGAGATGTCGGCCTAGCTGAGACGATTCGGCGGTTACGGCCGCGGGGCGTCTATACGACAAAGAGCGTCAAGTCGTCAACCACGCCGACGCTCTCGAAGCGGCGCTCTGCGTGTTCTCGCGTCGATCGCTGCTGTGAGTATGGTCTATCGAAGACCCGTGAAGCATCGCGAAAGCCGAAACCGCGCTGCACGACAGCGCTCGCTCTTGTCATCGTCCCATTCGAAGCCGCTAAACTGCTCCTCATCGCCCAACTCATTGTCAGTGTAGCCAGTGAGTCACGGGCAGTCAATGGCTCGGCTTGGTGGGCGGAGAGACGGCGAATGAAGCTCCTGAATCGCCGTCGATGTTGAGATCGGAGCCAAGCGCCGGCGCGGCCCCGCCGTTGGGTGATCCGCCGCAGCGCGACGGCGGTCGTCCGAGGCGGGCCGCGGTTCACGCGTCGCGAAATGCACGAGCCCACCGTGCGGCTTGATCAATCGACGATTCGCGAGATACTCGCGCGCAACGACATCGGCGCGTTCGTCGGGTCGTACGTCCAACTTCGCAAGCGCGGCAACGACCTGATCGGACTGTGCCCGTTCCACGGCGAAAAAACGCCGTCGTTTCACGTCCACCCGGACCGCGGCTTCTTCAAGTGCTTCGGCTGCGGCGCGGGCGGCGACGTCATCAAGTTCGTGCAGCAAC